>Ga0335082_10003490_pt1 | contig 17101 bp, 9 predicted proteins | sample Lox_Sample_41_FD_206718 | JGI IMG/M metagenome (GOLD analysis project Ga0335082, IMG submission 206718) | Soil microbial communities from Loxahatchee National Wildlife Refuge, Florida, United States - Lox_Sample_4.1 | ecosystem: Environmental > Terrestrial > Soil > Wetlands | place: USA: Florida... | reverse complement strand
GCGATGCCTGATGTGGTCAAGAGGCTGTCAGACGACATCAAGTGGACGACCGATCTCGGTAACGCATTTCTTGCACAGCAAAGTGACGTCATGGACGCCGTGCAGCGCATGCGCAAGAAGGCCCAGGATAAGGGCTTGAAGTCGAACGAACAGCTGAAAGTAGAAACCCAGACAGTTGAGAGCAAACAGGTGATCGTCATTCAGCAGGCGAACCCTCAGGTGATCCAAGTACCGTCCTACGATCCTGTGGTCGTTTACGGCGCCCCTCCCTATCCTTATCCGCCCATTTACTACCCACCGCCGCCACCGAGTGGATGGGCCGTGGCCGGGGGCATGGCACTGTCGTTCGGCGTTGGAGTGGCCATGGGCGCGATGTGGAGCGGAGGCTGGGGATATGGCTGCGGTTGGGGTCACAACGATGTGGACATAAATGTTAACAACAACTTTAACCGCAACACGAATATCCAGGGTGGGAACCGCGTGAACGCACGCGGAGGCAATACTTGGCAGCACAATCCCCAGCACAGAGGCGGAGCCCCGTACGGAGACCGGTCAACAGCGAATCGGTATGGCGGGACCGCCCGCGGTGACAGCTTGTCGTCACGCCAGGCGAATGCTCGCCAGAACCAGAGCGGGCGCGGAAACCAGGCTGGCGGAAATCGCGGAAATACGAGCAATCGGCCGCAGGCATCGACCAGCGACAGGGCCGCAGGAGCCGGCAATCGCGGCGGAGCGAGCGCCGGGACCAGAGATGCCAGCGCCAACCGTGGTGGCGGTGGAGATCGTGTCGGAGACCGCAGTGTTCCCAGCGGTGGGGGCTCGAGAAACAACAGCGCCTTTGGGAGCTCCTCCGGCGGATTCAGCGGCAGCAACGCACGGGCGAGCAGTTCGCGCGGTTCATCAAGCTTTAGTGGCGGTTCCCGAGGCGGCGGCGGGCGTCGCCGGTAGCAACCGATGAGGAAAGAGAGGAAAACCATGAGATCACTTGGATCCATCGGGAAGCTGGCAGGCATCTGGCTTTCGCTACCGCTCGTCATCGCGGGCTGCACGTTCTCGAGAGCACAGGAGCAGGCATCCGCCCAGGCTGCCTCCTCTGCGCAGACACAGCGCAAGTTTGATACTCCACAGCTTGCTTTGCAGGCCCTGATTCAGGCGTCTGATCCTTATGACGCGGACACCCTCGTGGCGATGTTCGGTTCGGATGGCAAGGAGATTGTGACCTCCGCGGACCCCGTTCAGGACAAGAATCGATCCGCAAAATTTGCCGCGATGGCCCGCGAAAAGGATTCCGTGGTCATCGACCCCAAAAACAAGTCCCGGGCCACCATCATTGTCGGCAAAAATGACTGGCCGTTCCCGGTTCCCCTGGCCAAGAGCGGTGGCAAGTGGTTCTTTGATTCAAAGGCAGGCAAAGAGGAGATTCTCTATCGTCGAATTGGAGCGAATGAACTCGACGCGATTCAGGTTTGCCGGGGCTTCGTTGAAGCACAAAAGGAATATGCGTCCGAGATTCACGACGATTCCGGAGTGAATCAATACGCCCAAAAGATCATCAGCACGCCCGGCAAGCACGACGGACTCTACTGGCAGAATCCGGATGGTTCGGCGGGCGGTCCCGTTGGAGAAGCTGTGGCCCGGGCAATCGACGAAGGGTACTCGACGACTAATCGTTCTGGATACCATGGCTACTATTTCAAGGTCCTGAAGGGCCAGGGACCTGATGCCCGTCTTGGTCAACTCGACTACATGATCGAAGGCGCCATGATCGGTGGATTCGCGCTCGTTGCGGTTCCCGCCGATTATCGCGTCACCGGAGTCAACACGTTCATGGTCAGCTATGACGGAATCGTATACGAGAAGGACCTGGGCGCGGATTCGCTGAACATTGTCAAGGCCATGGACCGCTTCAACCCCGACAAGACATGGCATGAGACAGACGATCAGTGGCCGGATGAGGACACTGACTCAGGCGATACAGGAGCGAATTAGCGAGCGATCGTCGCGATTACAGGTTGCCGCGGCAATTCAGCCAAGCGAGAATTTGGCGAATTGCTAACCCGCTCCCCGTGTATTGGGGACTTCGTTTGGAGCTGGACTAAGAACGGCGCCTTCTCTAACACGGTCAATCCTGAATCCAGGCACCTGATACCCTTCCTTGATGTACTGGTTCGGGATCGCGATGGTGTTTCCGTCGCGAATTGAGGAGAAGTGCGGGGAGCAGATCTCAATCCCTTCTTCGTTGAATTTGTCCTGAATGTTCTTGTGCAGATCCGAAAAGATATTCAGCATCTCTCGCGGGCGGTCTGTATAGGCATTCAGCTCATAGCTCACATAGAAATCGTTCAATGCTGACTGCAGAACGAAAGGCGCAGGTTGCTTTCTGACGTGATCCGTCTCAAGTGCCGCGCTGGTCAGCAGCTGGTGGACCTTCCTCCAAGGTGCGTCGTAGCCGATCGAGACGGTCGTGTGGAAGATAACGCCGAATTTCTTTGCTTCGACGCTGAAATTTCTGACGGAACCGGCCATCACCGTCGAATTCGGAAGTGTAATCACCTCATCCTTAGGCGTGAGAAGGCGCGTAATCAGGATCGTCTTTTCGACAACTTCTCCGGTGGTCCCGCCAATCTCGACCCAGTCTCCAACCAGGTACGACCGCATATAGGTGAGAATCACGCCGGCAACAGCATTTGCCACTGCCGACGAGGAACCGAGAGAGAGCAGTACGCCCAGGAAGATAGAGATTCCCTGAAAGGCCTGACTTTTGACTCCGGGAAGATATGGAAAGATCACGATCAGAGCGAAGGCCAGGACAAGCACTCTGACGAGCTTTTCCGTGGGTAGCGCCCAGTCTGGATAGAACCCACTGATTTTCAGGGCCCCATTGCTGATCTCTGTGAAGATCAATCGCATAAGCCGGATAAACCAGTAGGTCACCAAGATGAGAATTGCGATTACTGCGAGGTTCGGGAGGTAATCGACGCATCGCCCTGCGAGGAAGACCAGTTGCGAGACGACCCACGCCGTAAGCCCCAGGGACAGGTCGCGCGTGAATGAAAAGAATCGGAATGTAATGCTCAGGTATGCTTCGAAGATCGCCAGAAGGAAGATCCAGCGAAAGACAGAGCCTGCCCCCATCAGAATCGGACCGAAATAGGCCACGGAAACATGGAAGGCGGTTCTCTCCTCCGAGAGCTGACTTGTCTTGATCCGTCTCTCCAGCCAACTGCCGATGAAGTGCCTCGATCGGCGAAAGACCCACAAGACAGCGATCAGAACAGCCGTGGTGAGCGCGGTCATCAGCAAGCCTCTGAAGATCGATGGCCAACTATGCCCTTGGCGATAATTCACAATCGCCCGCTCAATGCCCTTCGCATATTCGGCCGCCAGTTGCTGCCTTTCTTTTCCAGCCGCCTTTGCATCGGCGTTCGTAACGGCCATGATCACATGGTGGCCGACGCTGATTTCCGTCCATCCGTCTCGCGCATCAATCTTCAAGTCTTCCGCCGAGGCCGTTTGGTCATCTGCAGCTCCGATGATGCGCGTCTTGATGTTCCGTGCGCGGTCCACCGGCGTCTGCGCCATGATTGACTCATAAACAATGAGGACGGGCTGACCTTCGACCACGACCGCTGCGGGCGGCGCGGACTTTTCGACCGCAGATGGACCACCCTCTTCCGGCTGTGGGTTCTCGTGTTCAGACAAGTCTTGTTGCGCGCTTGCAAGGGATGAGAAAAAGCAGAGAAGGAGCAGCAGCGGAAAGGCCGCACTCAGTAAGGCAATCGTGGTCCTCTTCATGACAATCGACCATCCAGGCAGGCCAAGCTCCATGCCTTCATTCCAATACCGGCCTGTTGTCTACTACTCCTTGATGACTGCGATTCAGTTCGCTTTACTGCTGCCAGCCGCCACCAAGCGCGTTATACAGCTGAACCAGAGCCAGGCGTTCATTCAGTTGTCCCTGCGCCAGGTTGATTTGCGCATCGAAATAGCGCGTGTCGCTGTCGAGCACCTCAAGGTAGCTGGTCACTCCGCCTCGATATCGCACATCCGCTAGATGAGTCGCATCCTGTGCAGCACCGGTGAGCAATTCCTGCTGGTGACGTGTCTCCTGATTCTTGCGATATGCGACGAGCGAATCCGAAACCTCTTTAAATGATGTCTGGATCGACTGCTGATAGCGCAACAGCATCTCTTGCTCCTGAGCCTCAGTCAGCCGGACGTTGGAACGGATCTTTCCTGCTGTAAAAATCGGCTGCAGCAGTTGTCCGCCAACGCTCCAGAAACCTGCGGGTCCAGTAAACAGGCTCGTGAGAGCTGTACTCTGGTAGCCACCGGTCGCGGTGAGAGTGATTTGCGGATAGTACGCCGCCTTTGCCACGCCGATCTGCGCATTGGCCGCAACCAGTTGTTGTTCGGCCGACTGAATGTCAGGGCGCCGTTCCATCAGGGATGAGGGCAAGCCCGCTGGAACGTCCGGCAACAGCGGCTGCTCCGTCAAAGACGCTCCGCGCTTGATTGGTCCGGGGTTTCTTCCGAGCAGAATGCTGATGAAGTTCTCCTGCTGTTCAATTCGCTTCTCCAAATCCGGAATCGTGGCTGCCGCCGAGTAGACAAGCTGTTCAGATTGACGAACGTCCATCATCGACGTTGTTCCGCCCTTTTGGCGGATCTCAACAAGGCGTAGTGACTCCTGCCTCGATGCAAGCGTGCTCTTCGAAATGCTCATCTCCGCATCAAGCTCGAGCAATTGAAAGTATGCGGAGACAACATTGCTCACGAGGCTCCAGACCACCGCCTTCTGGCCCCACTCTGATGCCAGGAGATTTGCTCGCGCGGCTTCGGTCGCCCGGCGATACTGGCCCCAGAAATCCAACTGCCAGGCAAGCGACAAGTTTACTTGCATTGGACCTGTCTCGAAGGCGGGGAGGTTCTTCGTCCGCGGGATCCGCGCGTTCATTGCGCTCGCGCCACCGTAAACCTGTGGGAATTGGTCCGCACGAGTGATACCCACCGCTGCTTGAGCCTGAAGCACCCGCGCGGCCGCAATGCGAACATCGTAGTTCTGGACGATTGCTTCGCGAACGAGTTCCTGCAGTTGTTCGTCCTTGAAGATCGTCCACCATTTCTCATCGCCAAGCGAGGCCGTGGTCTGCGGCGCTGCCTCGGGAGCGAGTCCACGGTATCCATCGGGTGTCGCGATCGGCGGACGTTTGTAGTCTGGCCCGACCTTGCATCCGGAAAGTAAAAGCAAGGCAAAGATCACCATCGAGCATTTGCCGGTCATTCTAATCACCCTCCGTAGCTGCGATCAGCTTCACTGCGCGCCTGGTCGATTGGAATCGCAAGCGAGGCTTCCTGCCGGAATTTGCAGCACTCCTAGTCATCACCGGCACTTTCCGATACGGGATGCGAACCGCCCACGTGTTCATGCTTCTTTCCGGAGGCCCAGGCCCCGAATTTTTCAACGACTTCGAAACTGACCGGGATGAAGAAGATCGCCAGCACCGAAGCTGCCAACATGCCGCCAATGACCGCAGTTCCCAGCACTTGTCGCGAAATGGCGCCTGCGCCCTTCGCCACTGCCAAGGGCACGCAGCCAAGAATGAAGGCGAACGACGTCATCAAAATTGGCCGTAGTCGCAGCTTTGCACCTGTAAGAGCAGCCTCGGCCAAGGGTGTCCCTTTCTCGTATTCCATCTTGGCGAACTCGACAATCAGGATGGCGTTCTTTGCAGACAGTCCGATCAACATGACCAGGCCGATCTGCGCGTAGACGTCAAAATCGAGCTTTCTCACGTAGAGAACTGCAAACGCGCCGAAAACCGCGATGGGTAAGCCCAGCAACACGCTGAAAGGAAGCGTCCAGCTTTCATACTGCGCCGCCATGATAAGGAAGACGACGAAAAGTGCCAATCCAAAGATGACCGCTGGGGACACTCCCTTTGCGGCGAGTTGCTCCTGGTACGACATTCCCATGTAGTCGAAGCCCATCGTGCCCGGCATCGTCTTGTGAAAGACGTCTTCCAATGCCGCCATCGCCTGTCCTGAGCTATAACCCGGTGCCGCAGAGGCATTGACCTGAACGCAATTGAACAGGTTGTACCGCATCACAAATTCAGGGCCCATGCGCGGGTACGTCGTCGTCAGCGTACTGAGAGGGACCATCCCTCCCGAGGCATTCCTGACATAGAATTTGCCGAGGTTTTCAGCCTGCGTTCGATAATCACCATCTGCCTGAACGTATACCTGCCATTGGAGGCCGAACCGATTGAAGAAGTTCACGAGCGATCCGCCCATGAAGGTCTGTATGGTCTCATACAGATTGTTGAGCTGAATCTGTTCGGTCATCGCCTTGGCGTTATCGACTTTTACGCCGACCTGCGGAACGTTGAGCAGAGCTGTCGTCATCACGCCTGCGAGCTCCGGCCGCTTGCGCGCTTCAGCCACAAACACCTGTGCGTTTTTCGCTAGCAATTCGATAGGGCCACCCGATCGGTCTTCAAGAATGAAAGTGGCGCCTCCCGATGTCCCAACGCCAGGAATCGCCGGCGGTGGAAAAGAGAACGCCAACCCCGCTGGAAGCTGCGAGAGCGTTTTCTGCAAGTGCGCCTTGATTCCCTCGTAACTCGTTTCCGGCGTCTTGCGTTCCTCCCATGGCTTGAGCGAGATAAAGAAGAACGAACTGTAGGTCGCGTTGACGCCGCTCAGCATGCTGTATCCCATCACTGAGCTGACATATTGGACGCCGGGTGTGTCCAGCAAAGCCTTCTCGACTTCTGCTGCGGCTTCAGAAGAGCGCTGGAGCGAAGATGCGTTCGGCAATTGCAGTCCGGCGAAGAGGTATCCCTGGTCTTCATCGGGAAGGAAGCTCTTGGGCAGATTTTTTCCGAAGAATCCTGCGGCGACCGTTACAAGGGCAAGCAGGACAAATGCGAAGCCCGCCTTATGAATGAGGTATCCGCACCAATTCACATACCCCTCGGTGGTCCTTCCAAAGACGCGGTTGAACCATCCGAAGAAAGCTCCCAAGGGTCCCCTGGCCGGCTTCCTTGGTTTCAGCAGCATGGCTGAGAGCGCGGGACTAAGGGTGAGAGCGTTGAATGCGGAGAAGAGAACCGAGACAGCGATCGTGACTGCGAATTGCTTGTAGAGCTGTCCAGTGATGCCCGGAACAAATGCCGTTGGGATGAACACCGCGGCCAGGATCAGTCCTATGGCAACTACAGGCCCGGAGACTTCCTCCATGGCCTTGACCGTCGCATCATGTGGCGACAACCCGTGTTCGATGTGATGTTCCACGGCCTCGACAACCACGATGGCGTCATCGACGACGAGTCCGATGGCGAGGACGAGACCAAACAAGGACAACGTGTTAATCGAGAAGCCCAGCATCGGAAAGACAGCGAATGTGCCGACGAGAGAGACTGGCACGGCAAGAAGAGGAATCAGCGTTGCTCGGAAACCCTGGAGAAATATGTAGACCACGAGGATGACCAGGATCAAAGCTTCAAACAGCGTGTGATAAATCTCGTTAATTCCCTCACTGACTGCGAGCGTCGTGTCGAGTGCAACAATGTAGTTCAAGCCCTGAGGAAATCGAAGCTTCGACTCCTCCATCATTTTGAGAACGTTGGCCCGTGTCTCGAGTGCATTGCTTCCCGGATTGAGGTAGAGCGCGATGAGGGCCGCTGATTGCGGGGGCTTGCCCTCACCTGCAGTCCCCATGCGCGCCAGGTAGGAGTAGTACTGCGATCCCATTTCTACTCGCGCAACGTCCTTGAGACGAAGAACTGATCCATCCGGCAGCGCGCGGACGACAATCTCGTTGAACTCTTCAGGTGTCGGCAGCCGCCCAGGCGCACGCACGTTATACGTGAACTGTTGACCGTTGGGAACTGGCTCTCCGCCGATCTGTCCCGCGGGGTTGACCTTGTTTTGGGCCTTGACTGCATTTGTAATGTCGGAAACAGTCACGCCGAGGCGCGCGAGCCGATCAGGGTTGACCCAGATACGCATCGCATAAGGTCCTGCGCCAAATATCTGCACCTGTGAGACACCCGGTATGCGAGTAAGCGCGTACTGCAAGTTGATGATCGCGTAGTTCGCGAGGAAGATGTTGTCATAGGTGCCGGTGGGCGAGTAAAGATCCAACAGCATGAACGGCGCAGTTGTTCCGGGCTGCACAAGCACGCCCTGCTGAACAACTTCCGTTGGCAATTGGGAGTTGGCCTGACCGGCACGCATCTGCGCCAGAATCTGGTCGGTGTTGACATTTGTTCCAAGCTGGAAATCCACGTACAACGTACCGCCGCCGCCGGAACTGGCGCTCAGCGAATACATGTAGTTCATTCCGGGGACGCCTGACATCTGCTGTTCAAGTGGCGTCGCGACGGATTGGGAAATCGTTTGAGCGTCTGCGCCGGGATAGATGGCCTTCACCTGAATCATCGGGTCAGCGATGTTGGGAAACTGAGCAGTGGGAAGACCGAGCATTGCCACGATACCAATCAGGGTCATGAGGATCGCGATAACGATGGCAACGATTGGTCGATTGATGAAGAATTTCGACATTGTCAGTTCCCTCCGCTCGTGGCAGCCACGTACGGCTTTGCGATGACCGGAACACCCCCTTGTGTTTGTGTTTGTGCTTGTGCCTGGACGGCGGCCGCAGCCTGAACCCTCTGTATGCCTTCGACCACTACCTTCTCGCCGGGCTTCAGCCCATTCTTGACGATCCAATCGGGACCAACACGGTCTCCGACCTCAATCGGACGAATCAGGGCTTTGTTGTCTGCGGTGACGACAATGATCTGATGCTGTGATTGCACTTCAATTACCGAGGCCTGCGGAACCAGCATGGCGCCGTTATTCATCCCGGTCTGAAGTCGGATTCGCCCGAATCCACCGGGGCGAAGGATCGCATCCTTGTTCGGGAACGCCGCCGCCATCTGGATCGTGCCGGTTCCGGCTGTTACCTCGCGGTTCACGAAGATGATCTTCCCCTTCGCGGGATAGGGCACATCATTTGCCTGAACGTATTCAACAATGACCGGTGTCCCCTGCGAATGGCCTGTCCGCAGTGTCTCTGAGATGCGCGGCGCAAACTTGAGGTATGCACTTTCACTAATGTTGAAGTACGCCCAGATGGGATCGATCTCCGACACTGTGGCCATTTTGGTTGTCGTTCCGACAAGGTCGCCTACTTGCGAGTTGGCCGCGCCGGCAATACCGTCGACCGGCGAATATACTTTGGTCCACCCCAGGTTGAGCTCCGCCTGTTGCTGCGCCGCTTTCGAGGCAGTCAGTTGCGCTTGTGCCCAGGCTTCATTTGCCTTGTCGTCGTCAAGCTGCTTCTGAGGAATCGCGCTTTGCGCTGCCAGCGGCGTGTCGCGCTGTACGTCGTTGGAAGCTTTCGTCAATGCTGCGGACGACCGCTCCACTCCGGCCTTGGCCTCGTCTAGTGACGCCTGAAACGGGCGAGGGTCAATCTCAAAAAGCAGCTGCCCCTTCCGAACAAACGACCCGTTCTTGTAATTTTGGCTCAGCAGATAGCCTTGCACCTTGGGAGTGATGTCGGCATTTACAGGGCCGTTCAATTGCGCTACCAATTCCTCAGAGATCGGAACATCACGTGTCGCGACCTCGGCCACTTGGACCTCTAGAGGCGCAGGCGGAGGAGGAGCCTGCTTTTCTCCGCAGCCGAGAAGCACCACCAGAATGGCGAGGCAAAGAAACACGTAACACCACGGCGCAGCGCGAAATGACGAACCTTCCTGCCTGCAAATTCCGGCTTCGCATCGTTTGAGCTGTGCTGCGAGGGAGTCGGGGCTGTGTTCCATAACGAGCTCCTGAATTGGCATGACTTTTCAAGTCCGTTAATCCGTATCAGATTTGGCGAGTACGCACAGTTGCGCGAGCGCTAAATCAGCGGTGGACAGGGTAAAGGTTAGTACCTCCACAAAGACAGGCAAACTGGTAGAAGTGACAGTTGATGAGCCATCCTGTGCGCGGGCTGTTCTCCTGATGCACTGATCAATCGGCTGATTTCTCACGAGATGTCCCGAGTCCTCCTGTCAAATGTCACAGTTGTATCCAGGCGGTCAGACTGCGACCCTGAATTGGGGCCTTAGTGCCCGTCAGGGTGACTCTCCATGACACCAAGATTGCCGATCTGCCTCTCTCTCGGCGCCGCTGTCTTAGGCGTCTCTGCCGCTGTGCCACAGGAGCGGCCGGCACCTCCGAAGGAGCCGAAAATCGGCCTTGTGCTTGAAGGGGGCGCGGCACTGGGACTGGCGCACATCGGGGTTCTCCAGTGGCTCGAAGAGAATCGAATTCCTGTGAATTACGTGGCAGGCACCAGCATGGGGGGCCTGGTAGGCGGCATGTACGCTACGGGCAACTCTCCGGCAGAGATTCGTAACCTGGTTGAGGGTATTGATTGGAACGTAGTCATGCGGGGAGAGGTTCCCTATGAAGACCTGCCCTATCGCCGGAAGGAGGATGCCGAGAACTTCCCCAACGGCCTTGAATTCGGCATAAAAAATGGCATTCGATTTCCGGGGGGCTTCAATTCAGGTCACCAGGTGGGGCTGATCCTCGATCGAGTCGCCTTTCCTTACTCCGGGATCGAGAACTTTGATGATCTGCCGATCCCATTCGCGTGTGTAGGTACTGACATTGTGAACAACAAGCCTCATGTCTTTCGCAATGGATCGCTCTCACAGGCTCTTCGCTCCACAATGTCTCTTCCTGGAGTCTTCACGCCGGTTCGCGCCAATGGCACAGTCTACGTCGATGGCGGATTGCTCGATAATCTACCCGTCGATGTCGCCCAGCAGCTTGGCGCCGACCTTACGATCGCCGTCCACCTTGAAACCAAGCCCCTGGGAGCGAATGAGCCGCTCTCTTCCGTCGGGGTGTTAGGCAGGTCCATCTCCGTTGTCATTGCCGCCAACGAACTCGCAAGCATACAGAAGGCCGACATCCTGATCTCCGTGCCCTTGGGCGAATTTTCCTCCACCGACTACGAGAAATATCAGGAAATCATCAAATTGGGGTACGAGTCTGCAGCAAGCAAGGCTTCAGTTCTCAGACGCTTTAGCGTCGACGAGGCTACGTGGCAGGCATATTTGGCTCAACGCAATGCTCGCAAGAAGCCTACTCCTAAGCCGCAGTTCATCGAAGTCGCCGGCACAAAGCCCATGTTGGCAAAGGAAATCCAAAGCAAACTGGCCGACACCGTCGATAAGCCTATCAACACTCCTGAACTGAACCAGAAACTCACTTACCTCCTGGGCGACGGACGATTCGCTTCAATTGGGTATGAGATGACAGGAAAAGACGGCCGAGATGGACTTCTGATTCATGCGCGCGAGAAGGATTACAGCCCTCCGACTGTTCTTCCTCTATTCGCAATTGATGGGTCGGAGGTCGAACGAGTGCAGCTGATGTTCGGTGCCCGCATCACCTTCCTTGACCTCGGAAAGTTTGGTACCGAGTGGCGGAATGACGTGATCCTGGGTTCAGAGCATGGTGCGCAATCCGAGTTTTACTTTCCCTTCGGTAAAAGCCTGCGCTGGTTCATTGCGCCTCGTGGATTTGCTGCAAAAAGAGCCCAGGACTTTTATAAAGGGAGCGATCTCACGGCCGAATATCGAGATCGCATTGCCGGAGGTCAGTTCGATTTTGGATTCGTACCGACGCGGGACAGCGAAGTTCGAATCGGATACCAGGCTGGATATGAGAAACTCTCTCCGACTGTCGGAAGCCTTCCCTTCGGAACTCTTGAGGGAAGAACTGGAAAGACTTCGTTCCGTTACAACCTGGATCGAAGGGACAGTCCCATCATTCCGAGAGATGGTGCCGACGTCTTCCTCCGCGGCGAATGGCACGATTCCAACCCCGGGGCCACATCTGGTTTTCCTGTCGCGGAAGCAATCCTGACGGGGTACAAGTCGCTGAACAAGCCATCATCCATCTTTCTTACGGCCGCTGGTGGTTCCACTTTCACCTATCATCAAACCGGTTTCCCGCCATTTGAACTGGGCGGAGGCCCATTTCTGATGGCTTACGGCAAGAATGAATTCCTGACCAACCAGTACATGCTCTTCCGAACGGGATACATCCACAAGCTCTTTGACCTGCCCGCCCTGGTCGGCGACAAAGCCTACGCTATTGCCCAGCTCGAGGGTGCCAAGCTCTATGACGTGCCTTCAAATGTCTCGCCTCTTCCGGGAGATGCCTCTGTGGGATTCGTGATCAACACTATTTTTGGCCCGTTCACCATTGGGGGAGGCGTCGGAGCCACCGGCCATGCGAAGATCTTCTACCAGTTGGGTCGCGTCTTTTGATTTTGAAAGCCCACTCTGAACGAGGAAGGCATTAGTTTGCAGGCTTCTCAGCACCGGCGCCAGGGCTAGATGCACTTTCGGTAGGCTTGTCGGCTTCCAGTATCGCGTGAACGATGAACCGCTGCGGTGCGCTTCCGACAAAGTAAAACGGATAGCAAGTCACGAGAGTCAATTCGGAATCGCTCGTGGGAGTCAGCACGCGTGTATCTTCCGGTGTCACAATTTCGATCTTGCTGACCCGATAGTGGAATGTCCGGTTCGTCGACCGCAATTCGACGAGGTCCCCCATCTGGATGTCTTTGAGGACCCGAAAGAATCCGTCGCGATGGCCGGCGATGCCCACGTTTCCCGCCTCACCAGGATGCGCCGTCCCTCCGATTCTGCCCGCTCCGCGATTCAGCGTCAGATCGTCAGTTCCCTCAAAGACCGGAACCGCCAGATGGACCTTCGGGATTTCCAGAACTGCCAAGGGCGGGTCAAATTTGCTTGCGAGGCTCTCTTTGTAGGCCTTGATCCGTTGCGGGGCCCACAAGCTCTCATCGGGATCGTCATCGCGATGCGGGCTCTCCTGCGACACACTCGCTGCTTTGGCCGTTTGCGCATTTTCAAACTGCCATAGCGCCACCCGCGACGAGATTGTGCCGTGAAGCCAGGCGGCAACGTAAATGCAGATGAGGAGAAGCCCAACCACGAGAAGCAGCTTCTCAACCCACCGTACGATGATTCTTCTCTTTTCCAAACCCGACATGACCGATTGCACCAGCACCTAGCGGAATCTTACCTCAGCTGTGCACACTGTAGATGGACGCAGTCGGGCGACAAACTGCCAGAACTGACAGTGCCAGACTGGATTCGCACTATCAGGCGCATTGGACGTGCTCTCGGCCCAACACTGTGCCGAAGATGCAAATCAGAGTTGGAATGCTATTCACCTGGGAATCACGTGCCGTAACTGCTACGAACTCACCATGTGGCTCTTGACCGCGTACCGCACAAGCTCCGCGTTGCTCTTGGCGCCTAAAGCCTCCATGATCCGGTATTTGTGAAATGCAACAGTCCGGGTGGACATATTGAGAATGTCGCCGACTTCCTTCATCACCTTGCCCTCGGCAAGCAGCTGAAGTACCTCGCACTGTCTTGGCGTCAACCTTTCATCCCGGACTGCAGCGCGTTTTCGCTCCCAAACGAGCGAGTTGATATCGTCTTTCGAGAGCGCCGAGCACATATAAGACTTGCCACGCACGACCGAACGGACAGCAACCACGAGCTCTGAAGCCGCACACGTCTTGAGCAGGTAACCAGCTGCGCCACGCAGCAGGGCTTCGGCTGCGAGCTCAGGATCCGAGTTCATGGTCAAATAGACCAGCTTCACATCGGGAAGCATTTCCTTCACGCGCTGACCGGCATCGAGGCCGTTCAGAAGCGGCATGGCGATATCGACAACGATGACATCGGGCTTTAACTGAGCGGCCGAGCGCACGAGCTGATGTCCGTCGCGCACAACGCCGACCACATTGAATTCAGTTTCCAGAAGACTCTTGCACAACTCGGCCAGGAGAAGATGATCATCGGCGATCAAGATAGTAGACCGGGGGACGGGCATACTAACCTCTTTCATTTGAGACCCAGAATCTCGTCTTGTCTTGCACCTAACTGTGATCTACATCACACCTATTATGATGTTGCGGGCTTCGACTCAGACAACGAACTTCCTGCATCAATTTCTGCGCAAAGGAAGTCGTGAAGAGTGTACATGATCGCTGCTGGTTTTTACTCTAATTCTGTGAGGGATAGCAACTCTCAGACTAGATCGGCTCTACCTACTTTTCTTTGAACATAAGGCTGGGTGAGACAAAGAACTTTCCCGCGAGGGCTGCCCGAATCGCGGAAGCAAGGTCAGTGTTCAGACGCGTTTTCACAACGTACGCCGATCCCCCTGCTCCCATTGCGGCATTTACCGACTCCGAATCGTCGTGGACCGTCAGAAACACCACCTTGGACATCGAGCCCGAATCTCGCAGCTCGGTCGCGACATCAATGCCGTTGACATCTCCCATCGAAATATCGAGCACAATCACATCCGGTTTGTAGCGCACGGCTTCGCTCACGATCGCGCCAGCGTCTTTTACCGCCGCAACGATGTCGAACTGACCATCCCGCTCAAGTAGCTGACGCACGTGATTCAGAATGAAGGCGTTATCGTCAGCCAGGAGAATGCTCGCCTTTGGCATCCAACTCCTTCACGATTGGCAACGCCTACAGAATGAAGGTTATTGATCGAATACACAGCTTCTAACCTGGATTCCGCAGGAAGACAGATTACTCGCGAATCTTAAGTTCGCGCGGGGGATGTTGCTACTGTCAAAACTGACGGGGCAATTCTCGCGACTCCGAGCGCGAGTCAACAAAGATCTCCTGTTTGTGCTTGAGCACAACCGGCACGGAGGCCTCAAGGTGCGTGCCATACGACGGCCGTGACCAGATCGACAGCTCTCCGCCCATCATCCTCAGGCGCTCCCGCATGCTCACGAGTCCCATACCGCGCCATCCCAGTCTCTCCTGCTCAAATCCGACGCCATCGTCAGAGACGCTCAGGCGGATACGGTCGGAAATGCGTGCGAGTTCGACCTCCACGTGCTGCGCTCGGCCGTGCTTGCTCACATTGCGAAGCGATTCCTGGATGACGCGGAACAGACCCAGCGAGATTCCCGCGTCGAGATCGCGCGGCAAGTCCTGCACGCGGCATTCGATCTCCACCTTCTGCTGCCTCGAGAATTCGTGACAAAGCTCTCGGGCGGCTCCGGCAAGGCCCAAGTAGTTCAGCTTTGAAGGATGCAGATCGTGAGAGAGCTGCTGGATGTCTGCGGCAATTTCGCTGGTCAATTCCCAGAGCGCCCCACTCTCTTCCGCGCCCAGGTTCACCCCCTGACCAATCAGTTCCTGATTGAGCACCTGCAGCCGGTTAGCCAACAACGCCAGCCGCTGGCTGATATCGTCGTGAAGCTCTCTTGCAATGCGCGATCGCTCTTCTTCCTGCGCGTGCATCAGCTTGCCGCTCAGCTCCTTCAGGATCACCTTCGCGTTCCGATCATCGGTCACATCGATGCAGCAACCGATATATCCGGCGAAGCTCCCGTCCATTTGGAATCGCGGAACTCCCCGATCAGAAATCCATCGATATTCCCCGTCGTTCCGGAGCAGCCTGTATTCCACTTCAAACGGAAGCCGCTGCTCAAACAACTTCTCGAACGAATCGAGGCAAGCCTTAAGGTCCTCCGGATGTACTCCGGAAGTCCATCCCATTCCAAGTTCCGAATCGAAAGGACGTCCCGTGAAGTCAAACCAAGGTTGATTGAAGTACGTCCGCTGCCTGTCACCGTCAGACATCCAGATCATCACTGGGGCGCTGTTGGCCACGAGCCGGAATCTCCGCTCGCTCTCGCGTAACGCAGCTTCGGCCTTATGGCGTTCAGTGATGTCACGAATGATCACCGAGAAGAGACTCCTGTTGCCCGCGCGCACATGCGCAATCGATGCTTCTATCGGAAACTCCTCGCCGTTATTTCTCGCCGCCCGCAACACACCAAGGCTCTTCATTGCGCGCGTCGTGGTTCCGGTTTCACCAAATCGGCGGATGTTCTCGCCGTGCTCTGATCGAAAGGGTTCCGGAATGAAAGGATCGAGCGTAGTTCCTATTGCTTCCTGGGCTGAAAGACCAAACATCTTCTCTGCAGCATGGTTGAAGAGCACGATCTCATGCGCGTCGTTTACAGTGATGATCGCGTCCATGGCGGATCCGACAATGCCCGCCAATGTGCTCTCACTGTCACGCAGCTTCTGCTCGGTGAGCTTCCGTTCTGTAATGCGTTGCATCGTGCCGCGCATCTGCACGACTTTGCCCTGAGCGTTGCGCACAGCCTCACCGCGTACCCCTATCCAGTTTTTGAATACCTTTCGCTCGCTGCCTTCGAGTTCGAGTCTGAACGGCTTGCCAGACTGTAATGTCTCCTTCATCTCGTCTGTCAGCCGCGCCCAGCTTTCAGGAGTGAAGAAGCTCGCCAACTCCTTGAAGTGCACGATAGCGTGCTCTGAACTGATTCCGGTGAATCCATAGAAGGGCTCAGACAGCCTCACTTCATCGGTTGCGGGGTTCCACTGCCAGCTTGTCAGTTCCGCAACCCGCTCTGCGTCCAGGAGCTCCTCTTCCTTGGCTCGCAGTGCATCCTCGGCTCGTTTGCGACGGGCGCTGTAATGAACCAGCAGCACAATCAGCAAAGTCTCAATGAGCAAAAGAGCAAGTAGACCGATGATCTTCGGCCCGTGCTGCTCCCAAAGGGAGTACTGCCAATAGAGAACCGAACTGCCTGGCGGGAGTTTGTCAAAATCGATCTTCCACTTGCGAAGCTCACGCCAATCAAACACATAGCGTTGAGAATCCCCAGTCGCGACGGGAATCGCTTCGGCCTTCTCTCCGTTCAAGATCCGAAGTCCATCCGATCCGAGGTTACGGCCGATCTCCCTCATGTCGGCAATGCTGCCACCCACGATTCCGCTGCCGATAAATGAGGACGACGTTCCGTATATTGGGCGCTTGCAATCCTCTGAGATCGTTCGCAGCACCTGAGCCGGGCTGTATTGCTCTCCTGCTGAGTCCGACATGAAGTCAAGGAATAGAGTGATGGTTTTGGGATCAAAGCCCGCCATCCTGGAGCGCATCTCACGCAATCTGAGACCAGACCAGTACTGGAAAT
>Ga0335082_10003489_pt1 | contig 17102 bp, 9 predicted proteins | sample Lox_Sample_41_FD_206718 | JGI IMG/M metagenome (GOLD analysis project Ga0335082, IMG submission 206718) | Soil microbial communities from Loxahatchee National Wildlife Refuge, Florida, United States - Lox_Sample_4.1 | ecosystem: Environmental > Terrestrial > Soil > Wetlands | place: USA: Florida... | reverse complement strand
AAGCTGACGACGACACATCAGGAGGGATAGAATGGAGAAGAGAAATGTGTTGTTCGTATGCGTTCATAACAGCGCTCGTAGTCAGATGGCGCAGTCATTACTGAACATGTTGGGGGGCGATCGTTTTGCAGCAGAAAGCGCAGGACTTGAGGCTGGCACATTGAATCCCCTCGCAGTTGAAGCTATGGCCGAAATCGGCATTGACATATCAGGGAATACTACTCGGCGAGCGTTCGATGTATACAAGAGTGGCAAGCGGTTCCACTACGTGATAACAGTTTGTGATGCAGGTAATGCCCAGAAGTGTCCGATATTTCCTAACACATGGCAGTACCTTAACTGGAGTTTTCCGGATCCCGCTCAATTGCAAGGCACCCATGAGGAGAAAATGAAGGAAATTCGGAAGATTCGCGATTCCATTAAAGAGAAACTGAAGGCTTGGATATCCGAGACAGAAGGGGATCCTGGTACCGCATCAAATATTCCACCCTTCAAGTTCGGCATATAACTTCTGTTGTTACACCTTTTTCTAGCTTATCGACTTTGATTTATTTATTCTTCTACTTGCCGCAAGGACACACTGGATACTTGCTGGTTTGTCGATGAATAGAGGCGAAAAACCCATGGATAGTGCTGCCTAGTGATTAACGAGGCAATCAATATCACAGTAAGGAGGTAGTCACCATGTATTACATGAAAAATATTACTTGAAACACGAAGTGTCAGCTTCTTCCTGCAGCTATTATAGTTACCATTCTTTGCAGCACATAAATTATCAATCTGCATTCTTCAGTGTATATTGACAATATATATCCTACGCACACACCTTCTTCGCAACATTATGTGATCGATAAACAATAGCCCATCTGTAACACAATCTTAACTTGACCTATTCATAGATATACTATAATAATTATCCACCTTTTAAAAAACTAGTGGTAACCTTTGACATGAGACATTTTATGGAGGAATGGACATGAAAATTCAGGACATTAAGGTCATTGCAAAGAAAAAAGGTGTTAATCCTGGGAAAATGAATAAAACAGATCTTATTAGGGCTGTTCAAGTAGCAGAAGGGAGCAACGATTGTTTTGCTACCTTGTCTGTTCAAACATGCGGTCAGATGAATTGCCTATGGCGTTCAGACTGCAAATGATAGTCTAAATTCGCCATTTATTCATGTGCGATATCAAGCAAAAAAGAATGCTAAAATGAAAGTATTCCTTTCTATGTGGTGAGCCAGGGAGTACAAGAGCATTTGCATTGTAGGCAAATTCTTGACTGCGATACACTATTGCGCAATTTCAGTAGGAGTGCCTGCCAGACATATCTTGAGCGATGTCTAAAGATACGATTAAAAATGTACGGTGCCCTGCGTGTGAATCGGTTGCCGTCTATCGTGACGGCTTTGCATGGACAGGCAAACAGCGCTATCTCTGCTTGATGTGTGGGATGCAGTTTACCGATTGTTATCGTACCAGAGTCCAGAAGAGGCCGTTATGCGTTGCCTGCGGTAGCATCATGTATCTATACAGTTATGACGATACGACTATACGTTTTAGGTGCTCGAGATATCCTGATTGTAAAAATTACACGAAAGTTCCAAAGGTCTGAGGTTTTGAGCCCGTGTATGAATTGGAAATTATAAGGAATCCCGGAAATCAGCGAGTTTATCTATATCGGTCAGTCAAAGCTGACATAATGACCTTAAAAAAAGTCATTATCATACGTGAGATGTACTATGAGTTGAAGAAAGCTACTGATGAGCGCTTCGTGGTTGATGAAAGAAAACGATGCCAGCCTAGCGGTTTAACAATGCGAGCATAGATGGAACACCAAGAATTGAGTAGAATGATGAATTCTAATAGGTGTAACGGGAATTCAATACAATCTTTATTTTTTGCCCTATTCACAATTTTGACATTGCAAAAAGTCTGTCTTTTCAAGATAGACACTTCCTGAAGTTATGTTTATTCTTAAAGAATGACATGAAAAGAAGAAATAACTGCACAGCAACAACTCTGCCAAACTCTCAAAAAAACACTTAATTGTGAATGATGAGATTAATATTTTTCAGTCTAAAAGCGTAATCATCCTGCCCCGGGTTATAATCAAGAGTTGTCTTTGCTTATTAGTGCACTTATGAGAAAAACGAACAGTCGAGAAACTCGAGGCGCTGTTCTCGCACTCTCTAGCGCGGCGCTGTGGGGCGTATTCCCGGTGATGGTGAATCGGGGTTCACATAATATCCCGCCCCTGTTCTTTGCTGCTATCTCCACCTTGCTTGCCGCCGCCTGCTCACTCGGCTATACAGCGTTTAAGGGGAAGCTCTATGAGCTTAGGAACCGGGAATCATATGCATCCCTGTTCATGATCACCCTGTGCATCGTGATTATACCTTACACACTCTTCTTTATCGGTGCTGGGAAAACATCCGGCATCAATACCTCACTGCTCCTACTGTCAGAAATAATTTTTACGCTTCTGTTCACTCCGTTCATTGGTGAGAAAACCACAATCGAAAAACTGATTGGTTCTTTCGGCGTCTTTTGCGGAGCATCATTGATTTTATTCCATGGATCATTTCAGCTGAATACCGGGGACGTCCTAGTCATCCTGAGTACCGCCACGTATCCGATTGGAAATTTTTACGCGAAAAAAGCCCTGGCCTTAGTATCTCCTTCGGTTATTTTGCTGGTGCGTTTCTTTCTTGGCGGCTTATTCTTACTTCTGTTGTCAATGTTCGTGGAGACGCCTTCGACCATGAATGCCATCATCGCAACAAATTGGCCCCTACTGTTGCTTACCGGTTCTGTTCTCCTCGGTGCGGGGAAAATTGTGTGGTATGAAGCGCTAGACCGTTTGGATATATCCAAGGCCATATCCCTCAGCATGACCTTCCCGCTCTTCAGCCTAATCATCTTGACGGCTTTCTATGAAGAAACAATTTCGCATCAACAATCAATCGGAATCGCCGTCATGATGATCGGCGTGTTTTTTTCTGTAAGAAGGTCTTCCGTCGATCCGGCAACGACAAAATACGTATAATGGTGATGTTTGACTCCGTACGAAATCTCTCCATCTATGCTGATATGACAGCTGAATAATTCCTGTTGAGGATGGTCCAGTGGTTGGTCTTTATCAACCGATTGAGATGATTAACGAATCGCATAGAGGTTGTTGAATGACATGACCCTCAAGCGGATCAATATGTCGGGTGAAAATAGTACGGTCAATGAAAGCGGATCAAGACGGATGCGCCAGCGGGAGAAGCCCCTCATCTGCCGTCTTTACGTTTAAGTTTCAACTGGCATTATGCATCTCCTATTTACAGGTAGCCATTCCGAGCTTGTTAGTGAAGCTCTCAACTTTCAGGTTATTTCGGGATGCTCTGTTCAATATGTAGTTCTCGTTAATACTGGAGGAGTTAATTATCAGAATGTGTTACCAACGGGTTCACCACCCAAGACCATTGAACAATGGTTTATATGACCCGAAGGGCAGAGCTTCAAATCCTGTCCAAGTGCTATGACATTTTCTCTAGAAGATAAGACGGCCGTATCGCCCGCTCGGACTCACTCGGGAATTCATATCCCCCGAATAATGAGAATGATGAACAGAATGACGATGAGCAGACCCGCTGTGTTCAGGAAGTATTCAATTAGTTTCAGGACTGTTCTATTCACGTACGGTAACCTCCGTTCAGTTTTGATAACGATTTAGTGAGATGTGCCATGTCGATCACGCCAGGTATCGATCGGTGATCGCTGATGTGTCCTCATCCAATCCCGCTGCTTCGAATCCTTCGACCCCTGCTAGGGGAGGAAAGCGTTGTAATGTGCTTCCTTCACTCGCTTGTGGCCACGATATGGATACAGCAGGCTGTGCCATCGATCACCCTTCACTCGCTGCTAGCGCACATGGCCGATGGGGCAGTGGTGACGCAGGCGGGACTTCGCGTAATTAAAGGAACCCCGGTATCTGCCGGATAAGTTGCACTGCGTGGTACCCTGCTAGGAGAGCCTCTCTAGTGCCTCGCCGCAGATACAACTCTCAACGCTATCGGGGCAGGTAATTTGAAACTCTTTCCCACAGTTCGGGCAAATGAACTCAACTCTATACCGCGGATCCATTTCCACTCGTATCACTTCTCCTTCAAAGATAGGATGGCGGCGAGGCGCTCGGTCTTTCAACTTGAGGGACTGGTCTTCTACTGGGACAGCCGGTCAGGATTCTGCTGGAAAGCCTCGTTCAAAATCGCTCCAATTGCTTCATGTCTGGCGGGACACGCCCGTTAAAGAAATCGCAGGCCCGGTAATATCGCAGATCCTCGTACCATAATCGAAGCCATTCCTGGTCCTTCACGATTTTTGAGAAAAGCCCGACAGGTCTTGTTATAAGATCACGGAGGGGGCCCATCAGTTCCGAGGGATCACGGAAGCACTCCCAGTCGCATTTCGTGCAGGGCTCCATGCCGCTCCTTCTTGGAAAAGCAGGATCCCAGAGCTTTCCCAAGTTCTCCGCGCCACGGTATCCACAGGGGAATGTGTCGCCAGTCCTTGCATCAACGAAAAAGAATTCACGTCCTCCCCGGCATGCGTAAGGGCTCGATACATCGCCGTTATGTTGCCTGATTAATGATAGAAGAGAGCTTCTGGGCGTGAAAATCCTGATGCGGGAACGAAACTCGGGAATCACGTCAAAGAGCGCTTTGAAAACGATATGCTTCTCATCGGATGAGAAGTTTACGGCGTCGTTCGCAGATGTGGCTTTGTATACCGCGCTGGTCGGTGCCGCATCTATCTCTACACTCATGGGGTAGCAGGCGTTCACGATCGTGAAACCCATGTTGTCGACAATTCGGTAGAAATCACGGAATGCTTTCCAGAAGTGTGCGTAGAGAATTTGGTGGTCGCTGATCGCTGTGTCCTGAAGGCCGCCGATATTTCTATTGATACCGAGATTTGCCGAGGGATAGATGCCGTGTTCATGGAAGATGGGCAGGGCCTTTTCGATTCCCTTGATCACACCGTTCAGTCCCCGCATCATCTCATGCACACCGGGAACAGCGGAATCGACACTGATCCAGAAAGTGTAGAGCTTCGTGCGCGCCAACCGCTCTATCAGGGACGAGATTCGACATTCGAAGTCAGGATGCTCGCTGTTCATGAACAGGAAGCCATTCGTTCCGGTCCGCACATAGGGTATGCCCGCTCCGGTCGCATGGTCGATCAATCCAATGATCTCATCGAAGAACAGGAGAGGCTCGCCTCCCGTTAAGGACAAGGCCTGAACGCCCCGTTCCGCCGCAGCATCAATGATGCGCTTCGCATCGTCCATAATGAGTTTCGAGCGGGAGAACGGCTCGGTCCTACGCATGCCGCATTGGGGACACAGCGCGTTGCAACGGTCCGTGTACTGGATCACCAGTTGGCCAGGGATTGTGTGGGAAACGAGGTGGCGAATCATATATGGGGGAAAAAGTACCAATACCAAATCTAAGATCTCAAATTTTATTCATATGCAAACATTCACATCATTTAAAAAGTATTATAGGCATATGTGCGGGCAAAGCGAAGCAATCTCGGTTTAAATAAACATAAAAAGAATTTCGAAATTGTAGCCCTGCTTTAGTCATGCTGGGGTAGGCTCGCAAGATACTCTTTTAATGACGACATTTCTTGATATTTTCGGCAGTCTCCTCATATACAAAACGATTTGAATTTCATGAATTGGTATGGAGACTTATTTTCTAGATTTGGTGCCTGTCATTTAGTGCTTCGATTATTTTAGTATCGTGCTGTATATATTGCTCGGGTTGGGGGTCTTGGAATCGATGAAGCGACGAGCATGCTCACCCATATTCTTCGAGAGTTCCGGATTGTACAGGAAGTATGCCATGGTCCGGGACAGCTCAGCCCGGTCGTTTGCCTTGACGACGAAGCCCGTTTCACCAGGAACAATCAGCTCTTTCGGACCGCCCTCGTCCGAAACAATCACCGGGATACCGGAAGCCTGGGCTTCGAGAACCACATTCCCGAAAGTATCGGTCGTGCTAGGAAAGACGAATACATCGGACGATGCATAGATCGTCGCTAGTTCTTCGCCGTGGCGGAAACCGGTAAACAGCACGGGATATCCACGCAGCTTCTCCCTCAGCGCCTGACGGTACGGCCCGTCTCCAACGATCACGAGCTGACTCGAGAAACCAGCTTGTATGACCTCGATGAAGGCATCGGCCAGGAGGCTGAGGTTCTTCTCCTTTGATAAGCGTCCCACGTACAGGAACTTCATATCGCCATTCATGCCGTAAGAACGCCAGAGTCCGGAATCGCGCCTTGCGGGCGTGAACGCGTCAGTGTCCACCCATCTTGGCAGCGGCCTGATCTTCTCGGGAGCGAGACCGCGTTCCACAAGCTGGTCACGAGTGCTCTTCGACGGCACGAGAACCTCGTCCATTTGATTGTAGAACCAGATGATGAAGTTCCATGCCGTACTCTCGAGAAAGTGATCGTTCGTGAGGCGTCCAACATATTGCGGGATGTCCGTATGATACGTTGCCGCGATAGGAACATCCATGAGCTTTGCGATGGCCAGGCCCAGCAGGCCCATGGTCCCGGGCGTGCTGACGTGGACTTTCGTGAAGCCACCCCGCTCGAAGGCGTCGATCACGTCCAGGATTGGTGGAAAATGGAGTCTGAACTCGGGATATTCCGGCAGTGCGAAATCCCCGATCGAGGGGAAGGTTCTGACACCGTCGATCGCCTGGCGGTTTGTATCTCCGGTCAGGAAGACGGTCAATTCTACGCCCCGGGCTTTCGCGGTCTTGGCGACCCGCTTGATGGTCATCGCCACGCCGTTGATCTCGTGGAGCGTGTCCGTGAAGAGTGCCGTCTTTTCCGGAATATCGTCCCCCGGAATGCCGAATCCTTCTTGCAATTCTCTAAATAACTGCTTGCTCCGGTGCTGATGGTAATAGGCTACATAATAGGGCGAAGCGAGTGCATGGATCACGCCAAGCATACCGAGGGACTGAATGAAGGGTATGATTCCGTCGGAGAGCGGCGTCTGGACCAGCTTGTTCGTGTACTGATATATCATACGATTGGCCAGATAGCTCGTTATGGAGAATATCTTGCTGTTCCGGTCCTCTGCAATCGTTGCCGAGAGCATGTTCTTATCGGTCAGTAGCCTCCTGGCCTCGCGGTCAAGGAGTTGCTCGAAAGAACTTCCATCATCGTTCCAGTACAGATCGGGCATGTTTTTGCGTACGAAAAACTCGACCTTTTGAGCGAGGGTCATCTTCTCGTCCGCCTGGAAACATCGGTTTAGCAGGAGATTCACGAAGGGCATAGAATGATTCATGCGGTTATTCATTTTTTGCGTGTAGAACCGGTAGGCAATTCCGTAGATCGTATGCGCAAGAGTCAGCGCATCGCCATCCTTGCCGTCGACCCAACTATTCCCGTTTGCCACTGCGGTCAGGAATTCGTCTATGGTGGCCGCGTAGGGAACGCTTGTAAAAGCCCGTGCTACAAAAAAGCCGCTGTGGTCATCGGAACCGCCTACCACGGACTTGTACCATCGTGTAGAGAACTCCGGCCGGTCACCATGTTTTTCGTTTAGTTCTTCGTAATGTATCGGCCCGAGCGACGCCACGATGTCACGGGTAAGATTGTTGAAGCGGGTCGCCCGGGCTCCGTTCCTAACCTCGATGACATCGAACAGCAGGAGCATTTTAACCACAGTGTCGACGTCTAATCGGTCGTCCATTTCATAAAGCGGATGGGCGGCAAAGTGCACGATTTTGTGGGAGTGGAGATAGCTGACAAGCTCATAAATGTTCTTGCGCAGGTCCATCAGCTCGCGATAGATGCTCTCGGTAATATTCAGCGCCACAACATGCATCTTGCAGCTGTTTTCCGGGAAATAGGAAGTGAGTTCCACGCTAATAAAGGCTCCGGGCAGGTGGGCGATTTCGAGCGCGCCCTGGATCGTATTATGGTCCGTGATCGTTACGAAGTCCATACCTTTCCCCTTTGCAGCGCGGTAGATATGTTCCGGTTCGGTATAGCTTTCGGGACAATTGATCTTACGCATGGCCCAGATCGACGGTTTGTTCGAGAACCGTGAGTGCACATGTAAATCAGCTCGGGACTGTTTTATCATGATTACATCTAAACACAGAATTATTACAAGACGGTGACAGGAGCATGAATTTTTTGCTACAAAAAGAAGCACAAAATTAGAAAAAGGAGCGGGGAAAGGGTTGGGTGGGGATTATTAAGAAACAGTTTGTGAAGGTAAATGTAACAGAAACTTAACTTGACCGGAAAGGAGCCAATCAGTATAGTTCATCCCATATTTTTAATTATCACTTGCTGAGTGAGTGTTGATAAAATAATTATTTCCTGTCCGGAGGATGACATGGTGAACATACGTAATATTACCATGACTTTTATCACGTTTTTATCCCTTTTGTTAATACCTGTCGATCACGTTCTTGCTGGCAGTCAGCTGTCGGACGGGGAGAAACAGCAGATCAATCATATTATCGTGATCTATCAAGAAAACTGGAGTTTTGATGGATTGTATGGACTATTTCCCGGCGTAAACGGCCTTGCCAACGCCGGTTCTGCTGCGCGCCAGGTCGGCAAGGACGGGAATCCGTTGGACAATCTCCCGAGACCCCTGGATACGAGCAAGAAACCGCCCGTACCGGACGATCGGCATCCATTTCCCGATCAAATGCCGGCTGCCCCGTACGATTTATCAAAATATGTAACAGTCGATGAGAAAACCGGAGATATTGTGCACCGCTATTACCAAAATCAGCTTCAAATCAACGGCGGCAAGATGGACAAGTTTGCCGCATGGAGCGACAATCCTGGTCTGGTCATGAGCTATTATGATGCCAGCAACCTGCCAGAAGGGAAACTGGCCAAGCAGTTTACTATTGCAGACAACTTTTTCCAGGCAGCATTCGGAGGCTCGTTCTTGAATCATTTTTGGCTCATATGCGCATGCACGCCGATTTGGCCTGATGCACCTCTTTCCATGGTTATCAAACTCGACTCCAACGGGATCCTTGATCAGGATAATGCAGTCACTCCTGATGGGTATGCAGTCAACACGGTTTACTCAGTAAATCAGCCACATCCGGAATCGGCGAAGAACAAGTGCAAGCTGCTTCCATCGCAGACCATGCCGACTATCGGTGACCGGCTTTCGGAAAAGAACATATCTTGGGCGTGGTATTCCGGCGGTTGGAACAAGGCGCTCGCTGGCGATCCCGATGAAACGTTTCAGTTTCACCACCAACCATTCGCATATTTTGACAATTATGCAGATGGGAAACCAGCTAAAACCGAGCACCTCAAGGATGAGGAAAATTTTTTTGCCGACTTAAAAAAAGGCAGGTTGCCGTCCGTGTCATTCATAAAACCGCTGGGGAAGTACAACGAGCATCCGGGATACGCATCGCTTCTTGCCGGCCAACAGCATGTAAGCGAGATTGTGAAGGCAGTGCAGGAGAGCACCTATTGGAACGACACAGCAATCATTATTACGTATGATGAGAACGGGGGCAGATGGGACCATGTGGCGCCACCTCATGCAGATCGATGGGGGCCGGGCACGCGGATACCGACTATTATCGTGTCACCATTTGCAAAAAAGGGTTTTGTTGACCATACTCAATACGACACGACATCCATATTAAAGTTTATTGAAAACCGATGGGATCTTGCGCCGCTCGGGTCACGGGACGCCGCAGCGAACGATCTGCAAAATGCGTTCGATTTTACACAGACCGCGCAGCATTAACATTCTACGCTCGAGTTATGAAATGCGAACGGTTGTTTGTGGAAATGAAATATCAAGCGTCGATTGTTACCTGCATTTATGAGAAATTACGACCTTTGGAATTACTTGTAATTTATCGGTAATCAAATTCTAAAATGTTTGTAAGGCTATTGAGGATTCTTATGAATTACTTAAAATGGAGCGATAAGTATTCAGTAAATGTGACAGAAATAGATGAACAACACAAAAAGCTTATCAGTCTTGTTAACGAAATGTACGATGCCATGCTTGTCGGAAAAGGCAAAGACAGTTTGGGAGCTGTCATAGCGGAGCTTGTGAATTACACAGTCTATCATTTCCATACCGAGGAGCTTTTGCTTCAACAATATAACTATTCAAAATATAATGAGCACAAGGAGATGCATGATAGTTTGTCTAAGAAGGCACGGGACCTCAAGGAAGAATTCGAGAAAGGAAACAAGCCAACAACCATCGACGTAATGCTTCTACTTACGAACTGGCTAAATGCCCACATCCTTGTGGAAGACAAGAAATACGAGCCTTGCCTTTATTATAACAAGGTAAATGGGTAATTCATTTAAATTAATTAACTTGATTCATTCCTTAACTATATAAAGGAGACCGGTCCGCGAACTGCAATTGATTTTGTGGTATGACGGGGGCGGCTTTTATCAACCGTGATTCACGTTACTACCAGTATCCCATAACATTTTCATGAAGCACCGCTGCATGATTGCAGGTGCAGCTCGGAGGGTTAGAAATGACACGAAAGTGAATAAGTTCGCTTGAAGGCTTTGGTCAATTATACTTCCTAAACTTGTTTTAGTTTCCAATCCTCTGAACACATCACACTCTAACCTATAATTAATATCCTTCCCCCATAAGACCCTTTCATTTAATACGATATACTACCGTCACTCTTAAGAGGTGACGTTGTTTTTTGGCAAGAAAACCTACTGGGAGCAAATCCCCTTAGAGTGGCCTTTACAGGGTTCATGGTGAACATTATGCTGAATGTTGGTAACCATCTTCTTTAAAGAGGCCTGCTATTAGGGAAGTAATGACTCTCGTACTGCCGTTTTATTTTCCTGGTGATATGATAGTTGTAGAATATGTTGCAATGGATCATTGGAATCGGTTCTCAATGTTACAGCTATGAGAGCCACAAGGAAAGGAGGAATTGATATGCCAAGCGAAGAGACCATTATCGGCACAAAATCAACAGAGCAGATAGGGCAAGCAGGATTGACTGTCAAAGAGGGTGTCATCAGCAGCCTCAAGGGAATCAATGAGATCGAAGGAGAGATCGTCAGTCTCGTGCGGAATACCGTGGCTAACACGCTCCGAGCGACGGGCTCCGTTGCGGGCGATACAGTCAATATTATAAAGGATGTCGTTAAGGGCGCGATTCAGGCTACGGAAGAGGTCGGCACCGGGCTCATCCTGAGCACCAAGAGCGTGGCGAAGGGGGTGGTCATGGGCGTAAGCGATGTCGGCGGTGACGTGCTCTCGGTTGCAGAATCGACGATCAAAGGTGCAGTCAAAGGCGCGGCTGAGGTCGGCGCAGATGTTGCCATGGTTGCGAGGCGGGCCATTGATGGCGTTCTCGAGGCTACGAAAGAAGTTGGCGGCAACGTCGAAGAAGTCGCAAAAGTAGCGGTAACGGGCGCTATTGATGCCGCGGCCGCTATCGGCACTACGGCGGTCAAGGCAGTCAAGGATATCCTTGTCGGCGTCGTTGAAGGAGCGAAAGAGGTAGCAGTAAGCGCGCTTCCCAAAGCGAAAGCCGCATGAACCGGCAGCATCTGTTCGGTAAAGGCACTCAGAATCGACAGCTAATAAATCCCTCGGAACAGGATAGGTTGTCTGTAAAGGGGGAGGATCGTGCCGATCTAAGTAGCTATTCGCGTTTTACGTGATCAGCATGAGTTTGATGCTGCTGAATCCGAGGGGAATGTTGTATCAAAAATTGGCTTAAGCTTCCATCACGATGACGAAATAACATCAGAAAACCGTGATCGAGAATTCCCAGTAAGCACGGAAAGGGAGCTGCGATATGTACCGTGTTGCGCAGAATTCTGTGGACCAGACACTTCACGGGGAATGTTGGAACCATACCAATCTTACACGAAGAAATAGCAACTTGACGTGCTCAAGCTACGGTTTACTATTTTGATGGTCGCCGAATCACTGGGCATTGGCAGATCACTGATCGTTTTGGTGTGTATCAACAATTACAGCGAGCATCTACCAGTGCTTGACGCTAGGGGATGCTGATGAAACCTTCCGGAAGCTGTTGACGTCACTATTTCTTCGCTGTTGTAACTTAAACCTGTTTATAGCAGTTCATTTTCCCATTTTTTTTAACTACTCAACCCCATTGACATAGCCGGGGATCAAGAATATATTCGTTACTATAGCAGTGCGAATGAATGTGGCTTGTCCCTTTCTAAACAGAATAAAATCGGAGCTGTGATGTTGGCCAGATCTGCTCAATTATTGGTTATGCGATTGGTTATGCGCAAAAGGAATGTGAGGATAAGGGCATGAAAATATGGTTCAGGGTCAAACAATGACCAACCTATTTCTTCAGTTGATACTAATGCTTTTCGCTATTTTAGCTGCTGCAGAGCTATTTACCAACGCGCTTGAACACCTTGGAGACAAACTCGGCATTTCTGAGGGAGTGACAGGATCCATCTTTGCCGCCGTGGGGACTGCGCTTCCTGAAACAATGGTTCCTTTGCTGGCTCTTTTTGCCGGTACGACTAACGTCGGAGTCAACGAGGAAATCGGCGTGGGGGCCATACTCGGCGCACCATTAATGTTGTCGACGTTGAGCACCTGCCTTATGGCACTGGCCATTCTGCGTCGACGAGGAGCAAGTGGGCATGTGCAGCCAGAACGAACCGGTTTTGTCCGCGACCTTAACTTCTTCTTATGCGCTTTTGCGCTTGCCGCCGTAGCAATGTATATCCCGCAGAAAGCACGTTACGTCCGAGGCGGGTTTAGTTTTGCACTAGTGCTGACGTACTTCGTTTATATATTGCTGACACTGCGGGCGTCAGAAAAACTGGTCGAGAACGGGCACGGCACGGAGGCGGACGAAAAGATATTTCTGAGTCGGCTTGGCTTGCCTTTGAATCTGTTGACCATCGTAATTCAGCTCGGCATCAGTCTTGCACTTCTTGTTTATGGTGCAAAGGGTTTCATTCATGGTGTCGAGGGCATTTCTCATTTCCTTGGCATATCGGCACTACTACTTTCGCTACTTATTATTCCGATTGCGACCGAACTTCCCGAAAAGGTAAACAGCATTCTGTGGATTCGACGAGACAAAGACACGTTGGCTTTTGGGAATATTACCGGCGCTATGGTGTTTCAAGGGACATTGCTCCCGGCTATCGGCATTATGCTCACACCCTGGCAGCCGCGCATAGAGGTGTTGACCGGCATATTGGTCACATTAATTGCAGCAGCGTGGCTTCGGGTTAACGCCCGTTCTGGAGGGTTGCCCGTATGGACTATGCTGATAAGCGGCGGGCTATATGCGGTGTTTATAACGATCACTTTAGTGAGGTAACCTCGGAGCGCTATTAATCACAGAGCGTCTTTATAGCACGTTGATTAAATTAAGAACGAATAACCAGGCGTTGTAGTCGACCTATCACACTTGCAAACGGGCCACCGTGCAAAGGGCTGAGGCAAATGCACATTTCAAGGGGCCCAAGCATGCTAGGCGGCTAAACGCTACGTTACAATTATCAATCTGTATTCCGCATAGATTCTTTGTCAACGCCGGTGCAGGATTGTAGGTGAAGTCGATAAAATTCCGCTGACTACTTGATTCAATACTTCGAAATGAAATACGCATGGTACAATTAGACAATGATAATAAAAACCCTGTGATAAATTCTTGCAGCAACAAGAGTCGCGTGATAGTTATGGGAGTATGTAGATTAAATCGTAAGAGAAGTAATGTCTGCATATGAAATATGACTTATGAAGAATTTGATGCCAGAATTCGGCAGTTTACACCATTTTAAAGCTATTTTTTATATTCTGGAGATAAAATAACTTGTGGTAGGTATGTTTTTCTTGATAGGAGTCATTAAGAAACCAAAATGGTACTCAAACGAGTTTTGCTGAGAGTCTCGACCGGGGAGCCAGAGCCAAAAAAAGGGCCAATTTCTTAGGAAATTGGCCCTTTTTTTACTTATTCTTCTTCGGTCACGGTGTTTTGGTCTGTTGATTGGTTATTGAGCCGTATGCCGAGATCGATGAGTATATGTTTCATACAGTAATTCGCATTATTTGTATTAGTTACAGAATGTAATCATGATTTTTTTACACCATAATAAAATTCAATCTCCCTCCTGTATGTATTGAAGTATCCATTCTTCGCAACACAACTTAAAGTTACATCCTGTATTCGAAAACGTCTACCCCCACAGTGCTTCGATTATTACCATGGGGTCAGGTAGACTAATCGCAAGTAGGAATTCAAGTCGTTGAGATACGAAGAATATCTTTTCCGATCGTTACTTTTGCAATCCCAGCTTTTTCCTGAGCGTCAACCGGTTGATGCCGAGGAGGCGTGCGGCCTCGGACTGATTGTCCCTCGTACGGGACAGAAGATACTCCAGAACGTGCCTGTCCACCTCGCTGTGGATCCTGTCGTAAATATTCATTTCCTTCTTTTCCAGTGATTCCTTCACATAGGGGATCAATGCAGCAGCCATCGCATCGGAAATCCCTGCTGCCTGTTTAGCGATAGCATGTTCGCCGAGGTCCTTAAGCTCGTGCGTTGTAAGGTAGTCGGTCTTGCAGAGGGCGATGGCCGACCGGAGCGTGTTCTCGAGCTCGCGGATGTTGCCGGGCCAGTCATAAGAGAGCAGCCGATCGAGAAATGCCTTGGTCACGCCTTTGATCGCTTTCTGTGCTGTATGGGCATGGCGATAGAAGAGACACTGGACAAGGGGAACGATGTCCTTCTTACGCTCCCGCAGCGGCGGCACGTGGATCGTGGCCACGCGGAGGCGGTGATACAGGTCCTCCCGAAATTTACCTTCCCGCACCATGGCCGCAAGGTCCCGGTTCGTGGCTGATATCACTCGAACATTCACCTGAACTTCCTTCGTGCTCCCTACTGGATAAAAGGTCTGCGTCTGTAAGAACCTGAGCAATTTACCCTGAAGCGAGAGTGGCAGTTCACCAATCTCATCGAAGAACACGCAACCACCATCGGCGGTCTTGAGCATGCCTTCTTTTGGCGCAATAGCGCCGGTAAAGGCTCCTTTTTCATATCCAAAGAGCTCTGACTCGAGTAGCGCTTCCGGCACAGCCGCGGAGTTAATAACGACAAAGGGCTTCCCGAAGCGGGAGGAGAGCTGCGCGATAGCCTCGGCGACAAGCTCTTTTCCTGTGCCGGTCTCTCCGGTGACCAGGACCGGGACCTCAACCTGAGCGATGCGGGCGACCTTTTCGCAGAGGCTCATGACCAGGGTGGAGCGGCCGATGATGACACAGGTAGCAGCCGGCGCGATCAAGTCTTTGGAGATCGTAACGGCATGGGCCATTTCCTGCCTGATCTCATGCAGGTCCCGCAATATTCGATCAATCTGATCTTTTTTGAGCGGCCGGTGAATGATCTCGTAAGCCCCCCAGGTCGCCGCTTCCATGACGGGACCAGTCCTCTCCTGGTCCGTGATGGCGATTACGAAGGTCTTTGCGCTGTATTCCTTGATAAGGTGTAGATCGATGGAATCTATATCGAGAAACAGGACCGATGAACCATCGACCGGCAAGGCTTTCCGCGACCCTGTAGAAACGACCTTGCTACCCTTGGGAATGACCGTAGACAGCTCTTTTACGAGTGAGGCGTCTTCGCTCAAAAGAAGGATTTTCTGCATAGTTCCTCCCATGTATATGTAGTGGCTAGGAGATGCAGGCTTTAGCCTGCGTTTTGTGATCACCCTGACGGGACGAGTATCTTTGTTTCTATTCGCAAACTGACATTTGCGGCAACCGGTTGCGCATTGCTGTTTAAAATATATACAATATATATAAATAATAATCAACAGATATTTATCCCATCAGGCAAACTCCTCGATTTTAGTCCTTTTTCCCTCTGGCACGGATGTTGCTCTATGGAACCGTAATAATGCATCGCAAATGCGCGAAGGCAGGAAGCGAGTATTCTTCCTCCCTTTTTCTTGCTTCCTGTCTTCGCACTTCGTGGCAAAAAACGAAAGAGAGAGGTGACTCAATGGGAGACCTTGTCGCATCAAAAGTCAATCTCGATGAACTGAAACGGGTCGGGATCATCGGCCAAAAGCAGAAGGACTATTATCTGATCCGCCTCAGGACCGTGGGCGGCGGTATGACGGCTGAGGAACTAAGCGTCGTCGCCCGGGTTTCTAAGAAATACGGCAGAGGTCAGGTGCACCTCACCACGCGCCAGGCGGTGGAGATCCACAATATCCATGTCGACGATCTTCAGTCTGCCCGTGAGGAACTCGAGCAGAGCGGGATCGTGCTTGGCGTCTGTGGTCCCCGGGGCAGGGGGATCGTGGCCTGTCCGGGAAGTGAGACCTGCACCTCGGGTATTATCGAGACCAAAGAACTTGCTGCGGACCTTGATGCTGTTTATTTCCGCCAGCAGGCGCCGCATAAATTCAAGATAGGCGTCTCTGGTTGCCCGAACAACTGCTCAAAGCCTGTGGAGAACGATGTCGGAGTCATGGGCGGCGTGCTACCGGGCTGGGACAAAGAAGCATGTATATCGTGCAGGCTGTGCGTGAGTATCTGCCCGGCCCAGGCAATTGAAGAGAAGAATTCAGAGTTTGTTCTCGATAGGGATGCATGCATTTACTGCGGGCTTTGCATCAGGAACTGTCCCTCCTCAGCATGGACTGCACGGAAGACAGGATATACGTTGTATCTCGGCGGCACCATGGGCAAGAAGCCACGGCTTGGAACTAAAGCAAAAGCGCTGATCGAATCAAGAGAAGAACTGCTCAGCTATATCAGAAAGGCGTTTGATTTTTATCTCGCTCAAGGCAGGAAAAAAGAACGGTTCGGGCATACCCTTGACCGGATCGGGGTGGAAAAGGCATTTGCCGAGATATTTTCTGAAGAGACCAAGGGAACCCCGGTCGACGTGGATCCTGACACCGCGTCAGCGGCAAAGAGGAATTTTCTCGACCTCAGAGGCGTCTGCTGTCCCCTGAACTTCGTGAAAGCAAAGCTCGCGATGGACAAGATCAAGAGCGGCG
>Ga0335082_10003488_pt1 | contig 17102 bp, 13 predicted proteins | sample Lox_Sample_41_FD_206718 | JGI IMG/M metagenome (GOLD analysis project Ga0335082, IMG submission 206718) | Soil microbial communities from Loxahatchee National Wildlife Refuge, Florida, United States - Lox_Sample_4.1 | ecosystem: Environmental > Terrestrial > Soil > Wetlands | place: USA... | reverse complement strand
TGACTCGGTGGCAGTCGGCTTCAGCCGACTTTGGGCGACTCAGCCGGGGAATTCCATTCCCCGGCGTCCGCAGCGGTGCGCAGTTTTCCGTTTATCGACCCTCCGCTGAAACCGAGAGTGGAGGGCGGGGGGCCGATTTAACAAGCTCTGTGGCTTCAGGACACTCCGACCTCCCCCGGAAGGTACTGCTGCCCTCTGCCCTCTATCGCCACGGAGCAAGATACAAGGACACTCGCCGATCCGACTCAGGACACTCAGCCCCTAAGTTGGGACACTACCGGATGCTGCGCGGGAGATGCGTGCCGCACGGATTCGGGGTATGATCGCGCTTCACTGAGTGCGGTCGACGAGCTCGACACCGGTGGGTCACCGGTCGAGCTAGAGGAGAGGGAGTGAGGATGGAGGCCGAACCTTCCAACCGCCTGAGCCGTCGCAGTCTGCTCGACGCCTTCCTGTCCGGGAGCGTCCTCGCATTCCTCGGGGCCCTGTTCTACCCGGTGGTGCGCTACCTCAACCCGCCAGAGGTGAAGGAGGTGGTCGCCAACCGCGTGGTGGCGGCGAAGGTGTCGGAGGTCAAAGCGAACGCCGGGAAGATCTTCCGCTTCGGCTCGAAGCCGGGCATCGTAGTGCGCCTGCCGTCCGGCGAATGGCGCGCCTTCTCGGCGGTGTGCACGCATCTGCAGTGCACGGTGCAGTATCGGAGCGATCTCGAACGCATCTGGTGCCCATGTCACAACGGGCAGTTCGATCTGACCGGCAAGAACGTCGCCGGACCGCCGCCGGGGCCGCTGGAGCGCTACGACGTTACCGTGAAAGGAGAGGACGTTGTCGTCTCCCGCCAAGCCTAGGTCCGGCGTCGCCGAGTGGTTCGACGCGCGCTTGGGTATCAGCGAGGTGCTCGCCTTCCTGCGTCACAAGACCGTCCCGCTGGAAGGGGCGACGATCTGGTACTACTTCGGCGGCGTGTCGCTCTTCCTGTTCGGCATCCAGCTGGCCACCGGTCTCTTGCTGCTCTTCTACTACAAGCCGGGCGCGGACAGCGCTTACGAGAGCGTGCAGTTCATCATCACGCGCGTGCCGTTCGGCTGGTTGATCCGCTCGTTGCACTCATGGTCGGCGAACCTGATGGTCTTTGCCGTGTTCGTGCACATGTTCAGCGTCTACTTCCTCAAGGCCTATCGGCCGCCGCGCGAGTTGACGTGGCTCACCGGCATGGGCTTGCTCGGGCTGACGATGACGTTCGGCTTCTCGGGCTACCTGTTGCCGTGGAACGAGCTGGCGTTCTTCGCGACCAAGGTCGGCACCGACATCGCCGGCATCCTGCCGGTGATCGGCCCCGCTGTCGCCCGCCTGCTGCGCGGCGGCGCCGAAGTGAGCGGCGCGACGCTGACGCGCTTCTTCGGCTTCCACGTGGCGATGTTGCCGGCCGCCTTCACCGCGGTGCTGTTCGTGCACTTGCTGTTGATCCAGCGGCAGGGGATGAGTGAGTCGATCCGCTCGACCGACACGCCCCCGAAGCCGGGCATGCCTTTCTTTCCCGGCTTCATCATGCGCGACGCGATCCTCTGGCTCGGCGTGTTTGCGGCGTTGCTGATCCTGTGCACCTTCTCACCGTGGGAGCTCGGCGCCAAGGCCGACCCGTTCTCGTCGGCGCCGGCCGGGATCCGTCCGGAATGGTACTTCACTTTCGTGTCGCAGAGCTTGAAATACCTGCCCGCCCAGATCCTCGGCATCGACGGCGACGTGGTCGGCATCTGCGTCTTCCTCGGCGGTGCGCTGTTCCTCTTCTTCGTGCCGTTCCTCGATCGGCGCGCCGCGCGCAATCAACCCAGCCCGCTGTTCACCGCGATCGGTGTGGGCATCATCGGCTTCATGCTGACCATGATCGCGCTGGCGTACTTCAAACCCTACTGACGACCGATGCGCCCGGCGACGACACGACTCATCGGACTCGGACTGGCGCTCTGGACGCTGGGGCTGCGGCCGGCAGGCGTGGTCGCCGCCGAGGACAAAGTGGACACCTGCGTCGCCTGCCACAGTGCGTTGCCGGAGCCGCTCAACGTGCCGGTCGAAGGTATGACGCACGACGTCCACGGCGAAAAGGGTTTGTCGTGCGTCGACTGTCACGGCGGCGATGCCACGGCGATGGACGAGACCTCCATGGCGCCGGAGAAGGGCTTCCGCGGCAAGCCGAAGCGCGCCGACATCCCAGCCTTCTGCGGGCGCTGCCATGCCGACGAGAGCTACATGCGCCGCTTCAATCCGAGTCTCCCCACCGATCAGCTGCAGCAGTACTGGACCAGCGTGCACGGCCAACGCTTGCGGCAGGGTGACGAGAAGGTCGCGACCTGCGTCAACTGCCACGGCGTGCACGGCATCCTGCCGGCGGACCGCGCCCAGTCGCGCATCTTCCCGGCCAACGTGCCGGACACCTGCGGCGGCTGCCACTCCAACGCCGAGTACATGGCCGGCTATGGCATTCCGACCGATCAGGTGGAGAAGTACAAGCGCAGCGTGCACGCCGACATGCTGCTGGTGCAGCGCGACCTCTCGGCCCCCGCCTGCAACGACTGCCACGGCAACCACGGTGCCTTCCCGCCGGGCGTCAGCTCGATCGCCGGCGTGTGCGGGCAATGCCACGCGAACAACGCCGACCTCTTCCGCAAGAGCCCGCACAAGGCGGCGTTCGATCGCGCCAACCTGCCGGAGTGCGTGACCTGTCACAGCAATCACGAGATCCATCGCACCAGCGACGCCATGCTCGGCGTTCAGGACGGCGCGGTGTGCATCCGCTGCCACCAGGCCGGAACGGCCGGCTACGCCGGCGCCGTCAAGATGCGCGAAGCCATCGAACACCTGAAGACCGTCATGACGGATACCCAGACGCTGCTCAAACGCGCCAGCACCATGGGCATGGAAGTGAGCGAGGTGGAGTACGCGTTTCGTGAAGAGGTGCGCCCGCAACTGATCAAGGTGCGCACGCAAACCCATCTCGGCGATCCCGCCGCTGTCCTCGAGATGGTGCAGGACGGGACCGCCCGGGCCAGCGCCAGTCAGGCGGCGGCGCAGGCTACCATCGCGGAGGCGCAAGCGCGCCGCCGCAACCTGTTGCTGCCGCTCGGCCTCATCGTGCTGCTGATGATCTTGTTGTACGCCAAGCTGCGTCAGCTCGAGCGCTGAGCTCTACGCGGCGGTTGAAACCGCGCGCTACAAGAGCACCAAGCCTGCCTGCGCAGGCTCCCCACCCCACCGAGGCGCAACGCAAGACTGGGCGTTGCGGCGGGGAGCCCACGGGTGGGCTTGGTGCTCCTCGTTGCCGCGGCTTCAGCCGCCGGGTGTGTTGAGCGCTCCGGCCCGGCGCTCGAGCGCCGGACGCACTCTCTGCTAAGCCGCGCCGCTGGCCATCCCGGCCCGGCTCGCGCTAGTCTCTCGGCCATGACGCTCGCTGCCCAGCTTCCCGTGCCGGCGCCCGACGCGATGCCGACGACACGCGGCCTCAACTTCTATCTCGCCGATCCCAACCTGGAGTTCGTCTGCTCCACAGTGATGAACGCCGCCACGCTGGAGCAGGCGCGACCGCACCTGGTCGAGATGGGCGCGGTGGCTGGCGATGAGCTCGATGCGCTCGCCGCCGAGGCGGACCGCAACCCGCCGCAGCTGCGCGCCTTCGATGCGCGCGGCACACGCGTCGACGACGTCGTGCGCCACCCCGCCTATGTGGCCATGGAACGGCTCGCCTTCGCGCGCTTCGGGCTAGCGGCCATGTCGCACCGCGGCGGCGTGCTGGGCTGGACGGACAAGGTGCCGCACGCGGTGAAGTACGCTCTCTCGTACCTGTTCGCGCAGTCCGAGTTTGGCTTGCTCTGCCCGGTGTCGGTCACCGACTCGACCTCGCGCATGCTGCGCTGGTACGGCAGCGAGGAGTTGAAGGAAGTTTGGTTACCGAGGCTGACGACCACCGACTTCGACCAACTCCGGCAAGGCACGCAGTGGATGACGGAGAAGACCGGTGGCTCGGACGTTGGCACGAGCACGACGGTGGCGCGGCGCGCTGCCGACGGCACCTGGCGGCTGTGGGGCGACAAATGGTTCTGCTCGAACGCCAACGCCGACGTCGCGCTGACGTTGGCCCGTCCCGAGGGCGCGCCCGCGGGCACCAAAGGCCTCGCCATGTTCCTGGTCGCCAAGTACCTGCCCGACGGCGGCAAGAACGCATGGACGATCAACCGGCTGAAGGACAAGCTCGGTTCGCGTTCGATGGCCACGGCGGAAGTGACGTACACCGGCGCCGTCGCGCACGTCGTCGGCGATCTGACCAAGGGCTTCAAGCAGATGATGGAGATGGTCAACGTCTCGCGTCTCTCCAACGCCATGCGCGCCGCGGGTATCATGCGCCGCTGCGTTCTGGAGTCGTTCGTGCACGCCCGCCACCGCGCCGCCTTCGGGCGCGCGCTCGTCGAGCTGCCGCTACTGCGCGCCAATCTGCTCGACATGCTGCTCGACGCCGAAGCCGCCGCGTCCGTCATTCTCAACGCCGCCGCGACCCTGGATCGTTGGGATGCCGGCTCATCGGCCGACCGCAAGCTGTTCCGTGTCCTCACGCCGTTGGCGAAGTACTGGATCACCCTGCGGGCGCGGACGGTGGCCGGCGAAGCGATGACCGTGCGCGGCGGCAACGGTTACATCGAGGAGTGGGTGAACGCGCGGCTGCTGCGCGACAGTCACCTCGGGGCGATCTGGGAGGGGGCGTCCAATGTTGTAGCCCTCGACGTGCAGCGCGCCCTGCTGCGCGACGACGGGCAGACGGCGCTGTTCGATCTGATCACGCAGCGGCTCGGAGGTGTCGCCGAGCCGCTGGCGCGACCGACGGTCGATACAGTTCGCGCCGCCATGCGCGACGCCGCGGCCACGATTGGCGCCTGGCCCAGGCTCGACGCACCCGAACGCGAGCTGGGCGCGCGCCCGGTCGCCGAGTTGCTCTATCACCTCCTCGCCGCGGCGCTGCTGCTGGCGGAAGGCCAGGTGCAACGCGACCGTTCGGGGGACTTCCGAAAGTTCCTGGCCGCCGCACTCTATGTGCACAAGTGGTTACAGCCGACGCCGTCTGGCCGCCCGGTGTTCGCGTCGCGGCAGCTCGCATGGCTCGATGCGCTCGCCGACTGGACGCCGATATCGTCGGACGCCGTGGCCGGTGTCGAGCGCGCGACGTAAGCTTGCGTGGTGATGCGTGCCTCGCGTACAAGTCACTGAAGTCATCCACTTGTGACAGGAGGGGCGCATGAAGCACGCGAAAGTTGTGAGTCTGGTCGTGGCGATGCTCGGGTTGCTGTCGGGGCGCTCGTCGGCCTTGAACAACGGCATGGCCCTGTGTGGCAACGGAGTCTTCCACAACGAAGCCACTTGTTCGCCGAGCGCCTGTACGGGGACCTTGATCCCGACGTGCACGGCCCCCGAGGGCTTCACGTCCGGAACAGTAACCATCAGTTTCATTCAGGGGGTTTGCGACGATCTCGGCCCGGTCACCTGTGGCGACAAGTTCAGGTACTACTTCGAGGGTTGCGGCGGCACGCGCCAGACGCTCAAGAATCTCGGCAACGCGCGCGTGCTCGGCGCCTTCCGAGTGTGCTACGACCCGAGCGGCGCCGGACAGTGCTCGGGCGCTGGAATGGAAATCTTGAAGGGAACGGTCCGGTGGGAGAACTGGCAGATTGCTCCGGCGCCGGCCGCGTCGCAAGGTGAGCACACGTTCACTTCGTCGAAGGCGTTCACCTTCAACGGCAAGAAGCATCGCCTCACCATCTCCCATGGCTTCTCCGTCGTGGTTGGCGAGAGCGGAGCATGCACCTCGCCGGAGTGCGGTTTCGGGGGTTGTCTGTACAAGACGCAGTGAGCTGCGCCGCCGCTCGACTCTCAGCTCCGCCCCAAACTAGCCCACACGCCGTTCGCGACTCAGCACCACCACCGAGCGTGCCCCGACCGTATACTGTTGTGTCTCCACGAGCGCCTCGGCGCCCGGATCGACGATGTCGTCGGGGCTGGGCAGGCTGGTGTCAACCACCCGCCGCCATTCGGCGGCGTCGCCCGCTTGGATGGTGAACGGCAGATCCGCCCAGTACGCGTTGATCATGACGTAGAGGTCGACGTCGTGCTGGCGGTGGCCGCGCAGGCAGTATGCCAGGCTGCGCGAGTCGTACGCCAGGTCGGGCTCCGCATCGACGCCGTACCAGGTGACGTCGTTGCGCCAGAAATGGCTGCGGCTGATGCTCGGGTGCGCCTTGCGGAAGGCGATCATGCGCTGGAAGAAACGAAACACGTCGCGATGGCGTTCCAGCCGATCCCAATCCAGCCACGTGGTGTCGTTGTCTTGATTGTACGGGTTGTTGTTGCCGCGCTGCGTGTGCATGAACTCGTCGCCGGCGCAGAACATCGGCGTGCCGTTGGCGAGCATCAGCACGCAGCAGAAGTTCTTCACCTGCCGCCGGCGCAACGCCAGGACCTCTTCGGGCGCGCCGTCGTCGCCCTCCCAGCCGCAGTTCCAGCTGCGGTTGTCGTCGCTGCCGTCGGTGTTGCGGTGACCGTTGGCGTGGTTGTGCTTCTCGTTGTAGGCGACGAGGTCATAGAGACAGAAGCCGTCGTGAGCGGTGACGAAGTTGACGCTCTGATACGGCCGGTAGGTGTCGGGCCCGCTGTCGGGAAACAGATCGCTGCTCCCATAGAGTCGGGACATCACGTCGGGGACCTTGCCGGGATCGCCCTTCAAGAACGCGCGCACGTCGTCGCGAAACTTGCCGTTCCATTGCATCCAGGAGAGGCCCGGAAAGCTGTGACCGAGCTGGTAGCTGCTGATGTCCCACGCCTCGGCGATGGTGCGCACGTCGCCGATGGCGGCAACCAGGCTGATCTCGCTGATCAGCGGCGGATCGTCGAGGTTGATTGTGCCGTCGCTGTTACGCGTGAAGATCGAGGCCAGGTCGAAGCGGAATCCGTCGACATGCATCTCGCTGATCCAGAAGCGCAGGCTGTTGAGGATCATGGCGCGCACCGCTGGATGGGCGCAACGCAACACGTTGCCGCAGCCGGTGTCGTTGGCGTACGCGCCGCGGTCGTCGAGGAGGTAATAGCTGTGGTTGTCGATGCCGCGATAGCTGTACGTCGGGCCGATCTCTCCCCCTTCGCTGGTGTGGTTGTAGACCACGTCCATCACCACCTCGATGCCGGCGGCGTGAAACGCCTTGACCAGGTCGCGGAACTCGCGACGCGCATCGCCGCTGGCGTAGGCGTGGTGCGGCGAGAAGAAGTGCAGCGTCATGTAGCCCCAATAATTTCCTTCCTGCGGATCGTATTGGTGCACCGGCATGAGCTCGACGATGGTGACGCCGAGCTCGGTGAGATAGGGAATCTTGTCGATCAACCCGGCAAAGGTGCCGCGCCGCGCCGCGCTGACTCCCGAGTTGGGCCGCGCCGTGAAGCCCCTGACGTGCAGCTCATAGATGATCGCATCGGAGGTGTGCCGCGGCCGCGGATCGCTGCCCCAATCGAATGCCGCGTCGGCGGCGGGCAGGACGCCGAGCGGCGCACAGCCGTCGGTCGACCCAGGCCGCTCCGCCGCTGCGCGGCTGTATTCCGGCGGAAAGAACACCGCCGGTGCAAACGGGTCGAGCAGAATCTTCTGTGCGTCGAAGCGATGCCCCGCCGTGGGCTGGTACGGGCCGTCGACGCGGAAGCCGTACAACGTGGCGCCCTCCGCCTGCGCCGCCGGAATCCAGCAATGCCAGATGCGCCCGGTCTTGTTGACGAGCGGATCGAAGCGATAAGTGAAGACCGGCGTGCGCGGATCGTCAGACCGATACAACAGCAAGGTGACCGCCGTAGCGTGGCGCGAGTAGAGCGCAAAATTGTAAGCCGCGTTGTCCGCCACCCAGGTAACGCCGAGCGGACTGGGCGCGCCCTCGACGATCTCCCAGGCTTCGACGGTTTGCAGCCTCCCCAAGTGGTCCGGCACGATCAGCCCCCGCAGCGTCGTCGGACTTGTACACTGGAAGACGCGTGCCCGGCAAACCTACGGATGGCTCGCCGCCGGCAAAGTGTGCTACGCAATGGGCGGCAATCGATGCACGAACATTCCTTGCTCCGTGGCCTGTTGCGGCAGATTGCAACGATCGCCCGTGAGAACGGCGCGCAACGCGTGTCGGTGGTGCGGCTCAAGTTGGGCCAACTCGCGCACATCGAACCCGATCACTTGCACGAGCACTTCACGGCGGCGGCGCGCGGCACGGTCGCCGCCGGCGCGCGTCTCGAGATCGAGGTGACCGACGCGCTCCACGAGCTGTCGCTGGAGAGCATCGACGTCGAGGCAGCCACTGGCCCGCGCCCGGCTGGGCGACGATGACCGTGACGGCTGCCTCTCGACGCCCTGCCGTCGCGGCGCTGCCCGGCGACGCGGTGGTGGCGCTGCGCCTGACCGTGCGCGGCCACGTGCAAGGCACCGGCTTCCGCCCCTTCGTGTTCCGTCTAGCGCAACAGTGCGGCGTGCACGGCCGCGTGCGCAACGTGAGCGCCGGCGTGGCCATCGACGTCGAAGGGTCGGAAGACGCAGTACGGCGCTTTCAAGATCTCCTGGGCTCGACGGCACCGCCGGCGGCGCAGGTCGACGGCGTCGGCGTCGAGGCCGTTGCGCCGCAGCACCACCACACCTTCACCATCGATGCGAGCGACCTGGCCGGCCAGCCGCAGATGCGCGTGCCCCGTGATCTCGCCCTCTGCGCCGCATGCCGCGCCGAGATCGTCGATCCGAGCGACCGCCGCCATCGCTATCCCTTCACCAACTGCACCGCCTGTGGGCCGCGCTACTCGATCGTCGATGCGATGCCCTACGATCGTCGCGCCACGGCGATGCACGGCTTCCGCATGTGCGGCCGCTGTGTCGACGAGTATCGCCGCGTGGAAGATCGCCGCTTTCACGCCCAGCCCATCGCGTGCGCCGACTGCGGGCCGCAGGTCGCGTTGTGGGATCGGGCCGGCCGGCCCAGCGCGGTTCGCGATGCCGCCGGGCGCGACGCCGTCGAGCTGCTGCGCGGCGGGCACATCGTGGCGCTGAAGGGGCTGGGCGGCTTTCAACTGCTCGCGCGCGCCGATCGCCGCGCGACGATCGATCGACTGCGCCAGCGCAAGCAGCGTCCGTGCAAGCCGCTTGCCGTGATGGTCTCCGGCATCGACGCGGTACGCCGACTCGCGGACATCGGCGCGGCCGAGGCGGTGCTGCTGAGCGCGTCCGCCAATCCGATCGTCCTCGTCGCGCGCGGCGCATTGCGGGGGCCGGGCCGTGCGCTGGCGGACGGTGTGGCCCCGCGCGCGCCGGCTCTCGGGGTGCTGCTGCCGACGACGCCCTTGCATCATCTGCTGCTCGCCGAGGTGGGTGCGCCGCTCGTCGCCACCAGCGGCAACCGCAGCGAAGAGCCGATCGTCATCGACGAGCGCGAGGTGGTGCAGTGTCTGGGCGGCATCGCCGACGCGTTCCTGGTGCACGACCGGCCGATCCGTCGCCGCGTCGACGACTCCGTCGTCGGCGTGATTGCCGCGCAGCCGGTTCCCTTCCGCCTGGCGCGTGGCTACGCGCCGCTGCCGCTGCCACCGTTGGAACGGCTCGCGACAGACCGTTGTCCGCCGCTCATCGCCGTCGGCGGGGATCTCAAGACCGCCGTCGCCGTGTGGAGCGGCAGCCAGGCGTTGCTCGGCCAACACATCGGCGACCTCGAGGGTCCCAGCGGCCGCGCGGCGCTGGCGGCGACGGTCGATGATCTCACGCGCCTGTACGCGTGCACGCCGGCGGCCATCGCCTGCGACCAGCATCCCGACTACGTCAGCGCCGCTTGGGCCGAGCGGCAGGGCGGGCGCGTCGTGCGCGTGCAACACCATCACGCGCACGCGGCGGCCGCGATGGTCGAGCACGATCTGCTCGATCGCGAAACGCTGGCGCTGACGTGGGACGGGACCGGATATGGTCCCGATGGGACGATCTGGGGCGGCGAGTGCCTGCGCACGCGGCTCACCGGCTACGAGCGCGTCGCCTCCTTCTTGCCGTTCCCGCTGCCAGGCGGCGCGGCCGCCATCCGCCGCCCCAACCGCATTGCCTTCGCTCTGCTGCACACCCTGCTGGGCGAAGAGGCGGCGCTGCGCGCCGACGCGACGCTCAACCGTCTCGGGCTGTCGCAGCGTGAGGCGCGCTGGCTGTCGGCGATGATCCGCGCCCGCATCCACACGCCGTGGACCTCGAGCGTGGGGCGCTTGTTCGATGCGGTCGCCGCGCTCGTCTTGCGTATCCGTGAGGTGTCCTACGAAGGCGAGGCGGCGGTGGCGCTCGAAACGTGCGCCGACGCGCGCGTCGATGCACCGTACCCCGTCACCCTCACCGAGATCGGCGGACTGCGCTGCGTGGATTGGCGTCCGATGCTGACCGCGCTGCTCGACGACGTGGCGCGCGATGCGGACGCCGGCGTGCTGGCGGCGCGCTTTCACCGCACGCTGGCGGCGGGCGCGGCGGCGGTGGCGGCGCTCCGTCCCGACCTGCCGCTGGTGCTCACCGGCGGCTGCTTCCGCAACCGCGTGCTGACCGAGGGCGTGCTGGCGGCGCTCCACAGCACGCGTCGTCACGTGTATCATCACACGCTCATCCCACCGGGTGACGGTGGACTCGCGGTCGGACAACTGGCGGTAGCGGCGGCAACGCTGCGTTGAGGTCGACATGTGTCTCGGAGTTCCAGGGTTGGTGATTGAACGGCAGTACGGCGGCGGCGAGCTGGCAACGGCGACCGTCGAGTTCGCCGGCGTGCGCCGGCGCGTATGCATGGCATGCGTGCCGGAAGCGCAACCGGGCGACTACGTCATCGTGCATGCCGGCATCGCCATCAGTCGCATTGAGGCCGACGAAGCGGCGCGCGTGTTCGCTTACCTCGACGAGATCGGCGACATCGGGGCCTGGTCGCGCGGCGGCTCGGGCGCGGGTGACGGATGAAGTACGTCGACGAGTATCGTGACCCGCGGCTGACCGAACGGCTGCTGGAGGCGATTCGCCGCGTCGTCACGCGGCCGTGGACGATCATGGAGGTGTGCGGCGGGCAAACGCACACGCTGGTGCGCAGCGGGCTGGAGCGGCTCCTCCCCGATGGGCTGCGCCTGGTGCACGGACCGGGCTGTCCGGTGTGCGTCACGCCGCTCGAGCAGATCGATCGCGCCCTGGCGATCGCGGCGCAGCCCGAGGTGATCTTCTGTTCGTTCGGCGACATGTTGCGCGTGCCGGGCTCGTCGACCGACCTGCTGCGCGTGCGCGCCGCGGGCGGCGATGTGCGCACCGTGTACTCGCCGCTCGACGCGGTCCGCGTCGCGCGCGAGCATCCCGATCGTCAGGTGGTCTTCTTCGCCGTCGGCTTCGAGACCACCACACCGGCGACGGCGTTGGCGGTCAGTCAGGCGCGCCGGCTCGGGCTGTCGAACTTTTCCATGCTGGTGGCCCACGTCCTCGTGCCGCCAGCGATGGAAGCCATTCTCACCGCGCCGGCGAACCAGGTGCAGGGATTTCTCGCCGCCGGTCACGTGTGCACCGTGATGGGGTACGAGGACTACGTTGCCCTCGCTGCCCGTCACCGTGTGCCGATCGTGGTGACCGGGTTCGAGCCGGTCGATCTGGCCGAAGGCATCTTGCTGGCGGTGCGGCAGCTCGAAGCCGGAAGGTACGCGGTCGACAATCAGTACGTCCGCGCCGTACGCCGGGAGGGGAACCGGGCGGCGCAGCAGATAGTCGCCGAGGTGTACGAGATCTGCGACCGGCCGTGGCGCGGCCTCGGTGTGTTGCCGCGCAGTGGGTTGCGGTTGAGCGCGGCGTACGCCGAGTTCGATGCCGAGCGCCGCTTTGCCTGCACCGCGATCACCGCGGTGGAGTCGCCCGAGTGCCGCAGCGGCGAAGTGCTGCAGGGGCGGCTGCGTCCGGACCAGTGCGCCGCGTTCGGCCGGCGCTGCACGCCGGAGCACCCGCTCGGCGCGCCGATGGTGTCGAGCGAAGGCGCCTGCGCCGCCTACTGGAAGTACGCGCCGTCGAGACCGCAATGATTGCCTGTCCGCCGCCATATCCGCTTCCCGACAGCATCCTGCTGGCGCACGGTGAGGGGGCGCGCCTGACGCGCCGCTTGGTGCGTGAGGTCCTGCTGGCGGCGTTCGACAACGAGTTCCTGCGGCCGCTTGCCGATGCCGCGGTGCTGCGGCCGATCGACGGGCGCGTCGTCATGAGCACCGACAGCTACGTGGTCAACCCGTTGTCTTTTCCGGGTGGAGACATCGGCTGCCTGGCGGTGCATGGGACGATCAACGATCTTGCCGTCACCGGCGCCGAGCCGCTGTGCCTCAGCGTGGCGCTGATCATCGAGGAAGGATTGCCGATGGCAACCTTCGCGCGAGTGGTGGGGAGCATTCGCGACGCGGCGCGCGGCTGCGGTGTGCCGGTGGTCACCGGTGACACCAAGGTGGTGCCGCGCGGCGCCGCCGATCAGCTATTTGTGAACACCACCGGTCTCGGCCGCCTGAACCCGGCCGTCGATCTGGGCGCGCATCGGGTACGAAGTGGTGACCGCATTCTGGTGAGCGGCACGCTCGGCGATCACGGCATCGCCGTCTTGTCGGCGCGCGGCAACCTCGAGTTGGAGTCCGACCTGCGCAGCGACACCGCGCCGCTGTACGAGCTGGTGCGGGCGTTGGCCGATGCGGGCGTGGCGGTCCACTTCCTGCGCGATCCGACGCGTGGCGGAGTATCGGCGGTCCTGCACGAGCTTGCCGACGCTGCGGCGGTGCAGATCGTCGTCGAGGAAACGGCGCTACCGATCGCGGCGCCGGTGCGTGGCGCGTGCGAGCTGCTCGGTCTCGATCCGTTGTACGTGGCCAACGAAGGCAAGCTGCTGCTGGTGGTGCCGCCGGCGGCCGTCGCGGCGGCGTTGGCGTGCCTGCGTGCGCATCCGCTCGGTCGCGCCGCGGCGGTGATCGGCACGGTGGGAGCAACGGGCACGCCGGAGGTATTGGTGCGCGGAATGCTCGGCCGGCTCCGCGTGCTAGACGAGCCCGGCGGCGCCCCGCTCCCACGCATCTGCTGAGGCGCCGCTAGCCTTGCTTGGAGAATCTTCGGGTCGATAGTCGGCAGTCAATAGGCGTGGACCAACCGGCCGCAGCGTCCCGCGACGTAACGCCTGTTACGCAGAAATGGCAATCAACTATGGACTATGAACTCTCGACTGGTCCGATTTCTTCAGGATGGAGGTTAGTGCCGGTACGGCTCGACGACGGCCACTTTGACCAGGGCGCCGGCAGTCAGGGGCTCGCCGGCTTGCAGCCCGTTGGCCGCCGCCAGCATGTCGGGCTTCCAGCTCGTCTTCGATCGGTTCGCGATCTCGTCCACCGTGTCGCCGCTGCGCGCCGTGACGACGCGCAGACGGGTCTCGCGGATGCCGGCGCGCTCGGCCGGTCGCAACGGTCTGAAGCTGCGCATGACGCGATCGAACAGCGGCTGAAACGCGTCGCCGCGTTGCAGCGGGGTGACGCCGAGGAGCTGGTAGACGTGTCCGTCGTGCGCGATCCAGGCGAGGTTGAGGTCCAGCTCGCCGTCTTCGCCGCGCGCCCGCAGCCGCGTGCGCGCCGCCTTGAGGTCACCAAGCATCAGGGGCTCGGTCTGCTTGACCACCGGGGCGCCACTCGCCTTTTCGAGGGCGCGCGCGCCGACGAGCGGATCATCGCCGGCGGCGACGCCGTCGAGAACCAGCAGCGCCGTGCGGTCTGGCGCCACGCCGATGACATTGGCGCGGCTGTTTTGCGTCTGCCACTGATCGGGGAAGCGCAGCAAGAAGTCGAGGTCGGGATGCAGGAAGCTCTGGCCGTCGAACACGCCGTTGGCCGCGGGCGAGCCAACGACCAGGCCGTCGAGGTGTCCGAGGAAGGCGGCGCGGTCGGCGCTGATCGGCGGCATCGCAGCACGCTGCAGGGTGGCGGCGAAGGCTCGTGTGTTGGCGACGCGCTCCGGGGTCGAGGGGTGCGAGGCCAGGAAGTCGAAGCGGCGTTCCTTTTGCCCGATGAGCGCTTGCTCGCGTCCCATCGAGGTCAGGAAGTTGGAGATTGCCGCCGGATCCCAGCCGCTCTCCGCCGCGAGCTGCTGGCCGATGCGGTCGGCCTCGCGCTCCTGGTCGCGGTTGAACGGTGCCAGCACCAGACCCGAGGCCAGATCGCCGACGCCACCGACCAGCTCACCGAGGAGCGGGCTGGCGAGACCGGTGATCGCGGCGGTCAAATTCGTGACCACGGCGAAGGGCGCGGCGCGCGACACCTGCTGCACCGCGTGACGCGCGGCGACGTGGCCGATCTCGTGTCCGATCACCCCGGCGAGCTCGTCCTCGGAGTTGGTCAGCACCAGGAGGCCGCGGCTGACGTAGACGTAGCCACCCGGCAGCGCAAAGGCGTTGGGCTCGACCATGTCGGCGACGAAGAAGCGGTACTCCACGTCGCGCCGCGGCGAGTGCGCGGCCAGGCGCTGGCCGACCGCGGTGACGTAGGCGCTCAGCGCGGCATCGTCGACCAGGCCGACGCTGCGTTCCACCTTCTGGGCTTCCTCGGCACCGATCTGCTTCTCGCGGCTGGTGGAGACCAGCACCAACTCGGGCCTGCCGCTGACCGGGTTGATCGCGCAGCCGGCGGTGAGGGCGGCGATACCGAGCACGCCGCACACCCCGTGGAATGGCCTCCGCATGGCGGGGGAGAATCCGCCAATCGCGTCGCCGACGCAAGCGACGGGTAGTTCGAATCGCGTACGACGAGCGGGTCCATGTGGGACTGACTGCCCTTGCCGCCCAGGGTAGGCGCGCCACGGGCGTTTGCCCTAGAGGCGATGGGCTGCAGGATCGCAGCCCTGAAAGGGCGGCAACACATGAGCCCGGGGCAACGCCCCGGGTGGTCTGCGGTCGACTTGGCGTGCAAAGCCCGCTCACGCGGCAACCCTGGGCGATGGTACTCAACCCCTCTGGGTAGGAAGTCCCTTTGTGCTGTTGTGCGCGGGCCCTGTTGCCAGACTGCGCGCGGAAGGTATACGAGCGCTGTCGAGCATGGCTTCCGTCATCCACCACGTGGCGCTGACCTGTCATCCGCAGACACCGACCGACGTCGTGCGCGCTGTTGGCGCACGGGTCCTCCGGCCGGCTGATGGGCGGCTCATGCTTACATTCGCCCTGGATGCCGATGTCGCCCGACTGCGCATCCCGTTGCCGGCGCCGGCGCGTCCGGTGCACGGCCTCTGGAAGCATACGTGCTTCGAGGCGTTCGTCGCGTCGGGTACGGCGGCGGGCTATCACGAGCTCAACGTCGCGCCGTCCAGCGAGTGGATGATCTACGCCTTTGCGGCGTACCGCGAGATCGCGCCCATGCCCGACGACCTGCCTCAACCGGAGGTGACCGTGCGCCGTTCGCGCGATCGACTCGAGCTCGATGCGACGTTACGCCTCGACAGCCTGTCGGGTGCGTATGCGAACGCGCCGCTGCGGCTGGCACTGGCCGCGGTCATCGAAGACGAGCGCGGAGGCTTGTCCTACTGGGCGCTGCGGCATCCGCCGGGCAAGGCCGACTTCCACCATGCGGACGCGTTCGTCCTCGGCGTGTAGGCATGGCGACAGTGTTTCGTATCATGCATCCGGTGCAAGCGTGGTCCCGAGACCGCGTTGCAGCGCGCTCACCAGCTGGCCAACCCCGTCGACGGTCGCCGCCGTCCCGAACACGTAGTAGTCCGGGCGTTGCAGGACGACGGCGACGCCGTGGCTGCCGAACCATCGGGCGTAGCCGCCGTTGACGTCACGGATGGGCCCGTCGTTGCCGACGTGGGCGCTGATCCCGGCGATCGATGCGAAAAACCCTGACGACTCCGGGTCGAGCTGCGCGGCCGGGTCGCAGACGGGACTGATCAGCGTCCAGCCACGTCCTACGACGTCGTCGAACAGGCCGGTCGCCCCGTTGCAGCGCACGTGATCCTGCACGAAGAGCTGGCCGGCGAGCGGGTCGCCGTCGCGGAACAAGCCGGGGCCCAGCGGCGGCAGCCCCAGTGACGGGCCCGCGTTCGCTTCGCTCAGGGCGGCAATCATGTTGGCATCACGAGCCGCGGCCGCGTCGGGATCGGGGACGCAGATCACCTTGCCGAGCTCGATCGAGAAGTCGATGGCGGCGCGGACGTGCGGGAGGCGTTCGCTGCAGTACGTGTCGAGCAGTGTGTCCGAGACCTCGCCTGCGAGCACGAGGTCGAGCTTCCACGCCAGGTTGGCGGCGTCACGGATGCCCGAGCACATCCCCTGACCGGCGAACGGCGGCATCTGATGCGCCGCGTCGCCGGCGATGAGCAGGCGGCCGCGGCGCCAGTCGTCGACCCAGCGCGCCTGGAAGCGATACACTGCATGCCGTTCGAGCGTCGCGTTGTCCGGCGTCATCCCCCACGGCGCCAGCAGACGCCATGCTGTGGCTTCGCTGTTGAGATCCTCGCTACGTTCGCCGGGCAGGCACATGAACTCCCAGCGGCGCCGGCCCGGTCCGCCGGACACGATGGTCGTCGGTCGGGCGGGATCGCACAGCTGCCAATTGAGCGGCTCCCAGGCGCGTTGCTGGCGCGGCCGAATGTCGACGATGAGCCAGTCGAAGAAGAAGCCGAGATCGGTGACGCGCGAGCCGAGGTGCGTCCGGACGACGCTATTGGCGCCGTCACATCCGACGAGGTAGCGGCCGCGGACGCGCCGGCGGCCTCCGTCGGTGGCGGTCACGGTGAGATTGACCGTGTCGGCGGCGGGGAGGATCTCGACGGCCTCCTGGCCGCGGTGCACGTCGATGCAGGGCAGCGCGCGCACCCGCGCATCGAGCAGCCGCTCGAGCTCGGGCTGCGCGAACATGTTCGATTCGGGCCAGCCGGACAGGCTGGCGCTACGGCGCCCGAAGCGTAGTAGCGTGGCGCCCGCAGCGTTGCGCCACTCGTAGGTGTACGCCGGTTCGGTGAGACCGCGCAGCTCGCCGGCCACCCCGGTGGCTTGCAGGATGCGGCCGATCTCGTG
>Ga0335082_10003486_pt1 | contig 17107 bp, 12 predicted proteins | sample Lox_Sample_41_FD_206718 | JGI IMG/M metagenome (GOLD analysis project Ga0335082, IMG submission 206718) | Soil microbial communities from Loxahatchee National Wildlife Refuge, Florida, United States - Lox_Sample_4.1 | ecosystem: Environmental > Terrestrial > Soil > Wetlands | place: USA... | reverse complement strand
GGTCCCCGACGCTCCACCCTCCCCGTCCGGTTCTGGCCCGGGACTCCGAGGGCGCGCGAGGTCACCGCCCGGGTCGTCCACGCCGACCCCGCTCTGGCGACCGCGCTGCTGGCCGTCGATCGCTTCGAGGGAGCGCCGGATCCGGTCCCGCTCGGACGGGCCGAGAGCGTGGCCGAGACCTCGCCGATGGACCTCCTCGGATTCCAGCCCGGCGCGGATGGCCAGCAGGAGATCCCGGTGATCCGCCGGTCCGGATCGCTCTCCTCGCGCCAGCGAGATGCCACCGGCGCCCTGTGGGCGCTGCACCTCGACCCCGGCGTGCTGCGCGGGCTCGCCGTCGGTCCGGTGCTCGGCTGGGACGGGCACCTGCTGGGCTTGGTGGTGGACAATCCTGCCGACGCCCGGAACCTTGCCGTGGCGGTCGCGGCCGAGCGGCTGGGGGACCTGCTCGACGGCGAGATCGGCAGGGGGCTGGCCCGGGTGGTCTCCGACGGCCTGGGGACCTGCGTGGTGCGGGTCGACCTGGAGCTCGACGATCCGCTTCACCGGGTCCAGGAGGTCGCGCTCCAGCACCAGGCACGCTCCGACTCCGCCGGCCCGGCCGAGTGGCTCGACCCGCCGTTCGATCCGCCGCAGGCGTACGCACGGGCCGGCTCCGGCGTCTTCGGGCTGGAGATGACGGTCCGTTCCTGCCCGGCGGAGGTGGTGGCCTGGCGGCTCCAGCTGCGCGGCCGCGGAGGGACCCGGTTCACCCCGGTGCAGATCTCCTCCACCGCGGCGACCATCGGCGGTCCGGAGCTGACGAGCCTCGACGGCGAGACGCCCAAGGAGCTGCCAGACTGGGCTCCCCGCTGGACGCCGGCGTGGGACGGCGAGCAGTCCTGCCGCCCCGACGACGCCACGGCGTGCGAGCGCCTGTGTCGCCAGGGCCAGTCGGGGAGCTGCTACCTCTTCGCCCATCACCTGGTCGTGGCCAAGGCCCACGGCAGCGAGGAGCGGATGTTCACCGCCTGCAAGCAGGGCGTGGGGCTGGCGTGCGTGGAGCTGAGCAGCCTGTTCGTGGAGCGTCTGAAGCGAACCGGCGCGGATCGCGCGACGCTGCGCGAGGTCCCGGGCCTGCTGCTGGCGCTGCTCGGACACGGGTGCGACTCCGGCTACGGCCCTTCCTGCTTCGCCGAGGGGCAGCTGGCGGAGGCGTTCAAGCTTCCGGCGAAGGAAGCCCAGCGCTCCTACGAGCTGGGATGCAAGCAGGACGACGGGGACAGTTGCGCGATGCTCGCCGACGAGCGCGCCCGGATGCGGGACGAGCTCGGCGCGCTGGATCTGCTCCGGCGGGGCTGCCGGAACTGGAGCGCCCGCGCCTGTCGCGATCTCGCCGCGAGGCTCGACGCCGGCGGCGGAGTTCCAGCCCAGCACTACACCGCGTTCCGCCTCTACGGAAAGGCCTGCGCGCTGGGCGACGGCTCCGCCTGCGGCCAGTACGCCGAGTTCGGGCTCCGTCAGCGGGTGGCGCGGTTCGATCGCGCGCAGGCGCTCGCGGCCTACAAGCGCGGCTGCAGTCTCAAGGACTCCGGCTCCTGCCGCGGGCTCGACGTCGTGCGGGCGCGCGCGGAGCGCTGAGCCGCGCGCAGAGGATCGCCGCGACCAGGCTCCGCCAGCCGCTCGCCTCAACGCCAGGCGCCGGAACCGTCAGGCGACACCGATCGGGCGAGCGCGCGCCTCAGCCCGGCGAAGGGCAAGCGTCGAGCGGCTTCCGTGAGGTTCACCCACTCGGCCGCGTCGTGCTCGGGCCCCGCTCGGACGGGGAGCCCGTCCGGCCATTCCGCCGCGAAGGCCTCCTCCTCGGTGAGCACTGGAGGCACCGTTTCTCCGAAGGCGAAGCTGTGCCGGTACCGGAGCGAGCGCACCGGAAGTCGCGCCCCCGTCTCCTCCTCGAGCTCCCGCCGGGCGGCCACCTCGGCGGACTCACCCGGGAGCCGGCGCCCGGTGATCGGTTGCCAGAAGCCCCCCCGCGCCGGGATGCGGCGCAGGAGCAGGACCTCGGGACCGTTCGGGCCTCGCCGGACGGCGGTCACCGACACGGTCTGGGTCCTCGCGTCCTCGAGCACGATCTCCGCCTCCAGCACCGACCCGAAGGCGCCGGCCAGGGACTCCTCCACCGCCTGGAGACCGACGGGGTGCCCGAGCTCCCGCTCCATCGAGGTGACGCCCGCCTCGCGGATCCCGCAGGGGACGATCAGCTCGAAGTCCTCCAGCGCGCTGTTCACGTTGAGGGCAAACCCGTGGGTGGTGATCCACCGGGCGATGTGCACGCCCACCGCTCCGATCTTCCGTGCGGCGCCCCCCGCCTCGGAGCCGAGCCACACGCCCGGCCACCTCGGGATCCGATGGGCGGCGATCCCGTGCGCGGCCAGCGCGCGGATCATCCCCTCCTCCACGCTCCGCACGTGGCGCCGGACGTCCTTCCGGTCGGGGGCGAGGTCGAGGATGGGATAGCCGACGATCTGCCCCGGGCCGTGGTAGGTGACCTCGCCTCCGCGATCGGTCTCGTGCACCTCCACGCCCCGTGCGGCCAGGACGTCCGGAGGAGCCAGCACATCGCTCCGGCTCGCGCCTCGCCCCAGGGTCAGCACCGGCGGGTGCTCGAGGAGCAGGAGCACGTCGCCGATCCGCCCGTCCTTCCGCGCCCGGGCGAAGAGCGCCTGGAGCCGCAGCCCGTCCTCGTACTCCACCCGGCCGAGTCGATGGACGGTGAGCGTTCGCGCGGTCATCGCGACGCCCACCACCTGAGCAGCAGCGCGTGCAGCGCATGCGCCCCGTGCGAGGAGCGCTCCGCCAGCCGCAGCGCCTCCTCCTGCGTCGGCTGCGGGGCCGGCGTCCCATCGGGTGCGCGCCAGCGCTGGGCGATGGTCCTGAGCTCGGGCTCACCCGGCGCGCGAAAGCACTCCAGGGTCAAGCCGTCGAGGACCGGGCCCGGAAGCCAGCTCCCCGCCACCGACTCCACCTGCTCGGGGGCATGGACGAGCCGCCCTCCCACCGTCTGCGCTGGCTCGGGCAAGCTCGCGTCGAGGGCGAGCACCACCGGGCGGCTGCGGAGCACCCGCGCCAGCTGCCTCCGGGCGGCGGCGTCGAGGCGATCCACGTCGTCGACCAGGATGGCCCCATGCTCGGGGAGCGGCTCCACCCCGTCCCACGCCGTCCCCAGCCCGCGCCCGGCCCAGGCCTGGAGCCAGGTGCTCTTCCCGCTTCCCGCGGCTCCGACGAGGAGCACCCGGGCATGCCCTGCGGCGAGGGCGGACTCGATGCGGGCCACCGCCTCGGCCTGGGTCGCCAGCGGCTCGGGGCCGCCCGGCGCGGTCCAGAAGCGCACGTCGGGCGGCTCCGCGCGGGGTCCCTCGGGCTTCGACGGGACCTCGGCTGGCGGCTCGACGATGCGAGGAGCGGAGGCGAGCAGCGCGCCGCCCAGCTCCACGCAGCTCCGGCAAATGAAGGCGTGCGCCGGGCCGGCGACCAGCGGCCCGGCCTCCCGCGAAGGACGGCAACAGAAGCTGCACCACGCCTCGAGCGCGGGATCGGCCAGGGTCGGGGTGCGCTCCACCAGCGTCCGGCCGGATCCGGGCACGTCGGCCGGTCCGCGATCGCCGTTCCGCCGCGCCGGCCGCGCTTCGACCTCCTCGGCGCCCGACCGAGCCGCGGCCCCGAGACGCTCCACGTGGCGGCGCATCTGGGCCGCCCGGGCGTCGTGGCCGGCCGCCTCGTACGCGCGGGCCGCCTGCTCCAGCAAGGCGCCGGCCCGGGCGAGATCTCCCTCTCGCTCCGCCGACTGCGCCGACTGCAGCAGCTCCCGCGGGTTCACGCCATCTCGAGCAGGAGCGACTCGGGGTGCTCGAGCAGCTGCACCAGCGCTCCGACCGCCTCCGCGGCCACCAGGCCGTCGATGACCCGGTGGTCGAACGAGAGCGAGACGTTCATCATCTCCCGGACGACGATCTGGTCGTCGTCGCTCACCACCGGCCGCTTGCGAATGCGGTGGATGCCGAGGATCGCCACCTCGGGATAGTTGATGATCGGCATCGCGAACAGCCCGCCGTTGGTCCCGAGCGAGGTGATGGTGAACGTGCCGCCGCTGAGCTCGTCCAGCTTCAGGGTCCTGTCCCGCGCGCCGGCGGCGAGCCGGGCGATCTCCTCGGCCAGCTGTCGGACCGTGAGCCGGTCCACGTCCTTCACCACCGGCACGGTGAGGCCCTCGTCGGTCGCCGCGGCGATGCCGAAGTTGTACGCGCCGCGCTGCACCAGCTCCTGCGCCGCATCGTCGAAGTTCGCGTTGAGGGAGGGGTACCTGCGGAAGACCGGGATCAGCGCCTTGCAAACGAAGGGCAGGAAGGAGACCTTGAGCGACTCGCCGGAGGCCGCCAGCGAGGCGTTCAGCCGCTTGCGAAGAGCGACCAGCTCGCTGACGTCGACCTCCTCGACGAAGAGCGAGTGCGGTGCGGTGAACTTCGACCGCACCATCTTCTCCGCGATCTTCCTCCGGAGCCCGCGGATCGGGATGCGCTGATCCGCGCCTGCGGAGGGGAGCGGGACCAGCTTCGCCCGGGGAGGGGCCTGTGCCGGCTCGGGCGCGCGGCCGAGGTCCAGGGCGGCCTGCACGTCCGCCTTGAGCACCCTTCCCTGCGGACCCGTTCCGGAGATCGCGGCGAGATCGATCCCGTGCTCCCGCGCCATGCGCCGGGTCACCGGGGTGGCCAGGACCTTCGCCGTCGACTCGACCGTCCGCGCCGGAGCCGCCGCAGGCGCCGCCGTGGCGGCCGCCGTGGCAGGGACGGGGGCGGAGGCCCCGGCCGCTGGCGCCGTACCCGAGACCTCCATCGTCACCAGCGGATGGTGGACCTTGGCGATCTCGCCCTCCTTTCCGTGGAGGGAGAGCACCTTCCCGGCGCGGGGAGCGGGGACGGTCACCGTCGCCTTGTCGGTCATCAGCTCGACGACCCCCTGGTCCTCCTGGACCGTGTCGCCGGGCTGCACCAGCCACTTGACGATCTCGCCCTCGACCACCCCTTCCCCGAGATCGGGGAGCTTGAACTCGAACGTTGCCACGGCGCTCTCGGCTCCTCGCAGGGCGCCCTCAGGCGTGCCGGCCCTGCTCCATGAGACCCTTCATGAAGAACTCTGCCGCGCGATAGCTGCTGCGGACCAGGGGACCGGAGGCGACGTACAGGAAACCCATGCCCTCCGCCACCTGCTTGTACCGCGCGAAGTCCGCCGGTGGAACGAAGCGGGCCACCCGCAGATGGAACTGCGACGGCTGGAGGTACTGTCCCAGCGTCAGCACGTCCACCCCCGCGTCTCGGAGGTCGCGGAAGGTCTGGACCAGCTCCTCCTCGGTCTCGCCGAGGCCGACCATGATCGAGCTCTTGGTGTACAGCTGCTCCGGGCGATCCTTGAGGTAGCGGAGCACGCGCAGGCTCTGCCGGTAGCCGGCTCGCCGGTCGCGGACCGTCGGGGTCAGCCGTTCCACCGTCTCGATGTTGTGGGCCACCACGTGCGGCCTGGCCTCGGCCACGGTGGCCAGATCCACCTCCACGCCCTTGAAGTCGGGGATGAGCACCTCGACGGTGGTCACCGGGCTCTCTCGCTTCAGCGCCCGGATCGCCGCGGCGAAGTGGCTCGCGCCGCCGTCAGGGCGGTCGTCGCGGTTGACGCTGGTGACCACGATGTACTCCAGCGCGAGCGCCTTCACGGCGCGGGCGAGGTTCTCCGGCTCCTCGGGGTCGAGCGGCGGGGGCGCGCCCACCTTGACGTGGCAGAAGCGGCAGGCCCGGGTGCAGACCTCGCCCATCAGCATCACCGTCGCCGTGCCGCCGCCCCAGCACTCGGCGATGTTGGGGCAGCGCGCCTCCTCGCAGACCGTCGCCAGACCGGTCTTCCGGACGATCTCCTTGACCCGCTCGTACTCCTGCCCGTGCGGCATCCGGACCTTCAGCCACTCGGGCTTCCGGGTGCTCTCCGCCAGCTGGGGCAAGGTGAAACGGTCGGGCGTCGCCATCGCGCGTCCCCGGGTCTAACGGCCGGTCCGGGCGAGGGTCAAGATTCCACCGCGCCAGGCGGCTGCCGGGGCACGGCCGAGGACGGCACCCGCCGGCTCAGATGTGGATCGGCGTTCCGAGGGCCGCCTCCGCGCCCTCCTTGACGATCTCCGACAGGGTCGGGTGGGCATGGATGGTGCGGCCCAGCTCCTCGGTGGTGATCTCCAGGCGCAGCGCGACGCAGGCCTCGGCCAGCAGCTCGGTGGCATGCGGCCCGACCATGTGGACCCCGAGGACCTCGTCGTACTTCTTGTCGCTGACCACCTTGATCATCCCCATCCCCTCGTCGGAGATCTTCGCCTTGAGGACGGCGCTGAAGGGGAAGGTGCCGGTCTTCACCTCGTAGCCGCGCTCCTTGGCCTTCTTCTCCGTGAGCCCGACCGAGGCGACCTCCGGGTAGCAGTAGGTCGCCGACGGCGTGAGGTCGTAGTTGATGGGGTGGACCTCCCGTCCGGCGATGTGCTCGACGGCCAGGATCCCCTCCGCGGACGCCATGTGGGCCAGCATCGGGCCGGGGATGACGTCCCCGATGGCGTAGACGTTGGGCTCGGTGGTGCGCATGAAGTCGTCCACCGGGATGAAGCCCTTCTCCGGCTTGATGCTGGTGGCCTCGAGCCCCACACCCTCGGTGACTGGGCTCCGGCCGACCGCCGAGAGCAGGATGGCCGCCTCCAGGGTCTTGCTCCCCGACGGCGTGTCCATCGTGACCTTCACGCCCTTCCCCCCCGGCTCGACCTTCTGCACCCGCGCGGAGAGCTCGTATCCGATCTTCCTCCGGCGGAAGTGGCGCTCCAGCTCCTTGCTCGCGTCCTCGTCCTCGATGGGGAGGAGATGGGGAAGGAACTCGAGGATGGTGGCCTCGCTCCCGACGTGGGCGAAGACCGAGGCGAACTCGCACCCCACGGCGCCGGCGCCGAGCACCAGGATGCTCTTGGGGATCTCCTTGATCTCCAGGATCGAGTCGGAGTTGTAGACCAGCTTGTGATCGACCGGGACGTTGGGCAGCGACTTGGGGACCGAGCCGGTGGCGATGACGATGTTCTTCGTCTGGAGGACCTGCTTGCTGCCGCCCTCGTTGAGCGTGACCTCCACCTTCCCCTTCCCGGCGATGCGGCCGTGCCCCTTGACCACCTGGATCTTGTTCTTCTTCATCAGGTAGTCGATGCCGTTGGCGCCGCCGGTCACGACCTTGGCCTTGTGCTCCATCGCCGCCGGCCAGTTGATCTTCGGCGACTGGAGATCGATCCCGAACTCTGCGGCCTGCTGGATGTGCGAGAACAGCTCGGCGGTCCAGAGCAGGGCCTTGGTGGGGATGCACCCACGGTGCAGGCAGGTGCCGCCGAGGCGCTTGTCGCGCTCGACGATGGCGGTCTTGAGGCCCAGCTGCCCGGCGCGGATCGCGGCGACGTACCCACCCGGTCCCGAGCCGATGATCACCACGTCCAGAATCTCAGCCACGGGGACCCATCCTCCTTGCGCCCGGCGGGCGCGCGGCGGCATTAACCTTCCGTTCTCAGCTGATCAAGCACCAACCGTCATGGATCCGATGCGGCCTCCGCGCACCATCTCCAGCATGCGATCCGGCGGTCCGCGCCGCTTCCCGGTGCGGACGCTGCTGCTGATGATCCTCGCGCTGGTGGCCTTCGCCCGGCTGTGGTGGATCACCCACCGCACACCCCGCCAGCCGCACCCGCCCATCCCCGTCCGCCCTCTCTCCCCTGGCGAGGGCCGCTGATGGAAGCGCTGGTCGTGGGAGCCGGGGTCGTGGGCTGCGCGGTCGCCTGGCGCCTTCAGCAGGCCGGGGTGCGTTGCACGCTCCTGGAGCGCAGCATCCCGGGCGCGGAGGCCTCCAGCGCCGCCGGCGGCATCCTCGCCCCCCAGGCCGAGGCGGACGGGCCGGGACCGTTCCTGGACCTCTGCCTGGCGAGCCGTGCGCTCTATCCCGAGTTCGCCCGGGAGCTGCGCGAGGCCAGCGGGGTCGACGTGGGTTTCCAGGCCTGCGGCGTGCTCCAGGTCGCGTTCGATGCCGCCGGCGAGGAGTCCACGCGGCGCCGGATCGAATGGCAGCGCGCCCGCGGTCTCGAGGCGCGGTGGCTGGAGGCGACGGAGACGCGCGCGCTCGAGCCCGAGCTGTCGCCCGTCCTCCGCGGCGCGGCCCACTTCCCCGGGGACGCGGCAGTGGACAACCGGCTCCTCGTCTCGGCGCTCAGCATCGCCGCCGCGCGCGCCGGCGCACGGTTCCTGACCGCGCAGGTGGATGGGCTGCTGCGGGACGGCGAGCGCGTGGTGGGCGTGGCCACCGATGCCGGCGAGCTCCGCGCGGACGCGGTGGTGGTCGCCGCCGGAGCGTGGACCGGGCTGGTGCCGGGCGCGCTCCCCTCGCCTCGCATGATCCGGCCCGCCCGGGGGCAGATGGTCATGGTGCGCACCCGGGTGCCACTCCTCCGACATGTGGTCTTCGGGGCGGGCGGGTACGTGGTGCCGCGCGTCGACGGACGGCTGCTGCTGGGGAGCACGGTGGAGTTCACCGGCTTCGAGAAGCAGGTCACCGTGTCCGGGCTCTCCTCCGTCCTCGCGGTCGGCCTCACCTTGCTGCCCGGCCTCGCCGGCGCGCCGGTGGCCGAAACCTGGGCCGGATTTCGCCCGCACACGCCCGACGGGCTTCCCATCCTCGGGGCGGGCACCGCACCGGGGCTGTTCCTCGCCAGCGGACATTTCCGCAACGGCATTCTTCTGACCCCGATCACCGCCAAGGTGCTCGTTGAGACAATGCTGGGGAAAAAACTCACCATCGACGTCACGCCGTTTCGCGCGGACCGGATCCGCGCCTAAGCTGTGACAGTCGTGAACGTGCTCGCCGGCGGTCTCGAGGGGGTCGAGCCCGCCCCGTGGCACCCTCTCCAGGCGGAACCATAGGATGCACCTCGTGGACAACCTGGCTGCGCCGACTCGCATCCTGATCGTCGACGATGATGCCTCGGTCCGCGATGTGATCTCGGTGCTCCTCCAGGAGGAAGGGTACGAGTGCCGCACCGCCAGCTCGGCCGAGGCGGCCCTTGACGTGGCCGCGGCCGAGGCCCCTCCGCTGGTGATCAGCGACATGAAGATGCCCGGGCGTGACGGCGTCTGGCTGCTGGAGGCGTTCCGGGAGCGCTACCCGGAGACCGCGGTGATCATGCTCACCGGGTACGGCGACACCGAGGCCGCGGTCGACTGTCTGCGCCGTGGGGCGGTGGATTACCTCCTCAAGCCGCCGAAGCTGACCGACCTGATCCGGGCCATCGAGCGCGCGCTGGCCAAGCGGCGGATCGAGCTCGCCCGCAAGCGCTACCAGAAGAAGCTGGAGCGGAAGGTGCGGGACCGCACCAGCGAGCTGCGGACCGCCCTCAAGGACATCCAGTACACGTACCAGAACACGTTGCTCGCCCTGGTGGCGGCGCTCGACGCGCGCGAGCACGAGACCAGCGACCACAGCCAGCGGGTGGTGAAGTACACCGAGGCCATCGCCGAGCGGCTGGGCGTGCGCGGCCCGGAGATGGACGAGATCGGCCGCGGAGCGCTGCTGCACGACGTGGGGAAGATCGGCGTCCCGGACGCGGTGCTCCTCAAGCCCGCCAAGCTGACCCCGAAGGAGTGGGAGGAGATGCGCCGGCACCCGGACATCGGGTACCAGATGATCCAGAGCATCCCCTTCCTCAGCACGCCGGCGGCCATCGTCCTCAGCCACCAGGAACGCTTCGACGGGAACGGCTACCCCCGGAGGCTCCGGGGCGAGGAGATCCACATCGGCGCGCGCATCTTCGCCGTGGCCGACACCCTGGACGCGATGACCTCCGACCGGCCGTACCGGCGGGGCACGACGTTCGAGAACGCGGTGGACGAGATCCAGCGCTGCTCCGGTACCCAGTTCGACCCCGAGGTCGTCCGGGCGTTCATGGACCTGGGGATCAAGAACCTCCGCCGCATCAAGGACGACATGGCGGCGGCCAAGGCCCGGAACGCCGCGCAGCTCGAGCAGGACGTGCGCGATGCCGAGGAGGCGCTGGACCAGGCGCTGGACTCGGTCGACGTCGCCGCCCGCCTCGCGGCCACCGGACAGCGCTAGGCCCCTCGGGCGACGAGTGTCGCCCCACCGAGCGCGGGCTCCCCGGTTCCCCGCCGCGCTGCTGCCGGGGGGAAGAACCTCAGCGGTAGATCTCGCCGCCTTCGCGCCGGAACTCCTCGGCCTTCTCCTGCATCCCCTGCTCCACGTCCGCCGCCCGGACCTCCTGGGTGAGCTGCATCGAGCAGAAGTGCGGTCCGCACATCGAGCAGAAGTGGGCCACCTTCGCCCCCTCGGCAGGAAGCGTCGCGTCGTGGAACTCCCGTGCCTTCTCCGGGTCGAGCGAGAGGTTGAACTGGTCCTCCCAGCGGAACTCGAAGCGGGCCCTCGACAGCGCGTCGTCGCGAGCCTGGGCGCCGGGATGCCCCTTGGCCAGATCCGCGGCGTGCGCGGCGAGCTTGTAGGTCACCACGCCCTGCCGCACGTCCTCGCGGTCGGGCAGCCCCAGGTGCTCCTTGGGCGTCACGTAGCAGAGCATCGCCGTGCCGAACCAGCCGATCATCGCCGCCCCGATGCCGCTGGTGATGTGATCGTACCCGGGGGCGATGTCCGTGGTGAGCGGCCCCAGCGTGTAGAAGGGCGCCTCGTGGCACACCTCGAGCTGCCGGGTCATGTTCTCCCGGACGAGGTGCATCGGGACGTGCCCCGGCCCCTCGATCATCGTCTGGACGTCGTGGGCCCATGCCTTCCGGGTCAGCTCGCCCAGCGTGTCCAGCTCCGCGAACTGCGCGGCATCGTTCGCATCGGCGATCGAGCCCGGGCGCAGTCCGTCGCCGAGGCTGAAGCTCACGTCGTAGGCGCTCATGATCTCGCAGATCTCGTCGAAGTGCGTGTAGAGGAAGTTCTCCTGGTGGTGGGCCAGGCACCACTTGGCGAGGATGCTTCCCCCGCGGCTGACGATGCCGGTGACCCGCCGCGCGGTGAGCGGCACGTACCGGAGCAGCACCCCGGCGTGCACGGTGAAGTAGTCGACGCCCTGCTCTGCCTGCTCCACCAGCGTGTCCCGGTACACCTCCCAGGTCAGCTCCTCGGGCTTGCCGCCCACCTTCTCCAGCGCCTGGTAGATGGGGACCGTCCCGATCGGCACCGGGCTGTTCCGGACGATCCACTCCCGGGTCTCGTGGATGCTGGGCCCGGTCGAGAGATCCATCACCGTGTCGGCGCCCCAGCGGATCGCCCACACCAGCTTCTCCACCTCCTCCTCGATGGACGAGGTGACGGCGGAGTTCCCGATGTTGGCGTTCACCTTCACCAGGAAGTTCCGGCCGATGATCATCGGCTCGAGCTCGGGATGGTTGATGTTCGCCGGGATGATCGCCCTGCCCCGGGCGACCTCCTCGCGCACGAACTCGGGGGTCACCTTCCGGGGAAGGCTCGCCCCGAACGACTGGCCGGGGTGGTGACCGGCCGCGGCCTGCTCGGCGGACAGGCTCTCCCGGAGCGCGACCGCCTCCATCTCCGGGGTGACGATCCCCTTCCGTGCGGCGTAGAGCTGGCTGACGTTCCGCCCCGGGCGGGCGACGCGCGGCGTCCGGACCCGCTCCATCCGAAGCGACTGGAGCCGGGGATCCGCCTCCCGCGCACGCCCGTAGGCCGAGCTGACGTGGGGCAACACCTCGAGCGCCGGGTCCCGCTCGATCCACGTCCGCACCGGGGCGAGGCCTCGCCGGAGATCGATCCGCACCTCGGGATCCGTGTACGGGCCGGTGGTGTCGTAGACCTGGATGGGCGCGTTCGGCGTCTCGACCCAGGCGCCCTCCTGGCGGGCGCGGGTGGGCGACAGGGAGATCTCTCGCACCGGCGCGCGGACCTCGGGGTGCAGCGTCCCCATCCGGTACACCTTGCGCGAGGCGGGCAGCGGCCCCCGGGTGATGCCCTGCAGCCGCTCACCGCTCACACTCAGGTTCGTCCGCCCGCTCATGGCCACTCCCGGCGAGGCGGAGGACGGGGTCGAGGCTCCCGATCGCTGCTTCCCTCCGCCGGTATCACCCGGTTCAGGTTCCGAGGGTCCGGCCATCGGGCCGTCTCAGCCGCGCCCACCCGGGAACGCGGCACCCCTAGCAGCGACGGCGCCGGACACTAGCCCAGCCCAGGCGAGGTGGGGAGGCGGCCCACCGGCGAGGGTCCACCGCCGGATGCCCACGCCGGTCCGCTTCGTCCTCGTCCATCCCCGCACCCCGGCAACCTCGGAGCGGCCGCCCGGGCGCTGAAGAACTTCGGGCAGTCCGACTGGACGTGGGTCCATCCGCCCTGGAGCCCGGACGATCCGCGCGCTCGCACGCTGGCGGTCGGCGCCGAGGACGTGCTGGCCTCGGCCACGCTCGCCCCAGACCTGACCGAGGCCGTCGCGGACTGCAGCGGGGTGATGGGGACCTCGGGGCGCTCGAGGCTCCGGCCCCGGTCTGCGTCTACGCCTTCGTCCTCTCCCGCGGTCCGAAACCGAGGCACCCCAGCCATCGGGCGACCGCGACCGACGCGGAGCTGCGCCGCCTGAGACGCTGCTGGCAGCGGTCCTCCAGGCCGCCGGATTCGTGCGCCCCGGGAGCACCGGGGTGGTTCCCCCGCTCGCTCCCTGGCGCCGCGCCGCGCTGAGCCCGAAGGAGGCGAGGCTCTGGGAGGGAGCCATCCGCATGCTCGGTCGCTCCCTTAGCAAAGGCCAGTGATTCCAGCCCCTTGGGCTCTTGACGAACTTGCAACTGGGGCCTTCCCGGGTCGGGAAGCGGACCACCGCCGAGACTGGTTAAGGTCGATCCCCAGCCGTGACCCCCGCCCCTGCCACAGCCCAGGCGCAGCAGCCCCCGACCCCGGCGGGGCCGGAGCGACCGCAGCCGGAGGCACGACCGCCCCAGCCGGCGGCCCCACCCGCTCCCCCGGGATTTCACGAGCGTCCCCAGCCCGATCCCCGCGACCGGGCGCAGCCCGCGCTTCGCCCCGAGCGGCAGGCGCTGCTCCGGGCACGGATCAAGGACCTGCGGCTGCAGCTGTCCGGCACCCACCTGGAGCGCCTCATCCACCAGCTCCACGACGAGCTCGGCGCGCGCGGCCTGGATCTCCGCCCCCAGTGCTACCTCAGCGACGAGTGGGGCTGCCCTTCCGGCATCCCGGTCATCGGGATCCCCTTCTACCTCGCGAACCCGGCCCTGCAGTCGATCGAGGGTGAGCTGGGCGGGAGCGTGGAATCGGAGCGCGAGATCCTCATGTATCTCCGCCACGAGGCCGGGCACTGCTTCAACTACGCCTACCGGCTCTACGAGACGCCTTCGTGGAAGGCGCTCTTCGGCGACTACCACCAGCCGTACAAGGAGGACTTCAAGCCGAAGCCCTTCAGCCGGGCCTACGTCACCCACATCCCCGGCTGGTACGCGCAGAAGCACCCCGACGAGGACTTCGCCGAGACCTTCGCGGTGTGGCTCACCCCCGGGCTCGACTGGCGCCAGCGGTACCGGAACTGGGGCGCGGCGCTGAAGAAGCTCCAGTACGTCGACCAGACCGCCCAGGAGCTGGGACGCCGTCCTCCCCAGGTGGCGCTCGATACCCACGACGTGGACGCTGACCAGATGGAGGAGACCGTCGCCGACTACTACCGGCTTCGGGACCTCCAGGAGAGGGTGGACCTCGAGATCGGGGAGAAGCTCGACACCGAGCTGTTCCAGCTCTTCGAGCCACCGGGATCGGCTCCGAGCTCGGCCGCGGCGGTCCTCCGCGACCAGCGGCAGATGCTCATCGAGGCGGCGACCCAGTACTCCGGCGTGAACCGGGCCGTGGTGCGCAGCGTCGTCGATCACCTCACCGATCGCACCGAGCAGCTGAAGCTCACCGCCGCGCCGGATCGGGCGAGCGGATACGTCGCCCACCTCGGCTCGCTGCTCACCGCGCTGGCGATGAACGAGCTCTACACCGGCCGGCTCTTCGACACCGAGTAGCCGAATCGCGGCAGGCGGCGTAATCTTGCGTCGTCAATGCCGCTGCCCTCGCTGAAGATCGCCATCCTCCACTACCAGCCCAAGGGCGACGAGGTGGATCCGGTGGTGACCCAGCTGAGCGAGGCTCTCTCCGAGCTCGGTCACCAGATCTCCACCGTCGCGGTGGACGACCGGGTCAGCGAGATCCTCCGCGACATCCAGCGCGCCAAGTGCGACCTGGTGTTCAACGTCTGCGAGACCTTCGCCTCCGACTACCGGATGGAGGTCAACGTGGCGGCGCTGATGGAGATGGGCCGGGTGAAGTACACCGGCTCCGGCGCCGCCGGACTGCTGCTCGCGCAGGACAAGGTGCTGACCAAGCAGCTGCTCGAGTTCCACGAGGTGGCCAGCCCGAACTTCGCGGTGTTCGAGAGCGATACCTTCGAGACCAAGGGAACACTGCGCTTTCCCCTCATCGTGAAGCCCGCCCGCTCGGACGCCTCGATCGGCATCGGCCGGCACTCGGTCGTCCAGAACTGGCAGGAGCTGACCGAGCGGGTCCGGGAGATCCGGGACGACCTGCAGGACGAGGCCCTGGTGGAGGAGTTCATCGACGGGCGCGAGGTCTACGTCGGCATCGTCGGCCCGGCGAGCAACCCCACCATCCTGCCCATCATCGAGATGGACTTCGGGAACTGGTCTCCCGCCGTGCCGATGGTCTCCGACCGGGAGGTGAAGTTCGCCCCGGAGACGGAGGGAAGTCCCCGCCTGGTGGTGGCCAAGGACCTCTCCGAGGAGCTCCGCGCTCGCATCCACCGCGCCGCCAGGTTGGCCTACCGGGCGCTCAAGCTCCGTGACTACGCCCGCATGGACTTCCGCATCGCCAAGACCGGCGAGCCGTACATGCTCGAGGCCAACCCCAACCCTTACCTCGAGAAGACGGGCGAGCTGGCCCTGGCGGCGGCCGACGCCGGGCTCAACTACGCCCAGCTGGTGGCGCGCATCGTCGAGTCGGCCGCGGCCCGCTACCACCTCCACGTCCGGGAGGTGGGCAAGCGGGCGCGGGCAGCGCAGTCCTAGCGGCTCTCGGGCAGCGGCCGCTGCGGGCTCTCCCAGATCTCCTGTCGCGTGCTGCTCAGCCGGGCCAGCGTGCTCCGGCCGGGGTAGCTCGGCGCGGGACAGACGGCACCGGTTCGCGACATCCAGCCCGCGACCTGCCGTCCCTTGAGATCGAAGAGGACCATCCCGCAGTCCGCCTGGAGCGGGACCCCTGCGGCCTCGGACCCCGGAGTCCAGAGGTCCACCCACTGCCCGTCGAGGCCCAGGACCGTTGCCAGGTACAGGGGGACCTCGAGCTCCTGCGGGATCGGACCCCCGTCCTCGGTGACGAAGATCCAGTTCGGCGCCGACAGGTAGGAGGGCGAGAAGCTCAACCCATCCGGGCGCCGCTCGATCGAGACCCAGCCCGAGGGAATGATCAGCGACGGCGTCGGTCCGTAGGCGCCCACCTTGCGGATGTCATCCCCCACCTTCTCGTAGCGATCCCCCCGCAGCCCGGCCCACGTGCCGTCGGACTCGAGGGTGTAGGAGGCCAGGGGGCTCGTGACCGACTGCGCATCGAAGCGCGTGGTCGTGGTCCGGAGCCGGTAGCCCTGGGAGTCGTAGGAAGCACAGCCGGTGGCGGCGAGCAGCAACGCACACCCGAGCAGGCGCTTGGTCTTCATCGGAACACCTCCTGGCGTCCTCCCGGGTCCCCTCGCCTGGGGCGCCAGCCCGCGAAACGGGCGGGCGCGGAGAATAGCCGAGCGACTCGGCGGACGCCCTGCCCGCCGGCTGCCCCGTGCGCCGGTGAACGTCGCGCCGGCCGGGGCCGGCGCCGATGCAACCGCGTCGACATCTGCCCGTCACGCGGGGGGGGGTCGGCAGCCCGGAGGCGAGTTCAGGGAATTTGAATCAGCCGGGGTCCGCTCGGCCTGGGGAGCGGTGCGCCCTCGAGGGTCGGCCGGAGGTAGGCGATGAGGGCCTCCAGGTCCGGCGGCCCACCGAGCCTGTCCGCGCCGGCGGTGAAGACCCGGAACCCGTCTCCGCCGGTGGCGAGGAAGCTGTTCACGGTGACCTTGACCCGTGCGTCCCGGGCCAGCGGTCGGCCGTCCACCCGGAGCGACCCGGGCACGACCTTCGCCCCGGGCGCGGCAGACTCCGACCAGGAGTAGGTGACGTTCGAGGAGGGCTGGAGGATGCGCGGCCGGCTCCCGGTCCATTGCTGCTCCAGCGCCTCCAGCAGCTGCGCTCCGGTGAGGGTGAGGGTGACCAGGGTGTTGCCGAAGGGCTGGGCGGCGAACGCCTGGGCGTAGTTGACGTCCCCGGCGGGGACATCGGCCCGCAGGCCTCCCGGATTGGTGAACGCCAGCGTGGCGCCGAGGTGTCGGGTCGCCAGCAGGTGCGCATCGGCCACGACGTCCCCCAGCGAGCTCTCGCCCGCGCCGCTCGCCGCCCGCGTCAGCGCGACGGCGAGACGCCCCACCCGCTGCGAGGCGAGGGGGGCCGCCTCGGCGATCGCCTGGTCGACGAGCGCCTTCGCCCGGGGATCCGGAGCGATGGCATGCGTGACCGGGATCTGGCTGGCCCGCCGGGAGAGGAGCCGGTGTCCGGCGGGGTCCACCTCCAGCTCGATCCGGGTGATGAACCGCCCGTAGGCACCGGCGCTGGTCGCGAGCGCCCCGGCGAGATCCGGGCACAGGTAGGCCTGGTGGGTGTGGCCGCTGACGATGACGTCCACGCCCCGCAGGCGCTGGGCGATCTCCACCAGCGGGCCGGAGAAGCCCTGGCAGCCATCGGGCGGAGACCCCGGCGCCTGGGCCCCGCCCTGGTGGATGAGGACCACCACCGCGTCCGCGCCGGCCTCCCGCAGCGGGGGGACCGCGGCGTTCACCGCCTCCGCCTCGTCGAGGAAGCTCAGCCCGGCGACGCCAGTGGGAGTCACCACCGTGGGCGTGTCCCTCAGCACGACCCCGATG
>Ga0335082_10003485_pt1 | contig 17110 bp, 20 predicted proteins | sample Lox_Sample_41_FD_206718 | JGI IMG/M metagenome (GOLD analysis project Ga0335082, IMG submission 206718) | Soil microbial communities from Loxahatchee National Wildlife Refuge, Florida, United States - Lox_Sample_4.1 | ecosystem: Environmental > Terrestrial > Soil > Wetlands | place: USA... | reverse complement strand
TGAGCACGAGCGCGATCGCGAGGTCCTGGATCATGCGGCGGCCTCGCGGGCGGCGGCCAGGCGCGCGAAGAGCGTCTCGGCGTCGGCCACCGGGTCGGGCCTGGCGAAGCACGGCTCGAAGGCGCTCTTCACGCCCTGGAAGTTGGTGTAGTGGCCGTGGCGCTCGGTCTGCAGGCTGATGGGGATGAGGACGTCGGCGCGCGCGTGCGCCGGATCGGCCCACGCGGCGAGCACGAGCGTGCGCGCACCTTGCGGGGCGCGGGCGATGTCGAAGCCCTCTCCCCACGCGAGCACCAGGTCCGCGTCGGGCAGCGCCGACGTGCCATCCCAGAGGTCGGGAAAGAGCGCGCGGGCCCCCGCCGTGTTGGGATTCTTGTCCGGACGGATGAGCAGGCCGTCCTCGATCACCTCGCCCGCTTCGGGGGCGCGGTCGCGCTTCACGAGGACGCGCACGCGCGCTCCCAGCGAGGCCGAGAAGGCCGCGAGCTCCTCGTCGGAGGCCCAGCTGGAGACGAGCGCGAGCGGGCGGCGCGCGGCGGCGAGGAGATCGCGCGCCGATTCGATGGCCGCCTCGAGCGTGGCCGGCGCTCCGGCCACGAGCGCCTGCAGCGCGCGCGGCCGCTCGAGGATGCGCGCCATGTCGCGCCCCTTGTTGCAGATCCAGGGGCCGTTCACGGCGGGGTTGTCGAGCGGCGTGATGCGCTCGATGGCGCGGTTCTTCGCCGGATCGAGCGAGTTCAGCTTCCATTCGGGCTTGCGATGCCAGAGGTTCACGGCGCAGCCGCGCTCGCAGCCCGGGCACACCGAGCGCGTGGGCTGGAGGTACCAGACGCGCGACTTGTAGAGGAAATCGCGCGACAGCAGCGCTCCCACGGGGCAGATGTCCACCACGTTGTCCGAGTAGGCATCCGTGCCGAAGGCGCCGTCCTCGGAGGCGCGGATGAGCGTGGTGTCGCCGCGCTGCACCATGCCGAGCGACTTCGATTTCGACACCTCGTGGGTGAAGCGCACGCAGCGCGAGCACAGCACGCAGCGTTCGTTGTCGAGCACGATGCGCGGCGAAAGGGGGTGGAACTTGGTCGCGTGCACCTTCGGGTCGCGCGAGATCGAGGCCGATCCGTTGTGCTCGTAGTGATAGTCCTGCAGCAGGCACTCCCCGGCCTTGTCGCAGATGCCGCAATCGACGGGGTGGTTGAGCGTCGTGAGCTGCAGGATCGACTTGCGGTAGGCCCGCACCACGTCGGAATCGGTGAGCACCCGCAGGCCCTCGGTGACGGGCATGTTGCAGGAGATCTCGACCCAGCTTCGCCCCTCGACCTGCACCGCGCACAGGCGGCAGCTTCCGGACACCGACAGCTTCGGATGCCAGCAGAAGGCGGGGATCGCGATGCCGTTGGCCGCCGCGACCTCCATCACGGTCTGGCGCGCGTCGGCCTCGTACGGGCGGCCGTCTATGTAGATGCGGGGCATTCGAGGTTCCCGCCGTTGCGCGAACGCTTGTTCGCGATGTAGTAGTCGAATTCGTCGCCGAACTTGGCGAGGATCCCCGTGGTCGCGTAGCCCGCGGCGTCGCCCATCCCGCAGATCGTGTTGCCGTCGTTCCAGGCCGAGATCTGCTTCAGGCGCTCGAGGTCCTCGGGCACGCCGTGGCCGTCGACGATGCGGTCGATGATGCGGTGCATCCAGCCCATGCCCTCGCGGCACGGCGTGCACTGGCCGCACGACTCGTGGTGGTAGAAGCGCAGCAGCACCTGCAGCAGCCGCACCATGCACGTGCCCTCGGCGATCACGACCATGCCGCCCGAGCCCATGCCGGAGCCCACGCCCGCGAGGTCCTCGTTGTCGAGGCGGATGCGCTCGACTTCCTCGCCCGTGACGACCTTGGTCGAGATGCCGCCGGGGATCACCGCCTTCAGCTTGCGCCCGCCGGGAATGCCGCCGCACGTGTCGTAGATGAGCTCGCGGAACGGGCGGCCCGGCTCGACCTCGTACACGCCCGGGCGGTTGATGTGGCCGGAGACCGAGACGAGGCGCGTGCCGGGGCTCTTGGCGGTGCCCGCGCCCTTGAAGGCCGCCGCGCCGTCGCGGATGATTCCCGCGAGGTTCGAAAGGGTCTCCACGTTGTTCACGACGGTGGGCCGCTGGTAGAGGCCGCGAACCGTGAGGCGCGGCGGACGGTTGCGCGGAAACCCGCGCTTGCCCTCGAGCGAGGTGAGCAGCCCCGAGGCTTCGCCGCACACGTAGGAGCCGGCGCCGCGATAGACGATGAGGTCGCAGGCGAAGTCGGTGCCGAATAGCGGCTTGCCGAAGTAGCCGGCGCCGTACGCCTCCTCGAGCGCGCCGGAGATGCGCCGGTAGGGCAGGTCGAACTCGCCGCGGATGTAGATGAAGGCGTGGCGCACCTGCAGCGCATAGGCCGCGATGAGCATCGATTCGAGCAGCAGGTGCGGCGCGTTCTCGAGGATCCAGCGGTCCTTGAAGGTGCCGGGCTCGCCCTCGTCGGCGTTGGCGCACAGGTAGTGGACCTGCTCGTCCTTCAGGTTCACCACCGACCACTTGCGTCCGGCCGAGAAGTTGGCCCCGCCGCGCCCCTGGATGCCGCTCGCGGTGACCTCGGCGGTCACCTGCTGCGACGTCATGGTGGTGATCGCCTTCTCGAGCGCCTGGTAGCCGCCGCGCGCGCGGTATTCGGCGAGCGTGTGCGAGGTGGGAGTCACCTCGAAGGTCATGAGCAGGTGCTTGCCGGCCATGTCCTAGCTCCCCGAGGCGAGCAGCTCGTCGAGCTTCTGCTCGGTCATGTTCTCGTGGTAGGCGCCGTTCACGACGATCATGGGCGCCGTGCCGCAGGAGGCCATGCACTCGACTGTCGCGAGGCTGAAGCGCCCGTCGGGCGTGGTCTCGCCCGGGCGGATGCCGAGCTTGCGCGACAGGTGGTCGATCAGCCGCTCGGCGCCCCGGAGCGAGCACGAGACGTTGCGGCACGCCTCGATGTGGCAGCGCCCCACGGGCGCGCGCCGGAACTGTCCGTAGAACGAGAGCACCTCCTCGATCTGGATGCGAGGCACGCGGAGGTACTCGGCGAGCCCCGCGATGTCCTCGTCGGCCACGTAGCCGCGGTCCTCCTGGATGCGCCTGAGGCACGGCAGCACGAGCGAGGACTCGAAGCCCTCGGGGAAGCGGGCGCGCAGCGAGTCGAATTCGGCGAGCAGGTGCTTCATCGATCGCACTCCCCGCCGATCATGTTGACCGAGCCGAAGGTGGGAATCACGTCGGCGAGCTGGTAGCCCTCCAGCAGGCGCGCGAGGCCGCCCATGTGCACGAAGCTGGGCGCGCGCACGTGCACCTTGTACGGCGTGCCGCCGCCCGTGCTCACGAGGTAGAAGCCCAGCTCGCCGTTGGGCGACTCGTGCGCGTGGTACACCTCGCCCGCGGGCACCTGCGGTCCGTCCATCACCAGCTTGAAGTGGTTGATGAGGGACTCGATCTCGGAATAGACGAGCGACTTGTCGGGGAAGGTGCAGCGGCGGTCGTCGACGCAGACCGGGCCCGCGGGCAGCATCTCAACCAGCTGGCGGATCATGTACACCGATTCGTCCATCTCGCGCATGCGCACGTAGTAGCGGTCGTAGTTGTCGCCGTTGATGCCCACGGGCACGTCGAAATCGAGCTCCGCGTAGGCGAGGTAGGGCGCGTCCTTGCGCAGGTCGCGCGGCGCTCCGGTGGAGCGCAGGATCGGACCCGTGTAGCCCCAGTGGATCGCCTCGGCCGCGCTGATCGCGCCCACGTTGCGCGTGCGGTCGATGAAGATGCGGTTGCGGTCCATGAGGCCGTGCACGCGTCCGACGAAGTCCTGGTACTGCACGAGGATCTCGTCCAGGCGCGCGAGCCAGCCTTCGGGCAGGTCGTGGGCGAGCCCGCCGATGCGCCCGTAGGTGTAGGTCACGCGCGCGCCGGTGAGCGCCGCGAGGTGCTCGTAGACGTAGTCGCGGATCATCACCATGTAGAGGAACGCGGTCATCGCCCCCAGCTCCATCAGCGAGGCGGCGATGCAGGTGAGGTGGTCGGCGATGCGCGAGTATTCCGAGAGCAGCGTGCGCAGGACGCGGCAGCGCGGCGTGATCTCGATGCCCATCAGCTCCTCGACCGCGCCGCAGTAGGCGAAATCGTTGATCAGGCCCGAGCAGTAGTTGAGGCGGTCCACGTACGGCATCAGGTTGTGCCAGGTGTGCGCCTCGCATTCCTTCTCGAAGCCGCGGTGCAGGTAGCCGCAATGCACGTCGACCTTGGCCACCTTCTCGCCGTCGAGGCGCGCGACGACCTGGATCGTGCCGTGCGTGGCCGGGTGCGACGGCCCGATGTTGACCACGACTCCGTCGCCGGGCTCGAGCACGTTGCGGATGGGATTGGGGAGCGCTCGGTCCATGTTCGCTACTTGCGGTACGGCACCAGCGGTTGCTCCCGGCCGATCGGATAGTCCTTGCGCAGCGGATGCCCCTGGAAGCCTTCGTACAGCAGGATCGGGCGCAGGTCCGGGTGGCCGCGAAAGACGATGCCGTACATGTCGTGGCATTCGCGTTCCATGAAGAGCGCGGAGCCGTAGAGCGGGGCGAGCGAATCGACCACGGGCGATCCTTCTTCCACGCGGGTCTTGACCCGCACGCGCGTGAAGCGCCGCGTCGAATAGAAGTGATGGACCACGTCGAAGCGCGGCTGGCGCCGGGGCCAGTCCACGGCGGTCACGTCGACGAGCAGGTCGTAGCCTTCCTCCTCCTTCAGCCGCCGTGCCGTGGCGAGCAGCTCGCCCGGGGCGATCTCGAGGACTTCGATGGCTCGGGGGCCGGCGTGTGCGCTCATCGTCAGAATCCGCTCGTGAGGATCGGGTGGCGATCGCCCGCGATGCGCTCCTGCAGCTTCATGATCGCGTCGATCACGGTCTCGGGGCGCGGCGGGCACCCGGGCACGTAGATGTCCACGGGGATGATCCGGTCGATGCCCGCGACCGCGGCGTAGTTCTGGTAGAAGCCGCCGCTGGTGGCGCAGGCGCCGAAGGCCATGACCCAGCGCGGCTCGCACATCTGCTCGTAGACCTTGAGCAGGATCGGCGCCTGCTTGTGGGTCACGGTGCCCACGACCATGAGCAGGTCCGACTGGCGCGGGGAAAAGCGCGGCAGCGCCGCGCCGAAGCGGTCGGTGTCGTAGGGCGTGGAGCTCACGGCCATGAACTCCATGGCGCAGCAGGCCGTGACGAAGGGATAGGGGAAGAGCGAGAACTTGCGCGCCCAGCCCACGAGCTCGTCCTTCTTGCTGGTGAGGTACTCGAAGGCGCCGCCGCCGGCCGCCTGGGCGGGATGGATGGGGATCGGTGCGCGCGTGGAGCTCATGGGGTCACTCCGTCACCGCCTCGATGAGGCGCGAGCGATATACGTAGAGCAGGATCAGCACCAGGAGCGCGACGAAGATCGCGAAGGTGAGCATCATGAAGTCGCCGAGCGGCCGGGCGGCCAGCGCCCAGAGGATCAGGAACACGGTCTCCAGGTCGAACAGCAGGAAGGCGATGGCGACGCCGTAGTACTTGACTGCGATCGGGCGCACGTTGCGCTCGTCCACCGGCTCGGCGCCGCACTCGAAGGGCTCGAGCTTGACCGCGGAGGCCGCGGGCTTGGGCCCGAGCACGCGGTTCATGAGAAGGGTCACCGCCACGAACCCGAGGATCGCGCCCAGGAACAGGAGGAATTCCGCGTAGGGGCTCACCGCAATCACGGTATGCGCCCCGCGCGGAGCCGTATTGACGTGAGTCAAGTTTGCGCGGCGCCGGCCGGGCGTCGCGCCCCGGGATCAGGCGTCGAGCGCGATCTGCCGGCGAAGTTCCCGGTAGCGCTTCTCGGGGTCGGCTCCCAGCAGGGGATCCGCGCCCGCAGGCACCGCGGCGTTCACCTCTTCCCAGTCCTTGGCGGTGAGCCGCTCGGCGGCCCGGGTGAGCACCTCGCGCTCCTCGCGCCCGATGTGGTTGCCGTAGTAGCTGAGGTAGGTCGATGCCGCCGCCTCGATGTCGGCGCGGGGGACGATCGATCCGTCCAGGACCGCGGCGAGCTGTGCGAGCAGCTTCTCGCCCACGTTGGCGATCACGCGGTGCTCCAGGCGCAGCATGGCGATCGTCCTGCGCAGCTCCGGGCAGCGCCTTTCCAGGCGCGCGAAGGCCACGTCCTCGCGCGGGTGGTGGTAGCGGTCCGAATAGCTTCGCAGGTACGTGATGATGTCGAGCATGAGCTCGTAGTTGGGGCGGGCTCCGGTCTCGAAGACGTCGACCTCGCGCTGGAGCAGCTCGAGCAGGCGCCCGAAGTACATGTGCTCGGTGTGCCAGACGTCGACCGGATTCGCGGGGGCTTGCGCGCGCTTCGCCAAGGTGGACTCCTCAGTCTCTTCCTCTGCCATGTTGGGCGGGCGCAATGCGGAGTCTTTTGATCCGAGGCAAGGGTTGCCCAGTTTTGGTGGCGCATCGTCGCAGTCAGCTGGGCCCGCGAAAAGAGCCTGAACCTGCCGCCGGGAGGTCTCATGATTTCGACAACTGCCAGGTACACCGCGCTCGCCGCGCTCGCCATCCTTGCGGTCGCCACGGCGGCGCATGCCGCTCCAGCCAAGATCAGCGTCTCAAGGGAGGGGCAGGCTTGCCTTGCCTGCCACGAGACGCAATCGCCGGCCTTCGTGAACGAGTGGAAGATCAGCAAGCACGCCGCCCGGGGTGTCGATTGCTTCACCTGCCACCAGGCCGACGCAAGCCGTCCGGATGCCATCGACCACTACGGCTACCGCGTCGCCGTACTGGTCACGCCGAAGGATTGCGGACGGTGCCATGCGGGGGAAGTGCGGGAGATGACCTCGTCGCACCATGCGAAGGCGGGCGACATCCTCGATTCGCTCGACAACTTCCTGGGCGAGGTCGTGGGCGGGCCGGAAGCGGTGACCGTGGGATGCGTCCAATGCCACGGCTCGAAGGTGAAGGTGCTCGCCGGTGGCAAGCTCGACAGCGACTCGTGGCCCAACACGGGCATCGGCCGGATCAATCCGGACGGCTCGCTCGGTTCCTGCACCGCCTGCCATGCGCGGCACAACTTCTCGAAGGAACAGGCGCGCCAGCCCGAGGCTTGCGGGAAGTGCCACCTGGGGCCCGACCACCCGCAGATGGAGATCTACACCGAGTCGAAGCACGGCATCCTCTACGCGGCCAACAAGTCGCGGCTCAACATGGGCAAGGACTCGTGGGTGGTCGGCAAGGACTACTCGGCCGCGCCCACCTGCGTGACGTGCCACATGGGCGCGACGCCGAACCAGCCGCCTACGCATGACGTGGGAGCGCGGATCAGCTGGACGCTGCGGCCGCCGATCTCGAAGAAGCTCGAGAACGCGGACAAGCGCCGCGATGCCATGAAGGACGTCTGCACGAACTGCCATGCCGCCCCGTTCGTGGACGCCTTCTACAAGCAGTTCGACAACCTGGTCGGCCTCTACGACGACAAGTTCGCGAAGCCGGCGACCGCGATCCGCAAGGAGCTCATGGACCGGGGCCTGCTCACGCGCGCCGATTTCGACGACAAGCTCGACTGGATCTACTACGAGATGTGGCACCACGAGGGACGCCGCGCGCGCCACGGCGCCTCCATGTCCGGGCCCGACTACGCCTGGTGGCACGGCATGTACGAAGTCGCGAAGGTCTTCTACACGGAGTTCCTGCCCGAGGTGAAGAACGTGGCCGGGCCCCAGCTCTACGAGGAGCTCACCAGGAAGTATCTCGGGCCGGACGTGCGCCACGAGTGGTTCCTCAAGGGCATGAGCAAGGAGCAGATCGACAAGATCCGCAAGGACTACGAGCTGCGCTACGGGAAGGAGCCCGGGAAGTAGCCTCGTTCCAGACGGGCGGGCAGTAGGCGGCATCGCCGTGCCGGGTTATCCTTGTCGCACAAGAACTAGACGAGGAGGGGTTGGGATGACCAAGCCGGGGCGCACGGCCGCGCCATGAACGACCGCAACCTCCTCAAGGGGTTGTTCCTGATGGGCATCGCGCTCGCCTTCGGGCTGGGAGCGCTCAAGTATCCCGTCGGGCACCTCGAGCGCGCGGGCCCGGGCTTCTTCCCGCTGCTGGTGAGCTCGATCCTCTTCCTCCTGGGACTCGGGATGGTCGTGCGGGCGCGCTTCCGCGAACGCAAGCCGATGGAGTTCCACGTGAAGAACCTCGGCATCATCATCGGCAGCCTCGTGGGCTTCGCGGTCCTGTCGCGCTACGTCAACATGAGCGTGGGCATCGCCTTCCTCGTGTTCGTCTCCGCGCTCGCGGGGACCCGGTACAGCTGGACGCGCAACCTGATCCTCACGGCGGCGCTCATCGGCATCGCCGTGCTCTTCGAGCGCGGGCTGGGCCTGCAGCTGCACCTCTACTGATGGAGATCTTCCACAACCTCGCGTTCGGCTTCGAGCACGCGCTCACGATCAACAACCTGATGTTCTGCGCGGTGGGCTGCGTCGTGGGCACCCTCGTGGGGCTGCTGCCGGGGCTGGGGCCGCTCGCCACGATCAGCCTGCTGCTGCCTCTCACGTTCTCGATTCCCACGCAGGGCGCGCTCATCATGCTGGCCGGCATCTACTACGGCGCGCAGTACGGCGACAGCGTGAGCGCCATCACGATGAAGATCCCGCACGCGAGCTCGATCGTCGCGTGCATCGACGGCTACCAGATGACGCTGAAGGGAAAGACGGGGCTCGCGCTGTTCACCGCGGGCGTCTCGAGCTTCATCGGCGGGACGGTGGCGATCCTCGTGCTCGCCGCGCTCGCGCCCGCGCTGGGCGAGGTGGCGCTCAAGTTCGGCCCGGCGGACTACACCGCGCTCATGCTCTTCGGCTTCGTGTGCGTGAGCTTCGTCACCACCGGAAGCCTCCTCGACGGCCTCGCGATGTGCATGGTGGGCGTGCTGATCGGCCAGATCGGCACGGACATCAACAGCGGCATGCAGCGCTACACGCTGGGCATGCCGCAGCTGGTGGACGGCGTGGGCCTGGTGAGCGTGGCGCTCGGCTGCTTCGGCATCGCGGAGGTCACGAAGAACCTCGACAACCGCGAGGAGCGCACGCCCTTCAGCGGCAAGATCAAGCTGATGCCCACGTGGCCCGAGTTCAAGCGGATCATCCCCTCGGCGCTGCGCGGCAGCGCGGTGGGATCGTTCCTGGGGATCCTCCCCGGCGGCGGCCCGGTGATCGCGCAGTTCGCGGCCTACGCGATCGACCGCAAGATGAGCAAGTACAAGGACGAGATCGGCCACGGCGCCATCGAGGGCGTGGCGGGGCAGGCCGCGGCCGACGAAGCGGCGGCGCGCACGAGCTTCATCCCGCTCATGAGCATCGGCATCCCGGAGAACGCGGTGATGGCGCTCATGATGGGCGCCTTCATCATCAAGGGCATCCAGCCGGGGCCGAACATGATCGCGCAGCACCCGGACCTCTTCTGGGGCCTGGTGGCGAGCATGTGGGTCGGCAACTGCTTCCTGCTGATCCTCAACGTGCCGATGGTCCGCTACCTGCTGTCGGTCTTCAAGATCCCCTACGCGGTGCTCTTCCCCTCGATCCTCTTCTTCTGCTGCGTGGGCACCTACAGCGTGAACAACAGCCTCGAGGACATCTACATCACGGCGAGCTTCGGCGTCATGGGCTACATGTTCCTGCGCCTCGCGCTCGATCCCGCGCCGCTCATGCTGGGATTCATCCTGGGCCCGATGCTGGAGGAGAACTTCCGGCGCTCGCTGCTGCTGTCGCGCGGCAGCTTCACGATCTTCGTGACGCGTCCCATCAGCGGCACGCTGCTCGCGCTGATCGCGGCCTTCGTGATCTGGCAGGTCTGGGTGTTCGTGCGCCAGGGCCGCAACGGCAAGGTCGCCGCGAGTCCCGCGTAGGCCTCGCGGCCATGGGCGAGCGCAAGGCTGTATTCCTCAGCTACGCGTCGGAAGATGCGCAGGCCGCCGAAAGGCGCGCCGCGGCCTCCGCGGCGTCGAGCTAGCCCCGACGCATTCGCTGCATGCCGATCGACGGCTTCGTCCCCGGAAGGTTCTTCCAGCCGTTCGCGCTGGCGACGATCCTCGCGGTCATGTTCCACCTCGGGATGCAGGTGTCCGTCGCGCAGCTGCGCGCCGCGTGGCGCGATCCCTCGCTCATGCTCCGGGGCATCTTCTGCAGCGTGGTGGCGGTGCCGGTGGCGGTGATCGTGGTGGCGCGCGCCTTCGAGATCCCGAGGTACGCCGAGATCGGGATGGTGCTGATGGCGATCTGTCCCGGCGCCCCGCTGGCGCTGCGACGCGCGCTCGGCGCCGGAGGCGATGCCACCTTCGCGCTCACGCTCCAGGTCTCGCTCGCGATACTCGCGGTGGTGACGGTGCCCCTGTCGATCGCCGCGCTGGACGAGGTGTACGCGGGCAGCGCGAGCGTCTCCCCGACCCATCTCGCGCGGCAGGTCCTCGTGGGACAGCTGCTCCCGCTGGGCCTGGGCATGGCGGCGCGGGAACGTTTCGCCGCGAAGGCCGTGCGATTCGAGCGGCTGCTCGTGGTGCTCTCGACCACGATGCTCGCGGGCCTGCTCGCCCTGGCGGCGGTCGACGTGTGGGAACCCGTCGCGGGAACGCGGCCGCGCGTGGCCCTGGCGATCGTCGTGGCGACGTCCTGCGCCGTCGGCCTCGGACACTGGCTCGGCGGTCCCGCGTCGAACACCCGGACCGCCCTCGCGGTGGCGTGCGCGGCGCGCAACACGGGCCTTGCCCTGATGGTGGCGCTGCTCAACCGCGCCGAGCCGCTCGTCGTGGCCTCGGTGCTCGCCTACGTCGTGATCTCGGCGCTCACGGCGACGCCGTACGTGTGGTGGAGGTCGCGCGGCTACTCGGCCTCGAGGCTGGGGTCGCCCCCGGTCTGAGCGGAGTGGCGGTCGCCCGCGTGCGACGGGAATCGATACGACGCGTAGCGGATCACGAGCGCGGCCACCGCGAGCAGCAGGATGCCGCCCGACACGAGCAGGATTCCGGGGTTGGGCGTGTGGTTGTGCTGGATGTCGAGGATCAGCAGCCGCGTGAGCGCCGTGATCGACACGTAGATGAGGAAGCGTACCGGCATGTGGTTGGTCGTGAAGTAGATGCCGACCATCGCGCCCAGCTCGAGGTAGATGAACAGCAGCAGGATGTCGTCGATCGTGGCGCGCCCGTTGCCCACCATGTCCACGAACGAGTGGATCGCCGACCAGACGATGGTGCCGCCGATCGCGAAGAGCGCGAGGTAGTGGAAGGCATCGACGAGGAAGCTTCCCACGAGGTTCGCCTGGCGGTTGAGGCGCTTGTGGGTGACGGTGACGCGCTCCTGGGCCATGGCCGGCTCCTCACGGGACTCGATTCCCCGGGATGATGCCGAAAAATGTGATCCATTTCACTTGAAATCGGGCTGAAATGGCCTTTTGCGGGGGCTTTTGTTAGCTTTCTCACAGTTTCCAACGAACTCCAGCACGACCACCATGGCTACAAACGAACTGATCTTCGCCTTCGTCCTCGTCCCGGCCTACCTCGGCACGACGTTCGCGCTGTCGCGCACGGCCGCCGTCCGCCGCGTCCCGATGTCCGCCGCCTTCGCGATCAACTGGCTCGTCGCCGCCGCCTTCCTGGGCACCTACACGGCGATGACGGGCCTCGCCGGCGGCAACTGGATGGGCGTGAGCCTCTTCTCGGGCGCCCTCGCGGCCACGCTCGCGACCGCGCTTTCCACGCGCTTCGCGCCGAAGCCCGCCGCCCGCTAGGCCTTCACGTCCGACCACTGCGCGCGCGTCAATGCGCGCAGCTCTTCGGGCTTGAGGGGAAACACCGAGAAGGGCGTGCCCGCGGCCGCCCAGATCGTCTCGAAGCGCATCAGGTCCTCGTCGAGGAGCAGCTTCACGGGCTTCGAGTGCCCGGTGGGCGCCACGCCGCCGATGGCGAAACCCGTCGCCTCGCGCACGAAGTCCGCATCGGCGCGCGCGAGAGCCTCGCCCACGCGCGCCTGCACCTTCGATTCGCTCACGCGATTGGCGCCGCTCGCGACCACCACGACCGCGAGGCCGCTCGCCTTTCCGCGGAAGACGATCGACTTGGCGATCTGCGCGACCTCGCATCCGACGGCCGCCGCGGCTTCGGCGCTGGTGCGTGTCGTCTGCTCGAACTCCACGACCTGGGTATCGATGCCGGCGTCGCGGATGAGCTGGGCGATGCGAAGCGCGGTGGGATGCCGGGCGGGTTTCATGGCGTGCGAGAGTATATCCGCAGCGCTCGGATATCATGCCCCGAAAGGAGGGAGCCCATGCCCATGAAGAGCGTCTTCACGGCCGCGATCGCGATCCTGCTCGCCGCCGCGCCCGTCTCGTTCGCGGATTCGAAGCCCATGACGGCCGCCGGCGCCGGAGTCCACGACATCGCGGTCCAGGTGGCCGAGATCGACAAGCACCTCCAGAGCATCGACAAGTCGGTGCAGAGCGTGAAGGGCATCGAGAAGCAGCTTGAGCAGATCAACGCGACGCTGGCCCAGGTGGCCTCGGTCCTGCGCGAGGAGAACCTTCGCGCGATCGAAGCCTCGGCCGGCGACGTGATCCTCGCGCGCGGCGCGCTGCTCATCCTGCTGGGCACGCTCTGCGGCGCGGGCCTCATGTTCCTCCAGGCGAGGCTGAGGCCCAGGCCCGTCACGCCATGATGTTCACGCCCGCGTCCACGTACATCGTCTCGCCGGTGATGCGCCGCGCGTAGGGCGTGGCGAGGTAGGCGCACGCGAAGCCCACGTCCATGATGTCGACGAGGTCGCCCACGGGCGCGCGCTTGACCGCTTCGTTCAGCATGAGATCGAAGTCGCGAAGCCCCGAGGCGGCGCGCGTCTTGAGCGGGCCGGGCGAGATCGCGTGCACGCGGATCTTCTTCTTGCCGAGCTCGTAGGCGAGGTAGCGGCACGAGGCCTCCAGCGCCGCCTTCACCGGCCCCATGACGTTGTAGTTCGGGACGACCTTGGCCGCGCCGTGGTAGCTCATCGCGAAGAGCGAGCCGCCGTCCTTCATGAGCGGCGCGGCGAGGCGCGCCATGCGCACGAACGAGTGGCACGAGATGTCCATCGCCTTGGCGAAGCCCTCGGCGCTGCAGTCGATCAATCCGCCTTCGAGGTCGGATTTGGGCGCCCACGCGATCGAGTGCACGACGATGTCGAGGCGTCCCCATTTCCTGCCGACCGCCTCGAAGACGGCCTCGAGCTCGCCGGGCGACGAGACGTCGAGCGGCATGAACAGCGACGCGCCGAGCTCGTCGGCGAGCGGCTGCACGAAACGCTTGGCCTTGTCGTTGAGGTAGGTGACGGCCACGTCCGCGCCCAGCGCCTTGAAGGCGCTCGCGCAGCCGTAGGCGATCGAGTGCTCGTTGGCGATCCCGACCACGAGGGCCTTCATGCCCTCGAGGGCGCGTCCGGTCTTCGGTCTAGCCATGGACGGTCTCCCGGGTGTGCTGGGCGAGCTCGAGCGTGTGGCGCGCGATCACGCCTTCCTCGTCGGTGGGCACGCGCCAGGCCGACACGCGGCTCGCGGCGCTGCTGATGCGGCGCGCGCCCGCGGCGTTGGCCGCGGCGTCGAGCTCCACGCCGAGCCAGCCCGCCCCGCGGCAGACCCGCTCGCGGATCTCGGCGGAGTTCTCGCCGATGCCCGCGGTGAATACGATGGCGTCGAGGCCGCCCAGCGCCGCGGCGAGCGCGCCCATCTCGCGGCGAATGCGGTAGACGTAGAGATCCACCGCGATGCGCGCCGCGGGCTCGGGGGATGCAAGGAGCGTGCGCATGTCCGATGAGATTCCCGACACGCCCAGCAGGCCCGACTCCTGGTAGATCATCTTCTCGACGGCGCGTGCGTCGAGTCCGTGCGAGTCCATGAGGTAGAGCACGACGCCCGGATCGAGCGCGCCGCAGCGCGTGCCCATCATGAGCCCGTCCACCGCGGTGAATCCCATCGTCGTCGCGACGCTGCGGCCGGCGTTCATCGCGCACATGCTGGCGCCGTTGCCCAGGTGCAGGACGATGGTGCGCCCGCGCGCGGCGGCGGCGTCGATCGCCGGCAGCTGCGAGGCGATGTACTCGTACGACAGCCCGTGGAAGCCGAAGCGGCGGACGCCCTCGGCGTGCAGCCGCGCCGGCAGGGCGAACATCTGCGCGAGCTCCGGCTGCGTCCGGTGGAACGCGGTGTCGAAGCAGGCCACCTGCGGGATGCCGGGCGCGCGCTCGAGCAGGCGGCGGATCGGCGCGAGGTTGTGGGGCTGGTGCAGCGGTGCCAGCGGCACGTAGGCCTCGAGCTGGCCGATCACGCGCGCATCGACGCGAACCGGCGCATCGTACGCGAGCCCTCCATGCACGACGCGATGGCCCACGGCCACGAGCGGCGTCGTGCCGAGCGCCTCGAGGGCGAAGGCGACGATGTGGTCGAGGGCGCCGTCGTGGCCGAGCCTCGCCGCCTCGGGCCAGGATCTCTCGGCGACGCGGTTTCCCGAGGCGTCCTTCGCGGTGAAGCGCGCCGCGGCCTGGAGCGATTCGACCTGGCCGCGCACGCGGACCGCGAGCGAATCGGCGTCGTAGAGGGAGAACTTGATGCTCGAGGAGCCGGAATTGAGGACCGCGATCGCGCCGCTCACATCACCGCCCTGGACGCATCGCGCGTCCTCGCGTGGGCCACGAGCGCGGCCACCGCGCAGGAGGCGAGGCGCGTATGCACGGAATCGGCGCGGCTGGTGAGTATGATCGGGACGCGCGCCCCGAGCACGATGCCCGCGGCATCCGCGTTCGCCATGAACGAAAGGCTCTTCGCGAGCATGTTGCCCGCCTCGAGGTCCGGGACCACCAGAACGTCGGCCTGGCCGGCCACGGGCGAGTCGATCTTCTTGATGCGCGCCGCGGCGAGGTCGATGGCGTTGTCGAGCGCGAGCGGGCCGTCCAGGACGCCGCCGGTGATCTGCCCGCGATCGGCCATCTTGCACAGCGCCGCCGCTTCGATCGTCGAGGGCACCTTCGGGTTCACCGTCTCCATGGCCGACAGGATCGCCACGCGCGGGTTGGGGTGGCCCAGCGCATGGCACAGGTCGATCGCGTTCTGCACGATGTGGACCTTGTCCTCGAGCGTGGGGAAGATGTTGATGGCGGCGTCGGTGACGATCACGGCGCGATCGATCGCGGGCACGTCCATCACGAAGCAGTGGCTGATGCGCCGCGAGGTGCGCAGGCCGCTCTCGCGCCGCACCACCGCGCCCATGAGCTCGTCGGTGTGGAGGCTTCCCTTCATCACCATCTGCGCCTTGCCCTCGCGGGCGATGCGCACGGCCTCGGAGGCGGCGGCCTCGGGATCGTCGGCGTCGACGATCTCGAAGCGGGAGATGTCGAGCCGCGCCTTCTTCGCCGCCGCGGCGATGGCGGCGCGCGGACCCACGAGGATCGGCACCAGCAGCTTCGCGTGCGCGCCCTCGACGGCGCCGCGCAGCGACGAGTCGTCGCACGGGTAGGCCACCGCCGTGGGCACCGGATCGTAGCCCTGGGCGGCCGCGATCAGCCGCTCGTATTTCTCGCGCTTTCGCTCGGTGTTCATGCGGCGGCCTTCGAACGCTTGCGCGCGGGCGCGCGCAGGCGCCGCGGCGCCGCGGCGATCGACGCGCGGATCTGCGCGAGCATCTCTTCCTGGCGCGGCGTGGGTCCGCCCACGTGCGCCCGGGCATCGGACTCGAGCCGGTCGAGCAGCGCCGCGAGCCGATCGCGGTCAGCGGGCTTCGCGACCAGGTCCTTCAGCGTCCCGAGGGCACGGCGCGGCTCGAGGCTCGCCACGACTTCCTGCTCGCCGCGAAGGCGCCGCCACTGCTCCGCGCTCACGCGCGGGATCAGCTCGCCGTAGGCCTTCGACAGGTCGCGCTTGAGGTCGAGGCGCGCGAGCGGAATCGGCTCGCCCGTGCGCGCGAGCAACGCTGCCACGCGGGCCACGGCCTCGGGATAGCCGCCCGAGGCGATGCCTTCGAGCGCGCGCTGAGCGAAGGCCTGCTCGCGCAGCGGCGTCGCCGGCGTCATCGTCGGCGCGTCGAGGGCGAGGATGTTGCCGTAGATCTGGAAGAACGCCGCCTCGCTCAGCGCATCGCGGGCCGCGCGATAGTAGTCGAGCGAAGCGCTCAGCATGTTGGACAGGTAGCGCTCCATCCTTCGCGCGGGCGCTTCCGGCGGCACGCCGCGGCGATGCTCGCGGACGGCGGCGGCGAGCGGCTTGAGCGGAAGCATCCAGGGATTGAAGTCGGAGAATGCCCAGCGCTGCATGCGCAGCGGATGCATCTCGCGGGAGACCCGGGCAGCGGCCTCGTTGGCCATGCCCTGGACCGCGGGGCGGCCGAAGATCTCGTAGGCGCGCTGGCCGAACTCCGACACGACCGACGCCGACTGGAACGCCTTCTCGTCGGCGCGCTTGAAGCGGTTGAGCTGCTTCATCACGTCCTCGAGGCGCTTCTCGACGAACGAGACCTCGTAGCGGCCGTCGCGCTCGTCGATCTGCATCCCGTACAGTCCGGGCGGCAGCTGCTCGATGGATTCCATCACCTCGACGATCTTGCTGTATTCCTTCTTCGCGACCTTGCCCGAGACGAAGATGCCCAGGTGCCCCACGTTCTCGTGCAGCAGGCCCACGATCACCTGCCCGTTCGCCTTGATCTCCTCGGTGGAGCCGTACACGTCGGCCACCCAGTTGAACGCCTGCTGCGGCGGCGTGATGTTGTCGCCCATCGAGGCGAACAGGATGATCGGCACGCGGATGGCGCGCAGGTCGAAGAGCCCCGCGGAGCCCGTGCGCGAGCCCGCCCAGAGGCGGTTGCCCACGAACAGGTTCTGCGTGATCCACTCGATCTCCTCGCGGTTCATGAGGAAGAAGCCGCCCCACCAGCGCTCGAAGTCGAGGAAGCGAGGCGCCTCGGAATCGATGTTCGCGAACAGGTTGTAGTACTTGTCCCAGAAGGTGTTCGCGGGATTGAGGTTCTCGAAGTTCTGCACCAGGTGCGCGCCGTCGAACTTGCCCGCGCCCAGGTCGGAG
>Ga0335082_10003484_pt1 | contig 17112 bp, 17 predicted proteins | sample Lox_Sample_41_FD_206718 | JGI IMG/M metagenome (GOLD analysis project Ga0335082, IMG submission 206718) | Soil microbial communities from Loxahatchee National Wildlife Refuge, Florida, United States - Lox_Sample_4.1 | ecosystem: Environmental > Terrestrial > Soil > Wetlands | place: USA... | reverse complement strand
TACGGCACGTCCTTCGGCTTCGAGGTCGAGCACCGCGGGCGCGTGCCCGAGGGGACGCCGATCGCGATGCTCCGTACGGCCGGCGGCGCGGGCGTCGAGCTGTTCGAGCTCGCGCCCCGAGAGGATCCGCACTGGAGCGGCCCGATCGCCGCACTCGAGGAGGGCGTCGTCCACTTCGGGCTCGCCGTGCCCGACGTCGAGGCGGCCTTCGAGCGGGCCGTCGCCGCCGGAGGGCGGGCCGTGTGGCCGCCGCGCGACGCGCCGGTCTCCGGCAAGCGGATCGCGTTCCTCGCCGATCCCGACGGAAACCTCGTCGAGCTGATCGGGCCGGCCGCGCCGTGAGCTCGATGTATCGAGCCGACGTGGTCGGGTCGTTGCTGCGTCCCGACGACCTCGTTCAGGCCCGCGCGCAGCTCTTCGAGGGACGGCTCGACCCGGCTGCCTTCGAGCGCGTCGCCGACCGTGCCGTCGACGAGGCGCTCCGACTGCAGGAGTCCGCCGGCGTCGACGTCGCCACCGACGGCGAGATGCGGCGCGCCGTCTTCTTCGACTTCTTCGTCTCGGGTCTGGAAGGACTGAGCCCGCTCCCCGCATACACCGTCCGCTTCCACGGACGCCGGCCCGAGGATGCGATGGAGGTGACGATCCCCTTCACCGTGACCGAGCGGATCCGCCCGCGCGTGTGCCCCGGCGTCGCCGAGTTCCGCTACGCGTCCGCGCGCACGTCCCTGCCGGTGAAGGTCACGCTGCCGAGCCCGATGATGATCCTCGGCTTCTGGAACGAGCGCTCGCGCGACGCGTACCCGGATCCCTTCGAGCTGGCGTCGGATGCCGCGACGGCCGTGCGCGGATGGATCCGCGACCTTGCCGACGCCGGCTGCCGGTACATCCAGATCGACGCGCCCGAGCTTGCCGAGGCCTACGCGGACGAGCACGTCCGTGCCGAGTACGAGCAGCGCGGGATCTCCGCCGAGCGGTTCCTCGCGGTCGGCACGGAGCTCGTCTGCGGGCTCGGCGACGTCGACCTGCCCGGAGTCACGCTCGCGATGCACCTCTGCAAGGGCAACGGCACTCAGTCGTGGGTCGCCGAGGGCGGCTACGAGGCGCTCGCGGGCGAGGTGTTCAGGCGCGCCGCCGGGTTCGACCGCTTCCTGCTCGAGTACGACGACGACCGCTCGGGCTCGTTCGAGCCGCTGCGGCATCTTCCGGACAACACGGTCGCCGTCCTCGGGCTCGTGTCGACGAAGTGGACGGAGCTCGAGCGCGCCGACGCGCTGCTCGCGCGCATCGACGACGCCGCGCGCTTCCATCCGCGGGATCGGCTCGCCGTGGCGACCCAGTGCGGGTTCGCCTCCGCGAGCGAGACGGCGGAGCAGCGGAGGATCACCCCCGAGACCCAGACGGCGAAGCTGAGACTCGTCGCCGAGGTCGCGCGAACGGCCTGGGCTACGTGATCGTCGCCTGGCCGCCGTCGACCGGGATCGCGGCGGCGTTGATGTACCACGCGTCGTCGGAGGCGAGGAACACCGCGAGCTTCGCGACGTCCTCGGGGTAGCCGGTCCGGCCCAGCGGGTTGGCCTCGGCCAGCTTCGCCGACGGCGCGTCCGGGCCGTGGAAGAGGAACTCCGTCGACGGCGTGCGGATCATGCCCGGAAGGATCGCGTTCGCGCGGATCCGGTGCGGCCCACCGGCGGCCGCGAGGTGGTAGGTGTAGGCGAGCACTCCGCCCTTCGCCGCTCCGTGCGCGGCCTGCTGGAAGAACGAGGCGCCGCGCACCGCGGCGATCGACGCCGTGTTGATGATGCAGCCGCCGCCACGCGCGGTCAGGTGCGGCCACGCCGCCGTCGTCACGAAGTGGACGATGTCGAGCTCGTTGCGGATCGTGTGGTGCCAGTCGTCGGCCGTCAGCTCGGTGTATGGCCCGACGCGTGGGGAGGACGCGTTGTTGTAGAGGACGTCGACCCCGCCGTAGGCGGCGACCGCCTCGTCGACCCAACTGCGCGCGCCGTTCTCGGTCGAGAGGTCGACCGGCGCCATCGAGACCATCTCGCCGCCCGCCGCGCGGACGAGGTCGACGGTCTCCTCGGCGGGGTCGGCGAGCACGTCGCAGCCGACGACCCGGGCGCCTTCCGCGGCGAAGAGGAGCGCGGCCGACCGCCCCATCCCGCGTGCCGTCCCCGTGATCAGCGCGACCTTGCCCTCGAGCCGTCCCACCGTTGCCCTCCTTCGGGTCTTGCCGGGAGTATGCGAATCAGTATTCTATTTCCAGATCGGGACGCGACGAACAGGCGCGTCCCGGGATCCGCACGATGGCCGTCGAGAAGCCGACACTCCGCCCGCCCCAGCAGCCGCGCAGCCGCGCCTCGCTCGAGCGGGTGCTCGCCGCCGGCACGAAGCTGCTCGAGGAGGACGGCTACGAGGGCTTCACGCTCGCGAAGGTCAGTGCCCTCGCGAACGTCTCGATCGGCTCCATCTACGCGCGCGTGAAGAAGAAGGACGACCTCTTCCTCGTCATTCAGGACCGGTTCATGTCGGCGTCGGAGGAGGACTCCGGCCTCGCCGAGCTCGAAGCGCGCACCGATCTGTCGGCGCGCGAGCTCGTTCACGCTGCCGTGGCCGACATCGCGACGGCGTTCCAGGCCAACCCGCGCCTGCTGCGCGTCTTCATGCACCGCGGCATCGTCGACGACACCGTCGCAGCGCGGTCGTCGGCGAGCGTCTCGACGTTCTCGGACACGTTCGAGCGGCTCCTGCTGACGCGGCGCGCGGAGATCGCCCACCCGGATCCGGAGCTGGCGGTCGACGTCGCGTTCCGCATGGCGTGGGGGACGCTCGCGCGCCAGATCATGTACTGGCCGACGTTCGAGTCGAACCGGGCGGTCGAGTGGGCCACGCTCGTGTCCGAGCTCGGCGACGCCTGCGCCGCGTACCTCCTCGGGCCCGCCTGATGCGCCCGCCGGCCGCTTGACTGGCCGCCGCGCCCGCGCTATAAAACCCGAACCCGAATACCAATTCCGATCTGACGGAGCGTCGAAATGGCCGAGCGCCTGCTCTCTCAACTGGCCCACGTCGAGATCCTCACCCCGAGTCCAGACGAGTCGCTCCGCTTCTTCACGGACGTGCTCGGGCTCGAGGAGTCCGGCCGCTCCGGCGAGTCGGTCTATCTCCGCGGCTGGGGCGAGTTCTTCCATCACTCCCTGCAACTGACCGCCGCAGACGGTCCCGGCCTCGGCCACATCGCGTGGCGGAGCGACGGGCCGGAGCAGCTCGACCGGGCCGTCGCCAAGCTCGAGGCGGCCGGTGCCGGAGAGGGGTGGTTCGAGGACGCGGTCGGCCACGGGCCCGCGTACCGCTACCGCAGCCCCGGCGGCCACCTGCACGAGGTCTTCTGGGAGGTCGAGCGGTACTCCCCGCCCCCGGAGCTCGTGTCGCCGTTCCCGAACCGGCCCCAGCGCTACGTCCCCCGCGGCGCCGCCGCCCGCTGCCTCGACCACGTCACGGTGGCGACCGCCGACCCCGAGACGGACGCGAACTGGCTCGCCGAGACGCTCCGCCACCGCTACATGGAGTACACGGTGATCCCGGACCGTCCGGACTTCGTCGTCTTCGCGATGACGACGGTGTGCGAGCGCGGCCACGACCTCGGTCTCGTCTGGGACCCGTCGGGCGTGCCGGCCCGCATCAACCACGTGGCCTACTTCGTCGACCAGCGCGAGGAGCTCCTGCGGGCGGCCGACGTGTTGCTCAATGCCGACGTCGCGATCGAGTTCGGCCCGGGCAAGCACGGCATGGGCGAGCAGGACTACCTCTACTTCCGCGAGCCCGGCGGGATGCGCGTCGAGCTGAACGCCGGCGGCTACCGCAACTACGAGCCCGACTGGACGACCGTCCGCTTCGAGCCGCAGGCGGGGTCGAACGTCTTCTACCGGAACCTGGGGATGCCGCACTCGATGTTCGAGTCGTTCCCGCCGGTCGAGTTCAAACCCGAGGACGCCCAAGACGCGAAGGCCGCGACCGGCCTCTTCCAGTAGATGGCGGTCGACCGTGTCCTCGTCGTCGGCGGCGGCATCGCCGGTCTCTCCGCGACGATCGCGCTGCGCAAGCAAGGCGTCGAGGTCGACGTCGTCGAGCTCAACCCGAAGTGGGACGTCTACGGAGTCGGGATCATCCAGCCCGGCAACGCGATCCGTGCGCTCGACGCGCTCGGCCTCGCCGAGCGCGCGGTCGAGCAGGGATTCGCGATGCAAGGGTCGCGCTTCCACACCGCCGACGGCCACCTGCTCGGCGAGGTTCCGGCACCGCCGGTGCTCGGCGAGCGCTATCCGCCGATGAACGGGATCACGCGGCCCCGCCTGCACCGGATCTTCCAGGACGCGGCGAAGGCGTCCGGCGCGGAGATCCTCCTCGGCGAGACGGTCGACCGGATCGAGGAGGTCGACGGCGGCGTCGAGGCGACCCTGACGAACGGCTCGACCGGCACGTACGACCTCGTCGTCGGCGCGGATGGGATCAACTCTCTCGTCCGCCGCACCGTCTTCCCCGACGCGCCGTCGCCCGAGTACACGGGGCAGGTCTGCTGGCGCCACAACTTCCCGAAGCCCGCCGACCTCGTCACGCTCGACGCCTTCGTCGGCTCACGCGGCAAGACCGGGCTCGTGCCGCTCGCGTCGGACCTCATGTACCTCTTCCTCATCGAGGCGTGGCCCGCGGACGACGTCGCGGTCCCGGACGAGAAGCTGGGCGAGACGCTCCGCGAGCGGCTCGCGGAGTTCGGCGGCCCGATCCGCGAGCTGCGCGACACGTACATCACCGACGAGTCGGAGGTCGTCTACCGCCCGGTCGAGGCACTGCTCGTGCCGCCGCCGTGGTACCGGGGCCGCGTCGTCCTCATCGGCGACGCGGCGCACGCGACCTCCCCGCACGTCGGCCAGGGCGCCGCGATGTCGATCGAGGACGCGGTCGTCCTGAGCGAGGAGATCGCGGCCCCGGGCGACCTCACCGCGGCGCTCGACCGGTTCATGGAGCGGCGCTTCGCGCGCTGCAAGCGGATCTGGGAGATCTCCCGCCAGCTTGGAATCTGGGAGATCGAGAACGACCCCGACGCCGATTTCGTCGGCCTGACGATGGAGTCGATCATGCTGACGGCGGCGCCGATCTGATGCCGGTCGCGGACGGGCAGTTCGCGCTCGGCCGGTTCGCCGACGGAGGGCGCGTCTTCCCGGGACTCGTGCTTGCGAGCGAACGCGTCGCGGACCTCTCGGCCGCGTTCGCGTCGATGCACGAGATCCTCGAGCGCTGGGACGAGGTCGAGGACGGCCTCGAGGAGCTCGGGGCGGAGCCGCGCGGCCTCGACGGCCTCCGGGTGCTTCCGCCGGTCGAGCCGCGCCAGATCCTCCAGAGCGGCGCCAACTACCACCGGCACGTCGTCGAGCTCGCCGTCGACCAGGGCATCGGCCGCGAGCCCGGCATGACTATCGAAGCGCACCGCGCGAACGTCATACGCATGATGGACGAGCGCGTCGCGCACGGAGAGCCGTATGTCTTCCTCGGCGCCGTGTCTGCGCTCGCCGGCGCCTACGACGACGTCGTCCTCCCGGCGCGCGGTGAGCAGCACGACTGGGAGCTCGAGCTTGCGGCGGTGATCGGCCGTGGCGGCCGCGACGTCCCGCGCGACCGCGCGCTCGAGCACGTCGCCGGTTACACGATCTGCAACGACATCACGACGCGCGACCTCGTGCACCGTCCCGATCTCGGGCCGATCGGCTCGGACTGGGTGCGCGCCAAGAACTCACCGACGTTCCTGCCGACCGGTCCCTGGCTCGTCCCGGCGCGCTTCGTGCCGGACCCGATGAACCTGCAGATCCGGCTCGAGCTGAACGGCGAGGTGATGCAGGACGAGTCGACCGCGGACATGATCTTCGACGTCGCGCGGCTCGTCTCGTACGCGTCCGAGCGCGTCGAGCTGCTGCCCGGCGACCTCCTGCTCACCGGCTCGCCGGCCGGCAACGGGACACACTGGAACCGCTTCCTTCGGGATGGTGACGTGATGGAGGGTTCCATCACCGGGCTCGGCGCGCAGCGCAACCGGTGCCGGAGCGCCGCGGGGGTCGGAGCGGGCGCGTGAGCGGCCGCGTGGCCGGGAAGGTGGTCGTGGTCACCGGCGGCGCGAGTGGCCAGGGTGCCGCCGAGGCGGCATGGCTCGCGCGCGAGGGCGCGACGGTCGCCGCGGTAGACGTCGCCGAAGCGCCGGGCGTGCGCCGCCTCGACGTCGCCCGGGCCGAGGACTGGGCCGAGCTCGCCGCCCGGCTCGAGGAGGATCACGGCCGCGTCGACGCCCTCGTGAACAACGCCGGCATCACGCATCGCGCGCGGCTGCTCGACGTGGAACGGGAGGACTGGGACCGTGTGCTCGCGGTCAACGTCACGGGCGCGCTGCTCGGCATCCAGGCGCTTGCCCCGCTGATGCCGCCGGGCTCTTCGATCGTCAACGTCGGCTCCGTCGCCGGGCTGACGGGTCACTACACCGTGGCGTACACCGTCAGCAAGTGGGCACTCCGCGGGCTCTCGCGCGTCGCGAGCCTCGAGCTCGGCGCGTGCGGGATCCGCGTGAACACGATTCACCCGGGCTACATCGAGACGCCGATGACCGCGAGCGCGCCGCCCGCGTTCCGCGAGGCGTCCGTCGCCGTCACCGCGCTCGGGCGACTCGGCGTGCCCGACGACGTCGCTCCGCTCGTCGGCTACCTCGTCTCGGACGAGTCGTCGTTCGTGAGTGGCGCCGAGATCGTCGTCGACGGCGGCCAGACCGCCCACGGCGGCACGAAGTTCCTCTCCGACGCACTCCTCGACCAGGCGGCCACGACCGCCGGAAACCCCCACGTCGACCCAAGGAGGGTCTCATGAAGGATCGTCTCGACGCCGGGCTGCTCCGGCGTCCGCGTGCACGCCTCGCCCTTCTCGGCATCGTGCTCGCTCTCGCTGTCGTCGCGGCGGGCGTGACGGCGGGCACGGCGCCGGCGCATCCCGCCAAGGCCGCGGCTGCGTGCGGCGCTCTTCCCGCAGTGGCGCCGAACGACCCGCAGAAGACGCTCGCCACCGCCACCGCCACGGCGAAGTCGTACTACAACGGCTGGCCGTTTCAGCTCCACAAGAGCCTGCTCGCGAACTGGAAGCCGAAGGGCAAGGGCCCGTACACCGTCGGCGTCCTCTTCGACGGGCTCTCGAACCCGTTCCAGGCGTACACGTTCAACCTGCTGCAGAAGTTCCTCAAGCGATCTCCGGCGATCGGGAAGGTGATCGGCGTCGTCTCGGAGGCCGGCAACGCGACGAAGCAGGTGCAGGCGTACCAGTCGCTCGTCCAGCAGGGCGCGAACGTGATCATCGTCCAGCCCACGTCGGGGCCCGCGTTCATCCCCGTCGTGCGCGACGCGCTGAAGCAGGGCGTGGCGACGATCGCGTACATCAACCCGCTCGCCGACGCGTCGGCCGTCACCGTGGGGCCGAACGTCTACACCTCGTCCGGCGCTGCGCTCGCGGCGTTCCTGAAGATGCTCGGCGGCAAGGGCGACCTGCTCGGCGTGCACGGCATCCGAGTGACGCCTGTCGACCAGTCGACGTGGGCGATCTACAAGCAGCTCCTCGCGGCCTGCCCGAACGTGAAGCTCGTCGGCGAGATCGACGGCAACTTCGCGCCGCCGGCCGTCCGCGCGGCGGTGCTCCAGTTCCTCGCGAGCTACCCCGGCAAGCTCGACGGCGTGTTCCAGACGGCCACGATGGGCTCGTCGATCATCGGCGCGTTCCAGCAGGCGGGGCGCACGGTTCCGCCGGTGACGGCGATGGCCGCCCAGAAGGGCGAGATGGGCTACTGGGCGCAGAACGCGGCCAGCGGCTACAAGACCACCGGCTTCGCCGGCGGGCCGACCGCGCTCTCGAACCTGATCACGCGGGTCACCCTCAGGCTCCTCGCCGGCCAGGGGATGAAGACCAGCGACATCCCGTGGCCGCAGCCGCAGATCAACGCGTCGAACTACAAGCGGTACTCGAACTCGAGCTGGACGATCGACACGCCCGGGACCGTCGAGCAGCCGGTCTCGACGTTCTGGACGAACAAGGATCTCGACTCGCTGTTCGTCCATCCCGAGCGTAAGGCGGCCAAGTTCTAGGCCGGCCGAGCGATGCGCGCCCCGGGCCCGGCGAGGCCCGGGGCGCCCCGCGTCCGCCGGTCGCTCTGCGGACGGTCGACCTGGCGAAGGCGTTCGGCCCGACGCAGGCGGTGCGCTCCTGCTCGTTCGAGCTTCGCCGCGGCGAGGTGCACGCGATCATGGGCGAGAACGGCTCGGGCAAGAGCACGCTCGTGAAGATGCTCGCCGGCGTTCACCGTCCCGACCGGGGCACGATCGAGGTCGACGGCGTGGCGCACGACGCGATCCGGTCGCCTGGGGCGGCGCTCGACGCCGGCATCGTCGCCGTCTTCCAGGAGGTTCTCGTCGTCGGGGCGCGGTCCGTGCTCGACAACCTGTGGCTCGGCCTCGACTCGCTCTTCCGCGACGCGGTCCCGCGCGACGAGCGGCGCCGCCGGTCGGAGGCGGTTCTCGAGGAGCTGATGGGGCAGGCGCCGGACCTCGACCGCCCGGTCGAGACGCTGTCGCTCAGCGACCGGCAGGCGTGCTGCGTCGCGCGGGCCCTCATCCGCGACTCCGGCGTGCTCATCCTCGACGAGGCGACGTCGGCGCTGGACGTCGCCACGCGCGACCGCCTGTTCGACATCGTCAGGCGGCGCGCCGCCGCGGGGACGAGCACGATCTTCATCTCCCACCGGATGGACGAGGTCGAGGAGATCGGCGACCGCGTCACCGTGATGCGCTCGGGCGAGACGGTCGTGACGGTCCCGCGCGGCGAGGCGAGCGCGGCCGAGTTGGTCCGGCTCATGACGGGCCACGAGCATCTCACCGACACCGGGCACGGGGCGCGGCCGCGTCCCGAGGAGGGCACGGTCGTCCTCCGCGCCGAGGGAATCCGCCTGCGGCCCGGCGGCGAGCCGATCGACTTCGATCTGCGCGCCGGCGAGATCGTCGGACTCGCGGGGCTCGAGGGCCAGGGGCAGGACACGTTCCTGCGCGCGCTCCGCGGCGGCCGCAGCCCCCTCGGCGGCTCGGTCGCGCGCGTCGTCGACGGGAGGCCGGTGGAGCTTCGCTCGCCGCGTGCAGGAGCGAAGCACGGCGTCGTCTACGTGCCGCGCGAGCGCCGCGACGAGGCGCTCTTCGGCGTGCTCTCGATCCGCGACAACTTCGCGCTCCCGACCGTCGACCGCGACAGTGTCGCGGGCCTGATCAAGCCTCGCTCGGCCGACCGCCGGCTGGCTCGTTACGTCGAGCTGCTCGGCATCAAGCTCGGCCGCCCCGGGGACGGGATCGGGACGCTCTCCGGAGGCAACCAGCAGAAGATCGTCATCTCGCGCTGGCTCGCCGACGACCCGGAGGTGCTCCTCCTCAACGACCCGACGCGCGGCGTCGACCTCGGCGCCAAGAGCGACATCTACGACCTGCTCGGGGAGCTGACCTCCGAGGGGATCGCCGTCGTCATGGTCTCGACCGAGGTGGACGAGTTGATCGAGCTGATGGACCGCGTGCTCGTGTTCCGCGACCACCGGCTCGAGACGGAGCTGGACCGGGCCGAGCTGACGCGCGAGCTCCTCGTCGCGAGCTACTTCGGACAGGAGGAGCACGCGCATGGGTGAGGTGAGGCGATTCCTTCGGACGCGGACCTACGCGTTCGCCCTCGTCCTCACCGGCATCCTGTTCGCCGCGACCGTCGTCGTGCAGCCGACCTTCGGCAGCCCGGGCAACTGGGGCACGAACCTCGCCCTCTTCACGCCGTTCGCGCTCGTCGCGATCGCGGGCACGCCGGCGATCCTCAGCGGCGGCGGCGGCATCGACATCTCGGTCGGACTGAACGCCGGCCTCGTCAGCAACGTGCTCGTGCTCTACCTGCTCCCCGGTCGCCTCTCGTCGCCCTGGGTCGCCGTACCGCTCGTCCTGGCGCTCGGGACGGCGATCGGGCTCTTCAACGGGTTCTCCGTCGCGGTTCTCCGCTACCAGCCGGTGATCGCGACGCTCTGCGCGCTGTTCGTGATCCAGGGCGTGAACCTGAAGATCGTGAACGGGGCGCCCGCGCCTGCGCCGCCGAGCTGGCTCGAGCATCTCCGCGCAGGCTTCGGCCCGATCCCGGGAGGCCTCGTCCTGCTCGCCTGCCCGGTCGTCCTCTGGATCCTCCTGCGGCTGACGCCGTTCAACCGCATCCTCCTCTCGGTCGGCGGAAACGACGCGGCCGCCTACTCGTCGGGCGTGAACGTGACCGCGGTGCGGCTGGTCGCGTACGCGCTGGGCGGGCTCTTCGCCGCCGTCGCCGGCATCGCGATCGCGATGCTGCTCCAGGGCTCCGACGCGAACGCCGGCCTCGAGTACGTGCTCATCGCGCTCGCGGCGATCGCGCTCGGCGGGACGCCGATCGGCGGGGGCCGCGGCGGCCTCGTCGGCGCGATCGTCGGCGCCGCGGCCATCTTCCTGATCCAGAGCCTGCTCGCCGGCCTCAACGTCGACGCGTACTGGAACCAGGTCGTATACGGGCTGATGCTCGTGGTCGGCGCGATCGTCGGCGCGCAGCTGACGGCCCCGCCGAAGCAGGAGGCGGTCGGGTGAGCGTCCTCCACCGGCTCGGGCACCTGCAGCGTGCGTACCCGTTGGCGCAGCTGGTCGCGCTCGTCGTGATCTTCGGCTACGGCGCGGCGACACTCGACGGCTTCGACTCGCGCCAGAGCATCTACTCGATGCTCGTGCTCGCCGCGCTGCTCGGAATCGCGAGCGCGGGGCAGACGCTGTGCATCCTCGTCGGCGGGATCGACTTCTCGATCGCCGCCTGGATCGGCTTCGGCGCGATCATGCTCGTTCAGCTCAACGGGACGCGCGGCTGGTCGTTCGGCCTCACGTTCCTGCTCATCGCCGCGATCGCCCTCGTGGGCGGCGCCGCCGTCGGGTACATCTGCCACCGTTGGCGGATCGACCCGCTCATCGTGACGCTGGCGATGAGCGCGATCGTCGGCGGCGCGCTCCTCGTCTGGGCGAAGGGCTTCATCACGGGCACGCCTCCGACCTGGCTGCAGCGCCTCACCTCGCCCGCGGGCACGACGCTCGGCGTCAGGTTCCCCGGGATCGTCGCCTTCTGGGCGCTGCTCGCGGTCGTGCTCGCGGTGGTGCTCCACCGGACGACAGCGGGGCGGCGGCTGTACGCGACCGGCTCGAACGTCCGTGCAGCCGACATGGCGCTCGTGCGTACGCGGCGCGTGTGGATGGCCGTCTTCGCCACCAGCGCGCTGCTCGCGGCGACGACGGGGATCCTGCTCGGCGGCTTTGCCGGGGCGGCGGACGCGTCGCTCGGCCAGAACTACCTCTGGCAGGGACTCACCGCCGTGATCGTCGGCGGCACGGCGTTCGGCGCGCGCGGCGACTACTGGCGGACGGTGCTCGGCTGCCTGCTCCTGATCGTGCTGGGCACGATCATGGTCGGCAAGGGATACGACACGGCCGACCAGCAGATCCTCTACGGGCTGCTCATCTTCGTCGTCGTCTTCTTCTACGGCCGCGACCGGCGGCTCGGCGACCGCGTCTGAGCATGGGCCGGCTCGACGGCAAGGTCGCGCTCATCTCCGGGACGGCCGGAGGGATGGGGCGGGCGGCGGCCGAGCTGTTCGCCCGCGAGGGCGCCGTCGTCGTCGGGTGCGACCTCGACGCCGCGGGCGCGCTCGAGACGGTCGAGCGCGTGCGGGCGGCCGGCGGCACGATGACGAGCGCGCAGCCGCTCGACGTCACCGACGAGGACGCGGTGCGCGGCTGGATCGACGGCGCCGCGGGCGAGCACGGCGGGATCGACGTGCTCTACAACAACGCCGGGATCGCGCTCTTCGACCCGCTCGAGGACGAGAGCTACGAGGACTGGTCGTTCACGCTCCGCCACGAGCTCGACGTCGTCTTCCTCGCCTGCAAGCACGCCTGGCCGTACCTGCGCGCGCGCGGCGGCGGGAGCGTGATCAACGTCGGCTCGACCGCCGGGCTCACGGGCTCGCTGACACTCGACCGCGTGGCGCACACGGCTGCGAAGGGCGGCGTGATCGCGGTCACGCGACAGCTCGCGACCGAGGGCGCGCCGCACGGCATCCGGGTCAACTCGATCAGCCCGGGCATGACCGTGACGCCTGCGACGAGGGAGATCTTCGAGGACCCGAACAACCCCATGTCGCGGATCCACGAGCACATCCCGCTCGGTCGCGCGGGGCGCCCGGAGGACGTCGCGTGGTGCGCGCTCTTCCTCGCGAGCGACGAGTCGTCGTACATCACCGGCGCGAACATCGTCGTCGACGGCGGCTGGTCGACCGCGCTGCCGGGAGACTGGACCTCGACGCGACGCGGCGAGACCGGCGGGCGATGAACACGGCCGTGACGCAGGACGAGCTCGGCACGCACCTCGACTGGGAGCTCGGGGGCGTCACAGCGGCGATGATCGACTGGTTCTGGAGCAACATGGAGAAGGGGTTCCTGCTCTGGCACCCGCAGGAGCACCGGCCGCTCTCGTGGGCGGTGCCGGTGCGACCGGGGAACCCGGTCGGCGCAGTGCACGTCGCGCCGCAGACGTGGTCGGACGGCACGTTCCGCGACCTCTACATCCGCTTCGAGGACCCGGCGGCGCTCGCGCCCGAGATCCAGGGGCGGATCGTCTACGGGCACTGTCTCGTCGCCGCGGGGCTCGGCTTCGGCCCGGAGAGCCTCGAGGCCGAGGCGCCGATGGGCTACCGAGTGCACCAGTGGCAGGAGCAGGGGGCCGGCGTCGTCGGCCGCTCGTCGGCGATCGCCGGGACGAAGGCCGAGACCCCGGAGGAGGGCCGCGTGTGGGCGGTGCACGCCTCCGAGGAGATCGGCAACTGGGCGGTCTTTCTGCCGACGCTCCACGATCTCTACCGGGTCGTCGAGAACCCGCTCTACAACCCGTACGCCGACCTGAGCGTCGATCGGGACGACGGTCGCGTCCGCTACCGGTACGTGGGCGCGTGATGAACCCGCTCGCAGGCTGGGAGGTCGACCGCGACGCGATTACGTTCGTCGGCCACGACCTGCAGCGGCCGGAGTGCGTCCTCGCGGAGCCGGACGGGACGCTCTGGGCCGCCGACGCGCGCGGCGGCGTGATGCGGATCGACGCGGACGGCACACAGCGGCTGATCGCGCAGAGCGTCGACGGGAGGTTCGCGAGCGCGGACGGGGTCGAGCGGTACACGATCGGCGGCACGCTCCCGAACGGGCTCGCATTCGTTCCCGGCGGCGACATCGTGATCGCGAACTTCGGCACGGACGCGATCGAGCGGATGAGCCGCGACGGCGAGTCGACGACGCTCTACTCGGCGATCGACGGCAGGCCGCTCGGCAAGACGAACTTCGTTCTCACGGACTCGCGTGGGCGGATCTGGTTCACGGTGACGACGCGGCTCGAGCCGTGGACGCGCTCGGTGAACGAGAAAACGCCGGACGGCTACGTGGGGCTGATCGACGACGACGGCGGCGGCGGCATCCGGATCGTCGCCGACGGGTTCATCGGCACGAACGAGATCCGCTTCGACGAGCGCGAGGAGTGGCTCTACGTCGTGGAGTCGAATGCGCGCCGGATCTCGCGGCTGCGCGCGGCGCCGGACGGCTCGCTCTCCGAGCGCGAGATCTACGGGCCTGCGGACCTCGGCGGCATCCCGGACGGCTTCGCGTTCGACGCGGCCGGCAACCTCTGGATCACGCTCGTGAACGCCGATCGGCTGATCGCGCTCACGCCGGAGGGCGAGCTCCTCACGCTCCTCGACGACGGCGACCCGGAGCGCGTCGCGGAGTGGGACCGGCACTTCTTCGCCGGCACGATGACGCCCGAGGTGCTCGCCTCCGCCCGCGGCACGCTCGCGCCGATGATGGCGAGCGTCACCTTCGGCGGGCCCGACCTGCGAACCGTCTATCTCGGCAGCCTCATGGGCACGCGGCTTGCGTCGTTCCGCTCGCCGGTGCCGGGGCTACCGCTCGCGCATTGGCGCTAGACGTCGATCGTCTCGAAGAAGAGCCGCTCGCGGGTCTCGAGCACCGGGATCGCCCGGCCGAGCGCCCACTGCTTGAAGTGCTCGCTCTCGCCGTGCGCCGCCACCGCAGCATCGTCGTCGTAGATCTCGAAGAGATGGAAGATGCGCGGCTCGGCCGGGTCGCGGTAGGCCTGGTAGAAACGGCACCCCGGCTCCTCCCGGGAGGCGGGCGACAGCTTCGTCAACGCGTCGAGGACGACCTCCTCCTCGCCCTCCTTCGCGATCCAGGTCGCACGCAGGACGACCGACATCGTGTGCTCCTTTCGGGTGGTGACCTGATATAAGAACCAGAATCATAGTTCTAAGACAGGGGAGGCGAGCGTGCTGATCGCAGCGTATGAACAGGACGGTGCGGAGCGGCTCGGGCTGGTCGCCGGCGACGCGATCCGTCCCTTCCCGGTGGGCGTGTCGCTCCTCGATGCGGTCGCCGGCGCCGCGCCGGAGGACGGAGCCGTGGCGCTCGACGACGTGCGCCTGCTCCCGCCGCTCCACCCGGCGAGCGTCCGCGACTTCGTCTCTTTCGAGCAGCACGTCGAGGGCGTCGAGCTGCGGAACAAGCGCCCGGTCTCGGAACGCTGGTACGCGTCGCCGTCCTTTCTCTTCATGAGCCCGCACAACCTCGTCGGCGCCAACGACCCCGTGCCGATCCCGCCCGGCTGCACGCTGATGGACTTCGAGCTCGAGGTGGCGATCGTGATCGGCCGCGACGGGCGAAACCTCACGCCTGCGGACGCCGGCGCGCACATCGCGGGCTACGCGATCTTCAACGACTGGTCGGCGCGGGACATCCAGGGCGACGAGATGCAGCTCGGACTCGGCCCGGCGAAGGGGAAGGACTTCGCGAGCACGCTCGGCCCGTGGCTCGTCACGCCGGACGAGCTCGAGCAGTACCGCGACGGCGACCGGATCGACCTCGGCCTCCAGGCCTGGGTCAACGACGTGCCGGTCGGCGACGGCGACCGCCTCTCGAGCATGGCGTGGTCGTTCGAGGAGCTCGTCGCGTACGCGTCGCGCTCGGCGTGGATCCGCGCCGGCGACCTGATCGCGTCCGGCACGTGCGGCAACGGTGCGCTCGCAGAGCTCTGGGGCCGGCGCGGCAGCACCGCCGACCCGCCGCCACTCGCGCCCGGCGACGTCGTGCGGATGACGGTCGAGGGGATCGGCACGATCGAGAACCGGCTCGTCGGCTCCGGGGAGGAGCGCATCCCGGTCCCGGCCGCCCGTCGCAGGATGCCGGTCGCGTGAGCGGCAACGCGGCGCTGCCTCCGGAGACGGCGGTCGTCGGCGGCAGGCGGCTCACGTTCTACGACCTCAGCGACTGCCTCTCGAACGAGACGACCGCGTTCGAGTTCAACAAGCACGAGATCACGTACCTCACGCCGGCCGAGATCGCGGCGGCCGGCGCGTTCGGCCTCGCTGCCGACGACTGGCCGGACGGAAAGGCGCTGCAGGCGGAGACGGTGACGCTCTCGACGCACTCGGGCACGCACGTCGACGCACCCGCGCACTACGGGCCGGCCGCATCGGGCCGCACGATGACGATCGACGAGGTGCCGCTCTCGTGGTGCTTCGGGCCCGGCGTCCGCCTGGACGCGCGCCCTCTCGACCGCGTCGAGGGCGTTCGCGTCGTCGACCTCGAGCGAGAGCTGGATCGGATCGGCCACGAGCTCGCGCCCGGCGACATCGTGCTCGTGTGGACCGGCGTCGACCTCCGCCGCCCCGGTTACGAGAACGCGCACACGGGGTTGCGGCGTGAAGCGACCGAGTTCCTCGTCGACGCGGGCGTGCGGCTGATCGGGATCGACGCCTGGACGGTCGACCGCGCGGTCGACGTGATGGTCGAGGAGGCGCGCGCCGGCACGCTCGCGCAGGCGTTCGAGTCGCACATGCTGGGGCGCGAGAAGCCGTACCTCCAGATCGAGCGTCTCGCGAACCTCGACGCGCTGCCCGCGCCGACCGGCTTCACGGTGGTCGCGTTCCCGTTCAAGATCGAGGGCGCCGGCGCCGGCTGGGCCCGCGTCGTTGCGATCGTCGACGAGACGCCGTGAGGATCGCGCGGCTCGCGACCGGCCCTGGCCCGCGCACAGGCATCGTCGCGGGCGAGACCGTGCGCGTACTGGAGCCGGCCATCGACGTGCTCGACGTGCTCGAGGCCGACGACGACGAGCGCGAGCGCATCGCGGCGGGGGCGGTCGACGAGATCCCGCTCGCGGACGCCGTGCTCCTCGTCCCGATCGAGCCCGCGAGCCTCCGCGACTTCGTCACCTTCGAGGAGCACGTCGAGGGGATGGTTCTCGCCGGCGGGCCGGACGCGGCGATCCCGCCGGAATGGTACGAGGCGCCGACGTTCTACTTCTCGAACATCGCGTCGCTCGCGGGGCCGTTCGACGACGTCGCCGTCCCGCCCGGATGCGCTGCGCTCGACTTCGAGCTCGAGGTCGCCGCGATCGTCGGTCTCGAGGGGCGCGACCTGACGCCGGAGGCCGCGCGGAGCCACATCGCCGGCTACACGATCCTCAACGACTGGTCGGCCCGCGATCTGCAGGCGCGCGAGATGAAGGTGCTCCTCGGCCCGGCCAAGGGGAAGGACTTCGCGAGCACCCTCGGCCCGTGGATCGTGACCGCCGACGAGCTCGAGCAGTACCGGCGGGACGACCGGCTCCACCTCGAGCTCGAGGTTCGCGTCAACGGGACGAAGGTCGGCGACGACTCGCTCGCGAACACCGGGTGGTCGTTCGAGGAGATGCTGGCGTACGCGTCGCGCGGCACGCGCGTCGTACCCGGCGACGTGCTGGGCTCGGGCACATGCGGCAGCGGCTGCCTCGCCGAGCTCTGGGGCCGCCGCGGTCGGCGCGAACCGCCTCCGCTCGCGCCGGGCGACCTGGTCGCGATCACGGTCGAGGGAATCGGCGAGATCCGCAACCGGATCGTCGCCGGCGTCGATCCGGTGCCCCTGC
>Ga0335082_10003482_pt1 | contig 17112 bp, 12 predicted proteins | sample Lox_Sample_41_FD_206718 | JGI IMG/M metagenome (GOLD analysis project Ga0335082, IMG submission 206718) | Soil microbial communities from Loxahatchee National Wildlife Refuge, Florida, United States - Lox_Sample_4.1 | ecosystem: Environmental > Terrestrial > Soil > Wetlands | place: USA... | reverse complement strand
GCCGCCGATCCTCGACCGCTACGTCCGGTTCCTCACCCTGCTCTGTCTCTCGACGATCATCGCGACCGGTGGCCTCATCGGGAACTCGACCGCGGTCGTCATCGGGGCGATGATCGTCGCGCCGCTCATGACGCCGATGATGGCGGCCTCTCTCGGCATCGTCATGGGCAACCTCCGGGCGATCGTGCGGGCCTTCCTCACGATCGCTGCCGGCGTCGTCATCGTCATCGTCATCGCCCTCGTCATGGCCAGCCTCGTCCCGGCCGGTACACCGGTCACCCCCGAGGTCCTCGCCCGGACATCGCCGCGACTCCTCGACCTCGTCGTCGCCCTGGCCGCCGGAGCCGCCGGCGCGTTCGCCCTCGGCCGGGAGGACGTCTCCGACGCGCTGCCCGGCGTCGCCATCGCGGTGTCGCTCGTCCCGCCGCTCGCATCCTCGGGCATCTGCCTCGCCGCGGGGGAGCCTGACCTGGCCGGCGGGGCGTTCCTCCTGTTCTTCACGAACTTCGTGGCGATCGTCGCCGCGGGCGCGATCGTCCTGACCACCCTCGGCTATGCCGCGGCGGCCCGAGGAGCGATCGACCGGAGCGCGCGACGAGGCGCCACCATCGTCATCGTCGTGGCGATCGTCGCCGTCCTCGTCCCCCTCGGAGCGACGAGCATCAAGGTCGCCCAGGACGCGATCCTCACCGAGCAGGCGGAGAGCGCGTTCGACGGCTGGCTCGCCGGGACCGACTACACGGTCATCACCCTCCAGGCGTCGGGCGGCTCGGTGACCGCGAGCATCGGCGGATCGGGGACCGTTCCGCCGCTCGACACACTCCTCGCGACCCTCCGTCAGAGCGCGGGTCCGGCGGTGACGGTCGAGGTGACGGCCTACCCGTCGACGACGTACCGTGGCGGCACCTGAGGCGGCCCACGATCGCCTCACTACCACCGTCTAGAATCCCCCGACATGCGCACTCCGACCGTTCGGCCATCGGTGCGACCTGAGGGCCTCGCGACGTGACGTCCGCTCTCGTGCCCGATGAGGCGCCCCCTCCGCCGAGCGCCGAGGTCGAGGCGGCCGCCCGCCGCGTGATCGATGAGGCGATGGCCGGAAAGCTCCGGGTCCGGCTGATGGGCGGCCTCGCAGTTCGGATCCAGTCGCCGAGCGTGCGGCGCCCGCCATACGAGCGCTCGTATCGTGACTTCGACCTCGTCGCCCATGGCAAGGACACGGCCGCCCTGCGCCGCCTGCTCGAGCGGGAAGGGTATGTCGGAGACCGCCTCTTCAACGCCATCCATGGCGCCCAGCGGCTCGTCTACTCGGCCGCTGACGGTCGCTGGGCGGTCGACATCGTGATCGGCGAGCTGGCGATGTCGCACACGATCGACCTCCGCAGCCGCCTCGGTACGGACGGGCCGACCCTCGATCTCGCCGATCTCCTACTGACGAAGCTCCAGATCTGGGAGACCAACGCGAAGGACCTCGGCGACGCGGCCTGCCTTCTTGCCGACCATCCCCTCGCGCCGGTCGACCGGCTCGTCGCCGCCGATGGCCCCGACGGCTCACCCGGCCCGATCGATCTGGTCCGCATCGCCACCGTCCTCGGTTCGGATTGGGGCTTCAGCCATACGGTCGAGCGGAACCTCCGGGCGGTGACAGAGCTCGTCGCCGATCGGCCCATTCCGGATGCCCCCCTCGACGTCGGCGAGCAGGTGACTCGGCTCCTGACCGCCATACACGAAGGGCCCAAGACGATCGGATGGCGGGCCCGCGCCCGCGTCGGCGAACGGGTCCGCTGGTACGAGACTCCCGAGGAGGCGCGCCGCTAGGTCGGGAGCCCGTGGCGCGCCAACGCCTCGAGCCAGTACTCGCTCGAGACGACGAGGTCATCGAGGACCGCCTCGTCGGCCTGCTCGAACGGGGGGATGACCTCGAGGACCAGGTCGCACGCCTCCGTGCCGCTCTCGCCGAGCGCCTCGAGGACTCGATCGGCGTCGATCCGGCCCACCGCGTTCCGGTCGGCCGTGAACGGCCAGTGATGATCGCCCCCCGCGTCGGACTGCTGGAGCTGGACGACCGGCGCGACCGGGCCGAGCTCGCGCAGCCAGGCGTAGGGGTCCCGGTCCGAGCCGCTGGTTCCCTCGACGCACATGTGTCCGACGTCGAGACACAGGCGGATCGGCGCCCGGCCAGCGTCACCGTCGTAGAGGAGCGACCGCACGTTCTCCATCGTCGACGGCTCCCTGGCAGCCGCGAGGTTCTCGACCATCAGGTAGTCGAGGCCCGCGTCGCGGGCGACGCCGGCCAACCGGCTCAGAGACTCGCGGAGTGAGCGCCAGGCAGCAGTCCGCCGGTCCGGATCGGTCCAGTCGGCGACGCTCAGCGCGCCGACGTGACCACCTGTCGCCCGGCCACCGGCCGCGGCGGTCCAGCCGATGGCCCACTCGTACCAGTCGGTCGCAGCCGCCCGGGCGACCGGATCGGGGTCGCCCAAGAGGTTGCGGGAGTAGGCAGCGAGACCGGTGAACGTCGAGTGGAGCTCGAGGCCGCCGGCCTGCACCGTCCTGCCGAGGACCGCGGCGATGGCAGGGTCCGCTCCGTCGACGACGAGGTCGAACGAGTGCTGGACGAGTCGGAGACCGAGCCGGTCCCGGACGATGGGGAGCCAGTCCTCGACCCCCGGCCAGCGCTTGACCGCGAAGCACGTGTTCACGCCGAGCTGGATATCCATCGTCAGCCTCCCTTGTCCGCCCTCGCCGCGCAGATCACCGCGCCGGGTCGCGCCGGACCACGGGTGAGGCCTCGAGCGCGCGGTAGGCCACGGCCATCGACGCGTACGCGTCGTGCGCCGCTCGGTCGGGCTCGATGGTCGCCTCCGCCCGGACGCACCGGTCGATCGCCTCCCCCGTGGCGCGGTACACCCCCGCGCCGAGACCGGCGAGCATGGCCACGCCGGTGACCGCGGCGTCGCCGGGCACCGTCAGGACGGGGATCCCGAGGACGTCAGCCTTGATCCGCGTCCACGAGCCTAGACGGGTGTCGCCGCCGGAGACGCGGAGCTCGGTGACCGTCGTCCCACCGAGCCGCAGGAGCTCGAGCTGATCGGCGATGGCGAACGCCACGCCCTCGAGGACAGCCCGGGCCAGCGCCGCCCGGCCATGGCGGAGCGACAGGCCGGAGACCGCGCCGCGAAGCCCGGGATCCGTCCGCTCCCCGTCGCCGAGGACCGGGAGCGCGAGGACACCGTCCGCGCCCGGCGCCAGCTCGGACACCTCGCGATCGAGACGACGCCAGTCCTCGCCCGTCGCCCGACCGTCCCGTCCGCCGTAGACGAGCCCGGCAAGCCAGGCCACCGCCGCCCCGGTCGTGTTGATGCCCGTCTCGGTGGTGAAGCCGGTGCCGACGACGTGGGGGTAATGGGTCACGGCGAGCACGTCGAGGGGCGCAGCGACGGCAGCGTTAAGGCAGGTGGACGAGCCGGCCATCTCGCTGACGGGGCCCGGTCCGACCACCCCGGCCCCGAGGGCACAGGCCTGGCTGTCCGCCCCGCCGAGCACGACGGGAATGCCGATGGATAGGCCCGTCCGACGGGCGATGGTCGTCCGCAATCCGCCGAGGATCTCGTCGGAGCGGCGGATCGCCGGGAACAGCGAGGGATCGAGATCGACGTCGGCGAGAATCCCGCTGTCCCAGGCACGCTCGCGGAGCGAGTAGACGAGTGTCGCTGCGGCGTGGGTCCCGTCGGTCGCCGCCTCGCCGGTGAGCGCCAGGCCGACCAGATCCCTTGGCTGGAGAGCGAGGCGCGCTCGACGGAAGCGGGCGGGCTCATGGGCTCGCAGCCACAGGAGTTTCGGGGCGACATGGAAGGCGGAAGGGAGATGGCCGGTCCGGGCGTGGATGACCGTGTCGCCGTATCGGCGACGGAGCTCCTCGGCCTCGTCGGAGGCCCGGTTGTCCCGATAGATGAGCCCTGGACCGACGGGTTCGCCGTCGCGGTCGACGAGCACGACCGAGGGGCACTGGCCGGTCAGCCCGATGGCCCGAACCTCGCGCGGCGTCCCGATGCCAGCTGGCTCGAGCCGGCCCGCGAGGTCGCCGAGCGCCCCGATCGCCGCCGACCGCCAGCGACGTCCGTCCTGCTCGGCCCACCCCTCGCGAGGCGACACCGTCGGGTACCCGCGTCGGGCCTCGAGGAGGCGGTGACCGTCGAGGTCGAAGACCGCTGCCCGAGCGCCCGAGGTGCCGACGTCTATGGCGACGAGGAGGCCTTCGGCGGCTCGACGCACGACTCAGCCCCGGACGAGCTGGTGAGCCGCGACCTTGTCCCGCTCGAGCGTGACGAGCGCGCCGTTGAGCACCCCGGTCCCATAGTCGGAGCCCGGGTTGATGGCGATGGTCCGACCGAGCCGGCGGATCCCGCCGGACTCGTGGATGTGACCGTGGAGGCCCACCATCGGCTGGGCCGCGAGCTCGAAGTCGCGGACAGCGGTGCTGCCGACCGGGGCGAACTTGACCTGCCCGACCGCGGTCTGGATGGTGAGCGACTCATCGAGGACAGGAGCCTCGTCGAGGCCGCTCCCGAACGGCGGGACATGCACGTTGAGGATCGCCCGCTCGGGCGAGTGGAGTCGGGAGGCCATGTCGCGGAGGGCCTCGGCGAGCTGGTCCTCGGTCATCTCCCGGTGACTGTGCCACGGCGTGATGTTGGAGTAGCCCCACGAGATCATCTCGTGGTCGTCGTCCAGGGCCACGATCCGGCCCTCGGCATGAGTGCCCCAGGGCGCCTCGTCGAGGAGAGTCTTCAGCTCGGCCGGGTCGTCGTTCCCGAGCATCAGGTAGAGCCTCCGGCCCGTCGGCCGCAGGCGTTCGTCTGCGAGGATCAGCCACTCCTCGAGGCGGGCGCGCATGAGCGTGAGGAACAACGTGTCCAGACTGCCGTCTTCCCGTCGCGCGTCGAGCTCTCCCGGCTCGGCCCGATATGGGTAGTAGCCGTGATCGGCGATGAGCTTCTCGAGGGCGTCCAGGTCCGGACCAGCCTCGACCTCGTAGTCGGTCCCGATGAAGCGGCAGCGGTAGCGACCGTCGGCGCCGTGGACGATGGTCTGGAGGGCCTTACCGGCGACATCGCCGCCGAGCACGAGAACGTCCACCCCGTATGCCGCACCGGCGTTGACGAACTTGCGGAAGCACTTGCTGGAGCCGTGGAGATCCGTCGCGAAATAGATCTTGGTCCGGCGGGCCATACGCGGTCAGCCGGCCGGCCGGGAGCGGGCCGCGCGGGCGGCGTCCATGAGCCGTCGAGCGCGATCGGGATCGACCGGGTTCCAGGTGACCCCGTCGACCTTAAGGCTCGTCCCGACGATCGCCCCGTCGGCGACGCCGAAGATCTCGGCCACTCGGTCGGCGCGCACGCCCGTGTTGGCGATGACCGGCGTGTCCGGAACCGCCTCCTTGGCGGTCCGCAGGTCGCCCATCTCGAACTGGACACCGGCCGCCGGGCCGCTGATGAGGATGGCGTCCATGCCGAGGAAGGCCGCTCCCTTCGCCCTGTCGGCGACGCCCCGTCCGCCGATGGCGCTGGCGAACTCGGGCTGGATGTTGTCGAAGAGGGCCACGTCCTCGGCTCCGATCGTCGAGCGGTAACCGGCGATCTCGCCGATCGCGGGTTCGATCATCCCGAGGTCGCTCTCGTAGACGCCGGTCAGCACCTCCCGGATGAAGCGCGCACCCGTGGCTCGGGCCAGGGCGAGGCTGGCCATCGGGTCCCACAGGATGTTGACCCCGAACGGTACCCGCACCTCGGACCGGAGAACGCCGATGGCAGCCGCCATCGCCGCTGGGATCTCCGGGCCCACATGCAGCTGATACGGGTAGTCGGCCTCGTTGCAGAACATCAGTCCGTCGACGCCCGCGTCCTGGAGCACGGCGAGGTCTCGCCCGACGACGTCCGTCAACCGGCCCAGTCCTGCGGCACGGTCGTGGAGTGGTCGTCCCGGCAGCCCCGGGAAGTGGAGCATCGCGATCACCGGCTTGACCGTTCCGAAGATGCGCTCGAGGGCGTCCATCCCCACCTCCTCAACCGGCCGTGGCGCCGACGGAACGGGGCCGACGAGCGGCCGGCCCATCGCCTCGTCGTGGTTCACGGGCGTGCGGCTCGTGGACCTCGTCACCGGCACCGGCCACGACCACCTCGATCCCGGCGGCCCTGATGGCGGCGAGCTCGGCCGCCGGAGCGCTGGCATCGGTCACGAGCGTCGTCACGCGGCTCACGTCGGCGACGACTGCATTCGCCGAGGCACCGACCTTCGACCCGTCGGCGATGACGATGACCCGGTCGGCGCGAGCGAGGGCGATCCGTTGCACCTCGGCTTCCCCGTCGTCGAGCTCGGTCAGGCCCCACTGACTCCCGATCCCGGCGGCACCGATGACGGCGAGATCGAAGCGATAACGAGCGAGGGTCGAGGCGGCCGCGGCTCCGACGCAGGTGAGCTCGTCGTGGCGGACCGAACCGCCGAGGACGACGACGTCGATCGGGCGCGTGCCGAGGAGACTGGCGATCGGCAACGACGCCGTGACGACGACGAGACCCGGCCTGGCCGGCAGGAAGCGGGCGAACTGCTCGGCAGTCGTGCCGATACCGACGAACACGACCCGAGCGTCACCGACGAGCCGCGTCGCACGCATCCCGATCCGACGTTTCTCACGGGTGTTCTGGAGGGCGCGGGCATTGAAGGCGAGCTCGACGGCCCTGGTGAGGTGAGCTGTGGCGCCTCCGTAGGTCTGGCGGATGAAGCCATCCCGCTCGAGGCGACGGATATCACGGCGGATCGTCATCTCGGATACGCCGAGATCGCGGGCGAGCTCGGCGACCTGGATCGACTGCTCTTCGGCGACTCGCTCGAGGATGCGGTGGCGTCGATCGCCGGCCGGCAGCGGTGTGACCGGACCGGGGCGGGGCGACTCCGTGGATCGACGGGTGGATCCAGTCACAGCATCTGACATGCGGTGGCCTCAAAGTCTCACATGAAGGATTGACGAATCGTGTCCGATTGTGTTCGACTATCGGCGGGGCGGTCCCGGTCTGTCAAGGACCCGCCCGGACGGCTCGACCGGAGGAGGGTACCCGTGGCCACCACGCCTGGGACGGGATCTGGGGGCAGCCAACTGTTCGTGCGCCAGAGCACGGGCCTCGTGCGGGAGGCCTCGGCGCTCGACGCGACGATCTTCAATGCCGTCTTCTCTGCGCCGGTCGGTGCGACCCTCGCCTGGGGCGTCTTCTTCGCCCTCTCGGCCTTCCCCGGCGCCGACCTCGTCTGGGCGACGGTGATCTCATTCGTCCTCAATATCCCGGTCATCATCATGATGGCGCTGCTCGCCTCGAGCATGCCCCGGACCGGTGGCGACTATGTCTGGGTAAGCCGGATCATGGCCCCGCCGCTCGCCCTCATCAGCAACTTCGGGGCGGCCCTCTCGGCGATGATCGGGGCGACCTTCTGGGCCCGCTACTTCCCCGTTTTCGCGCTCGGGCCGATCCTCGTGACCCTCGGCGTCATGTTCGACAACCAGAGCCTGATCGATCTCGGGGGCAAGTTCCAGACCGACAGCCTCTACGTCTTCGCCGGCGGCCTGGCGATGATCGTCCTCATGACGGCGATCCTCATCGCCGGGGTCAAGACGACCTTCCGTTGGCAGAATGCGTTCTTCATCATCGCGATGGTCGGGACGTTCCTCGCCTTCATCGTCCTGACCATCGGCTCGAGCTCCGACTTCCAGTCGAACTTCAACGCCGTCAACGGGAAGTTCGGAGGAGGAACGACCACCGACGTGATCAGCGCGGCGGGGGTGGCCGGGGTCACGCCCGATGTCGGCAACCTCGATGCGACCCTGCCGACCGTGTTCGCGATCATGGTCTTCATGATGTGGAACTGGTGGTCTGTCTACCTGTCGGGCGAGCTCAAGAGCGCATCCAACCGGAACCGCCAGCTGAGCGTCATGTTCGGTGCGCTCGCCTGGGACGTGATCTTCATCATCATCGGCGTCCTGCTGCTCTTCAAGGTCACCGGGTACGACTTCATGGTCGCGGTGAACACGGCCGGCAACAACGCATACGCGATCCCGACCGGCCCGTGGTACCACTTCATGGCTAGCCTGGTCTATAACGCGCCGGTGTTCACGATCCTCATCGTCGGCTCGTTCCTCTTCTGGAGCCTCCCGGCGATGGTCGGCAACACGTTCATGCCCATCCGCTCGGTCTTCGCGTGGGCGTTCGACCGCCTCCTGCCGGAGCGGTTCGCCGACGTGAACGAGCGCACCCACTCCCCGGTGCCGGCCATCCTCCTCGTCATGGGCCTGGTGACCCTGATGCTCGTCTGGTCCATCGCATCGACCGACTTCAGCACGTGGCTCGCCCTAGGGGTACTGGCCGGCGTCGTGTGCGTCGTGATCGTCGCCGTCGCCGCCTTCATCTTCCCGAGTCGCCGAGCGGACCTGTACCAGTCCTCCCCGGCGAACGTGAAGTTGCTCGGGATCCCAGTGCTGCGGATCGTCGCTCCACTGTCGGTCCTCGTGATGCTCTTCCTCGTCTATCTGACCTTCAAGTATCCGGCCCTCGCCCTTGCCGGTAATCCGGACAATGCCTGGCAGATCCCCGCGTTCATGGGGATGATCGTCGTCATCGGGCTCGTCATCTACTACGGCGCCAAGTTCATCCGCCGCGGCCAGGGAGTGGACATCGACCTCGTCTACCGCGAGCTGCCGCCCGAGTGACGGCCGCAGTGCTGACGGGCGCCGGCGACTGCGGGTGAACGCGGGCGGCCCGGGACAGCGCTGAACGGGTGACGGCCGCTCGCTAAGGTTGTCCCGACGGTACCGTCACGCGGCGCGCGGCCGAGATCGCGCCGGGGGCCGACTACCACGAGGGCAAGCCTGATGCGCCGGTTCGTCGTAGAGGTCCTTGTCGACGCCGCGATCCTCGTCATCGTCCTCGGTTTCCTGTCGCTGATCTCGGTCCCCCAGCCGTTCCCGTTCGGGACCGACCGCGTCTCCATCGTCAGGATCGACACGTCGGGGCTGTGGGTCTTCATCCTGGCCGGGGCCGCCATCGCCCTCGTCGAGCGGACCGTCCGGCCGCTCATCGTCGCGGTCACGGGGCGGCTCGTGCTGGCGACGATGGGCGCGTTTCTCGTGGTGGTGAACGCGATCACCCTGTGGGTCGCCTCGCTCCTCGTGCCCCAGCTGGCGGTCGCGGCGTCGCCGAAGCTCCTGTGGTTCCTCTTCATCGCGCTCGTGTTCACGGCGCTGTCGTCGATCGCCGACGTCCTGTTCGGGATGGGCATCCCGGACATCGACCAGTCGGGTCGCGGCCGGGCGATCTGGCGCCTGCTGGACGCCGTGCCGACACCTCGCCGGAACCGGATCATCGAGAACGTCCGACTGCAGCAGGTGTACGACACGATCTACCAGTACGGTCTCGACATCGCCATCGAGCGGACGCCGGTAGCGGCGTTCCGGAGCGCGTTCCAGCGTCGCGTGCTCCGCCGACCCGTCCCCGATGCGGCCACGCCAGAGGCCAAGGTGCGGATGATGCTCCAGACGCTCGGCCCGACCTACGTGAAGCTCGGCCAGATGGCGGCCAGCCGCCGTGAGGCGCTGCCGCCACCGCTCGTCGAGGAGTTGGAGAAGCTCCAGAGCGACGCGGCCCCGTTCCCGTGGGAGGAGGCGGAGGCGATCCTCCACCACGAGCTCGGCGGGACCGTCGACGACCACTTCGCCAGCTTCGAGCGCGAACCCTTCGCCGCGGCCTCCACCGCCCAGGTCCACCGGGCCACCCTGCCCGACGGCCGCCGGGTCGCGGTCAAGGTCCAGCGACCGCGGATCGTGGCCCAGACGAAGGCGGATCTCGGCGTGCTCGAGGAGCTGGCCTCCGTCGCGGAGAAGCGGTTCGAGCTTGCCCACAAGCTCGGGGCCCGAGCGATGGTCCGCGAGTTCGCGACCGGCGTCCTCAAGGAGCTCGACTACCAGAACGAGGCCTACCACGCCCTCCGCATCGCCGACTCGATGCGGTCGTTCCCCGAGATCCATATCCCGGTGGTCGATGCGAGTCGGTCGACCTCGCGCGTGCTCACCGCCGAGTTCGTCGACGGGATCAAGATCTCCGAGGTCGACCGGCTCAGGGCCGCCGGCGTCGATACGACCGGCCTCGGCTCCGTGTTCATCCGGGCGATGATCAAGCAGATCCTCGTCGACGGCTTCTTCCACGGGGATCCCCATCCGGGCAACGTCCTCGTCGACCCGGCGACGAAGCGGATCATCTTCCTGGACTTCGGGCTCGTCGGCGAGCTGAGGACCGATCAGCGCACGACGCTCATCCAGCTCCTCCTCGGCCTCAAGGGAGCGGACAGCGCCGCGATCGCCGATGCGCTGATCGGGCTCGGTACCCCAGGCCCCGGCTTCGACGAGCGACGGTTCCGGTCCGACGTCGACAGGATCGTTCGCCAGCACCTCGTCTACTCGCGGGTCGACTCCATCGGTGCGGGCATCTCGGCCGTGCTCGGGGTCGTCTTCGATAACGGCCTTCGCCTCGACAGCGACCTGACCCTCGCCATCAAGGCGGTCGTCCAGGCCGAGGAGACCGGCACGCTCCTCGCCGTGGACATCGACCTGCCCACGGTCGCCGTCGAGCAGGCGAAGGCGGCGGTCCTCGAGCGGCTCACTCCCGAGGCCATCGAGAAGCTCCTGACCGGTCAGGCCTTCCGGGTCGGCCAGGAGCTCCTGCGCAGGGTGCCCACGCTCGAGGCGGCGGCCTGGTCGTGGCTCGACCAGTTCGGCAAGGGTCGGATCGTCGTCACCGTCGACACGTCCGACCTGAATCGCGAGATCGGCAAGGTCGGCGACCTCGGTCGCCAGCTCGCCATCGGGATGCTCGTCACCGGCCAGCTCATCGGGACGGCCATCCTCGCCGCGGTCCTGCTCCAGCCGAGCGTGTCCACCGAGTTCCAGACATTCGGCTACATCGGTCTCGTCGCGTTCGGGGTGGCGCTCATCGTCAGCCTGTACGTGCTGTTCCGGACCCTCCAGGCACCGGAGGGCGACGAGACATGACCGATCGAGCCGGCCCCATCGGCGACGCGCCGGCCGGCTCGGACGGGGCGAGGAGCACGGCGAAGCGGGTCGTCGTCCTCGGCGGCGGCTTCGCCGGGGTGAGCTTCGCGCAGGAGCTGGCGAGGCTCCTCCGACATGGCGATCGGCGGCGGAGGCCCGTGGACGCCGGCGTCCGCCTCGGCGCTCGCGACGTCGAGGTCGTCCTCGTCGACCGCGACAACTACTTCGTCTTCCAGCCGCTCCTCGCCGACATCATCTCCGGCTCGATCGAGACGACCCACGTCGTCGTGCCCCTTCGCCGGATGCTGCCGCGGACGAAGGTCCTCGTCGGCGAGATCGAGTCGATCGACGCGGCCGCCAAGGTCGTCGGGATCAGGCGGCGCGGTGCGGCCCAGGCCGTCCCGCTCCGGTACGACCAGCTCGTGCTCACGCTGGGCGGGGTGACCGACTTCCGGGCTGTACCCGGCATGGCCGAGCACTCGCTCGGCGTGCGGACGCTCGGTGACGCGTTCTACCTCCGCAACCGGGCCCTCGACCGGCTCGAGGAGGCGGCGATCGAGCGCGATCCGGAGCGATGCCGGCGCCTCCTCACGTTCGTCGTGGTCGGCGGCGGGTCGACCGGGGTGGAGGTCGCCGCGGAGCTCCACGACCTCCTCCACCTCGCGGTCCGGAGCTTCCGCTCGACGGCCGACCTTTCACCGCGGGTGGTCCTCGTCCACAGCCGACCGCGGGTGCTGTCCGAGTTCGGGGAGCGGCTCTCGAAGCGGGCCACGAAACGGCTCGCTGCGGTCGGGGTCGAGCTCGTCCTTGGCCACCGCCTCGCCCGGGTCGAACCGGATGCGGTGGTGCTGGACGACGCCACGCGGATCGAGGCCGGGACGGTGGTGAGCACGGTCGGCAACGCCCCCAATCCCCTCCTCGGCCACCTGCCGGCCGGCCACGATGCGAAGGGCTGGGTCCTCCCGGACGCCACGTTCGCCGTGCCGGGCCTCGACGGCGTCTGGGCGCTGGGCGACTGCGCCTCGATCGAGGACCCGGCGACAGGCCGGCCGATGCCATCGACCGCCCAGCACGCCATCCGGGAGGGCCCGGCGGCCGCCCGGAATGTCCTCGCCGTCCTCGAGGGCCGGGCACCCCAGCCGTTCCACTACGGCCAGCTCGGGATGCTCGTCTCACTCGGCCGGCGGCACGGCATCGGCGAGGTCCTCGGCGTGCCGGTCTCGGGGCTCATCGGCTGGTTCCTCTGGCGGTCGTACTACCTCGCCCGCCTGCCGACGCTCGAGCGGCGCATCCGGGTCGCCCTCGACTGGACGCTCGACTGGTTCCTCGCCCGCGACATCGTCGAGATCAACGTCGGCCGGACGGTCGCCCGGCCGGGCGAGGTCCCCGGCGAGCTTGGCGGCGAGCCGGTCTCGGCCGGGACCCGCGACGAGGTCCACGACGAGCTCATCGTGTGAGGCGGTCGGGCCGGGATCGCCCCCGAGAGGGAGGCCGAACGGCCCGCGAAGCTCTCGGACGATCAGGTTCCCTCGGCACTGGCGCGAGGTGGCGGACTGGGGACACGATCGGGTGCCAGCGGCCGCCGCGGCCGTATGGGTCGGCACGTGTGTCAGGTGGGGAGCGCACGCCGCAGGCGCACGGAGCACCCACGATGACTCATCCTCTCGGCCTCCAGGTTCGATCCGCTCAGATCCTGTTCGCCGTGGTGACGGCGATCGTCCTCGTCCTGGCCGCGGCGGGCACCACGCGCGGCCAGGCGGACCGCGTTTCGACCGATCCAGGCGGTCCGGTCCGACCGGCATGCGCGACGCCGACGCCCACGCCGACGCCCACGCCGACGCCCGCGCCGACGCCGACGCCGACGCCCACGCCGACGCCGACAGCGATCCCGACAGCAACGCCGACAGCGACGCCGACGCCGACCGCTGCACCGAGCGGCGAAGTGGAGGCGGCGACCGGGGCGCCACGGGAGACTCCCCCATCCACGACGACCAGTGATCCGCGGAGCGACCCTACGGTGCCCGCAGGGTCGATCGTCCTCGGCGCCATCGCCGGTCTGGCGGCCCTGATCGCCGCCGTCGATGCCCGGCGGGCGGATCCGAACCGCCCCGACTGAGACCCCGGGCCCGGTTCAGTGGGCGCCGACGAGGTCGGCCGCCGGGACGTCGGCCACGTTGAGCAAGTCCGCCTGGAGTGTCGCCAGGTCGAAACCCGCCGGAGCCGTGCCATCCGGGCCGAGGAAGTCGTGGCTGAGGATCGCGTACGACTCCTCCGCGTAGGCGTCGTAGAAGGCCCAGCTCATCGGCTTCAGCGCGCCCCATGTGACGATGTAGAGGTGCTTCGCGTCGTAGCCCACGGCGGGGATGCAGTGGCCGTTGTCCGGATTCGGGGCGGCCGTGCCATGCAGGCCCCCGTGGGGGACCTCCCACGGGATCGTGAGCCAGTCCTTGCCCTGGGCGACCGCGAAGTCGGGGAGGCTGACCCCGAGGTACAGCCCGCCGAACAACCAGACCGCATCCTTCGCCTGGGTGTGGTTCCGGAGGTCGAGGGTCGAGTAGTTCATGATCCGATGCTTCCCGACCCCGTGGTGACGCCACCAGTGCAGGACATCCAGCATGTTGCAGCCCTCGTCCGGCGGCGGCGGGGTTCCCACGAAGTGCTCGTAGAAGTGGAGCACGGTGGCGTCGGCCGGGGTGACCTCGGTGCTCGCGTTAGCCGTCCAGGACTGGATCAGGTGACCGGCCGCGGCGGCCGTGCAGTCGCCGTACCTGTCGTTGTCGTACATCGGCCAGGTGGGGACCTTCGCCTGATAGGCGACACTCGCCGGCGCCTTCGGCAGCGCCGCGGTGAGGTACGTCCCGAAACGGAGGGTGCGCGCGTCGATCCGGACGGGCGACCTGCCGAGCTTGTACTCCATGACCGTTCCCCCTGTGCCCCGTCACGCGCGCCGGTCGGCTCGACCGTATCGCGGCTCCGTCTCTGCTCCGTCGCGGTCCGACGCGCTGCGGACGGTCGTGTGGCACGATCGGACGAACGCAGGCGATCCAGTCGTTCTGTTGGGAGGGGGAGACATGAGTCCGTGGGAGCGATCGGTGCGGACTCCTCGATCCGTGGGTCCTGTGCTGCTGGTCGCGCTCGCCCTCGTCGCGGTCGCGTGCTCGTCGGCCGCATCCGCGACCCCCGGGAGCGGTGAAGCGAGCCAGGCAGCGACCGCGTCGCTCGCGCCGGCAGCGAGCGGCTCGGCCGAGCCATCGGTCGACTCGTCGGCGACGGGCTCCGGTCAGGGCGCGGTGGGCTCCGGCCAGGGTGCGGCGGGCTCCGCCGGTGCCGGCGGATCGGCCGGTGCGGGCTCGTCGGCAGGTGCCGGAACGACGGCCTCGCCTGCCGCCGCCGCATCGGCCGGTGGCTCCGGACCGCTCACCCTGGCGGCGAACATCTGCGACATGCTCGATCAGGCGACGATCGAGCGGATCACCGGCATCGCGGTGTCCGTGGGAAAGCCGGCGCCGGTCGACAAGAAGACCTACCTGTCCGGCTGCGACTGGCTCGAGGGTCAGTCCGCCGGCCTCCAGCTCAGCTCCCAGACCGAGGCGAAGATCCGATCGGAGATCTCCCACCCGCCGTCCGGCTACAAGCGGGTCGACGGCGTCGGCGTGGCCGCCAGGGTCAAGACCGCCACCCTCTTCTACACGAACATCAAGGAGATCAGCCTCATCGTCGATGAGGGCGCGTTCGGGCTCGTCTTCGCGCTCACGGGCCCGAAGGCGACGGTCGCCCAGGACGTCGCCCTCGCGAAGGCGGCCCGGTAGCAGCCCCCTGACAAGGGCCGCCCGCCGGGTCCCTCACGGACCCTCGAGGACCGCCCGCGCGGCCCGGACATCGAACGTGTCGCCGCCCTCCGTCACGAGATCGAGCACGGAACGGAGCCTCGCCACTCCCTCCGGACCGCGACCGGCCGCGGCGTCGAGCGTCGCGAGCCGGGTCGCCGCCTTCAGCCGGGGCATGACCTCCTCGAGGGCGGCCGCTTCGTCATACGCTCGCCGATACCACGCCTCGGCCGAGCCCTCACCCGCGCCGTACCCCGCGGCCGCCTCACGGGCCGCGGTGACATCGCCCTTGAGCAGCCAGAACTCGGGCAGGAGGGCGACTCCGGTCCCCCCGCTCACGATGGCGATCGCCTCGTCGACCGCCCCGAGCGCGTCGTCGAGCCGGCCGGCGATGAGGTTCGCCCCCGACTTGATGGACAGGAGCATCGGCCAGAAGACCGGAGGGGTGCGGAGGGTCCCGTAGCGGCCCATCCCCCGCTCGATCGCGGCAAGGCCCTCGTCCGCCCGGTCGAGGGCGACGTCGGCCGCCCCGAGCAGGCAGGTCCCGGCGGCGTGCCAGATCCGGAAGTCGTACTCGTCGGCGATCTCGAGGACGGATCGGGCCCGCTCCCGGACGATCGACGGCTCGAGGCGCCACAGGTGGAGCAGGGCGGCGTGGAAGCGGGCGTAGGCGCTCGTGAACGGGTGGGCGAGGGCGGCCGACAGCTCGATGGCGCGATCCATCCGCGCGACGGCGGCGTCCGGTCGTCCTCCGAGCCAGAGCATGAAGCCCGACGTCGTCAGACAGGCCACCCGGGGATCGTTCCCGGTCAGGTGGCCGCGGGAGCGTCCCGGATCGGGGCCGAACTCGGAGATGGCGATCTCGAGATGACGCGTCCCGGCGGCCAGGTCCCCGGTGAAGGCCAGCGTCGAGCCGAGGACGAGATGACCGTTGATCCGCATCGCCGGATCGTCCTCCTGCTCGGCGAGGGCGAGGATCCGGCGGCCGAGGTCGATCCCCTGGCCGAACTCCGCCCGGAGCAGATAGAGGTTGGCGAGACCGCGGAGGACCGAATAGTGCTGGTGGTTCGAGCCGCCCGCTTCGAACAGGTCGAGGGCAGCCCGATATGCGGCTTCCACCTCCGGCGTGTAGCCGCGGGTCGCGAGCATCGCCCGGGCAAGGCTCATCCGGAGGGAGACCTCCTGCGCGACGAGGTCCGGCGTACGCGGGCTCGCCTCGATCGCGTCGAGCAGGTCGTCGCCGAGCGCCACGGTGTCGAGGTACCAGCCCCGGGCCTCGTTGAGGATGAGGAGGGCATCGGCGATCTCGATGAGGCCCTCGAAACGGGCGGTCGCGCGGAAGCGGCGCCAGGCGAGACGGAGATTGCCGGCCTCGAGGGCGAGCGTCGCCAGCGCCTGCTCGGGCCGGCTTCCCGCGAGCTCCCGGCGCTGTTCCGTGGCGAAGGCGGCGAAATGGTCGGCATGGGCCTGCCGGACGACCGCGGCCCGCTCCGGATCGCGATCGAGGGCCTCGGCAGCGAACTCGCGGATCGTCTCGAGCATCGTGAAGCGCGGCTCGGTCCCGCCCGTCTCGACCTGCCGGACGAGGCTCTTCTCGATGAGCGACGGCAGGCCGTCGAGGACGTCGAGCCGATCCGCCTGCTGACCATCCGAGGCCGATCGGACGGCCTCGGCGACGGCCTCGATCGCGCTGAGGTCCGACCCCGCGAAGGCGGCCAGGAGCTCGAACAGACGCTGCTCGCCCGGATCGAGCAGCTGGTAGCTCCAATCGATGGTCGAGCGGAGCGTCTGCTGGCGCGCCGGGAGGTCCCGCGAGCCACCGCGCAGGAGATCGAGGCTTCCGGTCAGCCGGTCGCGGAGCGCCTCCGGCGAGAAGAGGCGCAGGCGGGCGGCTGCGAGCTCGATCGCGAGCGGCAGGCCGTCGAGCCGGCGGCACACCTCGACGACGGCCGCCGCATTGTCGTCGGTCAGGTTGAAGTCGGGCCGGACGGCCCGGGCGCGTCGGACGAAGAGCTCGATCGCCTCGAATCGGACGAGCTCCGCGGCAGCCGGATGGCGCTCGCCTTCCGGCGGCAGGTCGAGCGGGGCGACCGGATAGACCCGCTCGGCCCGCAGGCGCAGCACCTCGCGGCTGGTGACGAGGACCACGAGCCGGGGACAGTCGGCGAGCAGGTGGCCGACGGCGCCGGCCGCCTC
>Ga0335082_10003481_pt1 | contig 17112 bp, 19 predicted proteins | sample Lox_Sample_41_FD_206718 | JGI IMG/M metagenome (GOLD analysis project Ga0335082, IMG submission 206718) | Soil microbial communities from Loxahatchee National Wildlife Refuge, Florida, United States - Lox_Sample_4.1 | ecosystem: Environmental > Terrestrial > Soil > Wetlands | place: USA... | reverse complement strand
CACCAGCTCTTATGGGGTGGAAGTACCCAGCAAGGCGATCACCCACCACGCGGCGATCGCGAACTGCACCAGAAAGAAGAAGAACCGAACCTGCACCGCCGGCACGCTCGCCGAGATCAGATGGGTGGTGGACTGCCCGACGCGGGCCAGCAGCAGCCACAGGGCGAGCGGATCGGTGACGTGTGCGCGGCCGGTGGCGAGCGCCAGCAACATCAGTCCACCGGCGATCGGGAAGCTTTCGTAACAGTTGGCATGGGCGCGACACAGTCGTCCGGAGAACGGCGAGACGTCCGAGCCGTCGGGGCGAAAGCTGTTCGCTGCCCGCGCGCCGCTCAAGGTCAGGTAGCTGCGCAAGCCAGCCAGAATCAGCAGCAGCACGAGCATCCATGCCACATATCCAAGTACTGCCATCGCGGTTGACGTCATTGGCGTTCTCCTCATTTCCTTCTCGCCGGATGCTTCTGCCACGGCACCGCGCGGCGGCCGCAACTCAATCGCGAACGACGCGCATCACGAATCGGTAGCCGAGCTCGATCTCGGCTGAGAAGCCGTCGGCGAGTGCGTCCTCTTCGACGTCGATCACCACGGTGTGATCGCCGTACAGTTGACGGATGTGCGCGTCGGCGAAGACCGGCACGTCATCCGCCCGCCCCACCTCGATCTGAGTCGGCCCGACGTGGTGGTTGGCGAACAAATGCGGCGCGGTGCCCTCGCAGCAGCCTTCACCGAAGACGAACACCAAGGGCGCGTCGCCGCGCTCGGCCTCGACCTTGCGGACGACAGCGAGCGCGGCAGGGGTGAAGCGGACGTCCATGTGGGATGCGTATCTCGTATCTCGTGAAGCGTATCTCGCAGGAACGCACCGAGATACGAACGACGAGATACGAGATCCGTGCTTCTCACGCGCCGAACAACGCCCCGTACCAGAACTTCCCGGCGCGGTTGCCGACCTGGTCGACGTGGATGTGCTTGATCTGCATGTACTCGAGGATGCCTTCGAGGCCGAACTCGCGGCCGATGCCGCTTTGCTTGTAACCGCCGAACGGCGCCGCGGCGCTCAGCATGTGGTACTCGTTGACCCACATGGTTCCGGTGCGCACCCGTTTGGCCACTTCCATCGCCTTGTCGTTGTCGCGCGACCACACCGCGCCGCCCAAGCCGTAGATCGAGTCGTTGGCGATGCGGATGGCGTCGTCGATGTTCTTGTAGCGGATGACGACCAGCACCGGTCCGAAGATCTCTTCCTGCGCGATCTTCATGGAATTCTTCACGTCGACGAAGATGGTTGGCTCGACGTAGTAGCCCTTCGGCAGACCCGCCGGGCGCTTGCCGCCGATGGCGATCTTCGCGCCTTCCTGCACCCCGAGCTTGATGTAGCCTTCGACCGTCTCACGTTGCCGCGCCGACACCAGCGGCCCCTGCGCGCTCATCAAGTCGAGCGGATCGCCGCAGTTGATCAGCTTGGTGCGCTCGACCAGGCGCTCCACCACCTTGTCGTGCATGGCCTCGGAGACCAGCAGGCGCGTGCCGGATTCGCAGGCCTGGCCTTGGTGGAAGAAGCAGCCGAACAGCGAGCCGTCGACGGCCATGTCGAGGTCGGCGTCGTCGAGGATGATGTTGGCCGACTTGCCACCCAGCTCCAAGGTGACCTTCTTCACGGTGTCGGAGGCGAGCTGCATGATGCGCCGGCCGACGGCGGTCGAGCCGGTGAATGCGACCTTGTCGATGAGCGGGCTGGTGCAGAGCTCCTCGCCGCACTCGGCGCCGGAGCCGTGAATGATGTTGACCACGCCCTTGGGCAGATCGGTCTGATCGATGACCTTGGCGAGCTCGAGCGCGGAGCACGGTGTATCGGTGGCCGGCTTGAGGACGATGGTGTTGCCGGTCGCCAGTGCCGGGCCGAGCTTCCAGACGGCCATCATCAGCGGAAAGTTCCACGGAATGATCTGGCCGCACACCCCGAAGGGCTCGCGTTGGAGGTAGTTCTTCGATTGCGCCGGAAACTGCGGCACCTGGATTTCGGTCAGCAACGGGAGCTTCTCCGCCATCTCGGCGAAGTAGCGCAGCTGGCCATCGGCGAGCATCAGGTCGCCGCCCGTCTTGCGCAGCGTCCCGCCGCTGTCCTGCGTCTCGACGGTAGCGATCTCTTGGGCGCGCGCCTGCAGGCCGTCGGCGATCTGGATCAGGATCTTGGCGCGTTCGGCCTGCGACATGCGCGGCCACGGCCCTTCGTCGAAGGCTTTGCGCGCGGCCTGGATGGCGCGTTGCGTGTCCTCACGCCCGGCGCGGGCGACGCGTGCCCACGGTGCTTCGGTGGCCGGGTTGATTGACTCGATGCTCTTCCCCGACCCGGCGGCGCAGAACTGCCCGTCGATGTACAGCTGATATTCCTGCATGGCGATTCCTCCTTGCGGACGGTTGTCTTGGGACTCCGGCTACTCCAGGTTGCCGGGTGAGTCAACGGTGCATCCGCGAGGGTCAGCCGCGACCGCGCGTTGCCCGCAGCACGCCGCTTTGGCGCAGGTCGAGGCCATCGAGTGAGCCGGCGAACGTATCAATGATCTTTCCGGCGCTGCTCGGGTCGGCGATGGGGTTGATGACGCACACGTCCACGCCCTGTTCGGCGTAGGCGCGGACCCGCGCGCGCACGGTCTCGGCGCTGCCGATCACCGCCATGGCCTCGCACAACTCGTCGGTCACCGCGGCGGCGACGCCGGCGCGGTCACCCTTGGCGAAACACTCCCGGATGCGTCGCGCTTCTTCCGCGAAGCCGATCCATTCGAAGCAGCGGTTGTAGCCCGGCGTGGCGGCGTATGCGCCAAAGACGTTGCGGACGAGGTCCCGTCCCATCCCGGCGTTGTCGGTCAAGACGACGTGCAAGCGGGCGATGACCTCGATGTCCCCGACCTCCCGGCCGGCGGCTTCGGCGCCGGCGCGCACGGCGCCGAGGATCTGCGGCAAGGCCCGCTCCGGCACCATGTTGAGCACGACCCCGTCGCACAGCGCCCCGGTCAGACGCAGCGCCTGCTCGTTGAGGGCGCCGAGATAGATGGGCACCGACCCCACGGGCATGCCACCGAGGCGGAAGCGCTTCGCCTTGAGGGTGCGGCCCTCGTAGTCGACGCGATCACCCTTGAGCATGCTGCGCAGCACCTCGACGTGCTCGCGCAAGCGCGTCAGCGGCTGGTCGTACGGTTGCCCGCCCCAGTCACGCACGATGTTGGGCGACGAGAGCCCGATGCCGAGGATGAAGTTGCCGCCGGTGAGCTGGTTCAGCGTCAGCGCGGCCATCGCGTGCACCATGGGCGTGCGCGTTTGCGCCGGCACCACGGCCGTCCCGATGCGCATGCCGGGCACACTCACGGCGAGCGCGCCGGCCAGCGCGTACGCGTCGCCACCACCCACTTCCGCGAGCCACAGCTCCTCGTACCCGCACGTCCGCGCCGCGCGTGCCAGCTGCGCCGCGTCCTGCGCGCCGCCGATCGGCAGCGTCAGCCCGAGTCGAACATTCTTCGTGGTGCGCTCCATGACTCTCCTCTCTCCAGGTTCGCTTTCATCTAACCCGAACCGGCGTCGAGAGCCACCGCCGATCCCTGTCGGTGTTCTGAAGTCTACGTGTCGATGTTCTCGCTAGGCTGCCGGCGGCACGACCTCGGGTCGCAGCGCGGCGTCGGGCTGCAGTGGCGCGCTCGGCACCGCCTCGATGCGGCGCGCCAGCATCAGGAACACCGGAGCGATCAGCACCACGATCAGCGCCGAGGTGACCCACACCACGGTGATGCCGGCGTCACGCGCGAGGTGTCCGAGACACAGCAGGCCCATCCCTTGGCCAAGGGTCAGGCACATGGCGCGCACCGACAGCACCGTGGCGCGCCGCTCCGCGGCGACGTGCTCGTTCATCCACGCTTGCAGTAGCGGCTCGCTCACTCCGAGCCCGACCTCCATCAGCAGCAACCCGGCGAGCGCCGGCAGGAAGGTCGTGGCCACGGCGGCCGCCCCGAGCATGAGGCCGCGCCACAGGGTGACGACGCTCAGCACGACGGCGCGTCGCCGGCGGCCGAGGAGGCGCGGCAAGAAGGCGCTGCCGGTCAGCGAGGCCAGATTGAACAACGCCCAGATCCAGCCCATCAGCCAGACCCCTTCGCCGCTGAGGGACTGCATGCGCGGCTGCCACAGATGCTGGGCCGGTGTGATCGCAAAGGCGAGCCCGAGCGTGAGCAAGCACAGCAGCCACAGGATCGGCAGGTCACGCACGGCGATCAAGCCGTCGCGCACCGTCCGCACGAGAGACGGGCGCGACGCGGCCACCACCGCCGGGCCGCAGCGCGTCTCGGACATGTAACGCGCCGCCACCATGCCGGTGATCGCAAACGACACCGCCGCGGCGATCCACGGCAGCGTCAGGCTGCGCTGACCCAGGTAGCCGCCGGCCAATCCGCCGGCCACGATGGCCGCACGCCCGACGACTTGGCCGCGCGCGAAAAAACGCTCGGCCGGCCGCGCCTCACCGTCGGCGCGCATCCCGTCCACCGCCCACGCATCCAGCGCGCCGCTTGCCAACGTCGAGCCCAGCGCGTCGACGAACTCGGCCGCGATGAACTGGCTGAAGTCATGGGCGACGGCGTACATGCCGAACGCCAGCATGCGCACGACGCAGCTCAGGAGGAACGAGGTCTTGCGACCCACGACGTCGGCGAAGGCCCCGGTCGGCACCTCGAGGAGAAACGACACGATGAAATAGACCGCCGGCACAACGCTGACCTGGAACAGATCCAGCCCGCGATCGAGGAGAAACAAGACGTACACCGGGCCGATGTACGACCACGACAGGTTGAATGAGAAGTTGATCAGGTAGTACGTGCGCTCGGTCCGGGTCATGAGACGCCCTAGTGGTACCCCGTCCAATGGGGCGTGCTCAATCGGCGCCTCTTCCACGCTCGTTGGGCGTGCGCTGGTGGCTGCCGGCCAGCGCGACCGCGCCGAGCAGCGGCCGAGCGTCAATGCTCACAGCTGCGACGAGCAGGAATAGGAGCCGTGGCAGACGCACCGCTCCCAGACGGGGCGGATCTCGACGTACCCCAGGGTGTCCCGCGCGCCCAGGTACTTCGTGGCCCACTCGACGGCCTCCGGTCGCGATGCGCATTGGATGAGGTCGAAGCCGCCGAGCACCTCCTTGGTCTCGGTGAACGGGCCGTCGACGGCCAGGAGCTGACCGCCGCGGCGTGACAGGCGCGTGGCGGTGGCGCTCGGCCAGAGACGGCTACCAAGGACGTGCTTGCCCTGCGCAAACAGGTCCTGACCCACCCTCGTCTTGTCGGCCACGATCTGGTCCACCTCTGACGTGGGCCGCTCGGCCATGGCCATTTCGTCAGTGCAGTACATCAGCAGGAACTTCATCGGCATGGTCTCCTTTCGCACCGTCGTGTGTCGAACCCGACTCGAGTCGCCATGCATGCCGCGTTCGGCACTGTGGCGACCGAATCCTCGGGTTCCACTTCTAGTCGAACAGACGGGAAGGGGATCGACAACGCCGGCGGAGAGGCGTGCGAGGGTGGACCGACGCGCTCGTCCGACAAAGGACGTTCGCAGGAGATCGGCATGCCGCGCCCGACGCGACAGACTTTCGTTGTGCCTCGCGATGCGTCGGTTAGCCGACGAAGTGTACCGGCTCCTTGCCTTCGATCATGTTCGGCGTCAGTACGTAGTCGCCGTTGACGGTGGAGTTCCACACCGAGGCGGTAGGCGTGGGATTGCCGAGCGTGACCAGGTAGGTCACGCCGCTCGTGACTGCCCCGACGCCGGCGAAGACGGCCTTGGCCGGAACATAGAGCACGTTGGCGAGGACCGTTCCGGCATAGGTGCCGGCGCTATGTTCTTCCCGCCGACTGTCCTTGGCGGCGGTCGCCCCGCCGGCGGCGCCGCCGGCCACGCCTCCGGCGATCAACAACGCGCAGCCCTGGACGTGGATCAGCAACACGAACACGAGTGCGCCTGCAAACAGGGATGGGCGAAAACGACGCATGGCTGTCCTCCTTTCGCGGGTGCGGAACCGGTAACCGCGCACCCGCCGAGGAGAGGCGCAACTCCCGTGCCGGAGCACGGCCACCGCCTGGTTAGGGAGACTGCCCGGTGAGGCGCAGGCGGGGCATTCTCCTCTCTTCCTCTCCGATGTAAGAATTACCCGATCGCCGCGGTGGTGGGCTTCGATCGATTTGCGACGTTGGTCGGCCACCCCTCTACCGCAGGTTGCTCCCCGCCTGCTATAAGCAGCCGCCATGTTTCCCTTCTGGCGGTCGGTCATCGGTTCGGTGTTGATTGCCGTCGGCCTCGCTGTCGTCGCCCGCGACCCGGCGCTGGGTCAAGGGCGGCCGCCCGGTCGGGCTGGTGAAGGGCGGGTCTCGTGTGAGGACGTCATCGAACGGGTGGAGCATGACACCCGTGTGCGCAGCGGGGAGAACCCCAACTTGACGGTGATCGTTCGAGAGTTGGGAACCACGAAGGTCTGGGCGGCGCATTGCCTGCAGGCATACGGCCGCCGCGTTCCTGAGGTGGAAGAGTCCGACGAAGAAGATGTCATCGAGAAGCGGGAAGAGGACGAGCCCGAGGAGTCGGCACCCGAGGACGTCGAAGAGCCTGGGGCGCGCGAGCGGACCGGTGAGAGCACTGCAAGCAGCTCGGATCGGCGCGAGCTGCACGTCGACAATCCACTCAAGCCGGGGCACGAAAAGGAGCGTGTGGAACGCGGCCGAGCCGAGGTGCCGGGCGAATGAGGCGCCGAGCCGGGTGACACTCGGCCGCAAGCGGTCGTGTGGGTTGACGCTTGACCGGTTGCCTGCGTCGCGTGTATCACTTGGACGTCGAGGGAGGGCATGATGCGACGAGAGACGCGGACTCGGACCAACCTGATAGTGACTCTTGTGCTGGCGTGGGTACTGCCGACGCTGGTGGGTGCGCAGCCGATGCCCTTCGGCTCCGAGTTTCAGGCCAACACCTTCACCACCGGACCGCAGATCGGAGCCGCCGTCGCCTCCGACGCCGCCGGCAACTTCGTCGTCGTGTGGAGCAGCTACTCAGGATACGCTGCCAACTCGACGTTCTCTCCGGACTTCGATATCCACGGACAGCGGTACGACAGCGCCGGTGTACCGAGCGGCACCGAGTTCCAGGTCAACACCTACACCACGGGCTTGCAGATCGAACCGGCGGTGGCGGCGGATAGTGCGGGCAACTTCATCGTCGTGTGGACGGACGGCTTCCCGTTCTACGGTCCTCCCGTTACCGGACGAGACGGCTCGGCCACCGGCGTCTTCGGGCAGCGATTCGCGAGCAGTGGCGCACCGCAGGGCACCGAGTTCCAGGTGAATACCTACACGACGGACTTCCAATTGTTCCCGGCCATCGCGGCCCAAGCGGGTGGCAAGTTCGAGGTGGTCTGGACCAGCGGGAACTTCCTCAATATGGGTGGGCAAGACGGGAGTAGTTTCGGTGTCTTCGGCCAACGCTACACGAGCACCGGCCTACCGGACGGTACCGAGTTCCAAGTGAATGCGTACACTACCGGCTTGCAAGCGTTGGCATCGGTGGCGAACGACGCGGCCGGCAACTTCGTCGTCGTCTTCGAGGGCGGCTACTATGCGGGGAACACCAGCTACATTTTCGCGCGGCGCTTCGACAGCGCTGGCGTGCCGCAAGGTCCCGAGTTCCAAGTCAGTGCATTCACAACCACGGGAGCCGTTCTGCCGGCGATCGCCACCGATAGTGCCGGCAATTTTCAAGTTGTTTGGACGACGGGATACTACTACGCCAACAGCAGCGCCGAGATACGCGGGGCTCGCTTCAACAGCACGGGGAGCATACTGGGGAGCGAGTTCCAGGTGAACACGTACACGACAGGGGTTCAGAGCCTCCCGGCGATCACCAGCGACGCGGTCGGCAACTTCGTCGTGGTATGGTCGAGCTATGGCGGCAACACGTCGCAGGACGGCTCCGGGAGTGGTGTTTTCGGTCAGCGGTACCTGAGCACCGGCGCCCCGTCGGGCACTGAGTTCCAGGTCAATACGTACACGACGGGCAATCAAGGCTCGACCTCGGCCTTCCTTTCCTTCTTGTTCGGCCGCGGACTCGGCATCAGCCCGGCGTTACCAGCGAAGGACGGTTTCGTCGTCGTCTGGGACAGCGGTGCGTACTACTTCTTCGGACTCGTGACCGGGCAGAGCTCCGGGTTGAAGGCGTCGACAACCCTGCCCCTGCAGGGGCAGGACGGCAGCTCGTCCGGCGTCTTCGGCCAGATGTTTGAGGTCACGACGCCGACGCCGACGGAGACCCCGACCGAGACGCCCACCGAAACGCCCACGGCGACGCCGACACCGCATACGCCGATCATCACCGGCGGCGCAACCGACGGCTCCTCGACCGTGACCGGCCAGGCCATGGGCGACCCAACCCCGGGGAACAACTGCATCACGGTCTACGACTGTGACGGCGACGGCGTGTGCGGGACGGGTGACGACAAGCCCATCGGGACCACCAGCGTCGATGCGCAAGGACACTTCACGCTGAAATTCTCGCCGCCGCTGACGGGGAAAGAGAAAATCTACGCGCAGGACACCTGCAACAACGTCATGGGCACGGTGAGCATCGTCACGATTCCGCCCGCCGCTCCCTTGTTGTCGCCGGCCCTGCTCCTGGTACTGGCGGTGACCCTCAGCGTCGTCGGCTGGCTGGGGCTCGTCCGCTCGCGGCTCGGTTCGTAGTGGCGACGGGGACGTGCGCGGGCACGTCCCCGTCGTCTCACCTCTTTGCTCCAACCCTGTAGCGCCGACTGTACGGCTGTGCTAACTGGCGAACCGCATCATGAGCACGCCGGAAGCGGATCGCCTGCTCGAGCAACGGTTGCGGGAGCTGACCGTCACCAACGAGCTGATCAAGACGCTCACCTCGACCCTCGAGCTGCCCGAGATTCTGCGCATCGTCCTCGATCGCATCAAGACGTTGACCCAGGCGGAAGCGCTGTCGCTCCTGCTCTACGACGGCCAACGCGACGAGCTGGTGTTCGCGGCGACCGAGACGCTGCGCGAGAACGCGGTCGTCGGGCTGCGCGTGCCGCCCGATGAGGGGATCGCCAGCTGGGTGGCGCGCACCGGCCGCAGCGCGCTGGTCAACGACGTCGCGCACGACGCGCGCTTCTACCGCGCCATCGATCGCGCCTCGCACTTCGCGACGCGCAGCTTGCTGGCGGTGCCGTTGAAGCGCGCCGAGCGAGTCATCGGCGTGCTCGAAGTCGCCAACCGCTATGACGGCTTGATGTTCAACGAGGACGACCTGCACAAGCTCGAGCAGGTTGCGGCCGGGCTGAGCACGAACATCGATCCGGACCAGGTGTCGCACGACCCCGAGGCGCTGCGTACGCTGCTGGCGACCGTGGCCGCCGCCGTCCCCAGCGAAGCCTCTTCATTGCTGCTCTACGATCCGGCCGGTCGCGAGCTTGAGTTCCACGCCTCGCGCACCCTCCAATCCGGCGTCGTCGACGGCATGCGGTTGCGCTGCGACCAGGGCATCGCCGGCTGGGTGGCGCGGCATCGCGAAGCGGTCCGCCTCGACGACGCGTCGAAGGATCCGCGCTACTACTCGGGCATCGAGACCCACACGCACTTCACGCCGCGCAGCATGCTGTGCGTGCCGATGCTCAGCAAGGACACGCTGCTCGGCGTCATCCAGGTCATCAATAAGGTCGACGGCTCCACTTTCAACGACAACGAGCTGCGTCTGGCGCAGACGCTCGCCGATCATGCCGCCATCGCCATCGAGAATGCCTCGCTGTACCGGCAGGCGTACCTGGCGTCGATTACCGATGACCTCACGGGACTCGGTAACACGCGCCACTTCAATCGCATGCTGACCGAGTTGCTCAGCCGCGCCGGCCCGCTGTCGCTCCTGGTGCTCGACCTCGACAACTTCAAGAACGTCGTCGACTCGTACGGCCATCTTGTCGGCAGTCGGACGATCAGCTACCTGGGCAAGGTCATCGGGCATCTGGTGCGGCCCGGCGACGTCGCCGCCCGCTTCGGCGGCGACGAGTTCGTGGTGATCCTGCCGGATACCGAGAGCGAGACGGCGCTGACCATTGCAGAAACCATCCGCGCCGCGATCGAAGCGTGCAGCGTGCTCGAGGGCAACGGCGTCGATATCTCGACCGTCACCGCCAGTGTCGGGGTCGCCACCGCGCCGCAACACGCCGCCAACGCCAACGACCTCTTCCGCGCCGCAGACGCCGCCATGTATTCGGTCAAGCGCGCCGGCAAGAACGCCGTGGCCCTCGCCGGCGCCGAGAAGACCAAACGATAAGGCGGTGCACCGCGTCCGGTCGCCGCGAGGAGCAGTCATGCCGAGACGAACCTCACACATCCTATTGACCGCCGCCCTCGTTGTCGCCCTGGTCGCCACCAGCGCGCGGGCTGAACTGTCCGACGGCATCAAGGGCGCATTGTCCAGCAGCAAGTACGTGTACATCTCGTCGACACGCAAGAACGGCACGCTCGGGAAACCGGCGGAGATCTGGTTCATGTATCATGACGGGGCCGTCTACGTCGGTACGCCGCCCACCTCGTGGCGGGCGCGCCGCATCAAGGCCGGGCGGCCGGACGCGAAGATCGCCGTCGGCAAGCCCGACGGCCCGTCGTTCATCGCTACCGGTGCCATCGTCACCGATGCCGACGCGCAAACGGTGATGCTGGAAACCTACGCCAAGAAGTACCCGGAGGGATGGTCGCAGTTCGCCGACAAGTTCCGCAACGGCTTCAAAGACGGCAGCCGCGTGCTGATCAAGTACACGCCGAAGAGCTAGAGGCGGAGCCTCGCAGCGTAAGACGCCGGGTCGCTCCCCGGGCGGTGCGATCCGCTAGGCGTCTACCCGGCCCGATGCTGAGCCGCACGGAAGAGACGAGATGGCGAGTGACCGTCAGCGAGCCCTGGCCGCAAGCCGCGACGAGGCGCGCCAGTTCCGCGACCAGGGCGTGAGCGAGGTGACACCGAGCCGCCGGGACTTCGCGCAGTACGTGACGACCCGGAAGGACGAGCTCGCCGTGATCGCGTGCCTGGGCCGCGACGGCACCCGGCGCACCGACGCGGAGTGGGTGGCCCTGGCGCGCGCGTGCGATGACGCGGAAGTGGCGGCGCTGGCGGTGACCGCCGGCATGGCCGAGGTGCTGTCGTTCGAGTTGATGGCGACAGTCGCGGCTGCCGTCACCGCACCGGTCCTGCGTGACGCGCTCATCGTCGAGCCCGGTCAGCTGTACCGGGGGCGGTTGCATGGTGCCGATGCCGCGATCTTCCCGGCGGCTGATCTGGACGAAGCGGCGTTGCACGAGCTGGTGCGCGTCGCGAACTCGCTGCACATGGCGTCCGTGATCGAGGTGCTCACGACGGCCGACCTGACTACGACGCGTCGCCTCCCACACGCCATCGTCGGCCTCCGTTGCACGACGGCGGGCGGTCGACTCGATGTCGCCGGGACCCTGCAGCTGGCCGGCGCGGTGCCGCGTCAGCGCACGGTGCTCGCGCTGCCCGCGATCAATTCGCCGGCGGAGTATGCGACGCTGTGCGGTGCCTGCGATGCCGTCGTCGTTGGTGATGCGTCCCTCGCCGGTGACGACGTGCGCAGCGTGCTCACCCGCCTCACGACCGGCTGACGATCGGGCTCAGATCGCGTCGATCGCGTGCAGCCATTCCATTGCGAAGGGCCACGGTCCGTATCCGGAAGCGAGGTTGATGTGACCGGCGCCGGCGATGATCTGGCAGCGGATGCCCAATTCGCGCGCGATGTCCTCGAACTCGTCCGGCGAGGTGAAATCATCGTTGTCGCTGCCGACGAGCAGGGAGCGATTGGCCAGCGGCGCCCACGCCTCGGCGCGTCGTGGCGGCGGCAGGAAGCTCTCGACCGGCTCGAACAGCAGGAATGGCGAGGGCGGGGCAACGAGCAGGGCGGCGCGGACACTGCCGGCGCCGCGCTCGTTGAGAAGGTGGTCGACGGCCCAGCACCCGAGGGAGTGGCAGACGAAGGTCACCGGCGCTCCGTCGGCTTCGGCCACGACCGCGGCGAGCGCGGAGACCCACGTATCCTTCTGTGGCGCCGTCGGGTTCGGCAGCTCCGGAAAGACGACCGGCGCGTGCTGTGCCCGCAGCTCCGCGTCCAACCAGCGCTGCCAGTGGCCGGGGCCCGACCCGTCGTAGCCGTAGACGATCACGATCATGGCCGCGATGTCCTTCCACGGATGGCGAGTCGGCGCAAGCGGGTGGGAGCACGGTGCCCAGTTGGCCGCGGAGCTTGATCACGCCGCGCGCGCGACGTAGGTAGCGACCATGGCAGCCGGGCGGCTCATCGAGGTGGCGCAGTATCGCGTCATCTTCGCGGATTGCGATCCGATGCGCATCATGTACTACGGCAGCTATTTTCGATTGTTCGAGATCGGTCGCGCCGAGCTGTTTCGCAAGCTCGGGCATCCGTTTCCGGAGTACATCGCGCGCGGGCTCTATCTGGCGGTCATCGAGACCGCGTGCCGGTACGTGCGAGCCGTTCGCTACGACGACGAGCTGATCATCCGGGCTGGCGTTGCGGACGTTGGGCGCGCCCGGCTCGAGATCCGCTACGAGATCGCTGGCGTCGACGGCGCATTGCGGGCGCACGGCAACACCGTGCATGCCGTTTTGGATGAGGCGGGGCGGCCGCAACGCATCCCACCGGCATTCAAGCAAGCGGCGCTGGGTGGGACGGCGCCGGCGACGTGAAGTCATGTCGGCGCTCCCGTCGTTCAGTCTGACCGATGCTGCGCACGGGCGGCGAGTATTCCCGGGGGGACGGCCGGCACTCCTCTGCTTTGTGAAGGCGGATTGCCCGACGTGTGGCTTGTCGGCGCCGCTGATTCGCGCGGCGTCCGGGACCTTCGGTGGCGACGTGGATGTATGGGCGATCACGCAAGATGCGGATGCTGGTGCCGCCTTCGCGGCGCAACACGGACTCACCCTGCCGGTGCTCGACGACTCGGCATTGCACGTCTCGTACGCCTACGATCTCGACACCGTGCCGACGATCATTCTCGCCGACGCGCACGGCGAGACGCTGCGACGCTTCAGCGGCTTTGGCCGCGACGACTGGCGGGGGCTGTGCGAGGAGCTGAGCCGGCTGACGTGCACGCCGGCTCCGTCGATTGACTGGGCGTCCTATCCGGAGTCGCGCCCGGGTTGCGGGTCGAAGTCCGTCGAGCCGGGGATTGCCGAGCGCCTGGCGGCGGAGGCGAGCGGCAGTCCACTGCGGGCGCGACGCGTCGAGATCGCCGAGGGCGACGATCCGTTCGAGTTCCTGTTCGATCAGGGGCTGACCGACGGCCTGCCGGTGGTTCCGCCAACGCCGGAGCGAGTCTTGCGCATGCTGGCCGGAACCAAGCGCGCCCCGCAAGATGTCGTTGCCATCGTGCCACCGAACCTGGCGCCGGCGACGGTGGAGAAGGTGGCCATCAACGCGGTGATGGCAGGGTGCAAGCCCGCATACCTGCCGGTGGTCATCGCGGCAATTGAAGCGGCGTGCACGGACGAGTTCAACATGCACGGCGTGCTGGCGACCACCCACTTCCCGACCCCGGTGATCATCGTCAACGGGCCGATCCGCGAACGCATCGGCATGAACTCGCGCATGAACGTCCTCGGACAGGGCACCCGCGCCAACGCCACCATCGGCCGCGCCGTCCAGCTCGTCATCCGCAACGTCGGCGGCGGTCGGCCGGGGGAGGTGGACCGCGCCACGCTGGGGCAACCGGGCAAGTACACCTTCTGCTTCGCCGAGTACGAAGAGCGCAGTCGCTGGGAACCGCTGCACGTCGAACGCGGCTTCCGCCGCGACGAGAGCACGGTGACCGTCTACGCCGGCGGCGCGCCGACCGGCTTCGTCGACCAGCTCGCGCGCGATGCGCCGACACTGGCCACCACCTACGCGTTGGCGCTGGCGGCCGCCAGTCATCCCAAGCACTGCTTCCACGGCGAGATCGTCGTCGTCGTTCCGCCCGAGCATGTCGACACCTTCGCCACGGACGGCTGGAGCAAAGATCAAATCCGCGAGCACATCCAACGGGTGACGACGCGGCCGGCACGTGAATGGATGCAGGATGAGATCTGCGCCGAAGGCATCCCGCGCATTCTGGCCGAGCGGCTGGGATTGGAGACGCCCTTGCCCAAGTTCCGGTCCAAGGACATGATCACCTTCGTAGTGGCCGGCGGTGAGGCGGGGAAATTTGCAGCCTATCTGCAAGGCTGGTTGAGCGGTCCAATGGGATCGACGATGACCAGCCGCAAGATTGAGGAGTAGTCGACGATGCAGATTCTCGATCCGACCGACGAACGTGAGCCAATCAAGCGTGCGCTGGCGGCGCGGCCCAAGACGATCACCGGAACGGTGGCGTTACTCGACATCTCGAAGCCCCGCGGCGACGTGCTGATCGATCGGCTGCAGCGTCGGCTGGAGGCGCGTCTCCCGGGAGTGTCATTCGAGCGCTACAGCAAACCGACCTTCACCAAGCCGGCGCCGGACGATGTGCGGCGGCAGATCAAGGAGGAGTGCGGCTTCGTCATCGAAGCCCTCGCCGATTGAGGGTCGTGTACGACGTGCAGTGTGCACGACACGATTTGGTTTGAAATCCACGGCCGGCCGGCCGTCTTCATCGCGTCGACCGAGTTTGCCGACGCGGCCGCCGTGCAAGCCGCCGCCCTCGGCTTGCCTGAGGTACGGCGCATTACGGTACCGCATCCGATCCAGGACGCGACCGACGAGGAGATGTGTCGCAAGGCTGATGCGATCGTCGATGCGGTGATTGCGGCTCTCACCGCATCGACCTGACCCGCAGAAACTTGGCGCGCCGCCGTCATCAGCGCGCCGCTGACCCCGTCGGCTCGCCTGTGCCTTGCGTTTGTCTTTGCTGGTACAGCGGTTGCTGAACCGGGGTTGGATGGTCAGTGAGCCGGAAGCAGTCAGTCGCAAGCAGATCTTCCTCATTTGCCGCTATGTCTTGATATCGGCGACCGGGTTGCTTGCCTTCCTCGAGCTGGCCAAAGGTACATCGCCGGCTCCGATCGCGCTCCTCGTTGTAGTGGCGCTGATTTCGAACATCGTCCTGAGTCAATCGCCGCCGTTCAATTTCTTCGATGCCTGGATGCAAGCGCCGGTGCTCATTGCCGATACGGCGATGATCTCCATCGCCTTGCTGCTCAGCCGGGCGACGCAAGAGTCGTTCTTTTTCTTTTTCTTCGTGCTCATCATGGCAGCGAAGCTGGAGAACCTGGGCATGCTCGCCATCGGTGCCGGTCTCATCGGGTTTGCGAGTTTCCTGCTCTCCGACCCGAGCGGGGGCTGGGCATCGCCGGCGCTGATGCGTGTGCCCTTCATGTTCGCGGCCGGCATCTTCTTCGGCTACGTGGTCCTCCCGGAGCGCACCGGCGAGATGCAGGGATTCAACGAGGGCTCGCGTCCGAAGGTCGTCAAGCGTCCCGTCATCGAAGAAGTCGGTTGAGCGCTCTATCGCGCCGCAGGAAGGCTACCCGCAAAGTGGCCGCCGCGGCGCCGGACAACGACAACGCGGTGTTCAACGTCAGCCCACTGATCGGCGACCACGTCATGTGCACGCTCCTCAAAGCGGCGCGTGAGATCGCGCTGACCTTGCCGGATGGTCCGCCCACCTGCGCCGCCTGGGCGCAGGAGGACAACCGCCTGCCGTTCTAGTAGCCGAGTTGATCGTTGGCCAAACCGAGGATGAAGTGCCGTGCCGCCGGGACGCGTGCCTGCAGCGCGAACTGAATGGCGGGATATGCTTCGCCGGGCACCGCTGCGAAGAACAGATCTCCGACGCGGATGGCAGACACGAGCGTGCCGATGACGCCGGCGTCCAGCCATGGTGCCTTGTTGTTGCGCGCAATGATCCCGCTCAACACCGCCAACGTGAAGAAGGCGTTGTCGTAGGGTTCACGGAGAAAGAGTTGCGTCGCGGCAATCGGACCCCGAGTCGCCGGCGTCACGTTCGTCGTCGCTTCCAGCACTTTGGCGGTCACGTCGCTGGCGTAGGCCGTCAGCTTCTCGGGGTCGCTTTGCCCCGGGTCCTCCGGTCGGCTCGGCTGCGTGCGGCCGACGTCGGCGACCATGACGACGGCCGTGTCGATGCCGAGCGCCGCTTCGACCTGTTCGGCGACCACCCCGGGCCAGTCGGCGGAGATCTGCAGGTTGCCGGGGCCCATCACGGTCGCGTGCGCGGCGAAGTTGATCAGCACGGCCCGCCGACGCGTCGCGACGTCGGGATCCGCGGCGACCAGAACCCGCAGCTCGCCGTCGACCTGATCGTTGGGGGGAGCGTCGAACTGACTGTGCAGCAGCGCCGAGGCGTCCGCCGTCCCGGTCAACAGCTGCGCCGGCTTCTGCGCCGCGACGGCATCCAGGATTGCGCCGACCGTCTGATCACGAATGAAGGCCAGGTACGAAGCCGGCAACCCGCCCCACACGCCTGTCGTATCCGGTCCGGCATGAGTGTGGTCCGAGCTAACGACGACGTGCTGGCGTGGAATCCGGCCGCCCGACGCCGTTTCAACCGCGGCCGCCACATCGAGCAGGCCGACGGGATCCTTCTTGTACGCGGCAAAGGCCCCTTGCGTCTCGTTCTCGGCGAATACTACGGTTTGATCGTGATCCGAGATGACGAAGGCGCGGACATGAATCGGAGCGAGCAAGCCGGTGGAGCGCCGTTCCCGGCCAATGCCGTACCCGCCCAACCAGACAGCCCCGTCGGGTGGCGCCGTCTGCAGCGACGGTGAGATGTCGCGCTTCGCCGCGCCGATCAGCAGCGGCACGGGAGTCGGCGAGCGCGTGGCGGCGGCAGCCGTGGGGGTTGCCGGCAAGCCGGCGGCGCCATCGTCGTCGCCGCAGCCGCTCAGCAACACGACGGCGAGTGGGCACACGGCAAGCGCGAGACCGACCGATTGCCACGCGGATCGATTCCACATGCGCTCCTCCCCTACGGACCCGTCAATGCCGGGACGTCGCGCGTGATGCCGCACTCGTCTATGGTTGGTGTATGGTCGCCTCCA
>Ga0335082_10003480_pt1 | contig 17114 bp, 14 predicted proteins | sample Lox_Sample_41_FD_206718 | JGI IMG/M metagenome (GOLD analysis project Ga0335082, IMG submission 206718) | Soil microbial communities from Loxahatchee National Wildlife Refuge, Florida, United States - Lox_Sample_4.1 | ecosystem: Environmental > Terrestrial > Soil > Wetlands | place: USA... | reverse complement strand
GCGCGCCGTGGACGCCGCCTATGCGGCGGCGATGGCCAAGCTGCCCACGCCCAAGCTTACGCGCGCGCTGATCGCGGCGGTCGAGCGGCAGGCGCCCCCGCACCGGCGCGGCTACGCGCGCCCGAAAATGCGCTACGCGCACCAGGGCGGCTCGAACCCGCCGCGCATCGTCATCCACGGCAACTCGCTGCAGCACGTGACCGAGGCCTACAAGCGCTACCTCGAAGGCTGGTTCCGCGACGCGTTCAAGCTGCAGGGGACGCCGCTGCGCATCGAGCTGCGCACCGGGCGCAACCCCTACGGCGAGGACGAACGCAAGGCGCGCAAGCGCCGCCGCTAGGCGGCTGCCAGAACCGGCGCAGGGCGCGGCGGCGTGGCCGCGGTGACGCGGGTCTCCAGCAGCCCCGGCACCAGCGCCTCCGCCGCGAGCGCGCCCGAGATCATCACTGCCTCTACGCCCGCGCCGTGCGTGGCCGCGCCCGCGAACAGCAGACCGGGGATCGGGCTCCTCGCCGTGACCGGGCGCCGCCCGCCGACGCAGCCGTAGATCGAGCCCGCGCTGGACCAGTCGTAGCGCAAATAAGTCGCCGGGCTCGCGTCGGCGCGGTAGACGATGCGCGCGGCGAGGCCCGGCAGCGCCTGCTCCGCGGCGCGGATCAGCGCGTCGCCCGCGGCTCTCTTACGCTCCAGGTATGCCGGCGCGCGCCGCAGCGCATCCGTGTCCGCGGGGCCGGCGTCCGCGAGCCAGCCGCGAGCTTCGTCGTGGGGGAGCAGCCGCATGATCTCCACCGTGCTGTAGCCCGGGGGCGCGGCGGAGGGGTCGACCAGCGACGGAATCACGATGCCCGCGTCGCCGCGCTCGCCGTGCACATGGATGATCGGCCGGGCATTCTCGAACCCGCCGCGCACGCCCAGGTAGACGCCGAGCGCCGAGCAGGCCGGGCGCAGGGCGGAGACGTTGTCGCGAAATTCCCTCGGCCAGAGCGAGGCGTCGACCAGGCGGCTCGCGGCGGCGAGGAAGTCGGCGTTCAGGACGACCGCGGGCGCGCGCAGCGCTTCGCCTCGCGCCAGGCGCACGCCGCGGGCGCGGCCGTCCGCCACGAGCACGCGTTCGACGGCGGTCTTCAGGCGCACGCTGCCGCCGCGCTCTTCGATCGCCCCGACGAGCGCATCGGCGAGCCGGCCCGATCCGCCGCGCGGATAGAAGCCGCCGTGCAGGTAGTAGCCGAACAGCGGCACCATCGCCGCCACGCTCGCGTCGCCGGGCGTGTCGGTCACATAGCCGGCCAGCGCGGCGATGGCCTCGCGCGCCGCGGGAGCGGCGACGCGCTCGCGCAGGAATTCATCGAACCGGCGCGGCATCCATTGCACCGCGAGCGGGTAGCGGCGCGCAAAGGCGAGCATGCCGGCGACGGTGCGCGGCGCGCCCGGCACGCCGCTGCGGCCGGATGCCTCCGAGTACATCGCCGCGTGGATCGCCCGAATGTCGGCCAGCGCGCGCAGCACGCCCTCGCGGTCCTGCGGAAAGCGCGCCGCGAGCGCCGCAGCGTAGCCGTCCCAGCCGCGCGGCACGTCGAAGCTCGCGCCGTCGAGCACGTGACGGTGGTCCATGCGCTGCCAGTCGATGCGGTCGAGCACGCCGAGCCTGCGCAGCAGCCCGTGCACCGGCGCGCCGTCCCACACGCCGGAGACGTCGTGCACGCCGGAATCGAAGCGGAACACCGGCCGCGCATCGCCGTCGCGTCCCTTGCGCAGCCAGTTGTGGGCGAAGCCGCCCGCGACGACATGCTGCTCGAGCACCGTGACGCGAAGGCCCGCCTCGGCGAGCAGCGCGGCGGCGGTCAGGCCGCCCAGGCCGGCGCCTACGACGATCGCATCGGCGTCCGCGCCGCGCGCCCCGCGCGGCGGCGCGGGCCAGCGATAGGGCTCGGCCTGCTCGATACGCTGCTTGAGCGCGCGGCGCACGAGCAGCGCCGGCAGCGCCGCCGAGGCGAGCATCGCGAGCGCGAGCGGCAGCCAGGTCGCCATCGCCGGCGCGGCGGCGTAGCGGGCGCCGGCGAGGTACACGAAGACGACGGACCAGAGCCCGGAGATCAGCGCATTGATGCGCAGGAACAGCGGGTCCCGGCGCATGCCGGACCATTGCGACGCCGAGAACAGCATCGTCCAGGGACGCTCGAGCGCCACGCTTGCCGCCATGGCGAGGCCGAGCAGCAGCTGCGAGCCGGCCACCGCGACCGCCGCGGACCGCGCGTCGGCAAACAGCCAGGAGGCGCCGAGCCAGAAGGCGGCGAGGGGCAGGAAGGCGAGCTTGGCGAGCAGAACCGTGCGCATGCCGGCCTCAGGAGGAAAGCACGCGCATGAGGTTCGTCCACAGCATGACCAGCACGACGTTGCTGGCGGCGAAGGCGATCAGCCGGTGGCGCACGCGGTTGTAGGTGAGGTGGATTGCGCTGTGCGCGAGCCGCAGTCCCACGTAGCTCCAGGCGAGGACGAGCGCCGCTGCGTCGACCCGATCGGCTGCGTAGCTCGCGAGGCAGGCGACGTAATACAGCACCGGCAGCTCGAGCAGGTTCATCATGTTGCGGTTCGGCAGCGCCACCTCGGCAGGCACGCGCTGCGACTCGCCGTACCTGAAGTCGTCGTAGGCGACCTGCCCGGCGACGCCGGCGCGGAAGCGCCGCACCGGGATCAGCAGCAGCACGGCGAAGGTCAGCGTCGCCAGCGCCGCCATGGGAAACACGATGCCCGTCCTCTCCAGCATGGCCCTCTCCGTCAATGTTGACAACGACAACATAAGGTACTAAGCTATGTGTGCAATGTCAACATCAAGGCCGAAAAAGGACCGCTACCATCATGGCGACCTGCCGGCGGCGCTGCTGCGCGCGGCCGGCAAAATCCTGGAAAAAGAAGGCGTTGAAGCCCTCAGCCTGCGAGCGCTGACGCGCCGGACCGGCGTGTCGCACGCGGCGCCGTACCGGCATTTCCGCGGTCGCGACAGCCTGCTCGCGGCGCTGGCCGCCGAGGGCTTCGCGATGCTCGGGCGCGCGCAGCGCGAGGCCGCCGCCGCGGGCGGCCTGCGCGCCATGGGCGAGGCCTACGTGCGCTTCGCGCTCGAGCATCCGCAGCGCTTCCGCCTCATGTTCGGCGGGCAATTGAAGATCGCGCGGCACACGGCGCTGCGCGAGGTCGCGACGAAGACCTTCGAGGCGCTCTCGGGCGCGCTCGCCGCGCGCGTGGGCGATGCCCCGGGGGCGCGGGATGCCTCGATCGCCGCGTGGGCGCTCGTGCACGGCCTGTCGCAATTGCTGCTCGGCGACCGCATCGCGCCCGACGCGCGCCGGGGCCGCGGCCAGGATCAGTTCATTCGCGAGGTGCTCGGCACGACGCGCTTCGCGGCGGTCGCGGCGGCGCCGGTCGCCGCCGGCACGGCTCAGTCGGCGTAGCCGGCGAAGGCCGCGGCGCAACCCGCGGCCTCGGCGTGGCAGCGCAGCAGCCGCAGCAGCGGCCGGTCAAGATCGCGCAATTCCTGCGCCTGGCGGTCCCAGAGCGCTTTCGCCCGCTGCGGTCGCCCCGCGCCCAGGTGGCCGGCCATGCCGGCGACGACGAGATACTCGCGCGCGTCGCGGTTGAGGCCCGGCTGGCTGGCGAGGAGCGCCTCGGCGAGCTCGGCGCTCTTCGCGGCGTCGCGTCCGGCCACCGCGGCGAACAGCTCGATCCACTCGCGCTGGAACGGGCGCAATCCCACGTAGCAGGGCGTTGCGGCAAAGCTCGCCCAGACCAGCGCCGCCTCGTCCGGCGGGAGATAGGGATTGAGCCTGCGCGCCACCCCGAGCAGGCTTTTCAGCCAGAAGTCGTGCTCGCGCGGCGCGCGGCATTCGACGAGCCGCAGCCGCGCGATCTCGAGATCGCGCTGCAGCGAGGCGGGCACTCCCTCCGGCTCGGGCGCCTGCGCCTTGAGCAGAAAATCGCGCGCATAGCGGGCGAGGCGCGTATTCTCGGTGCGGTCGAACGTCTCGGCACCCAGGTGCGCCGCGTTGACCGGCCGGCGCCGCAGGCCGGTCTCGAGCATCTCCAGCACCGGTACGCCCGCGTTGAGCAACGCGACCACGCTGGCCGCGCTCCGGTCGAGGAAGCGGGCGCGCACGGCGTTCAGGTCGAGCACCGGGAAGTAGTCCGAATTCCCCGGCATGCCGTAGCTCGAGAACAGCGGCTCGAGCGTCGCGCGGCTGCCGAGATAGCGCGCGTCCAGGTCGCCCGCGCCCTCGACGTGGATGCGCCGCAGCTCCTGCGCGAGCGTCGGCTGCAGGAACACCCGCTCCTGCGCGCGTCGCGGCAGCGGCTGCAGGGAGGCGACGATCAGCAGGTCGTGGTCGCTCGCCGCGAACGCCGCGTAGTGCGGGAAGGTCTCGCCCAGCGCGCGCATCACCGAGGCCAGCAGCGAGGCGTCGATCTCGTAGAGCTGGAACCACTGCACGAGCAGGCCGCCGGGCTCGAGGTGGCCGCGGATGCGGCGGTAGAACTCGCGCGTGAACAGGCTCGAGACGCCGCTTACCCAGGGGTTGGAGGGCTCCGAGACGATGATGTCGTAGCGCCGGTTGCGCGTGGAGAAGTAGGTCTTCGCGTCGTCGATGACGATCACGCCGCGCGGGTCGGCGAACGCCGAGCCGTTGCGCGGCGCGAAGCCGCGCGCCGCGGCGGCCATCTGCGCCTCGATTTCCACCGTCTCGACGCGCTCGAGCGCCAGGCTTTGCAGCAGCGTGTGCATCGTCAGGCCGGTGCCGATGCCGATCACCGCCGCGGTCCTGGCTTCGGGCTTGAGCGCGAGCGGCAGCGCGCCGGTCAGGACCATGGTGATCTCGTCCGAGCCGCGCTCGCCGGCGGTGGCCATGTTGATCGAGCCGTCGGACTTGCCGTTGGTGCGGATGCTGTAGATGTCGCCATAGGCCGCGAGGTGCACGGTCGCGGTCTTGCCGTCGGCGGCGAACAGGATCCGCGCGCTCGCCGAGGAAGCGAGGTCGCCGTGGCGGAACACGCCGGCGGTCAACTTGTTCGGGTTCAGCTCGAATGCGAGCGAGAGCGCCAGCACGGCGGCGAGGCACGCCGCCGCCGCGGCACCGAGCGCGCGGCGGCCGCAATCCGCGCGGTGCAGCAGCGCCAGGCCGAGCAGCGCGTCGACCAGGGCGCCGCCGATCAGCGTGCCCTTGAGGCCCAGCAGCGGCAGGCCGAGATGCATTGCCGCGAGCACGCCCAGGATCGCGCCCACGGTGTTGGCCGCGTAGACCTGGCCGATCGCGCGCTCGCCGGCCCCGCCGCGCAGCAATGCGCCGGTGATGAGCGGCAGCGTCATGCCGGCGAGGAACGTGGCAGGCAGCATGACCAGCGCCGACAGGCCCTGGCCGGCGAGGTTGAACAGCACGTAGCCCGCATCGGTGCGCGCCAGGCCGCGCATCAGCGCTTCCATGAGCTCGAACGTCCGGTCGTAGACGGGCAGCGTGGCGAGCGCGGCGAGCGCCATCGACACCTGCACCCAGCCGAGCAAGCGCACCGGCTCGGCCGCGCGGTCGACCCGCCGCCGCACCGCGAGGCCGCCCAGCGCGAGGCCGAGGATGAAGGTCGAAAGCATCAGCTCGAAGGCGTGCGTAGAGGCGCCCAGCACGAGCGCCAGCATGCGGATCCAGCAGATCTCGTAGACGAAGGAAGCGAGGCCGGTGAGCAGCGCCGTCGCGAGCAGCAGGCGCGCAGGGCGCGCCTGCGTTTCGGCGCGCAGCGGCGCCGCCGCGCCCGCGGGGCGCGCGAGCAGGGCGACGGCGGCAGCGAGCGCGAGGTTGATCGCGCCCGCGGTGCGCAGCGTGCCGGGCAAGCCGGCCCAGGCGATCAGCACGAAGCCGCTTGCGAGCACGCCGGCCGCGGCGCCCAGGCTGTTGGAAAAATACAGCATCGCGATCGCCTCGCCGCGCGCCGGGGTCGTGCGCACCAGGCCGGCGCTCATGAGCGGAAACGTGGCGCCGAGCAGCACCGACGGCGGCAGGATCAGCGCGCTGGCGAGCGCGAGCTTGGCGGCGAGCGCGAGCGCGTCGGCGCCGAGGGCGGGAAGCAGCGCGGCATACGACCAGTCGGTGACGGCGACGAAGAGCCCGTGGAACGTGAGCGCGCAGGCGCCGATCGCCGCCTCGACCGCCGCGTAGGCGGCGAGCGGATTGCGCAGGCGCGGCGACCATCGCGCGCACAGCGCCGAGCCGGCTGCCATGCCGCCCATGAAGACGATCAGCACGAGCGATTGCGCGTAGGCCGCGTGCCCGAGGTAGAGCTTCAGGTAGTACGTCCAGACCGACTCGTAGATGAGGCCCGCGAAGCCGGAGGCGACGAACAGCAGGTAGAACGCCGCGGGAGAAAAAAGCGGGGCCGCCATCGCCGCGCTTATATCATGCGCTCCGGATGAGCGTTTCCCTCAGCGTGCCGGCCCGCCTCGGGGCGTACTACTTCGCCTTCTTCGCCTACATCGGCGTGCTCGCGCCGTATTTTTCGCTCTGGCTCGCCGGCCGCGGCTACGATGCGCGCGAAATCGCCCTGGTGCTCGCGATGCCGCAGGTCGCGCGCGCGTTCGCGCCGGCCGCGTGGGGCTGGATCGCCGACCACACCGGCTGGCAGCGCGGCATCGTGATCTTCTCTGCGTTCACGCTGCTCGGCGGATTCGCGTGCGTGTACGCGGCGCGCGGCGTGGCCGAGCTGGCCGCGCTGATGCTCGCGATGGGCGTGCTGACTTCCGGCGCGATGCCGCTCGTGGAATCGGCGGCGCTGGCCGCGACGCGCGCGAGGCCGGGCAGCTACGGGCCGGTGCGCCTGTGGGGATCGATCGGCTTCATACTCGCGGTGCTCGGCGCCGGCGCCTGGCTGGATCGCCACGACGTCGCCACGATCCTCGACATCCTGGTCCTGCTGGTGGCGGTCGTCTGCGTGACGGCGTTCGGCGTTCCGCGGCGTGCGCCGCATGCCGGCCCGGCCGCGGACGCGCGCATCGGCCCCGTGCTCGCGCGCGCCGACGTGATCGCGTTCTTCGGGGCGTGCATGTGCAATGCCGTCGCGCACGGCGCGCTCTACGCGTTTCTGTCAATCCATCTCGAGGCGGCCGGCTACTCCAAGGCCGCGATCGGCGCGCTCTGGACGCTGGGCTCGGCCGCGGAAATCGCGGTGTTCGTGTTCCTGCCGCAGCTCATGCGTCGCTACAGCCTGCGCGCGCTGCTGATCGCGAGCTTCGCTTGCATCGCCTTGCGCTTCGTGCTGATCGGCTGGGCGGTGGACGTGCTCGCGCTGCTGCTGTTCGCGATCCTGCTGCACGCGGCCACCTTCGGCGTGTTCCACGCGGCCTCGCTCGCCGCCGTGCACCGGATCTTCTCCGGGCGGCTCGAGGCGCGCGGCCAGGCGCTGTATTCGAGCCTCACCTACGGCGTGGGCGGCGCGGCCGGCACCCTGATCGCAGGATGGACCTGGGACGCGCTCGGGCCGGGTCCGACCTTCACCGTGAGCGCGCTCGCCGGCGTGCTCGGCGCGGCGCTCGTCGCCTGGAAGGTCCGGGTGTAAATTCGCGCCATGCGCGCCCGCCCGCAGCCGCCGCAATGGCTGTCCGCGCACCCGTCGCACGCGAACCGCGTCAAGGACCTGCAGGGCTACTCCGCGAAGGTCATGCCGCTCTACGAGGCCGCGCGCGCGAAGCGCTGAGCCCCGGGGCCGCTGCGCAGCCGCGCGCGCCGGACGTGCCGGCGCATCGCGGCCTCCGCCTGGTCCGGGCGGCCCTTGAGGACCGCCTTCGCGATCAATTCGTGCTCGGCCCGCGATTGCGCGATCTCCTGCGGCGTCATCCGGGACCGCCACTGGAACATCAGGATGGGGATCTGCAGCTGGTTCAGCATCTCGGGGAGGCGCGAATTGCCGGAGAGCTCGACGATGGCGCCGTGGAAGATCTGGTTCTGCGCGAAAAACGCGGCGCGGTCGGCCGGATCGCCGCGGCGGGCCTTGCGCCACGCCGCGCGGAAGCGCTTGCGCAGGCCGGGCTGCCCGATGCGCTCGGCGGCGCGCCGCGCCGCCTGGCCCTCGAGCAGCTCGCGGATCTCGAACAGGTCCGCCATTTCGCGCGGCGCGAGGCGCTGCACGGCCGCGCCGCGATTGGGGACCAGGCTGACCAGGCGCTCCGCGGCGAGCCGGCGCAGCGCCTCGCGGAAGGTGCTGCGGCTGTAGGGGATTTCCTCGGCGAGGTCGCCGAGCACCAGGCGCTGGCCCGGCGCGAAGCGGCCGCTCACGATGCCCTGCCGGATGGTCTCGAACACGGCGTCGACGGCCTCGCCGTGGCGCGGCGCCGCGGCGCGCGCCGCGCGGGATTTCGGCATTGACGCGGAAGGCATGTTCTGCTTAAATTGTCTGACAATTTTACGCCGAATTTGGGAGCCGCGCAGTTGGCCGGACGCACGCTCTACGACAAGCTCTGGGACAGCCACGTGGTGCACGTCGAGGACGACGGCACGGCGCTGCTCTACATCGATCGCCACCTCGTGCACGAGGTCACCAGCCCGCAGGCCTTCGAGGGCCTCAAGCTGGCCGGGCGCAAGCCCTGGCGCATGGGCTCAGTGGTCGCGACCGCCGACCACAACACGCCGACCACCGGCTGGGAGCGCGGCATCGCCGGCATCGAGGACCCGACCTCGCGCCTGCAGGTGGAAACGCTGAACGCCAACCTGAAGGAGCACCCGGCGAAGGCCTACTTCCCGTTCCTCGACAAGCGCCAGGGCATCGTGCACGTGATCGGGCCCGAGCAGGGCGCGACGCTGCCCGGGATGACCGTGGTGTGCGGCGATTCGCACACCAGCACGCACGGCGCCTTCGGCTGCCTCGCGCACGGCATCGGCACCTCCGAGGTCGAGCACGTGCTCGCCACGCAGACGCTGGTGGCCAGGAAGATGCGCAACATGCGCGTCACCGTCGAGGGCGCGCTCGGGCGCGGCGTGACCGCGAAGGACGTGGTACTCGCGATCATCGGCCGCATCGGCACCGCCGGCGGCACCGGCAGCGCCATCGAGTTCGCCGGCAGCGCCATCCGCGCGCTCTCCATGGAAGGCCGCATGACCCTGTGCAACATGGCGATCGAGGGCGGCGCGCGCGCCGGCATGGTGGGCGTCGACGACACGACGATCCAGTACCTCAAAGGGCGCTCGTTCTCGCCCACGGGCCCCGAGTGGGACCAGGCCGTGGCGATCTGGAAGACCTACGTCAGCGATCCGGACGCGAAGTTCGACGTCGAGGTGAAGCTGGACGCGCGCGAGATCGCGCCGCAGGTCACCTGGGGTACCTCGCCCGAGATGGTGGTGCCGGTGCTGGACGCCGTGCCCGACCCGGACCGGGAAAAGGATCCGGTGAAGCGCGAAGGCATGGAGCGCGCGCTGGCGTACATGGGGCTCAAGCCGAAGACGCCGATCCAGGACATCAAGGTCGACAAGGTGTTCATCGGCTCGTGCACCAACTCGCGCATCGAGGACCTGCGCGCCGCCGCCGCGGTGGCCAAGGGCAAGCGCGTCGCCGCGAACGTGCGGCTGGCGATGGTGGTGCCGGGCTCGGGACTGGTGAAGGCGCAGGCCGAGAAGGAAGGCCTGGACAAAGTGTTCCGCGACTCCGGCTTCGAATGGCGCGAGCCCGGATGCTCGATGTGCCTGGCGATGAACGCCGACCGCCTGGAGCCCGGCGAGCGCTGCGCCTCGACCTCCAACCGCAACTTCGAGGGCCGCCAGGGCGCGGGCGGGCGCACGCACCTGGTCAGCCCGGCGATGGCCGCCGCCGCCGCGATCGCCGGCCACTTCGTCGACGTGAGGAGCTGGCGCTAGCCATGGAAAAGTTCACCGTCCTCCACGGCCTGGTCGCGCCGCTCGACCGCGCCAACGTCGACACCGACGCGATCATCCCGAAGCAGTTCCTCAAGTCGATCAAGCGCACCGGCTACGGGCCGAACTGCTTCGACGCCTGGCGCTACCTCGACGTCGGCGAGCCGGGCATGGACAACGCGAGGCGGCCGCTCAACCCGGATTTCGTGCTCAACCAGCCGCGCTACAAGGGCGCGCAGATCCTGCTCGCGCGCAAGAACTTCGGCTGCGGCAGCTCGCGCGAGCACGCGCCCTGGGCGCTGCAGGAGTTCGGCTTCAAGTGCGTGATCGCGCCTTCGTTCGGCGACATCTTCTACAACAACTCGTTCAAGAACGGCCTGCTGCCGGTGGCGCTCGCCGAGTCGCAGGTCGACCAGCTGTTCTACGACAGCGCGCTGCCGGGCTTCCGCCTGGTCGTGGACCTCGAGAAGCAGACGGTGTCCACCACCGACGGCGCCAAGTCCTTCCGCTTCGAAGTCGACCCATCACGCCGGCATTCGCTGCTGAACGGGCTGGACGAGATCGGCGTCACGCTGCGCCACGCCGACAAGATCCGTGCCTTCGAAGAGCGGCGCAAGACGCAGCTGCCCTGGCTTTTCCGGTAGGAGCGCTCCCATGAAGATCGCGGTGCTGCCGGGCGACGGCATCGGCAAGGAAATCGTCGCCGAAACCCTGAAGGTCCTCGGCCGGCTCGGCCTGAAGCTCGAGTTCGAGGAGGCGCCGGTCGGCGGCGCGGGCTACGAGGCCGCGGGCCACCCGCTGCCGCCGGCGACGCTCGCGCTCGCGAAGCGCGCCGACGCGATCCTCTTCGGCTCGGTCGGCGATCCGCGGTACGACAGCCTCGCCTCGCCGCTGCGCCCCGAGCAGGCGATCCTCGGCCTGCGCAAGGAACTGGGCTTGTTCGCGAACTTGCGCCCGGCGCAGGTGTACGCGGAGCTCGCGGACGCGTCGACACTGCGCGCGGAGGTCGTCGCCGGCCTGGACATCCTCATCGTGCGCGAGCTCACGGGCGACATCTACTTCGGCCAGCCGCGCGGCATCCGGCCGCACGAGTCGGGCGGCCGCGAAGGCTTCGACACGATGCGCTACAGCGAGGCGGAGATCCGCCGCATCGCGCGCGTCGCGTTCGACGCGGCGCGCAAGCGCCGCCGCAAAGTCTGCTCGGTGGACAAGGCGAACGTGCTGGAGACCTCGCGCCTGTGGCGGGAAGTCGTGGCGCAGGAGGCGAGAGCGTTCGCGGAACTCGAGCTCACGCACATGTACGTCGACAATTGCGCCATGCAGCTGGTCAAGAATCCGAAGCAGTTCGACGTGATCGTGACGGGCAACATGTTTGGCGACATCCTCTCCGACGAGGCGTCGATGCTCACCGGCTCGATCGGCATGCTGCCCTCGGCGTCGCTGGACGCGAACAACAAGGGCCTCTACGAGCCGATCCACGGCTCGGCGCCCGACATCGCCGGCAAGGGAATCGCCAATCCGCTGGCGACGATCCTTTCAGCCGCGCTCATGCTGCGCCACTCGCTCGGCCAGGCGGCGGCAGCCGACCGGCTCGAGGCGGCGGTGAAGCGCACGCTGCGCGACGGCTTTCGCACCGCGGACATATATACTGACGGCTCGAGGAGGGTAAGCACCGCGGAGATGGCGTCGGCGGTCGCGGAACGGCTGTAGAACGGGAAAGCAGTCATGTTGAGAGTCGGGATCGTCGGTTGGCGCGGCATGGTGGGGTCGGTCCTCGTGGAGCGAATGCGCGAGGAGAAGGATTTCGACCTCGTCGAGCCCGTGTTCTTCTCCACCTCGCAGGCGGGCGGCAAGGGCCCGGGCATCGGCCGCGACACCGGTCCGGTCGGCGGCGCCAAGGACATCGAGGCGCTCAGGAAGCTGCCGGTGATCATCTCCTGCCAGGGCGGCGACTACACCAACGAGGTGCATCCGAAGCTGCGCGCCGGGGGCTGGAAGGGCTACTGGATCGATGCCGCGAGCGCGCTGCGAATGAAGGACGACGCGGTGATCATCCTCGATCCGGTCAACATGCCTACGATCAAGGACGGCCTCGCCGCGGGCAAGAAGGATTTCATCGGCGGCAACTGCACCGTGAGCCTGATGCTGATGGGCATGGCCGGGCTGCTGCAGCGCGACCTCGTAGAGTGGATGACCTGCATGACCTATCAGGCGGCCTCGGGCGCCGGCGCGGCTGCGATGCGCGAGCTGATGCTGCAGATGGGGCACCTCGGCGACGTCGCGAGGCCGCTCACCGACGACCCGGCCTCGAGCGCGGTCGAGATCGACCGCAAGGTCACCTCGGCGCTGCGCAACGGCGGCCTGCCGAAGAGCGAGATCGGCTATCCGCTCGCGGCGAGCCTGCTGCCCTGGATCGACAAGGATCTCGGCAACGGCCAGAGCCGCGAGGAATGGAAGGCGCAGGCCGAGGGCAACAAGATCCTCGGCCGCAGCGCGCGGCCGATCCCGATCGACGGCATCTGCGTGCGCGTAGGCGCCATGCGTTGCCACAGCCAGGCGATGACGGTGAAGCTGAGGAAGAGCGTGCCGCTCGGCGAGATCGAGGGCATGCTTGCCGAGGCGCACGACTGGGTGAAGGTGGTGCCGAACCGGCGCGACGAGTCGCTCGCCGAGCTCACGCCGGCGGCCGTGAGCGGCAAGCTGCAGGTCCCGATCGGACGCCTGCGCAAGATGCCGATGGGCGACGACTATCTCGCCGCATTCACGGTGGGCGATCAGTTGCTCTGGGGCGCCGCCGAGCCCTTGCGCCGAATGGTGCGGATTCTGCTCGATTCCGGCGTGCGTTGAGCGCGCCGGCGACAGGGAACAATTCCTTTCCGACCAACGCGATATCCGAGCAAAATCGAGAAGGTCTCTCAGGTTGCAGGGCTAACGCCATGATGTTATGGTAGTCAGCTCCGGAAGAAAGGCTCAGGGTGGGTTCAGTGGCTAAATCGGTCACCGGTATTCGTCTTGCCATCTTGGCGCTGCTCTGGGCGCCGCTGGCGGTTCACGCCGCAGGCCTCGGCCAGCTGAAGGTGATCTCCGCCCTCGGAGAGCCGCTGCGCGCCGAAATCGAGATCGTGTCGCTGCAGCGCGGCGAAGAAGACTCGCTGCAGGCACGGCTGGCGTCGCCGGAGGCGTTCCGCCAGGCGGGCATCGAGATGAGCTCGGCCCTGCTCGGCATGCAGTTCGCCGTCGAAAAGCGCGACGGCCAGTCCGTGATCCGCCTGCGCACGTCGCAGCCGGTCAACGAGCCGTTCCTCGACGTGCTGGTCGAGCTGTCCTGGTCGACCGGGCGTCTCGTGCGCGAATACACGTTCCTGCTCGACCCGGTCGAATACCGACAGAAGGCGCCCGCGGCGGCGGCTCCGGCGCCCACCGCACGGCCCGCGCCCGCGTCTGCTCCGGCCCCCGCGCCGCGCGCCGAACCGCGCAGGGCCGCTGCTGCGCCCGCGGCGGCGGGCGCCAGTCAGCACGAAGTCAAGAAAGGCGACACGCTAAGCGCGATCGCGAAGCAGAACCTGCCCGCGGGCGTGACGCTCAACCAGATGATGATGGCGCTCTATCGCGCCAATCAGGCCGCGTTCATCCGCAACAACATCAACCTGGTTCGCGCCGGGCGGATCCTGAACATCCCGGAACGCGAGGAGATTCTCGAGCTCGGGCGCGCCGAAGCGAGCAAGCAGGTGATGGAGCACATGGCGGAGTTCGCCGAGTACAAGCGCAAGCTCGGCCAGGTCGTCGCCGCCGCGCCGGCTGCGCCTGCACGCGAGCGCGAGGTCAGCGGGCGCATCACGCCCAAGCCTCCCGCTCCGGCGCCCGGCGAGGCGCGCGATCAGCTCAAGCTGTCCAAGGCCGAGCCGGGCAAGCCCGGCAGCGCGGCTTCCCAGGCGGCGCAAGCGGACGACCGGGTCGCGCGCGAGCGCGCGCTGAAGGAATCGCAGTCGCGCGTCGCCGATTTGGAGAAGAACGTCGCCGATCTCCAGAAGCTGCTCGAGATGAAGAGCCAGCAGCTCGCGGAACTGGAGAAGAAGGCGGCCGCAAAGCCGCCCGCGGTCCCGGCGCCCGCGCCCGCGCCAGCACCGGCGGCCAAGGCGCCCGAGCCCGTCAAAGAGGCGCCGAAGGAAGCGCCCAAGGCGCCTGCAGCGGCGCCCGCGATGGAGGCGCCGAAGGAAGCGCCCAAAGAGGCCGCCAAGGAAGCCCCGAAGGAAGCAGCCAAGGAAGCACCGAAGGAGGCCCCGAAGGAAGCGGCCAAGGAAGCGCCTAAAGAGGCGCCCAAGGAGGCGCCGAAAAAGGCGGCCAAGGCTGCAGCGCCCGTCGCGCCCGTCAAGGCAGCCCCCGAAAAGAGCTTCCTCGAGGAATTCATCGAGGACCCGATGGCGCTGGGCGGACTGGGCGGCGTCGTCGTGCTGCTCGGCGGTTACGGCTACTGGGCCTGGCGGCGCAAGAAGAAGGCGCAGTCGAGCAAATTCCAGGACAGCGTGCTCGGCGCCGCGGCGGGCGCGACCGGGTCGTCGGTGTTCAGCACGGCCGGCGCCGCGGCAGGAAGCGCGACGCCGCCGCCGGCCGCCGCCGCTCCGGCCGCCGACGTCTCGGAAGCCTCGGTCAGCGGCGTCAGCGTCGGCGGCGGCGAAAGCGACGAAGTGGACCCGATCGCCGAGGCCGACGTGTACATGGCGTACGGGCGCGACGCGCAGGCCGAGGAAATCCTCAAGGAAGCGCTCGGCAAGGATTCGAACCGGATTGCGGTGCATGCGAAGCTGCTGGAGATCTACGCTAGCCGCAAGGACGCGAAGAACTTCGAGCAGACCGCGCTCAAGGTGAAGGGCCTGACCAACGGCGCCGGCCCGGAGTGGGACAAGGCGATGTCGCTCGGTCACGCCATCGATCCGGGCAACGGCCTGTACGGCAGCGGCGGATCGGCGCCGGCGGAAGCGGCGCCGGCGGCGGCCACGGCGGCCGCCCCGACGCTCGACTTCGACATCGGCGGCGGCACGGCCGAGACGCAGGCCGTCCAGCCGGCCGCGCCCGCGCTCGACTTCGATATCGGCGCCCAGACCGGCGCGATCCAGAAGAGTGACTTCGCCGCCGGCGGCACGCTCAAGCTGGACACGGCGGAATCAAAGCCGGTGAGCGCCGGCCTGGACTTCGACCTGGGGGGCGGCGGCGCCGACGACGGCGAGAAGACGATGCTCATGCCGCCGCGCAAATCGCAGACCGCGCCCGAGAAGAAGGCGGATCCCGACGCCACGGTGGCGATGGATTTCGACCTCAACCTCGATCTCGGCGGCGCGAAGCCGGAGGCGCCCAAGGCGGCCGAGGCGCCGGTCGACCTCGGCGCCTTGAGCCTGGATCTCGGCACGCCGGGCGGCGGCGCGGGCGGCGGCAGCGCCGATCCGAAGTGGCAGGAGGTCGCCACCAAGCTGGACCTCGCCAAGGCCTACCAGGACATGGGCGACAAGGACGGGGCGCGGGAGCTGCTCAATGAAGTGCTGAAGGAGGGCGACGCTGCGCAAAAGGGCCAGGCGCAGCAGATGCTTTCCAGCCTCGGATAGCCGCGGCGCTCACCAGACTACGACAGGCCGCGGCGCGCAAGCGACCGCGGCTTTTTCAATTATGGCGACCAGCTCATCCATCCGTCTCGCACTGGGCATCGAATACGACGGCAGCCGCTTCCTCGGCTGGCAGACGCAGCCGGGCGGCGGCACCGTGCAGGACGCGCTCGAATCGGCGCTCTCCGGCATCGCCGATGCGCCGGTCACGGTGACCTGCGCGGGCCGCACCGACCGCGGCGTGCACGCGCGCGCGCAGGTGGTGCATTTCGACACGGCAGCCGTGCGCCCCGACTCGGCATGGGTGCGCGGCGTCAACGCTCTGCTGCCGGAGGCGGTGGCGGTGCTCTGGGCGCGGGCGGTGCCCGGCGATTTCCATGCGCGCTACGCGGCGGTCGCGCGCAGCTACCGCTACGTGCTCATCAATCGGCCGGTGCGCCCCGCGCTCGCGGCGCGCCACGCGGGCTGGGTCCATGCGCCGCTGGAGGTGGAGGCGATGCGCGCGGCGGCCGCCGGTCTGCTGGGGGAGCACGATTTTTCGGCGTTCCGCTCGGCCGAGTGCCAGGCGAAGAGCCCGGTGCGCACGCTGCACTCGATCGCGATCGAGCGCACGGGCGAGCGGGTGGATTTCATGCTGCGAGCCAACGCGTGGCTGCAGCACATGGTGCGCAACATCGTCGGCACGCTGGTGTATGTAGGCGCGGGCAAGCATCCGCCGCAATGGGCGCGCAAGGTGCTGGAGTCGCGCGACCGCGCGCTCGCGGCGCCGACCTTCGCCGCCGAGGGGCTGTACCTGGAGGCGGTCGAATACGACGCGCGCTGGGGCATTCCGGCGCCGAACGCGCAGCCGGTAGCGCTGGCGGTCCTCTCGTGAGGACGCGCATCAAGATCTGCGGTATCACGCGCAGCGAGGACCTGCGCGCCGCCGCGCAAGCGGGCGCCGACGCGATCGGCCTCGTGTTCTATCCGCCGAGCCCGCGCTGCCTCAGCCTAGACTGGGCGCGGCAGCTCGCGGGCGAGGCGCCGCCCTTCCTGAGCACAGTCGCGCTGTTCGTCAATCCGTCGGCGGCCGAGGTGTACGACGTGCTCGCGCGCGTGCGCCCCTCGATGCTGCAGTTCCACGGCGAGGAGACGCCGGTGTTCTGCGCGCAATTCGGCGCGCCCTGGATCAAGGCCTGCCGCGTGGGGCCGAACGTCGATTTGCTAGAATACCTGCGCCCGTTTTCCGGCGCGGCAGGCTGGCTGCTCGACAGCCACGTCGAGGAATACGGCGGCGTCGGTGAGAGCTTCGACTGGTCGCTGGTGCCGGCCGGACTCAGCCGCCCGGTGATCCTCTCGGGCGGCCTGACGCGGGAAAACGTGGGTGATGCCGTCCGCCGCGTGCGCCCCTGGGCGGTGGACGTGTCGAGCGGCGTCGAATCCGCCAAGGGCATCAAGGACGCGGGCAGGATCGCCGCGTTCGTCGCCGAGGTCAGGAATGCAGATGTATGACTTGCCCGACGCGCGCGGGCACTTCGGTCCCTACGGTGGCGTGTTCGTCGCCGAGACGCTCAGCCACGCGCTCGAGGAGCTGCGCGCCGCCTACGAGCGCTACCGCCGCGATGCGGGGTTCCTCGAGGAATTCCGCTACGAGCTGAAGCACTACGTCGGCCGC
>Ga0335082_10003478_pt1 | contig 17118 bp, 18 predicted proteins | sample Lox_Sample_41_FD_206718 | JGI IMG/M metagenome (GOLD analysis project Ga0335082, IMG submission 206718) | Soil microbial communities from Loxahatchee National Wildlife Refuge, Florida, United States - Lox_Sample_4.1 | ecosystem: Environmental > Terrestrial > Soil > Wetlands | place: USA... | reverse complement strand
GACGCACCTCACTCGCACCGCCATGCTCCGGGCAGGGAAGTCGTTGAGCCACGCCACAGCCGACCTCGCCGTCAAACTCGGCATCCGCGCGCGCGTGCTGCCCATGTCGGATGATCGCATCGCAACCTTGCTCGATACCGCCAAGGGCAAGCTTAAGTTTCAGGAGTATTTCGTGCGCGAGCGGCATCAGGTAGAGGTTCGCGGAGTGAGCTTCGAGGGGGCACGTGACGCGCGCCCTGCGCCGGGCCTCATCGACCGCATTGCCGCGGCGGAGGCAATCATTTTTGCACCGAGCAATCCGGTCACCAGCATCGGGCCGATTCTGGCAGTGCCGGGAATCCGCGAGGCTTTGCGGCAAGCTAAAGCTCCGGTCGCGGCCGTCAGCCCCATCGTTGGCGGCGTTGCGGTTTCCGGTCCCGCCGGCGAACTGATGAAGATGATGGGCTGGCCCAGCACCATCGCTGGAGTGGCCAAAGCCTACGAAGATTTTCTGGATGTGCTGATCGTCGACGGTGCCGATGAGGCAGAAGCTGCGTTCCTGCGAAGCGAAGATCTGCGCGTCTTGTGCACCAACACCATCATGAATTCGTTGGATGCTAGGCGCGCGCTGGCGCACTTTGTGCTGGAGGCGTGCGGCGTCGCAACTGCGGTCATGCCAAAGGGTGGAACCGCTGGACTTTAGTCCAGGTGACAAGGGTGCTGCGGCCGCCCTTGCGGTAGGTATTTTTGTTGTCATCCCAAGCGAGGAGTTCATCTGCCGCAGGCGGATGACGTACGATTCGAAGGACCCCTATACCAGAAGGATGTCTCGTCTCCGGCTTTGCGGGACGTCCCTCCGCTCAGGGTGACACAATGGAATAGACATCTCGCTTCTTGAAGGAAGAGCTATGAGAATCCTGGTAGGAATTGACGATTCGCATTTTTGCGATGCAGTGGTGCGCGCTGTTGTCGCCCAGTTTCGGACGGAGAATACCGAAATCCGTGTCCTGAATGTGTTGCAGCCGATTGCGCCCGCTCCTCCGCAAATGGCGGAGGGCTACGCTCCTGAGTTGGAAGCGCAGAAGCAGCCGGCCCGTGAACTGGTGGAGCGAATTGCGCAGGACTTAGGCCACGCGGGGTTTACTGTGCACACCGCCGTCGAAATCGGCGACGTCCGTGAGACGATCATCGATTCCGCAGCCGCCTGGGGCGCCGATCTGATCGTGGTTGGTTCCCATGGGCAGACAGGTATCCAGCGCTTCCTAATGGGCAGCGTGGCGGAATTTGTCGCCCGCCATGCCCGGTGCTCGGTGGAGATCGTGCGCGCCGCGGCGAAGAGTTGACAATCTCAAAACGTCCAGACCATGCCCGCCATCCTCCTCATCCCGGTTAAGGACCTCGCGACGGCCAAGCAGCGCCTTGCCGCGGTCCTCCCCCAGGAGCAGCGCTCTCTGCTGTCGGAGGCCATGCTGCGCGACGTGATGACCGCCGCCGCGGGCGTGCGCAATCGCCTCGAGGTAGCGCTGGTCACCGGCGATGCGCGCGCGCGGCAGCTTGCCCGCGACTTCGGCTTTGGTGTCATCGAAGATACGGTCAACGAGAGCGAGACAGCCGCCATCGGGATGGCCACCGCCTGGTGCGAGCAGCACGGCTACGACACGTCCGTCGTCATTCCTGGGGACATCCCCCTCATCACCAGCGACGAGCTGCATCGGGTACTCGACGCCGCGCCAGCCGAGGGTGCAGTCTTCGTTCCCGCCTATGACCGCCGCGGCAGCAATTGCATCCTGCGCCGGCCGGCATCCATCATTCCACTGCGCTTCGGCAACGACAGCTTCTTGCCTCATTGTGAAGCAATGCGGCAAACTGGCAGGGAACTGTTCGTCTTGGAAATGCCCGGCATCGGACTGGACATTGACAACCCGCACGAGCTTGAGCTCCTGGTGCAGCGGGGTGGCGACACTCGCGCGCAACGCCTGCTGCGGGAGTGGGGATTCGGAGCGGGTGACGAAACCAAATTGGAAGCGGCGGTGTGATGCGCTCCCCATCTCTCATCCCCATCGGCGAACTGCACGCGCTGCCCGTGCTTAGCATGCGCGAGGTTTTTTCCGTCGACTCCGTCGCCGATCGCATTGTGGATACGCTCGCTCTAGGCGGCCTGCGCCTTCACGAGGGCGACATCCTGGTGGTCAAACACAAAATCGTCTCCAAGGCCGAAGGCCGCAGCGTCAAGCTTGAAACAGTGAAGCCCTCTGCTGCCGCTCGCAATTTCGCGCGGAAAAACAATGCCGACGCCCGCGTCGTTGAGCTGGCCCTGCGCGAGGCGAAGCGCGTGGTGCGCAGGAAGCACGTACTCATCACCGAAACTCACCACGGCTGGGTGTGCGCCAACAGTGGCGTCGACGTCTCCAACGTGGATGGCGGCAAGAGTGCGGTGTTACTGCCGTTGGACCCCGACCGCTCTGCTGCGCAAATTCATCGAAAATTGAAGCGGCGCACCGGGCTGTACATTCCCGTCATTATTGCCGACAGCTTTGGACGTCCCTGGCGCGAGGGGTTGTGCGATGTCGCCATTGGCGTTGCCGGCATGAAACCTTTGCACGACTACCGCGGCAAGCACGATCCCTACGGCTACGAGATGCACGCTACCGAAGAGGCCGTAGCCGACGAGCTGGCGTGCGTTGCCGGCCTGGTATGCGGCAAAGATGCACGCGTTCCGGCTTGTATAATCCGTGGATACGCATACCGGCGCGGAAGCGGAAACGCACGCCAGTTAGTGCGTCCGAAAGAGAAGGATTTGTTTCGCTAGTTTTTGATGCTGTCATCCTGAGCTCGGGGAGGGTCCGCCGGTGGACTCTCCCCGGAGCGAGGGACCCCTATAGTGGAAGAGCGCCTCGGAGAGATCCTTCCACGACAGAGGTCCCTCGACTCGGACTAAAGTCCTCGCTCGGGATGACAGCACAAAGCATAAATGCCCACTGACCGGCTCGACATCGTCGCTCGGGATGACAGATGTGATTTTGCGCGGGCCCTCGCTCAGGATGACAATGTAAATAGGAGAACTTCATGGTGGGCCTGACGTGGGCCAATTCGCCTACCCTCCAGAACACCACGTGGGACGCTGTTCGCCACCACGTCTCTCCCCCGGTACGCGGTGTATTGGAAAGAGTCCTCGCTTCGCTTGACGGCGGCACGCTCAGCCGCGACGAATGCTTCTTGCTCGCCCAGTGCGCTGGCGACGATCTCTTCGGGCTAGTAGTTGCCGCCAACGAAATCCGCCACCGACTGGTGGGCGACGTCGTCAGCTACGTGGTCACCCGCAACATCAACTTCACCAACGTGTGCTTCGTGGGCTGCAAGTTCTGCGCCTTCGGCGTCGGGCCCCACCATGAAACCGCCTACTTCCTCTCGCTCGATGAAGTGGCCCTGAAGTCGCGCGAGGCTGAGCAGTGGGGCGCCACCGAAGTTTGCATCCAGGGCGGACTGCCCCGCGATCTACCGCCCTTCTACTATCGCGACATCCTGTGCGCGGTGAAGTCGGCTACGCCGAGCATGCACTGCCACGCTTTCTCGCCCATGGAGATGGCCTACGGCGTCGAACTGACGGGCATGCCCATTCGCGAATATCTCTTGATGTTGAAGGAAAACGGGCTGGACACCTTGCCCGGAACCGCCGCTGAGATCCTCGACGACAGCATCCGCCACGTGCTCTCGCGTAACAAGCTGAGTACTGCGCAGTGGCGCGAGGTTATCGAGACTGCGCACCAGTGCGGCATCCGCAGCACCTCCACCATGATGTACGGCCACCGCGAGACAGTCGAACACTGGGTCAACCAGTTGCTTCTGCTGCGCGAGATTCAGGCGCGCACCGGCGGCTTCACCGAGTTCGTGCCCCTCGGCTTCATCCACGACAAAACCTTGCTGTTCGCGCAGGGACTGGCTCGCGCCGGCGCTACCCTGGAGGAACACCTCAAGGTTCATGCCCTGGCTCGCGTGATGCTGGCCGGCGCGATCAATCACATTCAGGTCTCATGGGTGAAGCTTGGCCGCGAAGTTTCGCAACTGATGCTGCTGGCCGGAGCGGATGACTACGGCGGCACGCTCTTCGAGGAGAACATCTCGCGGTTGGCGGGCGCAACCGCCGGGCAGTACGTGTCAACCGCCGAGTTCCAGGAGCGCATTCTGGAGCTGGGCCGCATTCCCGCCCAGCGCAACACCGTGTACACGAAGTATATGTACCCCATGCAATCGAACGCCCCCGAAAGACTGACGGCGGGCGGCGCGGCATGATCGCCATCGTGGGCGGCACCGGGCCGGAGGGCTCGGGACTGGCGCTACGCTGGGCGCGCGCCGGAGAGTCCATCATCATCGGCTCGCGGGACGCCGAACGCGCCCACACCGCCGCCGCGCGGATTGCCGAAGCTGCCGGTCCGCTGGCTAGCGTGGAAGGCGCGGATAACGCCACCGCTGTCAAGATGTCCGACATTGTGGTAGTCACCGTTCCTTTCGCCGGTCAGGCTGAGCTGCTCAAGCAACTCAAACCTTCCTTCCGTCCGGGCACGGTGCTCATCGATGCCACAGTGCCTCTTGCGGCCGCCGTTGGTGGGCGGCCCACCCGGGTGCTGGGCGTATGGCAGGGTTCGGCCGCCGAGCAGGCTGCGGAGATCGTGGGCAAGAACGTGGTTGTGGCCGCTGCTTTTCACAGCCTCTCCGCCACCGTGCTGCAGGGCGATCAGCCGGTGGATTGTGACGTGATCGTGTGCAGCGACGACGAGCGTGCCCGCCAGGCCGCCTCCGAACTGGCCACTAAGATTCCCGGGGTGCGCGCCATCGACGGCGGCAAGCTGGAGAACGCGCGCATTGTGGAAGCCATGACCGCGCTGCTCATCACTCTCAACATCCGCCACAAAGTCCATGGGGCAGGATGGAGGGTAACCGGGCTTGGAATTTGAAGGCAAAAGCCGCAGCAACAAACAAGTAAGTGCTTCAACATCGAAGCAACATCTCCAGCGTCAGCGCGCGGGAAATGGTTAGCCGGGAAAAGACTCGCATTCGTGGACCCTACCTCAAACCTGACCGACTGGCTGAAGGCCCGCATCGCCGAGGAGCCCTACTGGTTTCATCGCATGGAACTTCCCGGTGGCATCGTCACCCCGGGCTGGAGTGATCCCAGGGCCGAGAAGTTGCCCCACTTCGGGTTGCCCGAAGACATGAGCGGGATGCGCGTCCTCGACATCGGCAACGCCGAAGGCTTCTTCTCCTTCGAGGCCGAGCGTCGGGGCGCCACGGAAGTAATCGGCATCGAGAACTATCCCCCCATGGCCCGCAAGTTCGAGATCTGCCGCGCGGCGCTGGGTTCGCGGGCACGTACTTACATGGCGACCGTGTACGATCTCAACCCCAACAGCTTCGGAACCTTCGATCTGGTGATGTTCTTCGGTGTGCTCTACCATCTTCGCCACCCCATTCTGGCGCTGCAAAAGATTTACTCCGTTTGTGCCGGCACCGTCCTCATGCAGACCGCCACCTGCGAAGAGACCTCCGACAAGCCCATGGCGGAATTCCATCCCTTTGGGGTGAAGAGCGGCCCGCCCGAGAATCCCAGCCACGACCCGACCTGCTTCTGGTTCCCTAATCTTGCCTGTTGTGCGGCCCTGCTCGAGCACGTAGGCTTTATAAACGCGGAGCAGATTTCACCGCCACCGGCGCGCGGCGTCCTCGGCCGTCTGCGTCCCCCCGGCGCTCCCGTGGGCGGCGTGTTTCGTGCCCAGGCTGCGACGCAACGAAAAGGAGCGCCGCCCGATGAAATGAAAGCGCCCTGGTCCTGAGGCAGGCCTCGCGAAGCGGTGCAGGGCGACGGGATGGCGGCTGACCGGGCTGGGAACTTAGGGTCTTGGGGAAGCTATGAAGCTGTTTTCTCGCTGTCACGAGGCGGGGTAGAGTGTATCCTTGCATCGCTGAGGCTCGAGATGAGTGCGTCAACCCAATAGAAGAGTCGAGATGGTGCGCGCTCATCGCCGATGATCCAACGATTGGCGTCGGTTCGCCCGCCATCAACAGGAGTGGATTGGTAGTTGGCTCCCAATTCCTGTTTCTGGTTTCTTGATCATTCTCGCGGGAGCAACCAGAATCCTGGCGCCCCATGATTAGGTCCGTACTCACCATTCTTGTCTTCGTTTTAGCGGCAATCGAACCGGTCGCCACCACTTTCTGCGTCGAAAGTCGTCGCACGCCACGAGGTCCAATCATCGACAGTGCGATGGCGACCCGAGAGGCTTTCAATGGGCTGGATCCCAGATGCCCAAAAGAAATCCGAAGACGACTGAGAGTAGTCGAGGTTCTGTATTACTCGACTGACAAGGAAATCCATCAAGGCCAGCTAGTTATCGATTCCGCATTAGAAGCAGATATTCAAAGAGTATTCGAGCTAGCACGCAAAGAGCATTTTCCGATCTATTCCGTTATTCCCCTGTCAGATATGCGCTTCCGCAAGAATGGCACGTGGGATGATGAGTTGTCGATGAAGGCCAACAATACGTCGGCGTTTAATTGGCGACTCACCACTAGTAGGTATCACTTGTCTAACCACGCCTACGGTAGGGCTGTCGACATTAACCCGGTTCAGAATCCCTACATAAAGGCTGATATGATCCTTCCGGAGGGGGCGAAATTTGATCCGAACGTTGACGGTACGCTCACGGCCACTCATCCGATTGTGCGAGCCTTTAAGCAACTGGGTTGGAAATGGGGTGGCGAGTGGATAAGCGTGAAGGATTATCAGCATTTCGAAAAACCATGGAAGATACCATGAAGCGATGTGTTGACCGCTGGAGCGTTCACTTGTAGGAGCTACAGAGGAGGTCGAGAATAAAGCAGATGAGTCCGCCAGAACAGGTAGGCTCGAATGGCGGGAACGCTCAAGGGGCATCCGCTCACGAACAGAAACGTGAACAACGCCGAACGATTAGTGAGAAAACCTCCATCCGCTTGAGTCTGTTGCTGACAGTTCTCCTTCCGGTCGTTTCGGCGCTTCTCGCCGGCGCCTACACTGTTGGAAGATGGATGGGTGTCAACAATAGTGACCTCCAGCGGAAACTCGCTGAGGCAACGGACCGCAATCGAGAATTGACCAACAACATCACGGAGTTAACCCATGGGCTGTGGGTTGATATCACCAGCCTTGATATGTCCGACCGGCAGGTCGAAGACTTAATTCAACCCGCGAAAACTGTGCACGCTGATAGTGAGGTCTCTAGTTACTTGAATCAGCGTGGGCTAAACATTTATCGGGCGGAGAAAACTCGGGCTGCGGGTCGGCCTCTTAGAAGAACAGAGATTGATCGCGCGCTCAGATGGTTTAAAGAGGCTGAGGAGCTTGATAAGACAGCTTTCTTTCCCTATTGGAACGCTGCATGCATGTTCGGTCTATTGCACAATGCAGATGAGGCTGTGCGTAGCCTCATGGAGCTGGAGAAGGCCTTACCGCCAAACCGCAGGGCTGAGTTTGAGGGAAAAATCGCTCGTGACACCGACTTGTGTCCGATCGACGAAGATACAGTTTTCAAGGACTACGTTCAGAACCAGTGGAAGGTTCACCGCGAGGCTCAGTGCTCGGGAGGGAGAACTCACTAAACACCAATCGCGGCTGAGGGGAACCGCCGAACCCTTCGGCACATTATGGCCACCACGATCGCCCCGCCTAACCTCTCCGCACGCCCAGTGCGACTGACTGTCGAGCGCACACGAGGAAGCTTGACCGCACGTGTTCGCGCACCTGGATGAAGGACCCATGCGCTTAGAGGGAGCACTCGACGTCGCCGCGTAATGGTCGAGGCCTCTCTTACAGTTCTTCTGCAGGAAACATGAAACATGGAACTCGAATCTCGAAGCTACTCACGCCCCACTGCCACGGCTTCCGCTTTGCGCGCTTCGCTCCACGCCGGCGGTTCGATCCGACGCAGCCTTACCGTGCGGTACAGAAGATAGACGGCGACCGCGAGGCACACCAGCACAGCAACGATGGACGCTTCGGGGCCGAAGGGGCCGCCGGTCAGCATGCGAGGGCCGCTGAGCGAGCCGCGCACCCATCCCACGTCGGTGCCTGCTCCAGAAACCGACATCCCGAACACCGTGCCTTCGGTGAAGTTCCATCCGATATGCATTCCGATGGGAAGCCAGAGCCGCCGGGTCACCGCATAGGCAGCGCCCAGAAGGATACCGGCTTCCAGCATGATGGCCAGCGAGCTGCCGAAGGTGGCGCCGGGATTGCCCAGATGCGCCAGCCCGAATAGCGCCGAGGTAAACAGCAGCGCGCCCCAGGTGCCCACGATACGCGAGCTTAGGCGGAACAGAATACCACGAAACAGCAGCTCTTCCAGGAAGCCGGCCATCACCGCCAGCGCCAGCCCGGTCAACAGCGCATGGGCGGGGCCGAGGCCTGTGGGATGGTAGATGCCTATTGCCCACAGGATCGCCATGACGCCTGCAAACAGGGTCAAGCCGACGCCGAGTCCGGCCGCCAGTTCCGGCGCAGCGCGGCTGGGGTCGAGTTCACGCAGCGGACGCCGCTCGATCCAGTGTGCGCCTCCCACGTACACCAGCAGGAAGGTCGCGGCCACGGCCAGCGCCCCCACATCCGGCGGGAGATGTTTGCGGAATATGCTTTGACCGCCCGCCACCGCCAGCAGCGCCGCCAGCATGGTCAGCAGTCCCAGGCCAACTTCTTTCCAGCGTGCTCGCACCCTACCAACCCTCGCTACGAAATCCCTGGCACGCGGTGCTGAAAGATCACACCTTATCCCTATCCACTTTTCTTCATTCCGCGTTCAACACTGTTTCAAACAGCAGCAGGCAAACGGCTGTAAAGACGACATCGTAAACCGCCAGCATCTTAATCCAGAAATCGGGCGAGGCGTCCCCCGTCAGGATGGACGTAGTCGCATCCACCATGCCGAGTAGGGCCGGAATGGAAATGGGAAAGAGAATGAGCGGCAGCATAATTTCGCGGCTGCGAGTGCGAATGGAGAGTGCCGCAAAGAACGTTCCGTTCACGACCAGTGCCCATGTACCAAGCAGGGCCACCACGATGAGCTGCCAGGCTGGCCCGACCGAGCGCAGCCCGTAAAACACCACGAACAGCGGCGTCATCAATACTTCCAGTATCAGGACGAAGAGAAGATTGCCGATTGCCTTGGCGAGGAACAGGGCGTTCGGGGGTGCGGGAGACACGCGGTAGGCGTCGAGCACCTGATTGCGCAATTCGCGTGCCCAGGTCTGGTTCAGTGCGAAAATTGCTGCGAACAGCAGCGCAACCCACACCAACCCGCCTGCGATGTGCCGCGACTCCTCCGCCGTGGGATTGAAAGCGAAACTGAAGACGACCACCACCAGCAGCGCGAAGAACAGCATGGAGTTGAGGGCGTCTTTGGAGCGCCACTCCAGGCGGAGATCTTTCAGCAAGGTCGCGCGCGTTGTGCCGAGCGTAGTCACGGCGTCGTCTCCACCCTGGCGTTCACCTTCGACGTGGTTGCTGCGCGAGCTACAATCTGTCCCGCCGCCATGTGTACGAACTCGTCGGCGATGCCCTCCATCAGCGCCGCCTGATGGGTGACTACGAATACGGTCTTGCCCTGGTCGCGCACCTGTCCCAAAACAGCCGCCATCTCGCGGGTTGAATGGGCGTCCACATTGGAGAAGGGTTCGTCCAACAGGATCAGCTCCGGATCGTGGAGGACGGCGCGCGCCAGGGAGAGCCGCTGCCGCATACCCTGTGAATACTGACCCACACGCCGCGACAACTGCGGATCGAGGCCTACCATCGTCATGGCTTTCTCGCAGATGCTGTCACCGCGCTGGCCGTACAACCCGGCAAAGTAGCGCAGGTTCTCCATGCCGCTCAGCTCGTCGTAGAGCAGGGGAGCGTGCGCCATGTAACCCACGCGATGCGCCACCTCGCGAGCTTTGCCGGCGCCGAGCAGAGTGACCGTCCCCTGACTGGGCTCCATCAGCCCGGTGACGATGCGCAGCAGGGTGCTCTTGCCGGCGCCATTATCGCCGAGCACGACATACAGGCGAGCAGGCGCGAAGCTGGCCGAAATGCCGCGAATCGCGGCAAAGCGGCCGAAGAACTTCACCAGATTTTCCAGGACGATGACAGGCGGAGAGGAGAGATCGTGTGTGCCTGTCATGTGGAACGGTTCCGTGATCTCCTCTGCCAGCGGGTTAATGGCCCTGCGCGCCAGCTTGCGCTCCCGTCAGCGCCGCCTTCTGCGCATTTCCGTCAGCAGCGGGGGCAGCGCCCGGTTGTCCAGGCTGTTTCGGAGCGTACTTGGAAGCGCACTTGGCCTGGATGTTCGTGGCACGGAAGACGCCATCGCGGCCGTACTTGCCTTCCGCCAGCGCCTGCGCGTTGTCCTTGAAGGTATCGGGTGGGGCCTCGGTCCCGCTGTACACCACCGGCAGCGTGCGATCTTGCTCCACCAGCAGGAACTCCAAGTGTGTACCCTGGCGCTTGATGGAGCCGGGAACCACATTGCCTGCCACGCGCAGGCGCTTGCTGTAGGCGCCGTTGCCCATGCCGTTCAGTTCTTTGATGGTGACGTAATAGCTCTTGCTGTCCTGAACGCCGGTGTAAGCCAAATAGCCGAGCGAGAGCAGTATGATGGCGATCACAGCGCCAAAGCGGATGTACCTGCGTCCCTGATCAGACATGGGATGAATCCTTTACGACTTGATTCCTTGGAGCTTGCTCACGGGAGCCGCAAAGGCCCTCGGGATGGACTAAGGATACCGCCTTTGACGACACAGCGTCATGTGATTTAGATCACATTGCGAGAGGTTTTTTCAGAGATCCCTCTTCTTCCCGTCTTCTATCCATATGGGAACGGAGGCGACATGGTGAAACTGATTTCCCGCGCGATCTCGACGACGCGTTGCGAACGGGCTGTGGAACGACCCGTTACTGGCGAGCGGCCACTTGCTATCGATCACTGGCCCAACCAGCTAACACGGTTTTACGGCGTAATTTCCCAAACTGTGCCGTTGCCGTCAGATCCCCCTTGCAGGGTTGTTCCGTAGACATTTCCGCTAGCGTCGAGGACTACGCTGCCGTAAGGAGAGTTCCCATCGTTGTTACCGATGCCAAAAAGTGTGAGATTGGTTTCTGTCCATCCCCCGCTGGATGGCGTCAGCTTGAAAACCAGGCCAAAATTCGATGGGCCTTCCGTAAACACGGTACCGTACGCATTGCCCGCCGCATCCAGAGTTGGCGTGTCAAACGCACCGAAATTGCTGGCAAAGTTGTTGTAGATGTTCGTGAAGGTCCAGCCGCCATTCGAGGATTGCAGTTCGAAGGCGTAGCCGCCGGAGCCAGAAGAGATGGTCGTGCCATACAGATTCCCTGACGGGTCGAAGGTCACGCCTCCAATAGGATAGGAAGGGCTCTGGAACTCGTAGATCGTGTTATACGTCCATCCCGATCCGGAGGGCGTGAGCTTGTACACGGTGCCATATCCGGCGCCGCCATTAGGAGTCGTACCGTAGAGGTTGCCGGCGGTGTCGAAAGTCACACCAGCGAAGGGCTGCTCTGCGTTGGTGAAGTGGTGTAGGATGGTCTCGGTCCACCCGCCGTTCGAGGGTGACAACTCAAAAACCGTACCGTCGTTGCCGCTACTGTCTCCAGAAGTTGTGCCATAGATATTGCCGGCCTGATCGAAAACCAGGTCGTCCGCATACTCGGGATAGGCTCCGTCGCTACCTCCCTGGAAGCGGTACAAGACGGTCTCGATCCAGGGGCAGATTGCGGTGTGGCAGGCTGTGGCGGGCAGACGCAAAGTGAAAACGGTCCCGTACCCGTCGCCGCCAGCCGCCGTCGTGCCATAGAGAATGCCGCCCGGCCCAGCAGTTACCCGGCCCAAGGGATAACCTCCGTCCCTGCCACCGGTAAAGTTGTAAAGCGTCGATAGGACCCAACTCGAGCCACCATGTTTCAGTTCGTAAACCGTGCCGTATCCGTACCGGCCTCCTTCTGAAGTCGTGCCGTACAGACTGCCGACGATCAGATTCACGCCAGCATAGGGAAATCCGCCATCCCCTTTATCGCTGAATGAGTGCAGTACGGTGAAGGTCTGCGCTTGCGCCGACGGCAGAGTAAGGACTGCTGTTGCGAACAGGAGTGGCGCGACCAGCGCGAGCGGTCCCGTGCGCAAGCTGATATTGAGGATCAAAGTCCCGCGTTGCTTTGCACCTGCCATTCCGATTTTCTGTGACCACCATCTCAAACGACTGCCCGAGCAAAATTTCTTGTAAGCGGGGGGCGCCCGCGGCCTACCCAGGCACCTGTGGTCTGCAGCGGTACTAGGCAGCACCACGACGTTCTATGGACTGGTCGAGACTGCTGCGAACCAGGCTGATCAGTTCTGCCGGCGGCAGCGGTTTGGCGCGGAACACCACATTTAAACCGTCGTACTCGACGAATGCCTCCGGCAGTCCGCTGAGGACGATGATAGGAAGCCAATCGTTTTCCGCACGAATAGCGCGTACCAGTTCCGAACCGCTGGTAACAGGCATGACGTGGTCGGTGACTACGACGCCGATCCGGTCCGCAAGAGCGCGCAGCAAGACCAGAGCGCTGGCCGCGGTGGTCGCGATGCTGACCTCAAATCCCGCATTGCGCAGCACTGCTTCCCGAACTTTAAGCTGCAATGGGTTGTCATCGATAAGCAGGACTTCGCTGCATCGATTTACCGACCCACCTTCACCTACCACAGGCGCAATCCCTCGCTACTACCGGCGCCGGAGCTTCGCCGCTGGGCAGAGATACTACCTCAAGCGACAAAAAAACGGGAGTATATTTTGAGAGCCGATGACAGTAATCGGGACGACCATATCGAAGTAGCGCTACCATCGCTCAAACATACCCCGCGCTGCAAGACGCATCGCAAGCCGCAGGTGTTGGGTGGCCGAACCGTCTCCAGTCCGACCAATAGAATGAGGCCCGAGTGTCTTAGGCGATAGGCTGCTCCCCGCAAATCTCTTTCCGCGCCTGGAACCAGTCCTGCTCGGGAGAACCGCCACGTCCTCCACGCTGCACGTACAGCTCGTACGCACGCGCGCGAATCTTCTGCTCCAGCATCGGCGCCGATTGAGACCCCTGAGCAAATTCGGGCGACGTCGTCACCGGTACCGCCACTTGAGTGCCATTTCCGCTTACGGACTTGGCCTTGCGGCTCCGTTTCTTCGGCGTTTCACTGTCATTGGCCCGTGTTACCTTTGCCATCGCACTTCACTCCTAACCCTAGATTGGCAACCGGTCCGCGCTCTTGAGAGGTCGCGGCTGATTGCTATGTATCCACTATACCCAATTTCGGGCGGATTGGGGCGCATAGGTGGCGTTTTTAACATCCCTCCGCGTCTCAACTTAGTAAAGTGCTGCTCGTCACGCTTCACTGTGACGAGGGCTCGCGAAAGCGTGGTTTTGGTGTCCAATTAAGACGTATGGTTCGAGGAACTTAGCTGGCTGCGGTTGCGTACCACGCAGAGGGGCTGGACCCGGTCATCTCATGATCTTCTTCGAAATTCTCCGGCAGATGTTGCGGACGCTGTGGGCGCACAAGTTGCGTTCCTTCCTGACGATGTTTGGCATCGCCTGGGGAGTCGGGTCTCTGCTCCTGCTGGTCGGCTTGGGCGAGGGCTTCCGTTCCGGCAACCGCCGCGAACTGAACTCCCTTGGCGAGGACATCATGTTCATCTTCCCGGGACGCGCGCCCGCGGTCGCCGGCAACATGAGTTCGGGCCGGGAGTACCACCTCACGTATCAGGACTACCTCGACGTTCAGAGCGAAGCCCCCCACGTCCGCGCGGCCGCGCCTGTCCTGCGAAGGACTGACATTCGCGAAGTCAGCGAGTACGGCAACACCAACGGAGAGGTCGTGGGTGTTCCACCGCACTTCAACACCATTCGCTATCTACCGCTCGACAGCGGCCGCTGGCTGAATGACGCGGACGACACCCAGAAGCGCTTCGTATGCGTCGTCGGCGACGAGATGGTGAAGAACCTGTTCCCGGGAGGAAGGACCGCAGTCGGGAGTTCAATCCTGCTGAATGACGTTCGCTTTGAAGTGGTGGGCGTGGTGAAGCGCGTCGGCCATGGCGATGACAACGCGACCAACAATCGCGTCTTCCTGACCTACACCATGATGCACCAGTTCTTTCCCCTGGCTGCAGACCAGCAGGAGAATGCAGTCTCGTTCATCAACTACCGGCCGCGGGTGCGCGACGAGCACGGGCTCGCGCGCGAAGAGGTGCGCAAAATCATCGCCCGTAATCACGGCTTCGATTGGCGGGGTGAAGACGCCTTTGAGGACTGGGACACGGTGAAGAACGCCGAGACGGTGGGCAAGATCTTCGACGTGATGGACATCTTCTTGGGCGGAGTTGGCCTGGTCACACTCACGCTCGGCGCCATTGGCATTGTCAACATCATGCTGGTGGCAGTCAGCGAACGCACCCGTGAGATTGGCTTGCGCAAGGCGCTGGGCGCCACGAATCGCAGCATCCTGCTGCAGTTTTTCCTGGAGGGCGCGTTCCTCACTCTGATGAGCGGCGCCATCGGCATGGGCGGCGCCGCTCTGCTCATGCAGATGATGAGCGGCATGGGCAAGGTGCCCGGTTTCGATCCTCCCACAATGTCGTACATGTCGGCGACGGTCGCCATCGGAACGCTGGCTCTGGCGGGAATCTTTGCCGGCCTGTATCCCGCCCGCAAAGCCGCCCTCTTGCAGCCGGTTGAGGCCTTGAGGCAGGAGTAACCATATGGTGAAGGACCTCCTCACGCAAGCTTACGGCGCGATGCAATACAACCGCCGCCGAACCGCTCTGACCATGCTGGGCATGGCGTGGGGCATCGCCACGGTCGTCCTGCTGCTGGCCTATGGCGCGGGCTTCGGCCGCGCCATCGAAACCATCTTCGCCAACTGGGGCACTCGCATCATCGGGGTCTTTCCCGGGCGCACCTCGCAGCAGGCCGGCGGGCAGAAGGCGGGCACCAAGATCAAGTTCACCTTCGACGACATCGACCGCATCGTCAACGCCGCGCCCCTGGTCAATCGCATCACCCCCATGGTCGAAAAGCAGAGCAATGTGCAGCAGGATGTGCGCACCTACACCCTGCCTGTCCAGGGTATCTATCCCTCGATCTTCCAGATCCTCGCATTGCACTTGAGCGAAGGCCGCTTGCTGAACCAGGAAGACGAGATGTCGCGCGCGCGGGTCGCCGTCATCAGCTCGGAGGCAAAGTCCAAGTTATTCTCCGGCCAGTATGCGCTGGGACAGTTTATCCGCGTTGACGGCATCAGCTTTCAAGTTGTGGGAATCCTTTCGGCGCACATGCAGGAGGGCGATGACAACGTCAACAAAGTCATCTATATCCCCTTCACCACCATGGGCGACTTGAAGGACACGCATTATCTTGACGGCATCTGGCTCGACTATGAAGGCAACCAGTACGAACTGGTCGAACGCCAGGTGCGCGGGGTGCTGGCCCAGCAATACAACTTCAAGCCCGACGACAAGCGCGCTGTCTTCGTCTACAACATGATGAAGCAGTTGAAAGAGTTCAACATCGTCATCACTGCGCTGCAGGTCCTGCTGGCCTTCATCGGCACACTGACGCTGGGGATCGGCGGCGTGGGCCTGATGAACATCATGCTGGTCTCCGTGACCCAGCGCACGCGCGAAATTGGGGTGGAAAAGGCCCTGGGCGGCCGCAAGCGCGACATCCTCTTTCAGTTTCTGGCCGAAGCTCTGGCCATTACTTTCGCCGGCGGCATTGCGGGAATTGTCCTCGCTTACGCCGTTGCCCTCGGGGTGGGGCGCATCACTTTCTACAGCGCGATCGCCAAGAACGCCGAGGCCGCCGACATCCGCCTCATCATCGATCCCACTATCGTCCTCGTGGCGACCGTCATCCTGACCTTCGTGGGCCTGGTCAGCGGGATGCTGCCAGCCATCAAAGCCTCGCGCCTCGACCCCATTGAAGCGCTGCGCTACGAGTAGGAAGCAGTGCGCTACCTTCTTTGATGGCCGCTCCTGCCCGTGTACCGTTAGAGTGTTGCATCTCTGTCATCACGAGTGGACTTCAGTCCGCGAAGGATCTGCTTTCCCCCCAATCCCATAAAGGGAACGTGGGCCGCCGCATGTGACGACTGCACTAGCGCCGGAGACGTGCCAAGTCGGATAATAAGAATGGCAAATGATGCTGGCGAGGTCATCCGTCGGCTCCCACCTCGGCTCCATTGAGCGCCGCGAGTTTCGACAGGCGACGTTTCGACCTCGCTGTTTTCCCTGCGTTGGCCATCTCTTGAAGGAGGTTTGCCATGGATCATCCACAATCCGGCAACCTGCTGCTTGAGCCTTCGAGTCAGCGCCCGCGTTCGTGACAGGTCCCGCCTTCGCCTCGGGGAACGGAGACGGCACTGCCCCTCAGACCCGGGAGTTACGGGCCGGGGAATCCTGGGAAATGCGACTCCTCATCAGGTGATTGAAGCTCAAGCCCTGCTTCTCAGGGTCAGGGCGTAGGAGGCCTAATGGGAACTCATTCTGGGCAGACGAAGCCGAAGGATGCGATGAATCTCTTCGGGCTCTTCTTTGCACTGCTAGCGTCCACCCTGGCCGCCGCGTTGCTGATGGCAATGTACGCCATCCGCGACTAGAACCGCCATTGGGGCGAACCGGCCGCTAGGCCGAGAGCGGGGTCGTTGACCCCACGGCGGAGCGCGCGTTTGCTTTCCAACTGGCTTCGTGGAGGTGCGTTATGGAATCAGTCGCTACACTTTCCCGCGTAGCAATCAGCAGGGTCCTGCTGGCAACCGACTTTTCCACCGAGGCGCAAAGTGCCCTCGCGTGGGCCCTCTTGTTGTCGAAGCGTTACGGGTCCAGGCTCTTCCTTACGTACGCCGTGCCACCGGATGCCGGCACTCGCGGGGTGGAGATTCAGGTTCCCTTGCACGAGATGATGCAGAGCAATGCCGAGCGACAGGTGGCATTGCTGGAGCAAACCCCCGAGCTGCGCTCGCTTCCCCACGAGGTGATTATGCGCTCCGGCGAGCCTTGGCAGGTCCTGTCCCAAGTGGCGTCGGAGGA
>Ga0335082_10003477_pt1 | contig 17119 bp, 18 predicted proteins | sample Lox_Sample_41_FD_206718 | JGI IMG/M metagenome (GOLD analysis project Ga0335082, IMG submission 206718) | Soil microbial communities from Loxahatchee National Wildlife Refuge, Florida, United States - Lox_Sample_4.1 | ecosystem: Environmental > Terrestrial > Soil > Wetlands | place: USA... | reverse complement strand
GCCGGGGTGCTGCTGCTGCGGGAGCTGTGGCGCACGGTGAGCGGCCAGGCGACCGACGCCGAACTGGTCATGGTGCAGGAGTCGGAGGATCTCGCCCAGGTGCACGACCTGCACATCGGCGAGCCCGGCCCCGGCAACGGCAAGGGCTGAACGGAGCCGGCCATGACCGTCACCATCTTCCTTGGTTCGCTCCTCGTAGCGATGGCGCTCGGGATCCCGATCGCCTTCGCGCTGCTGCTGTCGGGCGTCGCGCTGATGTGGCACCTGAACGCGTTCGACCCGCAGATCCTCGCGCAGAACGTGATCAACGGCGCCGACAGCTTCCCGCTGCTCGCGGTGCCGTTCTTCATGCTCGCCGGCGAGATCATGAACGTGGGCGGGCTGTCGCGGCGCATCGTCGACCTGGCGCTGACGCTGGTCGGCCATGTGCGCGGTGGCCTCGGCTTCGTGACCATCCTGGCGGCGTGCCTGATGGCGGCGCTGTCCGGATCGGCGGTCGCCGACACCGCTGCGCTCGCCGCGCTCCTGCTGCCGATGATGGTCAAGGCCGGCCACGACAAGGCGCGCGCGGGAGGACTGATCGCCTCGGCGGGAATCATCGCACCGGTCATCCCGCCCTCGATCGGCTTCGTGATCTTTGGCGTTGCCGCCAACGTCTCGATCAGCAAGCTGTTCCTCGCCGGGATCGTCCCCGGGCTGCTGATGGGGGTGTCGATCGCCATTACCTGGTGGTGGGTCGCGCGGCGCGAAGGCAGCCAGCCGCCGCCGAAGGCCACGTCGGCCGTGCGCTGGAAAGCGCTCCGGGACTCGACCTGGGCGCTGTTCCTGCCGGTGATCGTGCTGGTGGGGCTGAAGTTCGGCGTGTTCACGCCGACCGAAGCGGCCGTGGTGGCGGCGGTGTATGCCCTCTTCGTCGCGACCGTGGTCTACCGCGAGCTCAAGCTGTCGCAGCTCTACGAGGTGTTCGCAAGCGCCGCCAAGACCACCGCGGTGATCATGTTCCTGGTCGCCGCGGCGATGGTGAGCGCATGGCTGATCACCGTGGCCAACATCCCGGCCCAGCTGACCGCGCTGCTCGAACCCTTCATGGGGAACCAGACCTTGCTGCTCGTCGCCATCATGGTGCTGGTGATGGCGGTCGGGACGGCGATGGACATGACGCCCACGATCCTGATCCTGACCCCGGTGCTCATGCCCGTGGTCAAGGCAGCCGGGATCGACCCGGTGTACTTCGGCGTCCTGTTCATCATCAACAACGCCATCGGCCTCGTCACGCCGCCGGTGGGGACCGTACTCAACGTGGTGGCCGGCGTCGGCAGGATGAAGCTCGACGAGGTCACCCGCGGCGTGATCCCGTTCATGATCGCGGAGTTCGCCGTGATGTTCCTGATGGTGATCTTCCCGCAGCTCGTCACCGTCCCGGCAAAATGGTTCGCTGGCTGAAGCCGCAGGGCCCTCAACGCATCAATGACCGTTTCCATTCGACTCGTCACCCCAGGAGACCGCAGATGATTCGCCTCGTTCGCTGCTTTACCTTCGCCGCCGCTGCGGCGCTGCTCGCGACCGCCGCCGCGCATGCCCAGGTCCAGGAGCGCACGTTCAAGTTCGCGACCCAGAACCCGAAAGGCCACCCGATCGTGATGGGAATGGAGAAGTTCGCCGAGATCGTGACCGCCAAGAGCGGCGGCAAGATCAAGATCAACCTGTTCCCCGGCGGCGTGCTCGGTGGCGACGCGCCCAACGTGTCGGCGCTGCAGGGCGGCACGATCGAGATGGTGGTGCTGAACTCCGGCATCCTCGCCTCGCAGGCGAAGGAGTTCGGGGTCTACGACTTCCCGTTCATGTTCGCGAACTCGAAGGAGGCGGATACGGTCGTCGACGGCGCGTTCGGCAAGTCGATGCACCAGAAGCTCGAGCCCAAGGGGATCGTCGGCCTCGCCTACTGGGAGCTCGGCTTCCGAAACATCACCAACAGCAAGCGCCCGATCACGAAAGTGGACGACATCGCCGGGCTCAAGCTGCGCGTGATCCCGAACGCGATCAACGTCGACTGGGTCAAGGCGCTCGGCGCCAACCCCACGCCGCTCGCGTTCCCGGAGGTGTACGCGGCGCTCGAGCAGAAGGCGATCGACGGCCAGGAGAACCCGGTGACCGTGATCAACGCCAACAAGTTCTACGAGGTGCAGAAGAACCTGGTGCTGACCAACCACCAGTACAACCCGCAATCGGTGATCTTCAGCAAGAAGGTGTGGGACACGCTGTCGAACGACGAGAAGAAGATCCTCGCCGACGCCGCGACGGAAGCGGCGAAGTTCCAGCGGCAGGCCTCGCGTGAAGCGGCGGGCACCGCGCTCGACAACCTGAAGAAGAACGGCGTGCAGGTGACCGAGCTCGCCCCGGCCGAGCTCGACAAGTTCCGCGAGAAGATGAAGCCGGTGATTGCGAAGCACTCCGAGGTCGTCGGCGCCGACACCGTGAAGGCGCTGCAAGGCGAGCTCGCCAAGCTGCGCAAGTGACGACCTTGCCCGGGACCACGCAATCGTGAAGCCGACCGGCAGCTCGTTCCTCTGCGGTCTCATCGGCGCCGGGATCCAGGCCTCGCGCACACCGGCCATGCACGAGCGCGAGGCCGACGAGCAGGGGGTGCGCTACCTCTACAAGCGCATCGATCTCGACCAGCTCGGCCTCGGCGCCGAGGCGCTCCCCGAGCTCCTGACCGCGGCAAAGCGGATGGGCTACGCGGGGCTGAACATCACCTACCCGTGCAAGCAGGCGATCATCCGGCTCCTCGACGAGCTGTCGGAGGATGCACGGGCGCTCAACGCGGTGAACACGGTCGTCATCCGGGACGGCAGGCTGATCGGCCACAACACCGACTGGTCGGGTTTCGCCGAAGGGTTCCGGCGCGGCCTGCCGGACGCGAAGCTCGACCGCGTGGTTCAGCTCGGCGCCGGCGGTGCGGGCGCAGCGGTCGCGCACGCGGCGCTGATGATGGGGACGAAGCGGCTCACGATCTTCGACGTCGATAGCGCGCGGTCGGCCGAGCTCGCAGCGAGCCTCGCCAAGCGCTTCGGCGAGGGCAGGGCGGTCGGCGGCACCGACCTCGCGGCGTCGATGGCGGACGCCGACGGGCTGATCCACTGCACCCCGACCGGCATGGCGAAGCTGCCCGGGTTGCCGCTCAACGCGAAGCTGTTGCAGAGCCGGCACTGGGTGGCGGAGATCGTCTACTTCCCGCTCGAAACGGAACTGCTCCGCGTCGCGCGTGCGAAGGGCTGCCGGACGGTGGACGGCGGCGGCATGGCGGTGTTCCAGGCGGTCGGCGCGTTTCGCCTCTTTACCGGGATCGAACCGGACGCCGAGCGGATGCGCCGCCACTTCCTGTCGATGGGCAGCGAGTGAGGCGCGGATGACCGCGGGCGCGGAAAATCCGGACGACTCGGTATAGTATCGACGACGCCGTACGAGGTGCGGAGGAAACCATGATCGACAAGATCGTCAACTCGATCGAGCAGGCGGTCGGCGACGTCCGCGACGGCGCGACCGTGATGATCGGCGGCTTCGGCACCGCGGGCATGCCGGCGCAGCTGATCGACGCGCTGATCGCCCGCGGCGCGCGCGACCTCACCATCGTCAACAACAACGCCGGGAACGCCGAGACCGGACTCGCGGCGCTGCTGAAGGCGAAGCGCGTCCGGAAGATCATCTGCTCATTCCCGAGGCAGTCGGACTCGCACGTGTTCGACGCGCTGTACCGCGGCGGCGAGATCGAGCTCGAGCTGGTCCCCCAGGGCAACCTCGCGTGCCGGATCGAGGCCGCGGGCGCCGGGCTCGGCGGGATCTTCACGCCCACCGGGTACGGCACCTTGCTCGCCGAGGGCAAGGAGACGCGCACGATCAACGGCCGCAACTACGTGCTCGAGTACCCGATCCACGCCGACTTCGCGCTGATCAAGGCGTACAAGGGTGACCGGTGGGGCAATCTCGTCTACCGCAAGACGGCGCGGAACTTCGGCCCGATCATGGCGCGCGCGGCGAAGTGCACCATCGCCCAGGTATCCGAGGTCGTGCCGCTCGGCGCGCTCGATCCGGAAGCCATCGTGACCCCGGGAATCTTCGTACAGCGCGTCGTCCCGATCGCCGCGGCCGCCAGGGCGGCTGCCTGATCCCCGGGAGCCAGCCATGAACCGACTCACCCGTGACCAGATGGCCGCCCGCGTCGCGCGCGACATCCCCGAAGGCGCCTACGTGAACCTCGGCATCGGCCTCCCCACCCGGGTCGCCAATTTCCTGCCCAAGGACCGGGAGATCTTCCTGCAGAGCGAGAACGGCCTCCTCGGCATGGGGCCGGCACCGGCGAAGGGCGAGGAGGACTGGGACCTGATCAATGCGGGGAAGGAGCCGGTGACCCTGCTCACCGGCGGCGCCTACTTCCACCACGGCGATTCGTTCGCGATGATGCGCGGCGGCCACCTCGACATCTGCGTGCTCGGCGCCTTCCAGGTGTCGGCGACGGGCGACCTCGCGAACTGGCACACCGGCGCGCCCGATGCGATTCCGGCGGTCGGCGGCGCGATGGACCTCGCGATCGGCGCGAAGAAGGTGTTCGTCATGATGGAGCATCAGACGAAGACGGGCGAACCGAAGATCGTCGAGCGCTGCTCGTATCCGCTGACCGGGATCGGCTGCGTGACCCGCGTCTATACCGATCTGGCGGTGATCGACATCACGCCCCAGGGCCTCCGCGTAGTGGAGATGGTCGACGGCCTCACGCTCGAGGAGCTGCAGCGGCGCACCGGCGCGCCGCTGCAGCACGCAACGAAATAGGCGACCGGGACGCGGAGACGCCCGGCGCACCGTACAGCCCGCCAGGACATCGAGATTGAAGGAGTCCGCACATGAGTGAACCCACGGCCTATCGGCGCCCCTACGTCGGAACCCAGCCGGACCATCTCTTCCCGAGATACGCGTCCACCGTCAAGCGGGCACCGACGAAGCCGCTCGTCGTTCTGCCGCACACGCTGTCCGAGCTGACCGGACCGATCTTCGGCCACGACGAGGTGAAGCCGTCCGACGCCGATCTCACGAAGCAGCACAAGGGCGAGCCGATCGGCGAGCGGATCATCGTAAGCGGCCGTGTGCTGGACGAGAACAGCCGGCCGGTGCCGCATACGCTGGTCGAGGTCTGGCAGGCGAACGCGGCCGGCCGCTATCCGCACCGCGTCGACCAGCACAACGCCCCGGTCGATCCGAACTTCTCCGGCGCCGGGCGCACGCTGACCGACGCCGAGGGACGCTACCGATTCATCACGATCCGGCCCGGCGAGTATCCGTGGCGCAACCACTACAATGCCTGGCGGCCGGCGCACATTCACTTCTCGCTCTTCGGGCCGGCGTTCGCGACCCGCATCGTCACGCAGATGTACTTCCCGGGCGATCCGCTGCTCGACTACGACCCGATGTACCTGTGTGTCCCCGACGAGAAGGCGCGCAAGCGGCTGGTCTCGGTCTTCGACTGGGAGACGACGGTTCCCGAGTTCGCGCTCGCCTACAAGTTCGACGTCATTCTGCGGGGCCGCGACGAGACGCCGCGCGACCCGAGCCCTGGCGAATAGGGGGACGACCATGAGCCTCTACGCAACCACCTCCCAGACCGTCGGCCCGTACCTCCATATCGGCCTCACCTGGCTGATCCGCGAAGACCTCGTCGGCCCGGGCGTCACCGGCGAGCCGATCACCATCCAGGGCCGCGTGCTCGACGGCGACGGCAAGCCGGTCAACGACGCGCTGGTCGAGATCTGGCAGGCGAACGCGCACGGCAAGTACGCGCACCCGGAGGACCGGCAGTCGAAGCCGCTCGAGCCCGGATTCAAGGGCTTCGGCCGGTCCGCGACCGACGACAACGGCGCGTTCCGCTTCCGGACGATCAAGCCCGGGCGGGTGCCCGGCCCCGGCGGGGCGCTGCAGGCACCTCACATCGCAGTCACCGTGTTCATGCGCGGCCAGTTGAAGCAGCTCGTTTCGCGGATCTATTTCCCCGACGAGCCCGCCAACGCCGACGATCCGGTGCTCAAGCTCGTCCCGGCAGAGCGGCGGTCGACGCTGATCGCGAAGAAGCTCCCGGGCGGGAAGGGCGCTCTCGAGTGGAACGTGATGCTTCAGGGGGCGGAAGAGACCGTCTTCTTCGACGTCTGACCGGCAGCGGTCTCGCGTGAGCGCGGGCACCTCGACGCAGCTGCTCGATCCGCTCTTCACGACGGACCGGATGCGGACGGTCTTCTCGGACCGCGGCCGGCTGCAGGGCATGCTCGACTTCGAGGCGGCGCTCGCGCGCGCCGAGGCGCGCGCGGGCGTCATTCCCGCTGCCGCCGCGGCGCCGATCGCGTCGCAATGCCGAGCCGAGGCGTTCGACATCGGCGATCTGGCGCGGGGCAGCGCGCTCGCCGGAAACACTGCGATCCCGATGGTGAAGGCGCTGACCGCGCTCGTGTCAGGGCGGGACGAAACCGCCTCGCGCTTCGTCCATTGGGGCGCGACGAGCCAGGACGCCATGGACACCGGCCTCGTGCTTCAGCTGCGCGACGCCCTGGATCTGATCGACGCCGATCTCGCGCGGCTCGCGGGGGTGCTGGCCGGGCTCGCAGGCGCGCACCGGCGCACCGTCCTTGCTGGCCGGACGTGGCTCCAGCAGGCGACGCCGGTGACGCTCGGGCTGAAGGCCGCGGGCGCCTTGAGCGCGATCGAGCGGCACCGCGCGCGCATCGGCGAGCTGCGATCGCGCGTGCTCGTCATCCAATTCGGCGGTGCAAGCGGCACGCTCGCTGCGCTGGGCGCGGATGGGATGAAGGTCGCCGCCGCGCTGGCCGACGAGCTGAAGCTCGGCCTCCCGGACGTGCCGTGGCACGCGCAGCGCGACCGGGTAGCGGAGGTCGCAACTGCGCTCGGACTCCTGGTCGGCACGCTCGGCAAGATCGCCAGGGACATCTCGCTCCTCATGCAAACCGAGGTCGGCGAAGCATTCGAGCCGGCGGCGGCAGGGAAGGGCGGCTCGTCGACGATGCCGCACAAGCGCAACCCCGTCGGCTGCGCCGCGATCCTCGCCGCGGCGATTCGCGTACCGGGGCTCGTTTCGGTGATGCTCACCGCGATGGTCCAGGAGCACGAGCGCGGGCTCGGCGACTGGCACGCGGAGTGGGACACGCTACCCGAGATCTGCTGCCTCGCGGCCGGGGCGCTTGCGCAGGGCACCCAGGTGCTCGAGGGCCTCGAGCTCGACCCGGTGCGGATGGCGGAGAACCTCGAGGTGACGCGCGGGCTGATCCTCGCCGAAGCGGTGACGATGGCGCTCGGCGGCAGGATCGGGCGGCTGCCCGCGCATCATCTCGTGGAGGCCGCCTGCCGTCGGGCGGTGGCCGAGAAGCGGCACCTGCGCGACGTGCTGGGTGAGGACGCGGAGGTGCGGAAACACCTCTTCGCCGCGGACTTGCAGCGCCTCCTCGACCCGGCCAACTACATCGGGCTCGCCGAGACGCTGGTGGAACGCGCGCTGGCGGCCCGAACGGATCCATCCTGAACGGAGCGAACGATGCCTTTTGCGGAAGTGAACGGAGCGCGGATCCACTACCGGTTCGATGGACCGGAGAAGGCGCCGGTGCTCGTACTCTGCAACTCGCTCGGCACCGATCTCACGATGTGGGATCCCCAGGTCCCGGCATTCACCCGGGAGCTGCGCGTGCTCCGGTACGACCGCCGCGGGCACGGTGCTTCGGCGGTTACGCCGGGCCCCTACACTATCGAACAGCTCGGGCGGGATGCCCTCGGCCTCCTCGACGCCCTCGCGCTCGACCGGGTCCGGTACTGCGGGCTGTCCCTCGGCGGGATGACCGGCATGTGGCTCGGTACTCACGCCGGCAAGCGGATCGAGAAGCTCGTCCTCTGCAACACCGCGGCCCAGGTCGGTTCCCCCGACCCCTGGAACGCGCGGATCGAGGCGGTCCGCAAGGGCGGGATGGGCGCCATCGAGTCGGGCGTGGTGGCGCGCTGGTTCACCCCGGGGTTCCTCGAGCGGCCGACGCCGATGCTCGGGAAGATGCGCGAGGTCCTCCTGCAGCTCTCGCCCGAGGGCTATGTCGCATGCTGCGCGGCGGTTCGCGACATGGACCAGCGCGAGTCGATCGCGCGCATCGCCGCCCCGACGATGGTGATCGCCGGGACCCACGATGCGGCGACCCCGCCTGCCGCGGGGCAGTTCATCGCGAAGCAGATTCCGGGTGCGCGGTACGTCGAGCTCGACGCGGCGCACATTTCCAACGTCGAGGCCGCCGACCGCTTCACCGAGAGCGTGCTCGGCTTCGTCGGCGAATAGGAGAGCCAAGTGGACGACAAGGAACGGTACGCGGCCGGCATGCAGGTCCGGCGCGCGGTGCTCGGCGACGTGCACGTCGACCGGACGCTGAAGAACAAGAACGCCTTCAACGAGGAGTACCAGGACCTCATCACCCGCTACGCCTGGGGCGAGATCTGGACGCGTCCCGGCCTGCCGCGGCACACGCGCAGTCTCCTGACGCTCGGCTGGATGGTGGCCCTCAACCGCGATGCGGAGTTCCGGATGCACGTCCGCGCGGCGTTCAACAACGGCGTCACGCGCGACGAGATCAAGGAGATGCTCCTTCAGTGCGCGATCTACTGCGGGGTGCCGGCGGCGAACGCGGCGTACCACAGCGCGCAGGAAGTCTTTGCGGAGATGGATGCCGCGAAGCGTTGAAGCGGAGGGCCCATGAGGACCCAGGTAGGCATCATCGGCGCCGGCCCGGCCGGCCTGCTGCTCTCGCATCTCCTGCACCGCGAGGGGATCGAGTCGGTGGTGCTCGAGAGCCGCAGCCGGAAGGACATCGAGGCGACGATCCGCGCCGGGGTGCTCGAGCAGGGCACGGTCGACCTGATGAACGAGCTCGGCGTGGGCGAGCGGATGCGGCGCGAGGGCGCCGTCCACCGCGGCATCGAGCTCGCGTTCGGCGGACGGCGCCACCGGATCGACCTCTCCGGCCTGACCGGCGGACGGGCGATCACCGTTTACGCCCAGCACGAGGTGATCAAGGATCTCGTCAGGGCGCGGCTCGAGGCGGGCGGCGACATCCGGTTCGAGGTCGAGGGCGTCAGCGTCCGCGACATCGACACGCGCGTCCCCGGCATCCATTTCCGCAAGGCGGGCGCGGGCCACGAGCTCGACTGCGACTTCGTCGCCGGCTGCGACGGGTTCCACGGCGTGTCGCGGCCGGCGATCCCGTCGCGGGTGCGGAAGGAGTTCGTCCGGACCTACCCGTTCGGGTGGTTCGGCATCCTCGCCGAGGCGCCGCCGTCGTCGGACGAGCTGATCTATGCGTATCACGACCGCGGGTTCGCGCTGATCAGCACCCGCTCGCCGCAGATCCAGCGGCTCTACTTCCAGTGCGACCCGAACGACCAGGTCGAGAATTGGCCCGACGAGCGGATCTGGCGCGAGTTCCACACGCGGCTCGCGATGGCGGAGGGCTGGAAGGTCACCGAGGGGCGCATCTTCCAGAAGGGGATCGTCGCGATGCGCAGCTTCGTCGCCGAGCCGATGCAGTTCGGGCGGCTCTTCCTCGCCGGGGACGCGGCCCACATCGTGCCGCCGACCGGCGCGAAGGGGCTGAACCTGGCGGCAGCCGACGTCCGCGTGCTCGCGCGGGCGATCGCGGAGTTCTACCGCTCCGGCCGCACCGACGCGCTCGACCGCTACTCCGAGGTCGCGCTGAAGCGCATCTGGCGCGCCGAGCACTTCTCGTGGTGGATGACGTCGATGCTGCACCGGTTCCACGACGACGACCCGTTCCACCAGCGCCTCCAGCGCTCGCAGCTCGAGTACGTCGTCAGCTCGCGCGCCGCGGCGACCTCGCTCGCCGAGAACTACGTGGGATTGCCGCTGGACTGAGAGGCGCCCGCCCGGGGGGGCCGCCCTTCGCCGCGCCGGCTAGCGCCGGATCGGCTCGATCTTGTCGCCGGTGACCCGGACCTTCTGGCCGGCCTGGACCGTAGGCCGCTGGCTGACGGTGACGGTCCCGGTCGTGCCGTCGTCGTAGAGGACGGTCACTTCGTACTGCACCTGGGTCACGTTCGCGTCGGTCTCGTTCGAAAAGAACTTTCCAAGAGCATCGCGCCAGTTGTCCTGGCTCAGCCCGCGGGTCTTCACTTCGCTCACGAGGCCGACAACCCCGACCTTGGGCTCGGCCGGGGGCGGGGTGCGCTTGGGTGGGGGCTGGGTGCTGCAGCCGACGGCAAGGCACACGATCGCAATCGCGACCGCCGCGCGGCGACGAAACATGCCCATGCGCCGAGTTTAGCTCGACGCGACCGGGTGCAACAGCTAAAGTTCGCGGCTTTCGCGCAAGGACCGGCCGATGAAGGTGATCCGCAACAGCGTGGTGGCCCTGAAGTACGAGGTGCTCGACGGGCGGGGCGAGGTGGTCGAGCGCGGCCAGGAGCCGATGGTCTACCTCCACGGCGGCCACGGCGGCATCTTCCCTAAGGTCGAGGAAGCGCTCAACGATCGGGAGACGGGTGAGCGGGTGCGCGTCCGGCTCGCCCCCGACGACGCGTTCGGACCGCGCGACCCGGAGCTCCTCCGCGTCGAGCCCCGGAGCAAGTTCCGCGGCAAGGTGAAGGTCGGAATGCGGGTGCAGGCGGAGGTGGCGCACGGCGACCACAGCCACCCGGTCAGCTTCCGTGTGGTCAAGGTCGGCGAGAACGAGGTGACGCTCGACGGCAACCATCCGCTCGCCGGCCAGACGATCGAGTTCCGGTGCACGGTCGTCGACGTGCGCCCGGCCTCGCCCGAAGAGATCGCGCACGGCCACGCGCACGGGCCGGACGGGCACCACCACTGAAGGGTGTGAGTCGGCCCGCCCGGCGGGACGCCCCGCGGCGTCGCTACCGGGTTACGCGGCCTTTGCGAGAAGGTCGCGTAACACGTACGGCATGATCCCGCCGTGCCGGTAGTAGTCGACCTCGATCGGGGTGTCGATGCGCAGTAACACCTTCACCTCCTGGCGCGAGCCGTCCTTGCGCCGGATCACCAGCGTCACATCCTGCTGCGGCCTGAGGTCCCCCGCCAGGCCGACGACGTCGAACTCCTCGTCGCCCTTGATGCCGAGCGACTGGACCGTGTCGCCGCCCTTGAACTGCAGCGGGGCGACGCCCATGCCGACGAGGTTCGAGCGGTGGATGCGCTCGAAGCTCCGCGCGACGACCGCTTTCACGCCGAGCAGCTGGGTGCCCTTCGCCGCCCAGTCGCGCGAGCTGCCGGTGCCGTATTCCTCGCCGCCGAACACCACGAGCGGCGTCCCGGCGGCGGTGTACTTCATCGCCGCGTCGTAGATCGGCAGCTGCTCGCCGGAGGGCTGCATGACCGTGACGCCGCCCTCGATCCGCGCGCCGTCGGACTTCGGCGGGACCATCAGGTTGCGGATCCGGACGTTGGCGAACGTACCGCGCATCATGACCTCGTGGTTGCCGCGCCGCGCGCCGTAGGAGTTGAAGTCGGGCACGCCGACGTCGTGCTCGAGGAGATAGATCCCGGCCGGCGAGGTCGGCTTGATCGAACCGGCCGGGCTGATGTGGTCGGTGGTGATCGAATCGCCGAAGATCCCGAGCACCCGTGCGCCCCGGATGTCCCCGGTGCGGCCCGGCTGCATGGTGAAGCCCTTGAAGAACGGCGGCTCGGCGATGTAAGTGGAGGTCGGCCAGTTGTAGACCTGGCCGGTCGCGGCGACCACGCTCTTCCACATCGGGTTCGCTTCAGCGACGTTGCCGTAGAGCGACCGGAAGGTCTTCGGGTCCATCGCGAACTTCATGCAGTCGTAGATCTCCTGGCCGGTCGGCCAGAGGTCGCCGATCCAGACGTCCTCGCCCTTCTTGCCCTTGCCGAGCGGCTCGGTCATCAGGTCGACGAGCAGCGTGCCGGTGATCGCGTACGCGACGACGAGCGGCGGCGAGGCGAGGAAGTTCGCGCGGATGTTCGGGTGGATGCGCGCCTCGAAGTTGCGGTTGCCGGAGAGGACCGCCGCACAGACGAGGTCGTTCTTCGTGACCGCCTCGTCGATCGTCGGATCGAGCGGGCCGGCGTTGCCGATGCAGGTCGTGCAGCCATAGGCCGCCACCGCGAAGCCGAGCTGCTCCAGGTAGGGCAGGAGGCCCGCCTTCGTGAGGTACTCGGTGACCACGCGCGAGCCGGGCGCGAGCGAGGTCTTCACGTGCTTCTTCGAGGCGAGCCCGCGCTCGACCGCCTTCTTGGCGAGCAGGCCGGCGGCAAGCAGCACGCCGGGGTTGGAGGTGTTCGTGCACGAGGTGATCGCGGCGATCAGGACGTCGCCGCTGCCGATGCGGATGTCACCCTTGCCGGTCGGAAAGCGGGTGCGCAGCGCGGCGGGCGCCTTGCCGTAGCCGCCGTCGGCGACCGACTTCGAGAACAGCTCCTCGAACTTGCCCTTCACATTGCCGATCTCGATCCGGTCCTGCGGGCGCTTCGGCCCCGCCAGGGACGGCGCGACGGTGCCGAGGTCGAGCTCGACGACCTGGCTGTAGTCGATCGCGCCCTTCTTCGGCACCCCGTAGAGGCCCTGCGCCTTGAAGTAGGCTTTGAAGGCGTCGATCTCTTCCTTCGTGCGGCCGGTGCCCTCGAGATAGGCGATGGTCCGGTCGTCCACCGGGAAGAAGCCGATCGTCGCGCCGTACTCGGGCGCCATGTTGCCGATCGTCGCGCGGTCGGGGACGGCGAGGTTCTCGACGCCCTCGCCGAAGAACTCGACGAACTTGCCGACGACCTTGGTCTTGCGGAGCAGCTCGGTGACCGTCAGCACGAGGTCGGTCGCGGTAACGCCGCCGCGAAGCGCCCCCTTGAGGTGCACGCCGACGACGTCGGGGGTGAGGAAGTACATCGGCTGGCCGAGCATCCCGGCTTCGGCCTCGATCCCGCCGACACCCCATCCCACGACGCCGATGCCGTTGATCATCGTGGTGTGCGAGTCGGTGCCGACGAGCGTATCCGGGTAGTACACCGCGTCCGGGGTGTGATGCACGCCGCGCGCGAGGTACTCGAGGTTCACCTGGTGCACGATGCCGATCCCGGGCGGGACCACCTTGAACGTGTCGAACGCCTGCATGCCCCACTTGAGGAACGTGTACCGCTCCTGGTTGCGCTCGAACTCGAGGCGGGTGTTCAGGTCGAGCGCGTTCTTCGTGCCGTAGTGGTCGATCTGCACCGAGTGGTCGACGACGAGGTCCACCGGGACGAGCGGCTCGATCAGCTTCGGATTCTTGCCCATGCGGCTGGCGACGTTCCGCATCGCCGCGAGGTCGGCGAGCAGCGGCACACCGGTGAAGTCCTGCAGCACGATGCGCGCGAGCACGAACGGGATCTCGTCGGTCCGCGGCGCATTCGGCTTCCACCCGGCGAGCTGCCGGACGTGCGCCTCGGTGACCTTCTTGCCGTCGCAGTTCCGCAGCACCGACTCGAGCACGATCCGGATCGAGACCGGCAGCCGCGACACCTTGCCGAGGCCCGCCTTTTCGAGCGCCGCGAGCGAGTAGTAGGTCCCGGCCTTGCCCGCGCCGGGCTTGAACTCCTGCAGCGCGTTGAACGTGTTGTGCGGCATCGTCAGCTTCCCTTTCTGCTTCCCGAGGATTGTTTGTATTCGGCGAACGACTGGCTCCGGTACGCGCCGGTTGCGACGAAGCGCCCGAGCAGCATGAACTCGCGCACGTCGCGGATCTCGCCGCGGTGGCGCGCGACGGGCCTGCCGTCGAGATCGTAGAAGATGATGAGCGGGGTGAACTTCACGCCCTGATCGGCGGCGAACGCCTTCTCGGTCGTGGCTGCGCCGGTGAAATCGACGATCGGCACCGCACCCCTGAGGTCGATCGCGAGCACCGCGAAGTGTTCGCGGTAGTAGTCCTGCACGGCTTCGAGCGAAAGGAGGTTGCGCTTCATGCGCTCGCAGTACGGGCAGTCGTCGCGAACGTACATGACGAAGATCGCCTGCTTGCCCGCGGTGCGCGCTTCCGCCGCCTCGGCGTGGAGATCGCCGAGGCTGGGCGTGAAGAAGCGCTGCATCGGATCGCGCTTCGGTCCGTAGGTCTGCGCCGTCGCGAGTGCGGGGGCGAGGAGGAGCGCGACGAGCGCGAGTCGGCGGAGCGGGCGCATTGCGGAGTCGTCCGGGGGGAATCGCGATACCAGGCGGCGACGGCGCGTATTGTAAGGCGTAGTACGCCGCTACGCCTCGCAGCGCGGCGAGGAGCCGAGCGCCTGGAGGAAGGCGCCCGTCAGAAGCGGGCGCTCAGATGTACTGCGGCAGCCGCAGGCAGTTGTAGGAGGCGCTCCCGCGCCGCAGGGACATCGCCGGCGTCTTTCCGTGCGCCGGGAGCGGCTGGACGAGGAACGCCGGGCCGTCCTGCGGCTGGATCTTCCACCAACCCCCGTCGCCGGGAACGATGTCGGAGACTCCGGAGACGGTCCGGGCAAAGCCGTCGAGGTCGACGTTGGTCTCGATCATTTTGCCGTCCACCTGCGCCGGGCCGAACCAGACGATCGGCGGCGTCCTGGTCGGCGGCGCGCCGGGGATCCGGCACTCCCAGGTACCGACCAGTTGGTCGGCAGGCAGCGGCGGGGCGGCACTGGCAGGCAGGGCGACCGCGGTGGCGGCGATCAGCAGGAACCGTCTCATTTCACCTCCCTTCGGGATGGTGTTGTTATGACGGGCGCATAGTACCGCGGGGCCACGCCTGGCGCTAGAAGAAGGCCTTGGCGGCGCCCGCCGGCAGGTCCACGCCCGTGACTTTCGCCTTCTGCAGGATCTCCCAGAAGTACCGGTAGGTCGCCCGGTCGTGCAGTTCCCCGGCGTACTGGATCGGGCCCCATTCGGCCTGCTGCGCCGCGAGGAGGATCGCCGCCGCGTCCTGGACCTCCGAGTAGTCCGGTTTCATCGCGTCCACGATCGGCTGGATCTGGGCCGGATAGATCGACCACATCCGCAGGAACCCGAACTCGTGGCGCGCCCGCCAGGCGTCCTGGTAGGTCTGGTAGGTGTTCTTGAGGTCGAGGGTCACGTTGTGTGCGGGGATCACGCCGTGGGCGAGCGCCGCGGCGACGACCTCCGTCTTGGCGCGCGCGAGGAGCTTGTGGTCGAACTGCCCCGGCGAGCGCATCGCGGCGGCGGGGATCGCGCCGTGATGCCCGGACACGAAATCCATCAGCCCGAAGTCGAGCACCTGCATCCCCGGCAGCCGTGCGATCTCCGCGGCGTCGTGCAGCGCGCCGTGCGTCTCGACCAGCGCGTGAATCGGGATCTGGCGCCGCACGCCGTGCTTCGCCGCGACCTGCTCGACGTGGATGATCATCTCCGCGACCTGGGCCGCGGAGGTGGCCTTGGGGATCGTGATGTAGGCGAGCACGCTGCCCGCCCCGGATACCACCACGTCGATATCCTGCTTCCACGCCGGGTGCGTGTAGTCGTGGATCCGCACCCCCGCCATCCGCAGCTTGTTCGCGGGCGAGCCGAGCACGCGCGCGACCATCTCGGCGTGCTCCTTCTCCCTGCCGGCCTGTGCGCCGTCCTCGCAGTCGCAGGTGATGTCGAAGATCGGCCCGAGCCGGTCCTGGAGCTCGAGCGCCTTGACGATCAGCTTCTCGCTGCCGGCGAAGTGCTCGCACGAGGGGATGACCGGGAACGGTTTCTCGCCCTTGAACAGGGCTTCGCTGGGATGGACGAGCTTCATTGGCGGCTCTTTCTGGGCATGAACACGGTGTAGTCGAGGTCGAGGACGACGTTCGGGTGCGCCTTGCCGTTGGGCGCGGCGAGCGCCGGCAACTCCGCCGGGGCGAGGTTCTTGACCCCGGTCAGCCTGAGGCGCAAAGCGCCGAGATCGGTGCGGCCCGGAAGCGCCCAGCGGTCGCGTACTTCGGTGATTGCATAGAGCGTATCGCCGGCGAAGGTCGGGTTCGTGTGGGTGCCGGCGTTGATGGCGCCGATCGCGTACGCGTTTTCCAGGCCGTCGTAGCTCAGTGCGCGGCACACGGAGATGACGTGGCCGCCGTAGACGAGCCGCCCCCCGAACGAGGACTGCTTCATCGCCCGCTCGTCGAAGTGGACGCGCGCGGTGTTCTGGTAGAGCCGGGTCGCCGACATGTGGTCGGATTCCTCGAGCGTCATCCCGGAGGGATGGTCGATCCGCTCGCCGGGTTGGTAATCGTCCCAGACATCCGCACTGCCGGTCACCGCCGCCGCGAGCGCCGCGGGCGTCAGCCCGGCGGGAACGACGAGCGCAGCGGGCGGGACGAGCTCGGGGAGTGACGGAACCACCGTTTCGGGCGGCGGGGAATCCGCGTTGCGCTTGTGAACCATCACCCAGCGTGCCCAGGTGAGGACCGGTTCGCCGTGCTGGTTGTACGCGTTCGAGCGCACGTAGACGACGCCGGAACGGCGGTTCGAGTTCTCGCGCAGGCCGATCACCTCGGACTCCGCGCGGATCGTGTCGCCCGGATAGCACGGGGCGAGGAACCGCAGGTCGGCATACCCGAGGTTTGCGACCGCGTTGAGCGAGAGGTCGGGAACGGTCTTGCCGAACGCGACGTTGAAGAGGAGGAGGTCGTCGACGGTGCGGTCGCGGTAGCCCATCGCCGTCGCGACCGGCGCGGCGCAGTGCACCGGGTCGCGCGCTCCGGTGAGCGCGATGTAGAGCGCGCAGTCCCCGTCGGTGATCGTGCGCGGCGTCGGATGCGCGATGCGCGTCCCGACGCGGAAGTCCTCGAAGAAGTTCCCGGAGCGGGCCTTGCTGGACGACAGGGGAGCGGATTGGGTCACGGGTCGGAACCTGCTGGCGGTGGACAGCGCGCCGATCGGGTGCCGTGCGAGGCGTGCGGTCCTGCAAGTCCTACGACATCTTCCGGATGGCCTCGTCGAGGGCGACCATCCGGCGCGCCGCGACGACGTGCATCTGCTCGATCAGGCGCCCGTTCACGACGACGTTGCCGCGCCCTTCCGCCGCGGCCTTCTCGAACGCGCCGATCACTTCTTTCGCCTGTGCGACCTCGGTCGCCTTCGGCGTA
>Ga0335082_10003473_pt1 | contig 17131 bp, 13 predicted proteins | sample Lox_Sample_41_FD_206718 | JGI IMG/M metagenome (GOLD analysis project Ga0335082, IMG submission 206718) | Soil microbial communities from Loxahatchee National Wildlife Refuge, Florida, United States - Lox_Sample_4.1 | ecosystem: Environmental > Terrestrial > Soil > Wetlands | place: USA... | reverse complement strand
ACTTCGTAGGATCACGCCGACAACTGTAATGCGCGGAGCAGTCGGCGTCGGGCCTGGCACCACCGCCGGCTCCGGTGGCAGCGCCGGTTTCTGCAGATCTGACCAGGCGATCAATTCACATCCGAGGGATTCTGCTGCAGTGTCGGAGCACGGTTGCAGACTGAGCTGATTCTGCGCCGCCAGAAGCGGCGTTGCGATAAGGCACAAGGCGATCGTCGAAACTGGAAAGAATGTTTTCATGGCCTCAGCTCCGTAACCGTGTGCTCGGGAGCGCCGCTACGCACTCGTGGCCCGTCCAGACGCCTCTGAAAAACGCTCACGAACCGCATTCTGGAAGTGCTCCGCCTTATCCGCGATAGCAGCGCGTGTTTCCTCACCACTGGCAGGAGCAAGCAGCAAGCCGGCAGTTGCTCCAACCCCGACTCCAGCCAGGAAACTGACGGCATACGTGAGCACGCGATTGTCGTCTCCCCGAACCGAGTGATACAGACGCCCGATGCGGTCGACGGCATTCTCATAGCCCTTTGTGGCTTCGTCCGTGAAGTCGTCAACCCGCTCCCCAATCCAGCCCTGAGCGCGGCGGCGCTTTCGTGGTTCAGTGAGCACGACTCCCAGCCCGAGCAGCAATTTCAATAGTTGATTCAAAATCCCCTCCAAGAAAAGTGGTTTGTCCCGCCTATTCCTAGAACAACACGTATATGCCCTGTCCAGAGGGACCTCAATCCTTGGAACGCTGTAGATGTTTGAGGAGGAGAGCGTATTGTGCCAAGTCGTCTCTGAGGTACAGCGTTTTCAGCTAGGACTTAGGGCCTTGATTGGATTCCTGATTGCCGTTTCCCGGCATAGTTTGATTGTGTCGCAAGCGGCGCGCATGCGTCGTCGGCGAGTGCTGCCACAGGCGGAGCCGGTCCTCGAGACCGACAACAATCCCGCTGCAGCATAAGACGATTTCACGATCGGAGGAAAGAGAGTATGAAGAAAATGTTTCTATTGTTATCGGCGGGGTTGTTGTCCGCATTCCTGGTGTTCGCTCAGGACACCTCCAGGACCGGCCAGTCCCCGACTCCCGGCAGCGACACCTCCAACACTGCTGGCTCAGTCCAGGGTTGTCTGAGCGGATCGGGCGGAAATTACCTGCTGACCCAGGATGGGACCGGCACAACCTACAAGCTTATGGGAAATGAAGACCAACTAAAGAAACACGTCGGCCATGAAGTGGCCGTTACCGGTCAAATGGCGGGAGACGCCGGTTCTTCGGCATCTTCCTCCGATCAGGGGCAAGGGCAAATGTCGGGGGCTGACAGTATGGCGATCCAAGTGAGTGACATCAAGATGGTGTCCCGGAAGTGTAGCTCCGCAGCCAACGCGCCCCAGACTCATTAAGAGGATGTGTCCTGCGCGACCTGGTATGCGCCGCACAGGTCGCGCGGTGCACAAATCGTTAGGCCCACGCGTTTGACGTGGGCCGCCTGTGCCTACGTGGCTTGATCCTCGCTGCTTATCTGGGACGGCATTTGAACCTGAATGATGTTGTTCTTCACAGCATAGACAACCAGGTCCCGGATGGAGTGAAATCCCAGCTTGCGCATGATATTGCTGCGATGGGTCTCTGCGGTCTTGGTGCTCAGGTTCAGAACCGACGCTACTTCTTTGGAACTCTTACCCTCTGCGAGAAGCTGAATGACCTCCCGCTCCCTGGGCGTCAACTGGGGCAGTCGCGGCGGCGCATTGGTACCTCCGTTGCTCCGCCCAAGAAATCCCGCCAGCACCATGTCATTGACCCGAGGTGTGAAAAACATCCGGTTTCGCTGGAGAGCTTCCACCGCCGCCACCAGATCGCGCGCAGCATCAGATTTCAGCACGAACCCCCGGGCGCCCGCGTCGAGTGCTTCTCGAATGGCTTGGTCCGAATCGGTGATCGTCAAGACGATTACCTTGCAGCGAGGGTCGTGCTGCACCAGTTGGCGGGTGGCTGCCAGACCGTTGAGGCTGGGCATGCCGATGTCCAGTATCACGACATCCGGTTTGAGTTCCTTCGCCTTTTCCACCGCGATCCGTCCGTCGGTCGCCTCGCCGCAGATCTCCCAGCCTTCATGGGCTTGCAGGAGAGTGCACAGTCCACGGCGCACTACCTCATGATCATCTGCGATCAATATACGGAGCTTCATAGTGCCTCCCTTTGGAATCTTGTCATGTTGCACGCCCGGTCACTAGCAACTGCAATGAAGTCAGGATCCTTCCGGGCTTCGTGCCGTAAAGTTTTCGTGCTTGCTCACCGCGTCCACCGCCGCCAGCAAGTCCCGGGGGGCATTTGACTTGACCACATAGCCTTTGGCACCACTGAGTAACGCCTCTCGCATCATTTGCGGAGAATCGTGCTGGGTCACGATGAGAATCTCGCAGTTGGGAGCGTGCTGGCGAATCAGCCGGCAAGCCTCCAGACCGTGCATTTTGGGCATGCTGACGTCAAGGACCACCACATCTGGGTTCAGCTGGTCTGCCATTTCCACTGCCTCCATACCATCTGCAGCCTCAGCGATCACTTCCCATCCTGGATGCGCGCCTAGGAGCATCTTGAGCCCATGCCTTACCACTGGATGGTCGTCCACAATTAAGATGCGGATCGTCATGCTCTTCTCCAGTTCGGGGGAGGGCTGAATTCCAACCATTCGCACATCACCGTTGGAGATTCTAGAGCAAGAGCAAGTTCGGCCGAATACAGGGATTCCTGTATTTTGCACACCTGCGTCCCCCCAAACACGCCAGCCTGGCCGCACCTCCGGGCTTGAGGGCTACAGGCTAGTGGCCATGCGTGCTGGCCAAAAGCGCTCTCATTTCGTCAGGACTGATCACCTCGAATTCCGGGATTGGGTTGGCCAGGTCGAGTCTTTCCGAGACGCAGCGGGTGGGGTTGTAGAGTTTCAGCCGACGGTCATGATCGTAGGCCCAGCGTTGCAAGAATTCCAGCATTCCCAGGCCCCCGCCTTCGATCGCAGTCACGCCCGACAAATCGAGCAAGATGACTCGCGAATCCTCCTGCGAGATAACCGCTTCACGCAATGCAAAGGCAGCTTCACTCTGCACAATTCGCCCATTACACTCCACGATTGCCAGGCCATCGACGTTTTCAATACAAATAGTGAGCATGATTTCCTCGCAGCTTTCCCTTCCCCTTCTCTACAGCAGGACCAAGCCCCTTGTCTCCGCCATCCGGCGCATTTTCGGCGGATGGCAGCGCTCTCCTCACGATGGCAATTACTAGCAGTCCCAGCACGCGCTTTGCCACTGATTATTCCGTGCGCCATGAACGGTTTTGCGCATGGGCAACGGCTTTGCTTCTCTGGATCGGGAACTTCGTGATAGTCACCGAGAAAATTCGAACTACGGCAGAAACTGTATATCTGCCTTTCGGGTGGCATCAGGCTCACGCTTGCGAACGGTGGATAAAGCTCGATTGTCAACGGCCAACCGATTCAGCCAACGGTTCTGTTCCCAACAGCATCATGTAACCTGCCAGGCGGTGGGGCAGTCCGCTGGGACAATCCCTGAAGAACCTCACTGCGTTACCTGGGCTGTGTAAATTTCCCTTCGTTGTGGGGTGCATGGCCATGACATCGCTCTCGGCCGTTTGCCGGGTTATCCGGCTTGCAAGGTTGTTTGGCTGGTTCCTGTTCAGTGTTTCGGTGTTCCTTGCCTCAACGTGGGCGCAAACACCGATACAGCCTGCTCCCGGCGCTCCTACGCCCCAGGTGACGCCCGGAACAGCGCAGCCGGCCCAACCGCCAAATGGCAAGATTCCCGGAACAGCGCAGCCGGCCGAGCCTCAATCAAATGGCGCCAACTCTTCCCCTGCCGGCGGCACCGCACAGGATCAGCCCGACCAGGACGCCGGAGTCTTTGTCTTCAAGAAGAAGGTGGAAGAGGTAGTCCTCCACGCGACGGTTGTCGATGGCCAGCGGCACCTGGTGCCAAACCTTGACCGCAATACCTTCTCCGTATTTGAAAACGGTACACCCCAGGTCATCACAGCGTTCCATCGCGACGACGTGCCCGTAGCTATGGGAATCGTGATCGACAATTCCGGATCCATGCGTGAAAAGCGCGCCAAGGTCAACGGTGCCGTGCTCAACCTGCTGCGCGACAGCAACCCATTGGATGAGATTTTCGTAGTGAATTTCAGCCGGGATTGTTACCTCGATCAGGATTTCACTTCCGATCTCGGGTTGGTGCAGGCTGCCCTCCAGAAAGTTACGATGCAGGGCAGCACAGCTCTCTACGACGCGATCGTGGCTTCCGCGGTGCATCTGAGCAACAACCCGCACTTGGAAAACAAGGTCCTGCTCGTCATTACCGACGGGCGGGACAATGCGAGCCGCGAAACGCTACGAGAAGCAAGGTTGCGATTGCAGAGGCAGAATGGCCCGACTTTGTACGCCATCGGGCTATTAGGAAGCGGTTTGGAAGGCCAGGACCGCGATACCCTCGCAGACTTGGCCGCGAGCTCGGGTGGGGCGGCATTCTTCCCCGCCACCCTGGAGGAGTTGGACGACATCAGCCGCACCATCGGCCATGACATTCGCAGCCGATACACAATCGGCTACAAATCCTCCAACCCGAACCAAAACGGTGGATATCGGGCCATCCAGGTTGAGGCCCAGGCACGTGGATATGCCCAGCTGACCGTCCGCACCCGGAAGGGATACTACCCGGGGGAGGCCCTCCGCTAGACGTATGGGAGCAGCGATTGGGGGGTACGTCTATCGGGTGCTCACTGTAGTCGTCCCTTATACAGTTGTGCGAATCCTGTGGGGAATGTGCGAATCTCAGGGCTTTTTCCTCCGGCCGCGGAGCGTACGGCATCTAAGGGTGGCAGGCTGGAGGTTCTATGCTTACGCGTTGCACTCACTGTGACTACCAGAACTCTCCGGGGAATCGCTTCTGCGGCATGTGTGGCTCTCCCATGTGGACCACAAGCGAAGCGACAGCTCCCCAACCCGCCCCAAACCCCGAAACTCGCCCGACGGTGGCGGGTCCGTCGTTTCTGGGTCTGGCGGAGCCGGACCGGGAGATGGGTTATCTATTGGAGGATGAGCCCCTCGGAAGGCGTTGGCCGCTATTTCTGGCGGTCGTTTTGCTGCTCCTATCGGGAGCGTTCTTGGCTTGGCGCTGGCGGAGCGAAGGGCATCCGTGGCGCGCTCTCATGGCCAGCCGTCGAATGCTTGGCGCTGCGGGGGACTCCCGTCCTACCGGCCAGGAATCGGACGCGATAACGGAGGCTCAGAACCGGGGGGAGTCAGGAGACTCTGCCGCTCCCGGCCAGCCCAGCGTCAACACGGAGCCGACTCCCGCGAGCGAGTCCAGGCAATCGCCTTCTACAGAAGTATCCCCGAGCACACCCAACCAACCCACTTCCGCGCCGGCGCCAACCCAGGCCGGCCCGGTGCAACCGCCGCCAGTTGAGAGTGTCAAACCTGCACGAGCGCAAGGGAAGCAATCCTCCCCTCAAGTACAGCGACAGGACCTGGTAGCCAGAGGCGAAAGTTATCTGTACGGAAACGGTGTTGCGAAGGACTGCGACCGGGCTCGGACGAATCTTTTTATCGCTGCCGAACAGGAAGATCCGGATGCCCAGAGCATTCTGGGCACGATGTTTGCAACCGGTCATTGCGTTACGGCCGACCTGCCCACCGCGTACCAATGGCTGTCCCGCGCCGAGCGACGCGACCGCAACAATGCCCGTATTGCCAGCAACCTGAGAACTGTATGGAACGAGATGAGCGCAGAGCAGCAGCAGGCCGCACTGCGAAGCTCCAAATGATTTCGTTCACTGGCGCATCGTCGTGATAGAGAGTTCTGTTTTCGCGCTATACTTGTTTTATTACGCCCGCATGCCGGTTTCGCGCAGAACAAACCTGGGAGACGCTTTCAGCATCTTTCGTGGCGTAATCATAAGACCAGGGCAGTGAGCCGGCCGCCGTTCTTCGTCCATCTGGCTTTTTAAGACCTCCATAAACTGTAGACACTCGAGCATGGTGGAACAGGAAAGCTTCTGGTTGGGATGGCGCGAGCGCTTCACGGCGTTGCGCAACGTGCCGGCTGTTCTCCGCATTGTGTGGGAGTCAGGTCCGGGCGTGGTGATGTTCGGAATGGCTTCCCGCCTGCTCTCCTCTGTTCTTCCGGCTGTGCTGCTATGGATCACGAAGCTGATCATTGACGGCATCGTGCATGCCCTCTCTGTGCACCAACCCGTTTCCCGGTCGTTTTGGTGGCTGGTGGTTGCTGAGTTCTCGCTGGCGATTCTCACCAGCCTCCTCATCCGCGCGACCGACTATGCGGACTCCTTGCTGGCGGACCGCTATACCCGCCACGTCAGCATTCAAGTCATGAACCATGCGGCAAGTTTGGATCTGGAGGCCTACGAGAATCCGGTTTTTTATGACCGCCTTGAGCGCGCCCGGGTGCAGGCTACGGACCGGCTGGTCATGATTCAGGCCATGGGCCGGCTGGTACAGCAAGCCATCACTACGTTAACGTTTTCGATTTCGCTCCTGGTGTTCTCGCCTTGGCTTCTGCTTCTGCTGATCGTCGGGGTGATCCCGGCATTCCTCGGAGAGAGCCATTTTGCCTTCCTGGGATATGCCAAGAACTTCCGCCAAACACCGCTCCGCCGGCAGTTGGACTACTTGCGAATTCTGGGCGGAAGCAAAGAAGCTGCAAAAGAATTGAAGCTGTTTGGGCTGAGGAAGTTTTTGAGCGAACGCTTTGCCGGCATCTCCGACACGATTTATGAAGAGAACGTTGCCTTAGCGCGGCGCAAACTGATCGCGGGTTCGTTATTGTCGGCGCTGGGCACTGCTGGATACTACGCGGCCTATGTGCTGGTCATCTGGCGCACCGTGAATGGCGTTCTCAGCATTGGTACGCTGACATTCCTGGCCGGAGCGATTCAGCAGGCCAGCAGCAACATCCAGCAGATGTTTTCGACTCTCGCCGGCATTGCCGATCAGGCGTTGTTTCTCACCGACCTGCTGGCCTTCTTTGAGATGCGGCCCGCAATCCAGTCAAAACCCAACGCGCTACCCGCTCCCCGGCCTATTGTGCGCGGGTTTGAATTCCGCAATGTCTCCTTCCGCTATCCGGGAAACAGCCGCCTGATTCTGGATGGGCTGAATTTCCAGCTGCGCTCGGGTGAACGGGTGGCGCTGATCGGAGAAAACGGGGAAGGCAAAACCACCATCGTAAAGCTGATCACCCGGCTTTACGATCCCACGGAAGGCCAGATTCTGTTGGATGGGATCGACCTTCGCGAATTCGACCTCGAGGATCTTCATCGCGAGATCGGAGTCATATTTCAGGATTTCATGCGCTATGAGATGACCGCTCGCGAGAATATTGCAGTGGGCCGGGTCGAAGAGATCGCCAATCTGGCACTGTTGCAGGCAGCGGCGCAAAAGAGCATGGCGGACCACGTGGTCGGCAGGCTGCCTCTCAACTACGAGCAGATGCTGGGACGGCGCTTCGACCAGGGCGTGGACCTGTCCGGTGGCGAGTGGCAAAAGGTGGCTTTAGCGCGTGCTTACCTGCGCGACGCGCAGGTCCTGATTCTTGACGAGCCGACCGCCGCGCTCGATGCGCGCAGTGAGTTTGAAGTTTTTCGTCGTTTTTCAGAACTCACCGCCGGAAAGACCGCACTGTTTGTTTCACACCGCTTCTCGACCGTGCGCATGGCAGACCGCGTCGTCGTGCTTGCGAACGGCAAAATTGCGGAGGAGGGCAGTCACGAACAACTGGCTCGTATGGGCGGCCGTTACGCCGAGATGTTTGAAATGCAGGCCTCCAGCTATCGATAGGAAGCGAGATGCCAAAGACTGATGATCATCTGGGACTCGTCAATGGAGACGCTGAAGGCCTGCGCCATCCCTCAACTCAAGTGACCACAGACATGCATACCTTGCGCACCGCTGCCGCGAACCTCGCACATGCTCTGGTATGGCTGCCGGGTCACCGGGTATCAAGACCTTTGCGTCCTCGTTACTTCGCGCTGCGCCGGGCTCTCAAGCCGCTGTTAGCAGCCCTCGAGTCCCCGCCTCCTCGGACGCTTTCCGATGACTTTCGCTGGCTGCATGACAACATGCGTCTGCTCGAGACGGAGTTGGAGGATGTCCGCGAGGCCGTCCATCTGCGTCGCAAGCCGCCTCATGTCCGCACCTCTGACGGCACTGTCATGCCCAGAATTGCGGCGCTGGCGGAGGACTTTTTCCAGGCAGCAGCTTACCAGTTTGAGGAACGGGCCTTTACCAGTTACGTCCAGGCTTTTCAGGAAATTACAGTCCTCAAGATGACGGAACTGTGGGAGCTCATTCCCGTCCTCAAGTTGGTCCTGCTTGAGCACATTGCAAGGCGTGGCCGCTGCTTGTTGGAAGACCCGGCCGGATCCTACGGGGTCGAAAATCTGGTGCGCAGCCTCCGGCAAGTTGGCCAGACCCGCTGGAGAAATGTCGTCGAGCCTCTGATTCTCTTCGACCATGTTCTGCGTGAGGATCCTGCCGGGACGTACCCCCGAATGGAGTACGACAGCCGCGAGCTATACCGGAAAAAGCTCGTTAACATTGCCGACCATTCTGACTGCACGGAAATAGAGGTCGCCCGGGAGGCCCTGGCGCTTGCGCGCGAGGCTCGGAGCGAGTCCCACGAGAACCCACGGGTGAGCCTGCGTAATTCGCATGTCGGCTCGTATCTGCTTGCGGAAGGCACGCCCCAGCTCGAGCAAAGGGTCGGGTTTCACCCTCCGATTGCGCAGCGCCTGCACGGCTTCATGCGCGCTCACCCCAGCGAGCTTTATCTGCCGGCCATCGCTCTGCTTACCTTCACGATCATGTCGGCGGTCGTCCTGCTGGTCACCGATGCCCGGAGTTCTCTGGGCCTGATCCTGCTTTCGACACTGGCGCTCCTGTTGCCCAGTTCGGAAAGTGCGGTACAGATCGTCAATTCCGTAATGACCCTGCTGTTACCGGCTGAGATTCTACCGAAGCTGGATTTCTCCGAAGGCCTTCCAGGCGGTTGCGTGACGCTGGTTTCTGTCCCAACTGTGCTGCTCAACGAGCGGCAGGTCCGCAAGTTGGTAGAGGACTTGGAAGTCCGTTTTCTGGGAAACCAGGACCCAAATCTCCACTTTGCGCTGCTTACCGATTTCGCCGACTCAGCCGAGGAGCCGCGTGAAGATACTTCCTTATTGGATCTCTGTTCGAGCCTGGTCCGCAGTCTGAACGAGAAATATGCCGGCAAGCAGATGGGGTCGTTCCTCCTGCTGCATCGCGACCGCACTTATAACCCTCGCGAAACGCTGTGGATGGGTTGGGAGCGCAAGCGGGGCAAGCTCATGGATTTGAATAACCTGCTGCGCGGCCAGAATGACAGCTTTCCGGTGAAAGTCGGCAACACTTCGGTGCTGTCAGGGGTCCGTTTTGTAATCACCCTTGACACTGACACCGAACTTCCCCGGGGGACCGCGCTGCGGATGGTTGGAGCGTTGGCGCATCCGTTGAATCAGGCGATCCTGGAGCCCGAGCAGGGGGTCGTGGTTGCAGGTTACGGGATTCTGCAACCTCGGGTTGGAGTAAGTGTGCTCAGCACGTCACGATCGCGCCTGGCAAGTATCTATTCGGGTGAGACCGGCTTCGATATCTACACTTGTGCGGTCTCCGATATTTATCAGGACCTGTACGGCGAAGGCAGTTTTGTGGGGAAGGGAATCTATGAGGTAGAGACGGTTCACCGGGTTCTGGATGGGCGCTTCCCTCAGAATGCGTTGCTCAGCCATGATCTTATCGAGGGGGCCTACGCTCGCGCGGGTCTGGTCAGCGATATCGAGGTCATCGAGGATTATCCGTCCCACTATAGTGCCTACAATCGACGCAAGCACCGCTGGTTAAGGGGGGACTGGCAGATTACAGAATGGCTCCGTTCGCACGTCCGCGACGAGTCGGGGCAAGTAGTTCCTAACCCTCTTTCCGTGCTTTCGCAGTGGAAGATTCTGGACAACCTGCGGCGAAGCCTGGTGGAGCCCGGCCTGTTCATTCTGTTGCTGCTCGGCTGGACCTGTCTGCCGGGAGGGCCGCTGGTCTGGACTCTGGCCGCCATGGCGATTTTGTTTCTGCCTGCATGGTGCCGTTTCGGATTGGATTTGGCGCACGCCGTCTGGCTGGGAAAACGAACGGTGGCGCTGGAAGCATTGGGTGCGTTCTTCGACGGCAACATTGCCGACGGATTAACCCTGACCTTCCTGGCGCACCAGGCACTCCTGTCCCTGGATGCGGTCGTTCGAACCATGGTCCGCCGCGTGATCACACGCCAGAGGCTTCTCCAATGGGAAACAGCCGCGCAGGCAGAGTTGAGCGGCTACAAACGCACCATACTGGACATCTACCTGAGTTGCACACCTGTGCTGGCGGCAGCCATTGTTCTGTTGTTGCTGTGGGTACGGCGCACGGCGATTCCTGCGGCACTGCCGATTCTTCTGCTATGGGCGTTCAGCAAGCCGGTCGCGCGGTGGCTGAACCGGCCGCCTCGCCCACCGCGCAAACAGCCATCGGCGAAAGATCAGCAGTTTCTGCGTGTGGCCGCGCTTCGTATTTGGAGATACTTCGCTGAGTTTTGCACGGCGGAGCATAACTGGCTGGTTCCAGACTACGTTCAGGAGGAGCCCGCGAGCATCGCCGCCAAGATCTCTCCGACCAACCTGGGATTTCTCTTAAATGCGCGCCAGGTGGCCTGTGAGTTCGGCTATCTCACGGTTCCGGAGTTCGTCGAAGAGACGCTTCGCAGCATGGCGACAGTTATGCAGCTGCCACGATATCGTGGGCACTTCCTCAACTGGTACGATACGCGAACTCTGGTTCCTCTCCCCCCTGCGATTGTGTCAGCCGTCGACAGCGGCAACCTGCTGGCATCCCTGTGGACACTGCAGCAAGGGTGCCTGGATCTGTTGGAGCGACCCCTGTTGCGGCCACAATTGGCGGCTGGATTCCTGGATAATCTCAATGCCCTGGTGAACCTGCGCGCCTTGCCTCGCCGCAAATTGACCGCCATCCAGCGCGGCCTTCGGTCTCAAGGTTGGTTGCCAGGTCTATTAAGGATTCCGGGCACCTTCCGCAACGACATGCGTCGGCGGGCTTCGCGGTCGAAACATTCCGCGGATGCACGCTGGTTCGCGGAGCAGGCCGAGACACGAATTACGGAACTGAACAAGACCGTCTCGCTGTATGCTCCCTGGCGGCTCCCCGAGTTCGCCTCTTTGGCGGAGAATCTCAGAATCGGTTCCCCTCAGAACCTGGCCCTCGAACAACTGCCGGCGTACGTTGCTCGTCTTTCCGTAGAACTGCACGCCGCGGGCAATTCAACTTCTTCCGAACAAGGAAGCGCTCTGTACGCCAAGCTGCTGACCCTGCTGCCTGAGACACGCTCACGGCTGGTCAACCTCATCGAGGCCCTGCGGACAATTGCCAACCAGGCTGATGCACTCGCCTCTGAGATGGAGTTTGGATTTCTGCTGGACAAGGGCCGGCGGCTGCTTTCAGTCGGCTTCGATCTGGAAACCCAAAAACTCCATTCCGCCTGTTACGACCTGCTGGCGACCGAAGCGCGGATCGCCAGCTTTGTGGCCATCGCCAAAGATGACATTCCACAGGAAAGTTGGTTCCTGCTGGGCCGGGGCCACGCCCTGAACCAGGGCCGGACCGTCTTGCTTTCGTGGACAGGGACGATGTTCGAGTACCTGATGCCCGCCCTATGGATGCGCATCTACCCGAACACACTTCTGGAACGGTCGGCCCATGCGGCGGTACGCATACAGCGCGAACATGGGGCAGATCGACGGGTGCCGTGGGGCATCTCCGAATCATCTTTCTTCAGGACCGACGAGTCTGGCAACTATCAGTATTACGCGTTTGGCCTCCCCCAATTGGCCGCAAGCAAGGTCGAGCCGGAAGCACCCGTGATCTCTCCCTATTCGACCTTCCTGGCTTTGCACGTGGACTCGCAGGCTGCGCTACGGAACCTGCACGAGATGTACGACCGGCGATGGTCGGGACGTTACGGTTTCTACGAGGCCATCGACTTTAACCGGGGCCGTCGCCGGTCCTGGTGGCATCGCAGCGAGCTGGTGCGGTGCTGGATGGCTCATCACCAGGGTATGAGCCTGTTGTCGATCGCAAACCTCCTGTGCGATGACGTGGTGCAACGCTGGTTTCATAGGCATCCTCGGGTGCAAGCCACGGAGCTGCTACTGCAGGAAAAGCCGACAGCCCATGGTCGCCCGGTTCGCATCAGCCATCATCGCAAGAAGATTGCGTGAGAGGTCAGCGTACTCACATCAAGGCTGGCAAGAGTGTAAGCGATGCCCGCCCAGAGGGCCGATGCCGACTTTTCGAGATTTCATTCTGGCAGTCGTTACCGCGTTTTGCATCAACGTGCCCTTGATCGAGGCACAGGTGAATTCACCGCAGGACGTCATTGTCGTCGATGCGAATGCCGCCACCCATCCCTTTCCCCACTTCTGGGAGAGGATGTTCGGTTCCGGGCGGGCCATACTGAGCCTTCGCGACAGCTATCGGCAGGACTTGCGTGAAGTAAAGCAGGTCACCGACTTTGTTTACGTCCGCTTTCACGCCATTTTGCATGATGAAGTCGGTGTCTATGGTGAAGATGAGCAGGGAAACGCAATCTACAACTTCTCCTACGTCGACCAGATCTACGACGGTCTCTTGGCGCAAGGTGTGCGGCCGTTCGTTGAAATCAGCTTCATGCCGAAGCGCCTGGCCGCGAAAGAAGCGCCTCAAGCGTTCTGGTACCACCCCAACGTTTCCCCGCCCAAAGATTGGCAGCGCTGGGACGCCTTGATCACGGCCTTCGCTCATCACCTGGTCGACCGCTACGGCATTGCAGAGGTCGCGCGCTGGTACTTTGAAGTTTGGAATGAGCCTAACTTGGACACCTGGGTGGGAGAACCCAAGCAAGCCACATACTGGGAGCTGTACGACCATACCGCAGCCGCCCTCAAGGCGGTGAACTCGCGAATACGGGTGGGAGGGCCGGCCACCGCGCAGGCCGCCTGGGTCGATGCCTTCCTTCGCCATTGTGCCGATAAAAAAGTCCCGGTGGACTTCGCGTCAACTCACGTCTACGCCAACGACACTTCGCAGGACGTCTTCGGCACGCAAGAAGACATCCCTCGGGACCAGATGGTTTGCCGTGCCGTGGCCAAAGTCCACAACCAAATCCGGAGCTCGACAATGCCCCACCTGCCCCTGATCTGGAGCGAGTTCAATGCCAGCTACAAGACCGAGCCTGAGGTCACGGATTCGATTTACATGGGACCGTGGCTGGCCGACACGGTACGTCAGTGCGACGGCTTGGTGGATATGATGTCGTATTGGACCTTTTCTGATGTCTTCGAAGAACAGGGTGCGGTGAAAACCCCTTTTTACGGCGGCTATGGATTGATCGCGGTCGATGGCATTCCGAAACCGGCGTTCAACGCGTTCAAGCTGCTGCACAAGTTAGGAGAAGAGCGTCTGACGCTCGATTCCAACTTTGCCTTACTGACCCGGCGAAAGGACGGCGCGCTTGTGCTTGCTGTCTGGAACTACGCTGCCCCTGGCGAATCCGGCCCGGCAAGAACCGTCACTTTAAGACTAAAGGGTACCAAGGCAAGCCGCGCCTCGATTTCGCGCGTAGACCACGACCACGGAGACTTCCATCGCGCCTACGAGCAGATGGGGAGCCCGCGCTATCCCACTCAAGGGCAGATTCAGACTCTGCGCAAGGCTTCGGAGCTTCCGGCTCCGCAAGTTCGTCCCATAGAGCACGGCGAGCTGACGCTAACAATGCCACCACATGGGCTGGCGGTCATAGAACTCAAATAGCAGAACACCTCGCTTTCGTCGGCACCGATTACCCTGCTGATGGATCGTATTTCTTGAAACCGGCGCGTTGCATACCGCGTTGTGCTTCGATATTTTTCATGAAGGTATCCCAAACAAAACCGGTGCGAACATTCTCCGCCATGAGCATGGTGATACCCAGGTCAATTCCCACCACATCGCTGTCATACCAGTTCTTCAACGGGTTGAAGGCGTTGACGAACCCGTATTTCGACCATGCTCGCCCATAATGCTCTCGAATGTTGCGGAGAACCCGCATGACAGGCTGCGGGAGGAAAGGCAGCGATCCTGCCGATGCACTGGGAACGACTGTGCCGTCGATCGGTCCCATTGACGGCGGTCCTCCCCAGATCACATAACCCTTCTCTGAATCCGAAGCGCTGATGCCCCAGAGATCCTCGCTGTAGTCCGGAAACTGTTTGCTCAACTCCAGGCAGAATTTGCGGTGCGCTTCCGTGGCGAAGATCGAATTCTGGAAGTAGTCGGCATACTTGTCTCGCTTGCCGCGGAAGTCAAACCAGGCGTGAGAGTACTGGTGCACAAACAGCGGCGCGAAAGAACCCACGTAGCGGATTCCGTCATATTCGAACCGGGTCCGTTTCCAGGCGTTCCACACATCCACCGGCAAGGGGTGAGACGTCGAACCCAAACCCAAAAGGTACATCATCATCATCTCGCTGTAGTAGTCCCAGCGGTAGGGAAGGAAGCCGACTTCTGGCGTCCATCCATGAGGCAATAGCGAGGTATCCTCGGAAAGCCAGGTCCAATCGATCCGATTAAATATCTCGTAGGCAAGCAGGCTGATTTCAGAATGCTCCTCAAAGTGTCGCCGACACGTGAGGACCCCACACAGCAGGATGGCGGTGTCTACGGAAGATATTTCCGAATCCCACACTCTCTCGCCGGTGTTGAGGTCGGCGAAGTGGTAGAAGAATCCCCGATGGGTCGGCATCTTCTTCCACAGGAACCGCAGGGTCGTTAACACCCGGTCCCGCGCATCGCGGTACGAGACGTATCCACGTTTCTGGGCGATACAAAGAGCGGTCAGGCCGAAACCCGTCGCCGCGATGCTGGCGACCGTGCTGGCGTCGTTTGCCTGGACGTTGCAGCGATCTTTGATTAACCCAGTTTGCGCACCCGCTTGTTCCCAAAAGAACTTGAAGGTCAGTTGTTCCACCTCATCCAGGAACTGGTCATCGGACTCGGAGAGAACTGATGCAGCCGGAGCCGATTGGGGCCGCCCCTGTTGGGGCTCCACTGGGGACAGCAGAGAAAACATTGGTGACGGGTTTGACATCGCCCACAGGCTAGTTCCCGTAACCAACAGAAAGACCCGGCGTGAGACACCACTGGCCGGTGGATGCCCTTCTTTGTTCCCGTACATAGGTCGCATATTTAGATGCTTCCGTAAGAACGAAATGGCAGGTTATCTTTAATGAGATTGTAGCTGCTGACGACCGGGAAGGTGCCTATCCCCGGGATGTCAGCAACCTGCATTTCATAATACGCGTCATAACGGGGTTAGCCGAACAGGGTGGACCATGAGCCGTGGAAAAATAGCCGCGATTGGGGGGCTTCTTGGTCTGGGAGCTCTAGCGGCGATATCGGGTTATGTGTACTTGCATCGGCGGCCGGTCACGCTGAGAGGAGCGGTGCTGCGGCAGGATCGAGATCCAAATAGGCAAGTGCCGCTGGCAAATGTGCAGATCGCCGCGATCAATAATTTGGGAACGAGCAGCGCGACGTCTGACTCTTCCGGTTACTTCACTCTCACGCTGCCCAAAGGGCTCCGACGCCGGCAGCCGCTTAAGCTTCAATTTCGCCGCAAGGATTATCAGCCTCTGGACATGAGCGACTTCGTGAGCGACAAGATTTACCTTGCCCATATGGTGCCAGTGGCTCAGGAACCCCAGATAGAAACTAGTCATCCCGCGGTGGGAGTCTCCAATGCTCGCGTAAGATACTCTGTCAGCGCGACAACCGAGGCGGATATTGGCAGTGCCGTCAAGGCGTTTCAGGTCAAGAACGTCGTGAATCTCCCATGCAACAAGAAGCCTCCCTGTTCACCTGATAACAAGTGGAAGGCAGCCATTGATTCCATGTTTCTTGATGCAGGAGAGGGAAATCAGTTCACAAATCCAAGGGTCTCCTGCATCGCGGGCCCCTGTCCTTTCTCCAAAATCGAGCGGGAAGAGCTTTCCCAGGATCGCCGCCGCTTCACCGTAACGGTCCGCAACTGGTCTGACACGACCACGTTCTTGCTGGAGGCTGAGGTGGTCCACCCCATGGTCAGTAACCTTGTGCGCGAGTCCTATCCGGTAATTTTCGGGCGGACCTTGAATTTCAGTTTGCCTCCCGCAGCGGAGGGGCCGAGTATCCAGGCTGAAATCGACGGAGAGGCGATCGTGTTCCCTCTCGGGCCAAGTCTGTTTCTGCGATGGGCAGATTGTCACGCTGCAACCGAACGGGACCTTTCCAAGACCTATCGCTGCGAACTCAAACCCGGCTATCAGTTCCGGTAGTCCGTGACCTGCACATCCTTATTTACGCCCTGATGGGTTCGCGGCCAAACCGTGAGAGTATCTCTCCGAAAGCCTGTAGGTTCGAGGCAAGACTAACTGTTTCAATATCTTAGAGCCTCTCAAGGTGCCGGATGGCTAGCTCTGGTCGGCGCCGCCAACTCCCCTGAGATACGACCGGTGAGCCCTTCTCCGGCCAGGGTAAACAACCCGATCTCCCTACCCCCCATCCAAGCAGACCACAGCAAGCGAATCCTCGGGGCAGGGGGGCTATTGCGCTCGCCGAAAATGTGGGGCTGCATCCACTCATCGAATCTCTCCGTGCCACACCGGAAGGCGTGAGGTTTACATCAGCGCGTCCCATAAATGAAGCGCTGGCAGTGAGTTCGAACGGGAGGAATGTGTACCGAATGATGAACGAAGCGAAGCGAGCATTCGGGCTGGTTCGCAAACTGGTGTCGCCACGGTCTTCAACCACGGACGCTCCCACCCAGGAAGGCGAGGAGTTGGAGGCAGTGTCGGCGCTTCCTTCATTTTTTGTCATTGGGCCTCCCCGGACGGGATCCACCTGGCTGCACGAGATCCTGAGCGGTTACGCAGTGCTGCCCAAGGTGACTAAGGAAACTCGTTTCTTCGATACCCATTTTCACCGTGGATTCAAGTGGTATCGTG
>Ga0335082_10003472_pt1 | contig 17135 bp, 18 predicted proteins | sample Lox_Sample_41_FD_206718 | JGI IMG/M metagenome (GOLD analysis project Ga0335082, IMG submission 206718) | Soil microbial communities from Loxahatchee National Wildlife Refuge, Florida, United States - Lox_Sample_4.1 | ecosystem: Environmental > Terrestrial > Soil > Wetlands | place: USA... | reverse complement strand
AGCCGAGCTCGAAGCGCACCTGGTCGTTGCCCTTGCCGGTGGCGCCGTGCGACACCGCGTCGGCGCCGGTGAGCCGCGCGATCTCGATCTGGCGCTTGGCGATGAGCGGGCGCGCGATCGAGGTACCGAGCAGGTATTCACCCTCGTAGATGGCATTGGCGCGGAACATGGGGAAGACGAAGTCACGCACGAACTCCTCGCGCAGATCGTCGATGAATATCTGCTTGACGCCGAATTGCTTCGCCTTTCTGCGCGCCGGCTCCAGTTCCTCGCCCTGGCCGATGTCCGCGGTGAACGTGATCACCTCGCAGCCGTAGCGGTCCTGCAGCCATTTGAGGATGACCGAAGTATCCAGTCCGCCGGAATACGCGAGCACGACTTTCTTTACGCCACTGGTCTTCTTTGACATTTGTTCGCTCGAAAAATGAGAAATCAGATACTGTCCGGCATCGCCGCGCCGCGCTTCGCGGAACTCATGCGACCTCTCCCAGCAACAGGAATTCCATCAGGGCCTTCTGCGTGTGCAGCCGGTTCTCGGCCTCGTCCCATACCACGCTGTGCGGGCCGTCGATCACCTCCGCCGCCACCTCCTCGCCCCGATGCGCGGGCAGGCAGTGCATGAACAGGGCGTCGCGCGCGGCGCATCGCATCATTTCGGCATCCACCTGCCAGTCGCTGAAATCGCGCTTGCGTTCCTCGTTCTCGGCCTCGAAGCCCATGCTGGTCCAGACGTCGGTGGTGACGAGGTCGGCGCCGCGGGCCGCGTCCATGGGGTCGGCGAAGTGCTCATAATGCCTGGCGCCGTATGCGCCCGCGCGCTCGGCCTCGACTTCGTAGCCGGGCGGGGTCGACACGTTCAGCTTGAAATCGAAAATGGCGGCAGCGCTCATCCAGCTGTTGCAGACATTGTTCGAGTCTCCTATCCAGGCCACGGTCCTGCCGCCGATGGGGCCGCGCTGCTCGATGAAGGTGAAAATGTCGCCCATCACCTGGCACGGGTGATATTCGTTGGAAAGCCCGTTGATCACCGGCACGCGCGAGACGCTGGCGAAGCGCTCGAGTATGTCCTGTTCGAACGTGCGGATCATCACGATGTCGACCATGCGTGACACAACCTGGGCCATGTCTTCGACGGGCTCGCCGCGCCCGAGCTGCGTGTCGCGCGTGCTCAGGAATATGGCCGCGCCGCCGAGCTGGTGCATGCCCGCTTCGAACGACAGGCGCGTGCGCGTTGACTGCTTCTCGAAGATCATCGCCAGCGTGCGGTCGGCCAGCGGATGGTACGGCTTGTATTGCTTGAACTGGGTCTTGATCCAGCGCGTGCGCCCGAACAGGTACTCGTACTCCGCACGGGAAAAATCGCTGAACTGCAGATAGTGCCGCGGCTTCACGATCCGTCTCCGGTTTCACCCCGCGGCGGTCGTCTGGCCGAGGAAATCCCGAATCAGGACGGCCAGGCGATCGATGAGTTGCTGCGCCTCGCCGCGGTTGATGATCAGCGCCGGCAGCAGCCGCACGATCTTGTCCGCGGTGACGTTGATGAGCAGCCCGGCATCGAGCGCGCGCTGCACCAGTTCCGCGCACGGGCGGTCGAGCTCGATTCCCAGCATCAGCCCCGCGCCCTTGATCGCGGCCACGCCTTTGGCGTCGGCCAACGCAGCCTCAAGCCCGGCGCGGATGAAATCGCCAACCTTGACCGCGTTGTCGAGCAAGCCCTCCTGCTCGATGGCTTCGAGCGTTGTCAGCGCAGCAGCGCAGGCGAGCGGATTGCCGCCGAAGGTGGAACCATGGTTGCCCGGCTTGAACAGGTCCGCCGCGGCGCCCTTTCCCAGGCAGGCGCCGATCGGCACGCCGCCCGCCAATCCCTTGGCCAGGGTAACCACGTCCGGCTGGAAGCCCGCGTGCTGATAGTAGAACCATTTGCCGGTGCGACCGAGGCCGCACTGGATCTCGTCGAGCATCAGCAGCCAGCCGTACTGATCGCACAATGCGCGCAGGCCGCGCAGGTACTCGAAATGCGCGACATTGATGCCGCCTTCGCCCTGGATCGGTTCGACCAGGACCGCCACGACGTTGCGGTTGTTCTGCGCCACCTGACGCACCGCCTCAAGGTCGTCGTAGGGTACGCGCACGAAGCCGGACACGAGCGGCTCGAATCCGGCATGCACCTTGCGGCTGCCCGTGGCCGAGAGCGTGGCGAGCGTGCGCCCGTGAAACGCCTTCTCCATCACCACGATCGCGGGATTCTCCACACCCTTGCCCTTCGCGTACAACCGGGCGATCTTGATCGCGGCCTCGTTCGCCTCGCAGCCGGAATTGCAGAAGAAGACCTTGTCCATGCCGCTGATGGCGGCGAGCCTGTCGGCAAGATTTTCCTGCTCGGTGATCTGATAGATGTTGGAGACATGAATCAGCCTGCCGGCCTGGTCGGCCAGCGTCCGCACCAGTTTCGGGTGGGCGTGGCCGAGAGTATTCACGGCGATGCCGCCGAGGGCGTCGAGGTAGCGCTTGCCTTGCGCGTCCCACAGCCACACGCCCTGGCCGTGGGTAAATGCCACCGGCAGCCTGGCATAGGTGTTCATCACGTGAGACATCGATGCGCCCCAAAACAAAACGCACACGGCGGCATTCGCCGCCGTGTGCCGACATTGACTTGGATTATGTTAGCACACTGCCATCGCAGTCGGCAGCGCGCCTGCGCTAGGCCTGCGCGATTGCCGGACCGCGCTTACCCCGCCGCAGCAAGCTCGCCGCTCTTGCCGGAATTGTGCACGGTACATTGCAGGATATTGCAATGCTGATACATCTGGCGCAGCTTGCGCTCGGCGTCGACCTTGTCTTTGCCGTGTATCAACAGGTTTTCCACGATCAGTCCGCCGCGCGTGCGTATGCGGAACCCGTATTTGACGATCGCCGAATGCGCCACAAATCCCCCCCTGTTTCAAGCGCTTAACGGATTGATAGCATACGCCGCGCATCAACTCAACGCAAATTTATGTTCTAACGGTAATTTTTCTCAAATTTCCGATTTTTTTGCCGCCGCCTCCACGCCTGGATCCGGCCCTTGCTGCATTGCCGGGGCAGCCCGCGCTGGGGGAGCGTCGATCGCAGCCACGCGTGATGCGCCGAACGCGCCGCCGGGCAGCGGTACCCGCCGGGCGGTCAGGCATTGCGCGCGGTGCGCGCGCACTCCCGTCGCAAACGAAAGCGGCCGGCATAGTGCCGGCCGTTCCGTGCGTGCAGTGCGGTTCTTAACTCAGGCCATCGCCTTGATGGCGGCGGCAAGGCGGCTCTTGTGGCGCGCGGCCTTGTTCTTGTGGATGATCTTCTTGTCGGCGATACGGTCGACGACGCTGGCGGAACGGCCCAGCGCCTGCTTGGCAGCATCCTTGTCCCCGGCGGCGATCGCCTTGTTCACGTCCTTGATCGCCGATCGCATCGTCGAGCGCAGGGCGGAATTGTGTTGCCGCTGCTTCTCGGCTTGGCGGGAGCGCTTGCGCGCAGAATTTGTATTGGCCATGTTGGAACCAGGGTAGGGAACAGGAAAGGGCGCAATGATACTGATTTGGCCCCTGTTACGCAAGCGCATTTTGGTTTCGGCCTGACGCGTTGCGCGCGTTAGCTTCCACTGAAACTGCGTTTTAGTTCCGGCCTAACGCGCTTTGCGCATTAGCCTCCACTGAAACTGCGTTTTCGTATAATCGGGGCATGAATCTTCTGCGCGCGCTCGCCACGGTGAGCAGCATGACGCTGGTGTCCCGCATCCTCGGCTTCGTGCGCGATTTCGTGATTGCGCGCTTGTTCGGCGCGGGTCTGGCCACGGACGCCTTCTTCGTCGCTTTCCGCATTCCGAACCTGCTGCGGCGCCTCTTTGCCGAAGGCGCGTTTTCCCAGGCCTTCGTGCCGGTTCTGGCGGAATACAGGACGCGCAACGGCCAGGGCGAGACCAAGCTGCTGGTCGACCGCGTCGCCACTGCGCTCGCGCTCGCGCTGCTTGCGGTCAGCGTGCTCGGGATTCTGGCGGCGCCGTGGATCATCTATGTAACCGCGCCCGGATTCTCCGCCACGCCGGAAAAATTCGAGCTCACGGTGGCGATGCTGCGCATCACCTTTCCCTACATCCTGTTCATCTCGCTGGTTTCCCTTGCCGGCGGCATACTCAATACCTGGAGCCGCTTTGCCGTGCCGGCGCTCACGCCGACGCTGCTGAATCTGAGCTTCATTTTCTGCGCGCTGGTGCTTGCACCCTATTTTCGACCGCCAGTGCTGGTGCTGGCCTGGGCGGTGCTCGCGGGCGGCCTGCTGCAGCTCGCGTTGCAGCTGCCTTATCTGGCGAAAATCGGCATGTTGCCGCGTCCGCGTGCGGATTTCTGGGATACGGGCGTGCGCCGCATCCTCAATTTGATGGGGCCGGCGGTGTTCGGCGTTTCGATCGCCCAGCTGTCGCTGCTGATCAACACCATCTTTGCGTCCTTCCTCGCCAACGGCAGCGTGTCCTGGCTCTATTACGCCGACCGGCTGATGGAATTTCCCACCGGCCTGCTCGGGGTGGCGTTGGGCACCATTCTTCTGCCCAGCCTGTCCCAATACCATTCGAGCGATGCGACCGAATCCTTCAGCCGCCTGCTCGACTGGGGCCTGCGCCTGACTTTGCTGCTGGCGCTGCCGGCGGCGGTGGCGCTGGCGCTGCTGGCGGTGCCACTGATCAGCACGCTGTTTCACTACGGCCATTTCGGCGTCGAGGATGTGTGGATGACGCGCCGTGCGCTGGTCGCATACAGCGTCGGACTCGTGGGTCTGATTCTGGTGAAAGTGCTGGCGCCGGGTTTCTACGCGCGCCAGAACATCCGAACGCCGGTGAAGATCGCAGTCATCACGCTGGTCGCGACGCAGTTGATGAACCTCGCCCTGATCGGGCCGCTCAAGCATGCCGGGCTCGCGCTGGCGATCGGCCTGGGGGCGTGTCTCAACGCCGGCTTGCTTTTCTACAAGCTGCGCCGGCACGGCATCTACCGGCCGCAGCCGGATTGGGCGCGCTTCGCCGGCAAGCTCGCGCTGGCGCTGTTGGTGATGGCGGCGGTGCTGTGGGGCGCGACCGGCAGCGAGGGCTGGTGGCTGGCCGCGGCGTGGCAGCGGCGCATGGCCGCCATGGTTGGTATAGTGTGCCTGGGCGCGGCGACCTACTTCGCCACGCTCTGGACGCTCGGCTTTCGCATCGGGGATTTTTCGCGGCGTGGCGCCGAATAGGATGGCCTCTGCGACGCAAGGTATGGAACCGCAACACCGCCTGGAACGATTTTCCGCGCTGATATGCCGCGAGGAGTTCGACCTCGCCGAGGCCTGCCTGCTGATCGCGCAGGTTGCGTATCCCGATATCGACATCGGCCACTACCTGGGGCGCATCGATGCGCTCGCCGCAACCGTGAGAAGCCGCCTCGCCGGGGACGCCTTCGCCGAACAGAAAGTGGTCGCGCTGAACCGCCATTTATTCGGCGAGCTGGGCTTTCGCGGCAACGCGGACGACTATTACGATCCGCGCAACAGCTATCTCAACGAGGTGCTGGAGCGCCGCACCGGTATTCCGATCACGCTGTCGGTCCTGTACATGGAAATCGGCCGGCGTCTCGGTCTGCGGCTGCAGGGTGTATCGTTCCCCGGGCATTTCCTGGTCAAGCTGCGCGTGCGGGGCGGGCAACTGGTGCTCGATCCGTTCTGTGGCGGCGAGACCCAGTCGGAATCGGACCTGCGCGCGCGCCTGGCGCAGGTGCTGCCGCAGCGCGAGGCCGACACGCAGCAGCTTGCGCAGTTCCTGCAGGCGGCGACGCCCCGGCAGATGCTGGCGCGCCTGTTGCGCAACCTCAAAGGCATTTACCTGCAATCGGAGGAGGCGCAGAATGCGCTGGAAGTGACGCAACGCATGGTGATGGTGACACCGCACGCGGCCGAGGAAGTGCGCGACCGCGGCCTCGCCTACTACAAGCTCGAATGCTTTCGCGCGGCACTCGCCGATTTTCAGGACTACCTATGCCGACGCCCGGACGCGCCGGACGCCGGCGAGATCAGGGACAAGGCCGCCGCGCTGCGGCTCGTATGCGCGCGCCTGAACTAAATCGGACGACTTGAATCCAACCGGCGCGCGACATTGCCTGCGTTCAGGCATCTACGCGCTGAAACGCCCTTGCCGGGCCGCGTCGCAAAGTCCGTGCGCCGCTCGGTCCGGGCGCGTCGTACCATGCGCACTTTCGCCGCAGTTCAACGAGGAATGATGACGACATGCAGATTGAATTGACTCCGCGACGCGTGTTTGCCGGCTTTGCGCTGATTTGCTTCGCGCTGATTGCCGAAGCGATGGTTTTGCAGCATCTAAAGGGGCAGGCGCCCTGCCCACTGTGCGTGATGCAGCGCGCGGGATTTCTGCTGTTCGGCCTGGTCGCCCTGGCCGGGGCGATCCACCAGCCGCGGCGCCGCGGCGCGGCGGGCTACGCGGCGGCGCTGGCGCTGGTTGCGCTGACCGGGCTGGGCATCGCGGCGCGCCATGTGTGGGTGCTGCACCATCCGAAATTCGGCTGCGGCATCGATGTGCTGGAGCAATTCGTCAACGACCTGCCCACGGCCAGGCTGCTGCCCTGGCTGTTTCATGCAAGCGGCGAATGCACGGCGCCGCACGAGCCGACCCTGGGCTTGCAGGTGCCGGAGTGGTCGATGATCTGGTTCAGCCTGCTGTTAATCGCTGCAAGCGTCTACGGCTTCAGATCCTTGTCCGCCGCACGCGCGCACGCAGCGGCGTGAGGTCGGCCGCCGCCGCGGCGGTCTCGCTTCGTATTCCGGGCTTGTCGGAAAGCCGCTATAATTCAGGATTTTAGCTTTCCAACGCGAATTCTGAACATGCGGGTTTGGCGCACCTTTTCCGAGCGTAGCCGGTCGCCGACGGCGCTCACCATCGGCAACTTCGACGGTGTGCACCGCGGCCACCAGGCGATGCTCGCGCGCCTCAAGGAGCAGGCGCGCGCCTTCGGCTTGCGCGCCTGCGTGCTCACCTTCGAGCCCCACCCGCTGGAGTTGTTCGCGCCGCAAACGGCGCCGACGCGGCTGACGTCGCTGCGAGAAAAGCTGGAGTTGCTTGCCGCGCACGGCGTCGAATGCGTGCACGTCAACCGTTTCAACCGCGCCTACGCCAGCCGTTCGCCGCAGGACTTCATCGAGCAGGTGCTGCTGCGCGGCCTGGGCATGCGTTGGCTGCTGATCGGCGACGACTTTCGCTTCGGCGCGCGCCGCGCCGGCGATTTCTCGCTGTTGCAGGAAGCTTCCGCCAGGCTTGGCTTCGGCCTGGAGGCGATGCGCACGGTGGAGCAGCAGGGCGTGCGCGTGTCGAGTTCCGCCGTGCGGGCGGCGCTCGCCGCGGGCCGCTTGGCCGAGGCCGAGGCGCTGCTCGGTCGGCCCTACAGCATCAGCGGCCGCGTAGTGCATGGCGACAAGCTCGGCCGGCAAATCGGTTTTCCCACGGCCAACGTGCAATTGCGCCACAATCGGCCGCCGCTGTCCGGGATTTTTGCGGTGCGCACCCTCGACGGGGCCGGGCGCACGCGCTTCGGCGCGGCGAGCCTGGGCCTGCGACCGACGGTGGATGACAGCGGGCGCGCCAGGCTCGAGGTGCACCTGTTCGATTTCAACGGCGAACTCTACGGCCAGCACTTGCGTGTCGATTTCCTGCACAAGATACGCGACGAGGAGAAGTTCCCCAGCCTCGACGCATTGAAGGCGCGCATCGCGCTCGATTGCGAGATGGCCAGGGGATTGCTTGCCGCCGGCGAACGCGCATGAGTGCCGCAGCGTCGGCACATAGCGCGCAGCGGCGCCCGGTTTCCATCACATCAATCTAAACCTGCGAACGGCAACATGGCTGATTACAAGAGCACGCTCAACCTTCCCGATACGCCCTTTCCCATGCGCGGCGATCTTGCCAGGCGCGAACCGCAGTGGGTGCAGGAGTGGCAGGAAAAGAAGATCTACGCGGCGATACGCGCCGCGTCCAGGGGCCGCCCGAAGTTCATCCTGCACGACGGGCCGCCCTACGCCAACGGCGACATCCATCTCGGCCACGCGATCAACAAGATACTCAAGGACATCATCGTCAAGTCGCGCAACCTCGCCGGCTACGACGCAGTGTACGTGCCGGGGTGGGACTGCCACGGCATGCCGATCGAGCGCGAAATCGAAAAGCACCACGGCAAGCACCTGCCGGTGGAGAAGACGCAGAGCCTGTGCCGCGCCTATGCCACGCAGCAGATCGAGCGGCAGAAGCGGGACTTCCAGCGCCTGGGCGTACTCGGCGATTGGGACCATCCCTACCTGACCATGGCCTACGGCAACGAGGCCGACGAGATTCGCACCCTCGGCAGGATACTCGAGAAGGGTTACGTCTACCGCGGCCTGAAGCCGGTGAACTGGTGCTTCGACTGCGGCTCGGCACTGGCGGAAGCCGAAGTCGAGTACGCCGACCGCAAGGACGACGCGATCGATGTCGGCTTCGCGTTCGCCGAGCCGGAAAAGGTCGCCGCGGCTTTCGGCCTGGCCGGGCTCCCGGCGCAGAAGGGCTGGATCGTCATCTGGACGACCACGCCCTGGACCATCCCCGGCAACCAGGCGCTGAACGCGCATCCGGCGTATCAGTACAACCTGGTCGAAACCGAGCGCGGGCTGCTGATCCTGGCGGCCGACCTGCAGCAGGCGTGCTTGTCGCGCTACCAGCTTGCGGGCAAGGTGCTCGCCTCGTGCAAAGGCAAGGCGCTCGAGTCGATCAATTTCCGCCATCCGTTCTACGACCGGCTCGCGCCGGTATATCTGGGCGAATACGTGACGCTCGACACCGGCACCGGCATCGTGCACAGCGCGCCCGCCTATGGCGTGGAGGACTTCGAATCCTGCCGCCGCTACGGCATGAAGGACGAGCAGATCCTCACGCCCGTGATGGCCGACGGCAAGTACGCGGCCGCGCTGCCCTTTTTCGGCGGCATGAGCATCTGGAAAGCCAATCCGGACGTAGTGAAGAAGATCGAGGAAGTCGGCGCCTTGTTCCACGCCGAGGACCACGTCCACAGCTATATGCACTGCTGGCGCCACAAGACGCCCATCATCTATCGCGCCAGCACCCAGTGGTTCGCCGCCATGGACACCCCGCCCGGTTTCAACGGCGTGAAGCCGGCGGAGTCCCTGCGCGAGACCGCGCTGCGCGGCATCGACAATACGCGCTTCTTCCCCGCCTGGGGCCAGGCGCGCCTGCGCGGCATGATCGCCAACCGACCCGACTGGACCTTGTCGCGCCAGCGCCAATGGGGCGTACCCATGCCGTTTTTCGTTCACAAGGAAACGGGCGAGTTGTATCCGCGCACGCTCGAGCTGCTGGAGCAGGTGGCGCAGCGCGTCGAGCAAGGCGGCATCGAAGCCTGGCAGACGCTGGAGCCGCAGGAACTGCTGGGCGCCGAGGCGGAGCACTACGTCAAGATCAAGGACACGCTCGACGTATGGTTCGATTCCGGCTCGACGCATCAGACGGTGATGGGCGGACCGCGCGGCGGCGAGGCCGGCGCCGGTTCGCACGGGAAGGATCTGCAGTTTCCCGCCGACTTGTACCTGGAAGGCTCGGACCAGCATCGCGGCTGGTTCCATTCGTCGCTGCTGGTGTCGTGCATGCTCAACGGCGTGCCGCCCTACAAGGGCCTGCTCACGCACGGCTTCTTCGTCGACGGCCAGGGCCGCAAGATGTCGAAGTCGCTGGGCAACACGCTCGAGCCGCAGAAGGTGGCCGGCAGCCTCGGCGCCGAAATCCTGCGCCTGTGGGTGGCCGCGACCGACTATTCGGGCGAGCTCTCGATCTCGGACGAAATCCTGAAGCGCGTGGTCGAGAGCTACCGGCGCATCCGCAACACCCTGCGCTTCCTGCTCGCGAATACGGCGGATTTCGATCCGGTGGCGCATGCGCTGCCCGTCGCGGACTGGCTCGAGATCGACCGCTACGCCCTCGCGCTGACGCAGTCGGTGCAGCAGGAAATCGTGCGCGACTACGAAAACTACGACTTCCATTTCGTGGTGCAGAAACTGCAGGGGTTCTGCTCCGAGGACCTCGGCGGCTTCTATCTCGACATTCTCAAGGACCGGCTGTACACCACCGGCACGGATTCGAAGGCGCGGCGCTCGGCGCAAAACGCGCTGCACCAGATCCTGCAGCGCCTCGTGCGGCTGATGGCCCCGATCCTGTCCTTCACCGCCGAAGAGGTGTGGGCGCTGGTGGGCGGCGCCGGGGACGCGACCGTTTTTACCCACACCTGGGACGAATTCCCGGCCGCGGGCTATGCGCGCGAACTGCTCGAGCGCTGGGCGAAGATCCGCGCTGTTCGCGCCGAAGTGCAAAAGCAGCTCGAGGAGGCGCGCGTTGCCGGAAAGATCGGCTCGTCGCTGCAGGCCGAAGTCGAGATCCGCGCAAGCGGGGACAAGCTCGGCCTGCTGCGCTCGCTCGGGGATGACTTGCGCTTCGTGCTGATCACTTCGAGCGCCGCGGTTACGCCCGTCGCGGCGACGGCGGAAGAAGCGGTGATCGTGAGCCCCAGCACGCACGCCAAATGCGAGCGCTGCTGGCATTACCGCGCAGATGTCGGCAACGTCAGCGCGAGCGCTGCCGGCGCGGCGCATCCGGGGCTTTGCGGCCGCTGCGAGTCCAACCTGCACGGCGCCGGCGAGCCGCGCGCGTATGCGTAAGCTTGCGCCGTGGTACGCCTGGGCATTGCTGGTCATGCTGCTGGACCAGCTGACCAAGTATTGGATCAGCGCCAGCCTGCATTACGGCGAAATGCGCGCCTACACCGGGTTCTTCAACCTGGTGCTCACCTATAACACGGGTGCGGCGTTCAGCTTCCTTGCCGGCGCCGCGGGCTGGCAGCGCGGGTTTTTCATCGCCATCGCGCTCGTCGCCTGCATCGTCATCAGCGCGCTGCTGCTGCGCAATGCGGCCGACAGGCTGTTTTGCTTCGCGCTCGCGCTGATCCTGGGCGGGGCGGTGGGCAATGTACTCGATCGCATCGTTCTCGGCTATGTGGTGGATTTTCTCGATTTTCACTTCGGCGGCTGGCACTGGCCTGCGTTCAATCTGGCCGATTCGGCGATCACCGTCGGCGCCGTGCTGCTCGTCGCGGAAAGTTTCCTTCCGCGCGCCGGGCAGGCGGGAGCGACGCGATGAACGAGTGGCGCAAGGTGAAGCGCGCCCTGTCGGAGCGGCGCCCGGTGGGAGCGGCGCCCTCGCCGCGATCAGTGTCCGATCCAAGCCCGTTCGGCCCGGGGGCGGGCCTCCCACAAACGAATTGATATGGATTGAATCATGGAAGTCCTTCTAGCCAACCCGCGCGGTTTCTGCGCCGGCGTCGAGCGCGCCATCAGCATCGTCGAGCGCGCGCTGGAAATGTACGGCGCGCCCATCTACGTGCGGCACGAGGTGGTCCACAACAAGTTCGTGGTCGAAGACCTGCGCGCCAAGGGCGCAGTGTTTGTCGAAGAACTCGAGCAGGTGCCCGCCGGCAGCACCGTGATCTTCAGCGCCCACGGCGTGTCGCAGGCGGTCCGGCGCGAGGCTGAGGAGCGCGGACTCAAGGTGTTCGACGCCACCTGCCCGCTCGTGACCAAGGTGCACGTCGAGGTGGCCAAGATGCACGAACAGGGCCGCGGCATCGTCATGATCGGCCATCGCGGGCATCCCGAGGTGGAAGGGACCATGGGACAGGCGGCGCGCGGCATGTACCTGGTGGAGACGGTCGACGATGTCGCGCGGCTGGAGGTGGAGGATCCGGAGCGGCTTGCCTACGTCACCCAGACGACGCTGTCGGTGGACGATGCCGCGGGCATCGTGGCGGCGCTGAAGCGGCGGTTTCCGCGCATCGTCGGGCCGAAGAAGGACGACATCTGCTACGCCACGCAGAATCGCCAGGACGCGGTCAAATTCATGGCGCAGCAATGCGACCTGGTGATCGTGGTCGGCTCGCCCAACAGTTCCAACTCCAACCGGCTGCGCGAAGTGGCGCAGACCCTGGGGGTGGAAGCGCACATGGTCGACGAGGCGGCCGAACTGCGTCCGGAGTGGCTGCAGGGCCGCAGCCGCATCGGCGTCAGCGCCGGCGCTTCGGCGCCGGAAGTGCTGGTGCTGGAAGTCATCGCCAGGCTGCAGGCGCTGGGCGCGAAACGCGTGACCCAGCTGAAGGGGAAGGACGAAGGCGTTACTTTCCCGCTGCCCAAGGGGCTGACCGCGTCCGCCTAAAGAGCCGAGCGCAGGTTCACTTCGGCGCATTCGCGCCGGGCGCAATCTCCGGTTTGGCGTCGGGCTTGGCCTCCTCGCGCGCGTGGACCCCCGGCGGCAGCAGCGAAATCCGCGGATAGCCGGCAATGTCGAGCGCCGCGTGGTAAGCCGCGCTTTCGAACCCGTCGTATTTTTCGCGTCCCACGGTCATCAGCGGCACCGCCGTCGAGCCGGCCAGCTTTTCCAGGGCCTGCGCATCGGCAACGCCGATTTCCTTGTAGGGGACTCCGCGGTTTTCCAGCAGCGTGCGCGCCTGGTCGCACGGGTCGCACGTCTTCGAGGTATATAGCGTGACCGGAAAATTCTTGACCGCCTGCTGCAATGCGTAGGGCAGGGGAGGCGACGCGCCTTGCCGCGCCGGCGCGGATGTCTTTTGCACATCCCTGGCGCTGGCCGGGGGCGCCTGGTCGGAATAATGCACGTTGCCCGCGTCGTCGACCCAGCGGTAGGTCTGGGCGGTTACGAGCCCGGGGAGCAGCAGCAATGCAAGAAAGCGCAAGTCCATCGAATCCCCTGATTCCCTCCGGTCACGAGCCCATGATATCACCGTGCGCCGCCCGGCTTTGCGCTGCCGGCGCGCTGTGGCGATGCGCCCCAACCGTGCATTAATTCACGGGGCCATTCCGTCCGTCAGCGGAAAAACGCCGTTTGTCGAGCAATGCTGGCCTTTCCGGGGTCGGTTCCTATAATCCGAAATGGGGCAACCGGGCGGGCGGAAACCCGCGCGCAGCAGCGGCCGATTGTATGCAATGGGGCTTTTGAGCGATCATGCAGAGTCACCAAAACCTGAATCGATAAGGAGCCAGAGTCATGAAACGACAGTCCGGGTTTACTCTGCTGGAATTGATGATCGTCGTGGTCGTCATCTCCATCCTCGCCGCGATCGCGGTGCCCTCATACAAGGATTACGTAACGCGGGGGAAACTGACCGACGCGTTTTCCGCGCTCGCGTCCGCGCAGTCCTCTGCGGAACAGTTCTGGTCGAACAATCGCACCTATGTGGGATTCAACGCATCGAACGGTTTTCCGCAGAACACCACGAACTTTACCTACAATCTTTCGAACCAGACCGCGTCGACCTATACCATCACGGCGACGGGACTGAGTACGCTCGCCGGTTTCGTCTTCACCATCGATCAGAACGGCAACAAGGCAACCACCGGCGTTCCCACGGGGTGGACCGCCTCCGCGACCTGCTGGATCAACAAGAAGGGAGGCGTGTGCGTCCAATAGGTTCCGTCGCCGGATTGGCTGCCGATGCAGGCCCCACAGGAACGCCGGGGCAGGCCGGAGGCGCCGCGGGCGGATTTACCATGATCGAGCTGGTCATCACGATCGCGATCCTCGGAATCCTGATCACGCTGGCGATGCCGTCGCTGTCGGCCTGGGTGCAGGGCGCGAGGATCAATTCGATCGCCGATTTCTACCTCGACGGCTTGCGCCTCGCCCGCAACGGCGCGCTGCAAAGGAGCGGCGCGTCGCGCTTCGTGCTGACCGCGAACGCGAACGGCCAGTACGACTGGCAGGTGGACTGGTGCTTTCCGACGTCGGCCCTTCCCTGCGACACCGGCGGCGCTTGGTCGACAACCGCGGCCGCGGCGGCCGGGGATATCAATGCCGCCAATCCCAGCCTGTCCGTGTTTCACTCAGGCGATAGCCAGCCGACGGCGACGCTGGTGACGACATCGCTGGCGCCGGCAAATGCGTTCGCCGTCTATTTCAATTCGCAGGGCTGGGTGAATACCGCGGTGCAGCCCTACCTGCGGACCCTGCGCTTCGATTCGTCCGCTTCTTACAACCCGGACCCGACACAGCCCAACATACGGCCTATCGCGGTCTCCATCAACCTCTCCGGCATCGCCGAGCGCTGCGATCCCATGGTGGCCGCCGGAGATTCGAGGGCATGCTCGCCATGAACGTGAAATCCCGGCAAAGAGGCATGGCGCTGATCGAAGTGATGATCGCGGTGATCGTCCTCGCGATCGGCGTGCTCGGCGCGGTCGGTCTGCAGGCAAGATCGCTCTCGGCGCTGTCCAACGCCGGCGCGCGCGTCGACGCCACCATTGCGGCCGAGCGCGCAATCGGGCTCATGTGGACCGACCAGGCCAACCTGGCGAGCTATGCCTGGGACAGCACCGGCGGCGGCGCCGCACCCGCTGTGCTCGCCAACTGGTTCGCGAACACGCAGGCCATGCTCCCCAACGCGAACGCCGTAATCACGGTCACGCCGATTGCCGGCAGCAGCGCGAGCCAGATCAGCGTGACCATCACGTGGCAGCGGCGCACCGGCGTCACCGGCGACAAGAATGCCGATCAGCTGAACACTCACACCATCGTGGCCACCGTGGCGCCGACGACATGAGAACAGGCCAACACGGTTTTTCGCTGATCGAGCTGATGGTCAGCGTGCTCATCGGCCTGTTGGCGATGGTGTTCGTCATGCGCAGCACCGTCACCTTCGAGTCCAACCGCCGCAGCAGCCTTGGCGGCTCGGATTCGATGCAGAACGGCGTGGTTGGGCTGTTTTCCATGGAAAACGACGCCGCCGAATCCGGCTGGGGGCTGAACGATAGTGCGCTGCTCGGGTGCAACGCGCGTTTCTACGACAGCCAGAACTACGCCAACGGCAATGTCGGCGGCGGCGTCGCCATGGTGCTCGCGCCGGTATCGGTGGCGTTCAACGGCGCCAACCCGGACCAGATATCGTTCATGTCGGGCACCTCGGACGCGGGCACCGGTTCGCTAATCGTATTGTCCGCGGGTAACACCGCCGTCGGGGCGACGTCTCTCCCCGTCTCCGACGACCCAACGTATGCTTACCAGGCGGGCGACGCGCTGGCGATCGCGCCGGTGACGGCCGGCGGCACTTGCGCTACTCCCGCCATCGCGGGTTCCTGCTGCACCATCGCCCAGGTTTCCTCCACGGCGCTAGCTCCGGTGAAACAAATCAATGTCGCCAACGACGGCACCGTCGCGACGCGCTTCAATGCACCGGGCGGGCTGCTCGCGGCATTCCCTGGCGGCACGCAGACCAAGATATTCAATCTGGGCAGCGGAAACTCGCTCAAATTCCACACCTGGGACGTGAACAACGGCGTGTTGCGCCTGCGCGCTACCGACCTCTCCGGGGCGAGCAACGCGCCGACCAGCGCGGTCGCCGGGATCGTATCGATCAAGGCGCTGTACGGCTTCGATACCCGCGTCGGCGCCGCGTTCACGCCCGACTCTGGCCTGGTGATCAGCCAGTGGTCCGCCGGCATGATCGACGCCGACGGCGACGGCGTGGTCGGCGGCCCCACCGATTACCAGCGTCTGGCCGCCGTGCGGCTCGCCGTCGTCGCGCGCGGGCGCGAGCCCGACCGGCCCGATTCGAGCGGCACCTGCCCCAATACCACCACCGCGCTGCCGACGGTGTTTGCATCGCAGGAGCCGGCCGCGATAGCGACCGTGCCGATCCAGGTGAACGTGGCCGTCGCGGGCGACACCATCGACTGGACCTGCTATCGCTACCGTGCTTTCGAAACCATCGTGCCCCTGAGGAACTCCGGATGGAAGCCGAACTGAAACGCCAGCGCGGCGTGGCCCTGCCCATCGCGCTGATCATGTTGGTGGTGATGCTGTTCTCCGGCATTTACCTGATGCGCGCATCCAACAACGCGACCATCATGTCGAGCAACCTCGCCTACGAGCGCGACATTTCGCGCCGCGCCGATTTCGGCCTGACAACCGCCTACAACTGGCTGAGCGCCACTGCCAGCGGCGGCGCCGCAGCCAAGGCAACCCTGCAATCGGACCAGCCTGCCAACGCCTACTCGTCCGTCTACGTGACCTGTAACCTTGGCATCTGCTATCGCGATCCCGCATTCTGGGCCAACGCGATCACGGTCAACGATCCGGCCGGCAATCCGGTCCAATACGTGATCCACCGCATGTGCAAGTTCCCCAACCTCGACGCCATGGCGGTAGGCCAGCAATGCGTCACCACCTCGCCGACCTCCGGCAACGCCGGCGGCGTGCAGGCCGGCAGCAGCCTGAGTTCGGACACGGAGGCCATTACCTTGCTGCCTCAGATTCATTACGTAATTACCGCGAGGGTTCCGGGGGTGAAAGGCGCCAGCGTGATCAACCAGATGGAAGTAATGATCGGAGCATGACATGAAAAAGCTCGTATTGGCATTGTCGATGGCCTTGCTCGGCGCGGGGGGTGCCCCGCCCGCGGGCGCGGCCAACACCGATATCGCCTCGGTGCCTGTGCTGAATGTCACCGGCACCGGCTCGATCAAGCCCAACCTCATTCTTATGCTCGACGATTCCGGCTCGATGGCATGGGACTTCGCGGGCGACCAGGTCAACAACTCGACCAGCGGCTCCGACAGCCAGGGCAAGTGCTTTACCGCCAACGGCCTCACTTCATGTACCGGCCCGGGCTACCCGCCTTTTGCCGTTCAGGACTTCAATTTCATTTATTACGACCCGACAGTCACCTACACGCCCGGCGTGACGTCGACCGGCGCCAGCATGGGCGCACAGAACACCTTTACCGCCGTGAAGACCAACCCCTATGTTTCCTCATCGACCGTAAACTTGGTGACCAGTTATCCTGATTATCTTTGGTGCTCCGTCTCCAGCCCGACCTCGGCCCAGAAATCGGATACCACTGTCTGCCGCAAGAACCTGATCTGGTCCGACGCAACCTTCCCCAATTCGGCCTACAACTATCCCGACCCCAGCGGCGGGACCTTCACCAATGCCGTCAGCGTTACCGGCAATCCCTATTATTACCGGATCACAACGACCA
>Ga0335082_10003471_pt1 | contig 17135 bp, 14 predicted proteins | sample Lox_Sample_41_FD_206718 | JGI IMG/M metagenome (GOLD analysis project Ga0335082, IMG submission 206718) | Soil microbial communities from Loxahatchee National Wildlife Refuge, Florida, United States - Lox_Sample_4.1 | ecosystem: Environmental > Terrestrial > Soil > Wetlands | place: USA... | reverse complement strand
AAGGGCGAGGACGAAGTCAAGGCGGCGGGAAGTCTCGGCGAGCTGCTCGGCGAGATCGCCGCGGGCTACCGCAGGCGCGAGCAGGCCGTCTCGTGCGAGGCCGGCGGCCTGGCGCCGCTGCGCTTCGCGCCGCTGGCGATCCGCCGCGCCGTGACGAACCTGGTCGACAACGCCCTGCGCTACGCGCCGGGACCCGTGGAGATCGTCGCGCGCGAGGAGCCCGGCGGCGCGGTGATCGAGGTGCGCGACCGCGGCCCCGGCGTGCCGGCGAGCGAGACCGAGCGGCTGAAGCGCCCGTTCACGAGGCTGAGCGAGGCGCGCAGCGGCCTGGGCGGCGCGGGCCTCGGCCTGGCGATCGTCGACCGCGTCGCGCGCGCGCACGGCGGGCGGCTCGTGCTCGCGCCGCGCGAGGGCGGCGGCCTGGTCGCGCGCCTGGAGCTGGCGAGAAGCTAGCGCCTGGCCTCGGCCTGCAGCCAGTCGCGGAACGCCGCGACATCGGCGCGCCCGGCGTCTTCCGCGGTGCTCACCGTGTAGTAGGCGAATCGCAGCGGCAGCGCGAGCGTGAAGGGCGCGGCCAGCCGTCCCGAGGCGAGATCGTTGCCCGCGAGCACCGGCATGCCGAGAGCCACGCCCATGCCGTCGGCGGCGGCCTCCAGCGCGAGCATCGCGTGGCTGAAGCGCAATCCATGCGCGGTGTCCACGCCCTCGACCCCCGCCGCCTTCAGCCAGGCCGGCCAGAGCGGGCCGCCATCGTCGAAGCTGAGGTTGTCGTGGATGAGCACCTGGTGGGCGAGATCCGCCGGCTCGCGCAGCGGCCGCTTGCCTTGGAGCAACTTCGGGCTGCAGATCGGCGTCACGCTGACCGGCATGAGCCGGTCGACGCGGTAGCCGGGATAGTCGCCGGCGCCGAAGCGCACCGCGATGTCCGCGTTTTCCAGTGGCGCGCTCGGATCGCCGTCGCCGCCCACCGGGTCGCCTTTCTTCGGGTCGATGAGCCGCGTGCTTGCGTGGATGCGCACGTCGAGCTGCGGGTGCTCGGCGACGAAGCGGTGCAGCCGCGGCGCCAGCCAGCGCGCGGCGAGCGAGGTGGCGACGCTCACCGCGAGCGTGCCCTCCTCTCCGGTCGCGCGCAGCGCGTCGACGGCGTCGGCGAGCCGGCCGAAGCCCTCGCTCAGGCGCGGCAACAACGCCTGGCCGCCGCGCGTGAGGTCGAGCCCGCGTTTCAAGCGGTGGAACAGCGCGCGGCCCAGGAAATCCTCCAATCCCTTGATCTGGTGGCTGACCGCCGCCGGAGTGACGTGCAACTCCCTGGCCGCCAACGCAAAGCTCCGGTGCCGCGCGGCGGCCTCGAAGGCGCGCAGCGCGTTCAACGGCGGCAACCTGGAGATTCTTTGAGAATTTGTATCCATGTGGCCTAGAAAAACTCAGTTGATGCAGCGCAACTTCCCCTTACAAACGCTGTCAAATAAGAGTAAATGTTGACATGGACTTACGCCAGACTCATGTCATAGTGCTGTAATAGTGCAGTGCCGCAATACGAGCTTTCAACGGGAGCTGTGCAATGACGAAGAAGGTTAGCAAAAGTAATTCGGATTGGAAACTCATCGAGGACCGCCTCGCCGAGGTCCGCATGAGCGGATTCGCCCGCATGCGCGCCGAGGCGCAGCTCGCGCGCGCCGAGGCCGTGGCCGACGCGCTCGCCGCCCTGTCCTCCTCCGTGAAGCGCGCGGTCAAGCAGCTGTTCGACCGCCCCTACCACCGGCCGAATCCCTCGATCCGGTAAGCCGATGACCGCCGCAGTCGCGGTGCAGCGGCTCAACCCGCGGCATCGCGAGGAAATCGTGCGCCACCTCGTGCAGCTGCCGGCCGAAGACCGGCGGCTGCGCTTCGGCCATGCAATGCGCGACGACTCGGTGCGCGATTACGTCGAGCACATCGACTTCGCGCGCGACCGCGTCTTCGGCGTCCTCGGCGACCAGCTCGAGCTGGTCGGCGTCGCGCACCTCGCGCTCGATCCGGCGGGCGGCACTGCCGAGCTTGGCCTGAGCGTGGACCCGCGCCGCCGCGGCCACGGCCACGGCTACTCGCTGCTCAAGCGCGCGCTGCTGCACGCGGCGAACATCGGCTGCCGGGTGCTGTTCATGCACTGCCTCGCGGAGAACGCGATCATGATGCACCTCGCGCGCAAGGCCGGGCTGCTCCTCGTGCTCGAGGGCGGCGAGGCCGACGGCCGGCTCAGGCTCGACCGGCGCAAGCACGGCAGCGCGCTGCTCGAAGCGGTCGCCGACCAGGTCGCCCTCATCGACAACCTCCTCAAGCAGCAGTACCTCTGGCTCGCGTGCTCGGGCATAAAATCGCCCGGATCTTCCCTCCAGGAGGCCGGCGATGAACGCGGAAGCGCTGCGAGCGCTGCAAAAGCCCTACAAGGACAAGTACCGCAGCGCGCCTGAGGCCGCGCAGATCACCTTGCGCGCTCAGGGGCGCATCGGCGAAGGACTCACCTGCAAGGTCGAGACCGGCAGGGCGCTGGTCGCCGCAGGCCTGCATCCCGCGACGGGCGGCAGCGGCGCCTCGGCCTGCTCCGGCGACATGCTGCTCGAGGCGCTCGTCGCCTGCGCCGGCGTCACGCTCAACTCGGTCGCCACCGCCCTCGGGATCGCGTTGCGCGACGCGACGGTGCACGCCGAGGGCGACCTCGACTTCCGCGGCACGCTCGGCGTCGACAAGGCAGCTCCGGTGGGCTTCAAGAGCATCCGCCTGCGCTTCGAGCTCGACACCGACGCCGCGCCCGAGCAGCGCTCGAAACTGCTGGAGCTCACCGAGCGCTATTGCGTCGTCTACCAGACGCTGCGACAGCCGCCGCCGATTCAGGTGAGCGCATAGCGCTGCCGGACCGCGTAGCTGCGCCCGGCGCCCGCGCGCCGCGACTCCACGAGCACGACCTCCTCCACCGGCCAGCGCACGCGCGGCAGCGGCGGCAGCGGAGTGACGGCGCGTGCCTTGCGGATCAGCGTGACATGTGCGGCAAATTCACGATTTTCCGTTTTGAAGCCCATTGCACTAAGAGCTCGAGAGAGGTCCGAGGCCAGGCGCTCGAGCGACGCGGGCATTTCGCCAGGACCCGCCCAGACGATGCGGTTGTGAGGCCAATAGCCCGCCTGCTCGATCGGCAGCTCATGTCTGCGGCCATGAATTGCGAGCGCCTTCAGCTCGTCCAGGCGCTCCTGCGCCACGTCGCCCAGGAAGGCGAGCGTGAGGTGGATCGTCTCGGCCCGCGTCACGCGCCCGCCCGTGGCGCGCTGCGCTCGGCGCGCCCACGCGTGCAGCGCGTCGGCCGCCTCGCGCGGCGGCCAGAGGGCGAAGAAGAGGCGCAGCGCCGGCGCGACGCTACTTCTCCACGAGGTGCTTGCGATGCAGCGCCGCCAGCGCGCGCGCCGAAGAATCGGCGGACTTGTCGAGCTCGGCGGCGATGAGCTCCATCTCGCGCCGGCCGCGGTTCTGCGACAGCTTCCAGCGCGCCTCGAGCCGCGTCACCGCGATCGAGAAGTTCACGATCCCGTCCAGCATCCTGGCGACGTATTCCGGCGGCAGCGCATCGTGCTTCGGCAGCCATTGCGGATCGAGGCTCTCGATGAGCCGGCGCTGCGAGCCCGCTTTGACTTCCCGGACTGCATGGACCTTCGGCACGCCGTAAGCGTGCACCGCGGCGTAGTTCCAGGTCGGCACGCGCTCCTTCTCCTCGTACCAGCGCGGCGAGACGTAGGCGTGCGGCCCGGAGAAGACCACCAGCGCCTCGTCGTCGAGGAACTCCTTCCACTGCGGGTTGTTCTTCGCCATGTGCATGTCGATGACGAGCTGCCTGCCGTCGTCGTGCACGGTGACCGGCAGGTGCGAGGCGTGCAGCACGCCGCCGGTGCCCGTGACGAGCACCGGGAAGTTGTTCGCCTGCATGAACTCGACGATCTCGAGCCTGTTCTGCGGATCGTTGTAGGGAGGGCTGTACATGTTCCGGAAAGAAATCTCAGCAGGATTTCATTCGATCAGCGCGATGGCCTGCGCGGCGATGCCTTCCTCGCGCCCGATGGGGCCGAGTTTCTCGGTGGTCGTCGCCTTGACGCTGACCGCGGCGGGCTTCAGCCCGAGGTCCGCGGCGATGTTGCCGATCATCTTCGGCACGTGCGGCGCCATGCGCGGCGCCTGCGCGACGATGGTCGCGTCGACGTTGACGATGCGAAAGCCCGCCGCGCCGAGCTTCTTCGCCGTCGCGCGCAGCAGCTCGCGGCTGTCCACGTCCTCGTAGGCCGGGTTGCCGTCGGGAAAATGCATGCCGATGTCGCCGAGCGCCGCCGCGCCGAGCAGCGCGTCGCAGATCGCGTGCAGCAGCACGTCGGCGTCCGAGTGCCCCGCCAGCCCCTTGGGATGCGGGATCTCCACGCCGCCGATCACCAGCTTGCGGCCGGCCTTCAGCGCGTGCACGTCGTAGCCCTGTCCGACTCTCATCGCCCTCCCTTCATCGCCGGGCGAGGATCGCCTCGGCGATCTTCAGGTCCTCGGCGAAGGTTACCTTGATGTTCTCGCGGCTGCCCGCGACGAGGCGCGGCGTGAGCCCGAGCTGCTCGACCGCGGCAGACTCGTCGGTCACCGCCGCCTTCGCCGAGCGCAGCGCCTGCGCGAGCAGCCCGCAGCGGAACATCTGCGGCGTCTGCGCGAGCCAGAGCTGGCCGCGGTCCTCGGTGCCGGCGACGCGCAGCGTGCCGCCCTCGTCCTTCATCGACTTCTTCACCGTGTCGGCGGCCGGCAACGCGAGGATGCCGCCGATCTGGTCGTCGCGCGTCTCGCGGATCAGGCTCTCCAGGTCGCGCTTCGGCAGGCACGGGCGCGCGGCGTCGTGCACGAGCACCCAGTCGTCCGCGTCCACCGCCGCCATCGCCGCCACCATGCCGTTGTACACCGAATCGCGGCGCGATTCGCCGCCGCAATAGAGCGGCTCGAGCCGTCCCGCGAATGCCCCCCAGTCGTAGCGCGCGAACTGCTTGTCTCCGGGTGCGAGCACGACGAAAACGTTCTGCACCGGCGGCACGCAGACCGATGCGACCGCGTGCCAGAGCATCGGCTTGCCCGCGAGCGGGAGATACTGCTTGGGCTGCCCGGCGCCGAGCCGGGTTCCACTGCCGGCGGCGGGGATCAGCGCATAGAAGGCCAATTCGAAATCTTCCGTGTTTTCAAGGCCGTATAATTGCATGGCGCCTTCCTCTTGTCATGCATCGCGATTCGCTCCCCGGCTGGAAACGCTACTGCGGGCTGGCCGGCTCCTCCGACGCAATTGCGCTCACGCGGCTCGCCGCGGGGGCGCGGCCGCTGGCCGTCTTCACCGCGAGCGCGCTCGACGCGGCGCGCCTGCTCGAGGAGATCCGCTGGCTGTCGGCCGGAGCGCAGCCGCCGCTGCGCGCCTGCCTGCTGCCGGACTGGGAAACGCTTCCCTACGACAGCTTTTCGCCGCACCACGACCTCATCTCCGAGCGCCTCGCGACGCTGTACCGCATCCAGCGCGGCGACTTCGACGTGGTGATCGTGCCGGCGGCCACGGCGCTCGTGCGCCTCTGCCCGCCCGCGTACCTCGCCGCGCACACGTTCTTCCTGCGCCAGGGCGAGCGCCTCGACGGCGGCGCGCTGCGGCGGCAGCTCGCGCTCGCCGGCTACAGCGCGGTCACGCAGGTCGTCACGCCGGGCGAATTCTGCTTCCGCGGCGGCATCGTCGATCTCTTCCCGATGGGCAGCGCGGTGCCCTACCGCCTCGACCTCGACGACGACCTCGTCGAGTCGCTGCGCAGCTTCGACGTCGACTCGCAGCGCACGCTCTACTCCGTCAAGGAAGTGCGCCTGCTGCCGGCGCGCGAGTTCCCGATGGACGAGGATGGCCGCACCAAGTTCCGCGGCCGCTGGCGCGAGCTGTTCGAGGGCGATCCGTCGAAGCGGCGCCTGTACAAGGACATCTCGAGCGGCGTGCCCGCGGCGGGCGTCGAGTATTACCTGCCGCTCTTCTTCGACCGGCTGGCCACGGTGTTCGACTACCTGCCTGAGAGCGCGACATTGGTGTTGCATCGCGACGTCGCGGGCGCGATCCAGGCGTTCTGGCTCGACGCGCTGCAGCGCTTCCGCATGCTGGGCGGCGATCCGGACCGGCCGCTGCTGCCGCCCGGCGAGCTGTTTCTTCCCGCCGAGGAGTTCTACACGCGCGCGAAGGGCTTCGCGCGCATCGACGTTCTCGAGACCGCGGCGGTCGATCCGGACCAGCCGTTCGCGAGCGCCGCGCTGCCCCCGCTCGCGGTCGACCGGCGCGCGCAGGATCCGATCGCGGCGCTGAAGTCGTTCGTCGCGGGCTCCGGCCTGCGCGTGCTGATCAGCGCCGAGTCTCCCGGCCGCAGGGAGACCATGTTGTCGTACTTCAAGGAGTACGGCTTTGCGCCTTTGCCGGTGGAGAGCTTCGAAAATTGGAATGCGAAACCCCAACCACTTTGCATCGTCGTCTCGCCGCTCGCCAGCGGTTTCGTGGTGCCAGCCGAAGGCTGGGCGGTGGTCACCGAGGCCGAGCTGTACGCGGGCACCGCGCGGCGCCGCACGCGCGGCGCCAAGGCGCAGAGCTCGGTCGAGGGCATGCTGCGCGACCTGTCGGAGCTGAAGGTGGGCGACCCGGTGGTGCACGGCCAGCACGGCATCGGCCGCTACGGCGGCCTGGTGAACCTCGACCTCGGCGAAGGCACCACCGAGTTCCTGCTGCTCGAGTACGAGGGCGGCGACAAGCTCTACGTGCCGGTGTCGCAGCTCGAGATCATCTCGCGCTACTCCGGCGCGCAGCCCGAGGAAGCGCCGCTGCACAAGCTGGGCAGCGGCCAGTGGGACAAGGCGCGCGCGCGCGCGGCGAAGCAGGTGCGCGACACCGCGGCCGAGCTGCTCGCGCTGTACGCCAAGCGCGCCGCGCGCCAGGGCCACGCGTTCGGCGTCAAGCAGCACGACGTCGAGGCCTTCGCCGACGGCTTCGGCTTCGAGGAGACGCCCGACCAGGCGGCGGCGATCGCCGCGGTCGCCGCGGACATGGCCGCGGGCAAGCCGATGGACCGCCTGATCTGCGGCGACGTGGGATTCGGCAAGACCGAGGTCGCGCTGCGCGCGGCCTTCGTGGCGGTGGCCGACCGCAAGCAGGCGGCGATCCTCTGCCCGACCACGCTGCTCGCCGAGCAGCACTTCCAGACGTTTACGGACCGGTTCGCCGATTGGCCGGTGCGCATTGCGGAGCTTTCGCGCTTTCGCACCTCGAAAGAATCTTCCCTGATCACCAGGCAGCTTCAAAGCGGCGAGATCGACATCGTGATCGGCACGCACAAGCTGATCTCGAAGAACGTGAAGTTCGCGCGCCTCGGCCTGGTCATCGTCGACGAGGAGCACCGCTTCGGCGTGCGGCAGAAGGAGGCGCTCAAGCGCCTGCGCGCGGAGGTGGACGTGCTCACGCTCACCGCGACGCCCATCCCGCGCACGCTCGCGCTGTCGCTGGAGGGCCTGCGCGACTTCTCGGTGATCGCCACCGCGCCCGAGCGCCGGCTGGCGATCAAGACTTTCGTCGCGCGGCATTCCGACGGCCTGGTGCGCGAGGCCGTGCTGCGCGAGCTGCGCCGCGGCGGCCAGGTCTACTACCTGCACAACGAGGTCGAGACGATCGAGCACGCGCACGACCGCCTCGCGCGCCTGCTGCCCGAGGCGCGCCTCGCGGTCGCGCACGGCCAGATGCGCGAGCGCGAGCTCGAGCGCGTGATGCGCGACTTCACGCAGCAGCGCGCCAACGTGCTGCTGTGCTCTACCATCATCGAAACCGGCATCGACATCTCCACGGCGAACACCATCGTCATCCAGCGCGCCGACCGCTTCGGCCTCGCGCAGCTGCACCAGCTGCGCGGCCGCGTGGGGCGCTCCCACCATCAGGCGTATGCGTACCTGCTGGTTGCCGACCTCGAATCCCTCGGGGCCCAGGCGAAGAAGCGCCTCGAGGCGATCCAGATGATGGAGGAGCTGGGATCGGGCTTCTACCTGGCGATGCACGACCTGGAGATCCGCGGCGCGGGCGAGGTGCTCGGCGAGTCGCAGTCCGGGCAGATCCAGGAGGTCGGCTTCGACCTGTACACGCGCATGCTCGAGCGCGCCGTGCGTGCTCTGAAGGCGGGCAAGGCGATCGACTTCGACCCGGCGCTCGAGGGCGCCGCCGAGATCAAGCTGCACGTGCCGGCGTTGCTGCCGCAGGCCTACTGCGACGACGTGCACGAGCGCCTCACGCTGTACAAGCGCCTCGCCAACTGCGCCACGCGCGAGGAGCTCGACCTCATGCAGGAGGAGCTCGTCGACCGCTTCGGCCTGCTGCCCGAGCCGGCCAAGGTGCTGATCGAGTCGCACCGCCTGCGCCTGCTCGCCGCGCCGCTCGGCGTCACGCGCGTCGACGCCACGCACGAGGCGCTGCAGCTGCAGTTCGCCGCCGACGCGCCCGTGGATCGCGCCAGGGTCATCGCGCTGGTGCAGACGCGCCGCAACCTGCGCCTCGCCGGCGCGGACCGCCTGCGCCTGGAGGCGAAGATGGCGGAATGGCCGCTGCGCGTGCAGGCGGCCAAGGACCTGCTCGACGCATTGGCCGCATGAAGGCGTTTTTCCTCGCGCTTTGCCTTCTTTGCATGTCCGCCGCGAGCGCGCAGCAGGATCGCGACCGCGACCGGGAGCGGGACAGCAACCAGGAGTTGATACCGGCGATCGGCGCGCTCGATCGCGGCGACGTCAAGCAGGCGATCGACACGCTGCTGCCGCTCGCCTCCAACGGCAACCTGGAGGCGCAGTACCTGCTCGGCTCGGTGCTGGAGACCGCGAAGCCGCCGCTGCGCGACCTCGACGCCGCGCGCGACTGGTACCAGCGCGCCGCGGAAGCGGGCCACGCGGGCGCGCAGAACAACCTCGGCGCGATGTATTTCGACGGCCGCGGCGTGCTGCGCAACCCGCTCGAGGCGGCCAAGTGGTACAAGCTCGCCGCCGAGCAGGGCCACGCGGTGGCGCAGACCAACCTCGCGCTCATGTACGGCATGGGCCTCGGCGTGCCGCTGGACAGCGGCGAGATGGCGAAGCTGCTGAAGAAGGCGGCCGAGGCGGGCGAGCCGCGCGCGCAGGCGCAGCTCGGCCGGCTCTACCTCGACGGCGAAGGCGTGAAGCAGGATCCCGCCGAAGCGCTGAAATGGTTCCGCGCCTCCGCGGCGCAGGACAACGACGCTGCCGCGCTGTTCCTCGCGATCATGCTGCAGAGGGGCATCGGCGGAACGCGCGACCTGGAGGCGTCGACGGCGTGGTTCCGGCGCTCCGCGGATCACGGCAACCGCATCGCCATGCTCGAGCTCGCCACGGCCTACGAGATGGGCCTCGGCGTGCCGGCCGACCCCGCGCAGGCCAAGGCCTGGCGCGAGCGCGCCGCCGCGAAGCCCGCCGCCGACGAGAAGAAGTCCGATGCCCCAAGCGACCAGCGCGCCGATCCTCGTAGTGCAAAGCGCTAGCGCGAGTGCCGCCGACGCGGCGGCGATCGCGGACCTGAGCGGCGCGGCGACCCCCGAGCGGGTCGGCGAGCACGCCTGGCGCCTGCGTGGCGCGCAGCGCCGCGAGCGCGTCGCCGCCTGGTGCGAGACGCGGCGGCTGGACCACGCCTGGGTGCCCGAGGGGCGGCGCTTCGCCGACCTGAGGCTGCTGGCGATGGACATGGACTCGACGCTGATCACGATCGAATGCATCGACGAACTGGGCGCATTTCTGCAGAGGAAGGATGAGATCGCCGCGATCACCGCGCAGGCCATGCGCGGCGAGATCGACTATGCCGAGAGCCTGCGCCGGCGCGTGGCGCTGCTCGCCGGCCTGGAGGAGCGCGCGCTGCAGGAGGTCTACGACGAGCGGCTGCGCCTGTCTCCGGGCGCCGAGGCGCTCGTAGAGCACTGCAAGCGCCACGGCGTGAAGCTGCTGCTCGTCTCGGGCGGCTTCACGTTCTTCACCTCGCGGCTGCAGCAGCGCCTGGGGATCGACGACACCATCTCGAACGTGCTGGAGATCGAGCACGGCAGGCTGACCGGAAAGGTGCTCGGCGGCATCGTCGACGCGGACGCCAAGGCGGCGAAGTTCCGCCAACTCGCGCTGCGGCTCGGCGCCGAGCGGCGGCAGACCGTGGCGATCGGCGACGGCGCCAACGACCTGAAGATGATGGCCGAGGCCGGCGTCTCGGTCGCCTATCGCGCCAAGCCCGTGGTGCGCGCGCAGGCGACGCACGCGCTGCAGTTCACCGGCCTGGACGGCGTGCTCCACCTCTTCGCATGAGTCCCGCGGCGCGGCGCGTCCGCGGCTTCACGCTGATCGAGCTGGCGGTGGTGGTCGGCATCATCGCGATACTCGCGCTGATGGCCGCGCCGAGCTACCTGGAGAAGATCATCCGCGACCAGATCGTCGAGGCGCTGCCGCTCGCCGACCTCGCCAAGGCGCCGGTCGCCGCGGCCTGGGCGGCGGGCGTGCCGCTGCCCGACGACAACAAGGCCGCCGGGCTGCCGCCGGCCGACCGGATCGTGAGCAATCTCGTCAGCTCGGTCGAGGTCGACAAGGGCGCGATCCAGATCACGTTCGGCAACCGCGCCAACAGCGCGATCCGCGGCAAGATCCTCACGCTGCGTCCCGCCGTGGTCGACGACGCCCCGATCGTGCCGGTCGCCTGGGTCTGCGGCAATGCATCGGCGCCCGCGAAAATGACCGTGCGGGGCGTGAACAGGACCAGCGTCCCGCCGCTCTACCTGCCCTTCAGTTGCCGTCCCTGAGCAGGCGCTCGATCTCCCCGACGAGCCGCCGATCGGTCGGCGCCACCTGGGTCGCGAAGGATTGCGCGCGCGTGCCGCTGCGGTCCAGCAGGTACTTGTGGAAGTTCCAGCCGGGTGCCGCTCCGGTCGCCTTGGCGAGCCCGGCGTAGAAGGCGTTGACGTCGCCTTTCGTGACGCTGCTCTTGGCGAACATCGGGAAGCTCACGCCGTAGTTCGCCTCGCAAAACTTCGCGATCTCCTTGTTCGAGCCAGGCTCCTGGCCGCCGAAATCGTTGGACGGAAAGCCGAGCACGACCAGCCCGCGGTCCTTGTAGCGCTGGTAGAGCTTCTCGAGGCCCTCGTACTGCGGCGTGTAGCCGCACTGGCTCGCGGTGTTGACCACCAGGATCACCTTGCCCTTGTACTTGCAGAGCGACTCGGGCTTGTCGTCGGTGAGCGTGGGCAATGCGGCATCCAGCAGCGGCGGGCAACCGTCGGCATGCGCCGCGGCGCTCAGGAATGCGACAACGAAGAGAAAGGCTAGCCGACCCATTGCCTGGCATTGTAGAAGAGCTGCATCCAGGGCGAATCCTCGCCCGCGCCGTCGGGCGCCCAGGACATCTGGATGCTGCGGAACACGCGCTCCGGGTGCGGCATCACGATCGTGAAGCGGCCGTCGGGCGTGGTGAGGCCGGTGATGCCGCCGGGCGAGCCGTTCGGGTTGAGCGGATACGTCTCGGTGGCCTTGCCGCGGTTGTCGATGAAGCGCAGCGCGACATGCGCTTTTCGCATGGAGGCTTCGTCCTCGAAGAAGGCCAGGCCTTCCCCGTGCGCGGTCGCGATCGGCATGCGGCTGCCGGCCATGCCGCGCAGCAGGATCGACGGGCTCTCGGCGACCTCGACCATCACGAAGCGAGCCTCGAACTGCGCCGAGCGGTTGCCGGCGAACACCGGCCAGTGCTGCGCGCCCGGGATGATCTCCTTGAGCGCCGCCATCATCTGGCAGCCGTTGCACGAGCCCAGCGCAAAGGTGTCGGTTCGGCCGAAGAAGCGCTCGAACTCGGCGCGCGCGCGCGCGTTGAACAGGATCGACTTCGCCCAGCCCTGCCCGCCGCCCAGCACGTCGCCGTAGGAGAAGCCGCCGCACGCGGCGAGCCCCTTGAAGCCGTCGAGGCGCGCCCGCCCCGCGATCACGTCGGACATGTGCACATCCACGGCCTCGAAGCCCGCGCGCGCGAACGCCGCCGCCATCTCGACCTGACTGTTGACGCCTTGCTCTCTGAGAATTGCAATTCGGGGTTTCACTCCCTTGGAAACAAAAGCAGGTCCGATGGAAAAACGCAAACCGAAAGACAACCCGGGGTCCGTCGTATCGAGGATTCGGTCGTACTCTTCCTGCGCGCACTCCGGGTTGTCGCGCAGCTGCTGCATGCGGAACGTGGTCTCGGACCAGGCGCGCTGCAGGTCGACGCGCTTCTCCTTGAAGATCGGCTTCGCCCCGCGAGTCAGCGCGATCTCATCCCGTGAGTTGAGGAACCCGAGAACGAATGAAACATCGCCGAGACCGAACGAACGCAGCAGATCCATCACCCGGGTGCGATCGGCGGCGCGGATCTGCAGCACGGCGCCGAGCTCCTCGGCGAACATCGCCTGCAGCGCGCGCTCGCGCAGGCGCCCCGCGAGCTGCTCGTCGCTCGTGCGCTTGAAGCCGTCCACGTCGTCGCTCCAGCGGTCGAACACCAGCTCGTCGAGGTTGACCGTCACGCCGCAGCGGCCCGCGAACGCCATCTCGCAGACCGTCGCGAACAGGCCGCCGTCGGAGCGGTCGTGGTAGGCGAGGAGAAGATTCTTCCTCTGCAGCTCCTGGATCGACGCAAAGAAATTCTTCAGCGTGGCGGCGCAATCGACGTCCGGCGCCGTGTCGCCGAAGCGCGAATAGACCTGCGCGAGGATCGAGCCGCCGAGGCGGTTCTTGCCGGCGCCGAGGTCGACCAGCAGCAGCTCGGTGTCGCCGAGGTCCGTGCGCAGGCGCGGCGTCAGGGTCGCGCGCGCGTCCGCGGCCGCGGCGAACGCGCTCACGACGAGCGACAGCGGCGCGATCATCTCCTTGCCGTCCCAGGCGGTGCGCATCGACAGCGAATCCTTGCCGACGGGAATCGAGACGCCGAGCGCCGGGCACAGCTCCAGCGCCACCGCGCGCACCGTGTCGTAGAGCGCCGCGTCCTCGCCGGGCGCGCCGGCCGCCGCCATCCAGTTGGCCGAGAGCTTGACGCGCTCGAGCGACGCGACGCGCGCGGCCGCGAGGTTCGTGATCGCCTCGCCCACCGCCATGCGCCCGGAGGCCGGCGCGTCGATGAGCGCGAGCGGCGCGCGCTCGCCGATCGCGAAGACTTCGCCCGCGTAGCCCTCGTAGTCGAGCAGCGTCACCGCGCAGTCGGCGACCGGGACCTGCCAGGGGCCGACGCACGGGTCGCGCGAGCACAGCCCGCCCACCGTGCGGTCGCCGATCGACACGAGGAAGGTCTTGTCGGCCACCGCGGGATGGCGCAGCACGCGGTAGGCGGCCTCCTTGAGCTCGACGCCCTGCAGCGAAAGCGGCTCGGGCTTAGGCCGCAGGCGCCTCACGTCGCGCAGCATCTTCGGCAGCTTGCCGAGCACCACCGACAGGTCCATGTCGACCGGGTCGGCTTGCAGCTCGCCGTCGTGCACCCGCAGGCGGCCGTCGCCGGTCGCCTCGCCCATCACCGCGAACGGACAGCGCTCGCGCGCGCAGATCGCCTCGAACGCCGCCAGGCTCGCGGGCGCGATCGCGAGCACGTAGCGCTCCTGCGCCTCGTTGCACCAGATCTCGCGCGGCGACATGCCGCGATCCTCCGACGGCGCGGCGCGCAGGTCGAGGCGCGCGCCGCGGCCCGCCGCGTGCACGAGCTCGGGAAACGCGTTCGACAGGCCGCCCGCGCCGACGTCGTGGATCGAGAGGATCGGGTTCGCCGCGCCGAGCTGCGCGCAGCGATCGATCACCTCCTGCGCGCGGCGCTGAATTTCGGCGTTGCCGCGCTGCACCGAGTCGAAATCCAGGTCCTCGGCATTGGCGCCCGCGCGCATCGACGAGGCCGCGCCGCCGCCCATGCCGATCAGCATGCCCGGGCCGCCCAGCTGGACGAGCAGCGCGCCGTCGCCGAAGCCCTGCTTGGCCGAATTCCCGGCGGCAACGTTGCCGACCCCGCCCGCCAGCATGATCGGCTTGTGGTAGCCGCGCTGCCGGCCGCCGACCTCCTGCTCGAAGCTGCGGAAGTAGCCCGCGAGGTTCGGCCGGCCGAACTCGTTGTTGAACGAGGCCGCGCCGATCGGCCCGTCGAGCATGATCTGCAGCGCCGAGACGATGCGCCCCGGACGGCCGTAGTCGCTCGCCTCCCAGGGCTGCAGCCCGCCCGGGATGCGCAGGTTCGATACCGAGTAGCCGACCAGGCCCGCCTTGGGCTTCGCGCCCCGGCCGGTCGCGCCTTCGTCGCGGATCTCGCCGCCCGCGCCGGTCGCCGCGCCCGCAAACGGCGCGATCGCGGTCGGGTGGTTATGGGTTTCACATTTGGCGACAAAGTGGGTCAGTTCGTCATGCGAGCGGTAGATCCCGTCCGCCCCCGGAAAAAATCTTTTCGCCGCAGAACCTTCAAGAACGGCCGCGTTGTCCGCGTACGCCAGCACGGTTCCCTGCGGATTGGCGGCGTGCGTGTGGCGGATCATCGCGAACAGCGACTTGTCCTTCTTCTCGCCGTCCACGATCCAGTCGGCGTTGAAGATCTTGTGCCGGCAGTGCTCGGAGTTCGCCTGCGCGAACATCGTCAGCTCGGCGTCGGTGGGATCGCGCCCGAGGCCGCGGTAGGCGTCGCGCAGGTACGCGATCTCGTCGTCGCTGAGCGCCAGGCCGAGCCGCGCGTTGGCCTGCTCGAGGTCCGCGAGCCGCACGCGCCCGAGCGGCCTCGGCGGCACGTGGTGGAACAGCCCGTCGGCGTCCTCGAGCGCGCCGAGCACGCTCTCGGTCATGCGGTCGTGAATCAGCGGGGCGACCGCGTTCCTGTCGATCCCGCCCTTCGCGTCGACGAAATACAGGATGCCGCGCTCGATTCGCCGCACGCTCGCCAGCCCGCAGTTGTGCGCGATATCGGTGGCCTTGGAGGCCCAGGGCGAGATCGTGCCGAGTCGCGGCACGACGAGGAAGCGCTCGCCGCGCGGCGCGTCCGCCAGCGGCGCGCCGTAGCGCAGCAGCCGCTCCAGCAGCTCGCGCTCGCCCGCGCCGGGCGCGCCCTCGCACTCGACGAAATGCCAGAATTCGGCCGCCACCGCGCGCACCGCGGGCTGCGCTTTCTTCAGTTCCTGGACCAGCTTGGCGAGGCGGAAATCCGACAGCGCGCGCGCGCCGCGGAAGCGGAGGACGAGGGGCGCGGTCACTTCCTGATCACGGGTTCCTGCACCTTGCCGGAGATGTTCAGCGTCGCGCTCTGCTTCTGGCTCGCGGTCTTCACGTCGGCGACGATGCGTCCGGAGAGGCCGCCGTTCGCGTCGATGTTGAGGCCGACCCCGGCGTTGAGCGCGCCCGCCGAAATGACCACGTTGCTGAACTGCATCGCGCCCTTGTCGTAGACGCCCTGGCCGCTCATCTCGTTGAAGCTCGTCTGCCCGGCGGACTGGGCGCCGCCCGTCTGCAGCGCGCGCGAGATATCCACGCTGCCGAGCACGCCCTTGTCGACCTTGAATTCGCCCTGCACGCGGGCGCGCTCATAGAGCGATTCCGGCGCGCCGCCGCTCATGCTGTACGCGGCGCGGCCGTCGACGCGGCCGTCGGACACGAGGGTCGGGGCGAACACGGCCATCTTCAGGTTGCGCGCCTTCAGCTCGCCCTCCACGGTCCAGCTGTCGCCCCACCGCACGCGCGCGGTGCCGCTCAGCACGCCGTCGAAGACGCGGCCATCGAACTCCGAGCTCGTCACGCCCGAGCGGTTCGCGCTGCCCTTCATCGAGAACTCCGACAGGCTGAGCGCCGGCACGAACGGCGGTGCGAACGAGCCCGCGCTGACCTCGAAGGCGATGTCGCCGCCCTTGGGCGACAGCGTCGCGACGATCTTGTCGCCGCCCGTGATCTTCACTGTCTGCAGCGTGCCGTCGCCCGCGACCGCCGCGTCCACGTCCAGCGGCGGCAGCTTGAGCGGGCCGTCGAGCGCGAGCTGCTTGGCGACGATGCGCTCGACCCGGAAGTTCGCGCCCGACACCTTGCCGACCAGCGCGTCGCCGAGCGTGGACTGCGCGATCTGCGCGCCCTCGAGCTCGACCCGGCTGAAGGCCTTGCGCGAGCCGAACAGCGAGCCGATCTCCGGCGAGCCGCGCACGCTGCGGATCTTCGCCGCGCTGCCGACCGTCACGTTGTCCAGCTTCAACTCGACGCCGGTCAGCACCGACAGCCGCGCCGAGCCGATCTTCACGGGCACGCCCATCGCTTCGCTCGCCGCCTTTTCGTATTCGGCCGTCGACACCGGCATGAAGTTCAGCACGCCGAGCCCCACCACCAGCAGCACGGCCAGCGCGATCGCGATCGGTTTGCCGAGCTTGCGGGGGCGGCCGGACGCCACCGCCACGGGCGGCGCCTCGCGCGCGGCGCGGCGCGCCCTCTCCGCGGCGACCTTCTGGTCGCGCTTCAGGTCGTCGGCGTCGAGGTCGTCCTCCGTGACCGGGATGTCGTCGTCCCCCGACGCCGCCACCTTGCGCGCCGCCGCCTTCGCCGCCGCGGCCTTCTCGGCGCGCTCGGTCGCCTGCTTGGCGGCCTGCTCTTCCTTGGCCTTGCGCTTGCGCGCCTCCTCCTCGTCCTTGCGCCGCTCCTCTTCCTCGCGCTCCCTGCGCTCCTCCTCCTCCCGCGCGCGCCGCTCTTCCTCCTCCATGCGGCGGCGCTTCTCCTCCTCGCGGCGCTTCTCGTCGGCCTTCTCCTTCGCCTTGCGCTCGGCCTCCTCCTTCTCGCGGCGCGCGGTCTCCTCCCTGGCCTTGCGCTCGGCCTCCTCGCGCTCCTTCTGCTCCTCCTCCTCCCGCTTGCCGAAGGAATCCAGGTCCGCGAGCAGCGAGTCGCCGATTCCGCCGGCGGCGGCCGGCGGCGGCGGAACGGCCTCGATCTTCGGCAGGGAGGCCGCCGCGTCGGCGGCCGCGCGCGCCGTGCGCTCGGCTTCCTCCTTCGAGCGGCGCTCCTCGTCCTCCTTGCGGCGGCGCTCCTCCTCCTCCTTGCGGCGGCGGTCTTCCTCTTCGCGCCGCTTG
>Ga0335082_10003470_pt1 | contig 17135 bp, 15 predicted proteins | sample Lox_Sample_41_FD_206718 | JGI IMG/M metagenome (GOLD analysis project Ga0335082, IMG submission 206718) | Soil microbial communities from Loxahatchee National Wildlife Refuge, Florida, United States - Lox_Sample_4.1 | ecosystem: Environmental > Terrestrial > Soil > Wetlands | place: USA... | reverse complement strand
GCCGCCGGCCAGTTCGTCCAGTACTTGGACGTCATCTGGGCCCAGATCCCGTTGTACCAGAGCGGGATCATGGGAACGTCCTTCATGAGGATCGTCTGCAACGCGTTGTTGAGCGACGTGATCGTCGTCGTATCGGACAGCGACGTCTTGTCGAGTTGCTGCGTGAGGTTCCACGCGTTCGCGTTGCTGTACCGCTCGTAGTTCGCGAACGTCTGGCCGGTGCCGGTCGTGATGATCGGCAGGTGGAAGATACCGTTCCAGTACGTCCACGGGTTGTCACTGATCTGGTAGGCGTTGTCGATCACCAGGTCGAAGTTGCCGGTGTTGCGATCTGTCTGCCAGGTGGGGAAGTCCTTCACCTTGGCGTGGATACGGATCCCGGCCTGCTTCGCAGACGCGATGATCATGTCGCGAGCCGCCTCCCAGTCCGACCAGCCCTGAGGCACCGCGATCTCGAGGTCGATCTTCGACCCGTCCTTGTTCGCGATCATCCCCGAGCTGTCGGTCTTGTATCCCGCCTTCAGCAGCATCGACTTAGCTGCAGCAGGGTCGTACTTGAACCCGTACTTCGCGACGAGCTTGCTGTTGGAGTACTTGCTCCACGTCGGCAGCAGGCCCGTCGGGCTCGCCTTCAGCACGAGGTTCTGGTAGTCGTCCGTGACGATCTTGTTGATGTCGATCGACATCGCCAGCGCCTTGCGGAAGACCGGATCGTTCAGCGGGACCTTCGCCGTGTTCGGCTCGAGCCACGCCGTGTTCGCCGAAAGCATGTAAGGCGCCTTCGGGAAGAACGTGTGCACCTTGCCGGAGTCGACGAGCTTGTTGACCCCCGGCAGGTAGTTGTTGTTCAGATCCTCGACCCCGGCGAGCACCGCGGCGAGGCTGTTCGTGTTGCTCGTGTTGACGAGATCGATGATGTACTTGGGCGCCGGTGACGGAGCCACTCCCTGGGCGGAGGCCCACCAGCTATCACGCTTCGCCCAGACGACCCGGGTCGTCACATCGAAGCCGGACGTGTCCAGCTTGTACGGGCCCGTTCCGACCGGGTTGTGCGGGTTGTAGGTGGTGAGCTCCTGCGCCGTCTTGATCGTCTTGCCCTGAACCGGGCTGATCATCGGCATGTTCCAGATCATGTTCTGCCACTGGACGTAGTTCGGCGTCCCCTTGAAGTTGAAGATCACCGTGTTGCCCTTCACCTGGATCGGCAACTTCAAGTTCTGGTAGAGGTTGTTCCAGCGCGAGGTGCTGAACCGGGCGAGGTTGACGTTGAACGCCACGTCACTCCCGGTGAACACCTTCCCGTCGGACCATTTGACGCCCGATCGCACAACGACCGTGTACTGCTTGGGGCCGGACCACTTCGTGCTCTTGGCCAGCCAGCTGATGTACGTGTTGTGCAGCGGGTCGTACCGAAGGAGGGTCTCGTTGACGAGCCCGATCATGCCGGCGGCGTTGTTGCCGACATACGGGTTCATCCCCGCAATGTTCCCCCACTGCGTGCCACTCGTGATGAGCGTTTGGGCCCGCGGGTACGACTTGGCCTGCCAGGTGGCGCCTGCGCCGCCGGTCCCGAACACCGCGACAGCGGTGACGGCACCCACGGCGGCGAGGAACCAACCGACGGCCCTGCGTCTCCTACGCGTGACCATGGTCTCCTCCCTGGTCGAATCACCTGTGGGCGTAAAGCGCCCACGTAGCAAAAAGGTCGCGCCGGCGCACTCGCATCGCATCGGGAAATGGCCCGCGGCCGATGTGGGGAACTACGCCTTGTCCGCAATGCTCGTTTTGGACCGCCGCCGGAGCCCCAGCTCCGTCTGCATCCCGGTCGCGAAGACCAAAGCGGTCGCCTCGCCGCTCAGGCAGCTGGAGCCGCTGAAGATGAGATCGCGCGCATCGATCAGCGGGTCGCTGTGTCGTCGAACTCGGCCGACCGGAAGACGGGCTGCGAACCGGGCACGAGCGTCGCTGCCTCGATCGACGGCCGCCGGCCGTCGCGACGCACCGTCGCCCGTTGTGGCAGGTAGCCTCGGAGGGCATTCGACGGCACGCTCGGCCTGGCGTTCCTGCGCGAAAGCGAACGCAGCGTTGAGAACGATCACGGCGACGATCGCGAGGCCGAGGAGGACCGTACCGGCGACAACCGCCAGTGCGGCTGCGGGCCAGAGGAGCAGCGCAAGCGGATGGGTGAACTGCGCGAGCAGTTCGCGGGGCCACGTAGGGCCGCTCTCGCGGCGAAGCTCGTTCCGCCCGTACGCGACCAGCCGGCGTTCGGCCTCACGGCTCGAGATCCCGTCGGGCCCTGTGCGGAGCGTCCGGAAGAGCGCACCGGCCGCGCGACGGGGATCGAACTGGGCTTCGAAGCCCGTCTCGCGAGTGGCGGTCGGAGCGTCGGCGTGCCTTTGGCCGACTGCCATGCACCGACTGTCACCCAGCGCCGCCTGCGGCGAATCGGACGATCTGCGGAGCGCCTTGCGGGGTTGCCGCAGCAGCGCGCCCTGCAGCTCGTTCGTCTACGTACTCGCCCGCAGCGAGGATCGGCGGACAACCCGATGCCTCGCGGCGGCACCGGCGCGAGTCTCGCGGTGACCACACGAAGAGGAGGTATCGAGATGCCGACCACCAAGAGCCCGAGACCGGTTGCGGCCGGTGACCTCGTGGTCGTCTCCGGCCACCGGGTCGGCGAGTCGGAGCAGAAAGGCGAGGTCCTCGAGGTGCTCGGCGACGAGCGCCATCGCCACTACCGCGTGCGCTGGGACGACGGCCACGAGAGCGTCTTCTTCCCCGGCAGCGACGCGACGATCCGCCCGCGCCGGGTTCGCCCGCCACGATCATGAGAGTCGACCAGATCATGAGCCGCGAGGTCGTCGGCGTCGCCCCGGGAGCGTCGCTGCGGGAGGTGGCACGCGTGCTGCTCGAGCACGGCATCTCCGGCGTGCCGGTGCTGAGCGACGAGGGAAAGGTGCTCGGGGTCGTCTCGGAGGGCGACGTCCTCGTCAAGGCCGGCGCCAGCCTCAGCCGCCAGGAGCACGCCGCCAACTGGCTGTTCGGCGACGATGAGCGGCTGAGGCTGAAGCGTCGGGCGCAGACTGCAGCCGAGGCGATGTCGTGTCCGGCGATCACCGTCGACCCGCACTGCACGGTCGCAGAGGCAGCCCGACTGATGGTCAGACGGTCGGTCAACCGACTGCCTGTCGTCGACGACGGCAGGCTCGTGGGAATCGTGACGCGCACCGACGTCGTTCGCGCGTTCGCCCGGCCGGACTCGGATCTGCTCGAGCAGATCCGGAGCGAGGTGCTGCTGGAGACCCTGTGGATCGATCCGGTGTCGGTCGACGTGACCGTCGAGGAAGGTGAGGTCACCGTGACCGGCGAGGTCGAGACGCGCACGGTCGCCGACCTGGTCCCGGTGTACGTCTCGCTCGTGCCGGGCGTCCTCTCGGTCGACGTGTCTCGGCTGGCGTGGCGCACCGACACGCGGGCGGAGCGGGCCCACGCGTCCCGACTCTGACTATCCCAGCCCGAGCGCCTTCGCGGCCTGCGCGAAGACGCTCTCGTCGCCGATTGCGTAGCGCTCGTCGAAGTCGACGGCCCCGTTCAGCTCGAGCACGACGTGCCGGCCACCTCCGACGGGCAGCAGGTCGATGCCGACGAGGTCGGCCCCGACGACTGCAGCGGCGGTGCGGGCGAGCTCGGCTGCGTCCTCGTCGAGCCGTGCGGGCCGTAGCGACCCTCCCACCGAGATGTTCGTCCGCCATTCGCCCTCCGGCGCGACGCGCTCGGCGGCTCCCACAACGCGGCCGCCGGCGACGATCACGCGCAGGTCACGACCGGGCGGCGGAAGCAGCTCCTGGACGAGCGCCCCGTGGCGCCGGAACCAGGGCCGCTCGCGGATCGCCTCGAGGCATGCGGCAAGATCGGCGTCGCTGTCGCAGCGAAACACGTCCAGGCCCCAGCTGCCGTACCGCGGCTTGACGACGCACGGGGGAGCAAGCGGTGGCCGCCCCGAGGCGGTGAACGCACCGGTCTTCGGATGCGGCAGCCGCGACCGCTTCAGGATCGCCGCCGACCGCAGCTTGTCGTGCGCCGCGAGCAGCGCGTCGACGGGGTTGAGCACGCGAACGCCGCGGCGCTCGAGCAGGAGCAGGGCGAGCAACCCTGGCTCGACGCCGTCGAGGGTCGGCAGGACGTCCAGTCGGCCGACGACCACGTCGTCGGGTTGCGCTCTTCGCAGCGCCTCGGCGCCGGACTGCAGCTCCACGGCGAGGCCCAGCTGCCGCCAGCCTTCCACCAGCCCGGCCGATCCCTCGTTCGTCGGCGACGCGAGTACCCTGACCCGAGCGATCGCCACGTTCCTCCTTTCGCCGCGAGCCTCGCAGCGCACCCGGGGGCCGGCATCCGCGGGCGCACCGATCGACGTGCGGCTTGCCCGCTGCCGTCGCTCAGTTTTCGGACAGGTCGCGCCGCGCGAACGACACGAAGGCGAGGCCGGTGGCCGCCAGGCCGATCACCACCATCACCGTTGCCGAGCCCAAACGGAACGGCGCCCCCGGAACTGCCGCGACATGACTGAACGGCGACAGGTCGAGCACCCAGTGCGGCGCCCCGACGAGCGCGCCGAAGAGCTGCAGCAGGAACGCGCCGACGACCAGGCCATAGGCGATCCCCACGCTCGCCCGCGGAACGAGGCCGAAGGCCAGCAGGCCGACGCCGAAGAAGCAGAGCGCCGCGGGAAGCGTATTGGCGCCGGCGCCGATCAGCCTCGGCAGGCTGACGCCGGCGTGCTCGATCGCGGCCCCGACCCACGCGAGCGCACCGGCGAGAACGGCGAGGACGGCAGTGGCGAGCGAGCCGAGTGCAACGCGCCCGCCGAGCCAGCGCGAGCGGCCGACGGGAAGCGCGAGCAGCAGCTCCAGACGCTGGTCGGACTCCTCACGCCGCGCGGACGCCACCTGCGAGCACGCAAAGAGGCTCAGCAAGAGCACGAAGAAGACGAAGTAGAACCCGAGCGCCCCTGCCGGGGTCACGATCGACGCGCCGCCGAGCTTGCGCAGCTCGTGCTCGAGCGCCGTCGAGATGTTCGCCTTCGAGAACGCCGTCGAGAGGACGCCCACCGTCACCGCGAACGTCCCGATCCCCAGCGCCCAGGCGGCCACGCTCCCGCGTTCGGCGCGCAGGGCCTCCCCGAACGGGGACTGCAGCAGGCCGAGCCGCGGCGCGGCGGTGTCCCGGGCCGGGAGCAGACCGTTGCCGATGTCGCGTTTTGCCAGGATCGCCGCTGCGCTCGTGAGCAGCACCGTCGCGGCGAGCCCGAGCAGGAGCAGCGGCGCCGGGTCCGGCCCGGCAAACGGCCGGAGCTCCTCGACCCAGCCGAGCGGCGTCGCCCAGCGCAGCGCGCCGGCGCCGCCGGCGATGTCGGCGATGACGCGAAGCAGATAGGCGATCGCCAGCACCGCGAGCGAGAGCTGCAGGGCGGCGCGCCTGGTGGCTCCGATCTGGCTCCCGACCGCGGCGACGCCCGCGAACACCGCCGCGGGCGAGATCGTCGCGAGCGCGAGGTAGGCGGATCCGCCCACGGGGAGGCGCGCCGCGACCAGGGCGAGCGCCGCCACCAGCCAGAGGACCGCCGCAGCGATCCCGACCGCCGCGACCGACGCTCCATAGGCGCGCCGCCTCGACACGGGGTTCGCGAGCACGAGATCCTGCCGGCCGTGATCCTCCTCGGCGCGAAGCGCCCGCACGACGGCGAACACCGCCCAGGCCGAAGCCAGGATCGAGCCGAACCCGGCCAGGCGCCAGGCGGCGTAGCCGCCGACCGTGAGCAGGTTGTGCGGCCGGCCGTAGAAGAGCTGGACTGCCTTGTTCAGCCCGAACGTGCGGGCGAGCTCGAGTCGTTCGTGCGCGGTCGGATAGGTCCGACGGTAGCCGACCGCGTTCGCGAACCCCATCGCCGCGAACACGAGCGCGAACGACGCCGTCGCCACCTTCCCGTCGCGCAGCACGCGGCGCAAGATCGCGGCCGTCGCCTTCACGCGTCCGGCGCCCCGCCCGCTCCGTCGTAGTGGTGCAGGAAGATCTCCTCGAGCGAGGGCAGCCGGCTCGTCAGCGAGGTCACGTCGTGCCTCGAAAGCTCGGCAAGCAACTCCGTCAGACCGCCGGTCACCTCGAACTGCATAGTGGCGCCGTCGACGACCGACGCGTGGATCCCCGGCAGCTCCGGTATCCGCGGCCGCGTCCCTGCGAAAGTCACCTCGAGCGTGTGCGCCGAGAGATGGCGGAGCTCGGCGAGCGTCCCCTGGTCGACGAGCCGCCCCTCGCGCAGGATGCCGACGCGATCACAGAGCGCCTCGACCTCGGTGAGGATGTGCGACGAGAGGAAGACGGTCTGGCCGCGCTGCTTGGCCTCGAGGACGGCCTCGCGAAAGACCTGTTCCATCAGCGGATCAAGCCCGGCGGTCGGCTCGTCGAGGATCAACAGGTCGGCGCGGGTCGCCAGCGCGGCGACCAGCTGGACCTTCTGCCGGTTGCCCTTCGAGAGGGCCCGCACCTTCTTCGGCGCATCGAGCCGAAAGCGCTCGACGAGCACGTCGCGGTACTCCCTGTCGGTGCTCCCGTGCAGGTTGCCGAGATACGCGAGGGTCTCCGCGCCGGTCAGGCCGGGCCAGAGCGTCGGCTCGCCGGCGACGAAGGCGACGCGCCGGTGGGCGCCGACGGCGTCTGTCCACGAGTCGCGGCCGAAGAGCTCGGCCCGACCCGACGTCGCGCGATGCAAGCCGAGCAGGAGCCGGATCGTGGTCGTCTTGCCGGCGCCGTTCGGCCCGAGGTAGCCGTACACCTCGCCGGGCTCGACGGTCAGATCGAGCGCGTCGAGAGCAACCGTCGACCCGTAGCGCTTGGTGAGCCCCTCGGTGCGAATCGCCGGCGTCGGCATGCGAACCAGTTGCTCAGACGTCCCATGTCCAGCCGCTGATCGCCGGATCGTCCTCGCCGTGCTGCCGCGTGTAGAGCCGCGCATGCATGCGCGCGTCGACCATCTCCTGACGCAGGCGGCCGGCCGCGTCGCCGAGCCCCGGCACACGATCGATGACGTCGATCACGAGGTGGAAGCGGTCGAGATCGTTGAGCATGACCATGTCGAACGGCGTGGTCGTCGCCCCCTCCTCCTTGTACCCGCGGACGTGCAGGTTGGCGTGGTTCGTCCGCCGGTACGTGAGGCGGTGGATCATCCACGGATACCCGTGGTACGCGAAGATCACCGGCTTCGCCGTCGTGAACAGAGCGTCGAACTCGGCATCCGAGAGCCCGTGCGGGTGCTCGCTCGCCGGCTGTAGCCGCATCAGGTCGACGACGTTGACGACGCGCACCTTCAGGTGCGGCAGCCGCTCGCGCAGCAGCGCAGTCGCGGCCAGGGCCTCGAGCGTCGGCACGTCGCCACAGCAGGCGAGCACGACGTCGGGCTCGCCGTCGCCCTCGTTCGACGCCCAGTCCCAGATCCCGAGACCGCGCGTGCAGTGCGCAATCGCCTCGTCCATCGGCAGGTAGTCGAGCGCCGGCTGCTTGCCGGCGACGATCACGTTGACGTAGTGCTTGCTGCGGAGGCAGTGGTCGGCGACCGACAGGAGACAGTTCGCGTCCGGCGGCAGGTAGACGCGGATGATCTCCGCCTTCTTGTTCGCGACGTGATCGATGAAACCCGGGTCCTGATGCGAGAAGCCGTTGTGATCCTGACGCCAGACGTGTGAGCTCAGCAGGTAGTTGAGCGATGCAACCGGGCGCCGCCACGGGATCTGCCTCGTGGTCTTCAGCCACTTCGCGTGCTGGTTGAACATCGAGTCGACGATGTGGATGAACGCCTCGTAGCAGTTGAACAGACCGTGGCGGCCGGTGAGCAGATACCCCTCGAACCAGCCCTGGCACTGGTGCTCCGACAGGACCTCCATCACACGGCCCTCCGGGGTGAGCGGATCGTCGGTGGGCAGCGTCTCCGCGTCCCAGGTCCGCGACGTCGCCTCGAACACCGCCCCCAGCCGGTTCGACTCGGTCTCGTCCGGGCCGAAGATGCGGAAGTTGTCGGGGTTCTGGCGGACGACATCGCGCAGGAACGCGCCGAGCACGCGCGTCGCCTCGCTCGTCGCGGTCCCGGGCTGGGCGACGTCGACCGCGTAGTCCTCGAAGTCGGGCAGGCGCAGCTCGCGCAGGAGGACACCGCCGTTGGCGTGCGGATTCGCGCTCATTCGCCGCTCGCCGCGCGGCGGCAGCTCGGCGAGCTCCGAGACGACCGCGCCGGCGTCGTCGAAGAGCTCCTCGGGCCGGTAGCTCTTCAGCCATCCTTCGAGGAGCGCGAGATGCTCCGGGTTGTCGCGCACCCCGGACAGCGGAACCTGGTGCGCACGCCATGTCCCCTCGATCGGCACGCCGTCGACCTCCTTCGGCCCGGTCCAGCCCTTCGGCGTCCGCAGGACGATCATCGGCCACGGCGGGCGACCGGCGGCGCCTCCGGTTCTCGCCGCGTCCTGGAAGCGGGCGATGTCGTCGAGTGCCTCGTCGAGGGCGCCGGCAAGCGCAACGTGCACCTCGGCAGGGTCGTTACCCGTGACGAAGAGCGGCCGCCAGCCGTAGCCCTCGAGCAGCGCGGCGAGCTCGGGCTCCGGGATCCGTGCGAGCACAGTCGGGTTCGCGATCTTGTAGCCGTTCAGATGGAGGACGGGCAGCACGGCGCCGTCGTAACGTGCGCTCAGGAACTTCGTCCCGTGCCAGCCGGTCGCGAGCGGGCCCGTCTCCGCCTCGCCGTCGCCGACGACGCAGCACACGAGCAGGTCGGGATTGTCGAACACGGCGCCGAACGCGTGCGACAACGCGTACCCGAGCTCGCCGCCTTCGTGGATCGAACCGGGCGTCTCGGGCGCGACGTGACTGGGGATCCCGCCCGGGAACGAGAACTGGCGGAAGAGCTCCTTCAGGCCCGCGAGGTCGCGCCCGACGCGGGGGTAGACCTCGCTGTACGTCCCCTCGAGGTACGCGTTCGCCACGAGGCCCGGGCCGCCGTGGCCGGGGCCGGCGACGTAGATCGCGCTCAGATCCCGCTCGACGATCGCGCGGTTCAGATGCGCGTACACCAGGTTGAGCCCGGGCGTCGTCCCGAAATGGCCGAGCAGGCGCGGCTTCACGTGCTCGCGCGCGAGCGGTTCGCGCACGAGCGGGTTGTCGAGCAGGTAGATCTGGCCGACCGAGAGGTAGTTCGCGGCACGCCAGTAGGCGTCGATCCGCTCGAAGTCGACAGGTGTCACCTCGCTTGGCGCTCGAAGATGACCAGGACGCTCAGGCGCTCATAGCCGACGAAGCGATGCTCCGCCCCGGCCGGGACGAAGACCGCATGTCCTTCCCGCAGGTCCACGGGCCGGCCCTCGACCTCCAGGGTTCCCGTCCCCTCGAGGACGATGTAGATCTCGTCGTCGGCATGCGGCTGCTGCCGGTCCGGCTCCGGCGCCACGAGGACGTAGACGCCGACCTCCAGCCCGGGCGATGCGTGGACGATCTCGTAGCCGCCGTTCCCTTCCGAGAGCCACCGCTTGACCGCCTCGATGTCGAACGGATGCGCGGCGGCGAGCGGAGCGCCGCCCGACGTATCGGGTATGTCCGTGCCCACGGCGGGACCGAGTCTACTGTCGGGCGCGATCGCGCTCACCAGCCCTTCACCGGGCGCGTCGCCGGCGCGACTCGCACACGCGCGCGGACGTCGACCGCACAGCAGCCGTCGGGCCGCGCCAGAACCGGATTGAGGTCGAGCTCGGCGATCTCGGGGAAGTCGTCGGCGAGGCGCGAGAGCCGGACGACGAGGTCTGCGAGGGCGTCGGGATCCGCCCCGGGCGCACCCCGGAACCCGCGCACGAGCCGGCCGGCCTTTCCTTCGAGCACGAGCTCCTCGGCCTCCTGTTTCGCCAGCGGCGCCAGCCGCAGGCCCGCGTTGCCGATCAGCTCAGCGAGGACGCCGCCCGGCCCGAAGGCGACGAGCGGCCCGAAGACCGGATCCTGGACGATCCCGGCGAGCAGCTCGGTCCCGGTGGTCAGGAACCGCTGAACCAGGACGGGGAGGCCGATTCGCTCGACCGCCTCTCGGACTCCCTGCTCGTCGGCGAGGTCGAGGGCGACTCCGCCTCGCTCGGTCTTGTGCGCGCCGGGCTCGGCGGTCTTGACGACCACCGGGAACCCGAGCTCGGCCGCCGCCGCGACGGCCGCCTCCGTCGTGACTGCCTCACGCTCGGCCACGAGCGGCACGCCGTACGCCTCGAGCAGCGCGCGTGAGCTCTTCGCATCGAGCCAGACGTCGTCCGCGCTCGCGAGCGCCTGGTCGACGACCCGCCGCGCGGCGGCCGCGTCGACGTCGATCTCCTCGGTCGTCTGGGCGGAGCGCCGGCGCAGCCACTCCGCGCGATCCGCAGCGAGCCCGAGTGCATGCGCGGCGGACTCCGGATAGGCGAACGTCGCGAGCACCCCGTCCTGCGTACGGAACGCAGCGGGCGTGCCGGCATGGCTGATCACGCAGGCGAGCACCGGTTTGTCCGGCTTCACGGACTCGACGGTCGTCCGGATCGCCGCGGCGACCTCCTCGGCCCCCGCCACCACCGGCGGCACGAAGAGGACGATCAGCGCGTCGATCGCGGGATCGCCGAGGAGCGGCGGGAGCACCGCCTCGTAGGTGGTCTCCGTCGCCGAGCCGAGCAGGTCGACCGGGTTCGCAGTGCTCGCCTCGGCGGGAAGGATGGTCGAGAGCGCCGACCGCGTCTCGGGGGCGAGATCCGGCAGCGTGAGCCCCGCAGACGCACAGGCGTCCGCGCACAGGATCCCGAGCCCGCCCGCGTTCGTGACCACGGCGACCCGCCGGCCCCTCGGCAGCGGCTGGCTCGACAGCAGGGCGGTGACGTCGACCAGCTGCTCGAGCGTTCGTGCGCGAATCACGCCCGCCTGCCGGAAGAGCGCATCGGCGGCCGCATCCGAGCCGGCAAGCGCCGCTGTGTGCGAGCTCGCCGCGTGCGCGCCGGCCGCCGTCGCGCCCGCCTTCAGCGCGATCACCGGCTTGCGGCGGGCGACGCGGCGGGCAATCCGACCGAACTTGCGGGGGTTGCCGAACGACTCGAGGTACAGCAGCACCGCATCGGTCGACTCGTCGTCCTCCCACCACTCGAGGAGGTCGTTCGACGACACGTCGGCCTTGTTGCCGATCGAGACGAAGGACGAGAAACCGAGCTGTCGCTCCGAGGCCTGCTCGAGCAGTGCGAGCCCGAGCGCCCCGCTCTGCGAGGAGAAGCCGATTCGCCCCTTCGGGAGCGCATTGGGCGCGAAGGTCGCGTTCAACCCGACCGCGGCGGACGAGATGCCGAGGCAGTTCGGGCCGATCAGGCGCGCACCGTGGCTGCGAACGAGCGCGAGCAGGCGCTCCTGGCGTCCTGCGCCCTCGGCTCCGACCTCGGCGAAGCCCGACGAGATGACGCACAGCGCACGCACGCCCGACGCGAGCGCCGCCTCGGCGGCGTCGAGCACCCTTTCGGCCGGGACGCAGATCACCGCGAGGTCGACGCGATCCTCGATCTCCTCGACGGTGCGGTAGCCGCGCACGCCGGCGACGGGCGTCCCACCGCGGTTCACTGGATGGACCGCCCCGGCGAAGTCGGCGGCGAGGATGTTGCGGAAGAGCTCTCCGCCGATCGAGCCACGACGCGGCGACGCGCCGATGACGGCGACGGTCTCCGGCACGAAGAATGGGCGGAGCGACGCCACGACCGCCTCGTGGTCACGCTGCTCGACCCGGGCCCGCAGGCTCTCCGTCGCGCTGATCGGGAAGCGGAGCTCGACCTCGCCCTGCTCGAACTCGCGCGAGATCTCGAAGCCCGCGTCGGCGAAGACTGCGAGCGCCTGACGGTTCTCGGCCATCACGTCCGCGACGAAGCGCTCGATCCCGGACCGGCGCGCCTTGAGCGCGAGTTGCTCGAGCAGCCTGGTCCCGATCCCGCGTCCCTGCTCCTCGTCGGAGACGACGAACGCCATCTCGGCGGTGTCGCCTTCCCGGAGACGGACATAGCTCCCGAGCGCGACGATGCGGCCCTCGAGCGTCCCGATCAGCGCCCCTGCGTTCGGCCCTTCGTCCAGGAACGGCACGACGAGCGCGCCATCGACGCGGCGAACCCCGTGAAAGCGCAGGTAGCGGCTCCGGTCGGACAGGCGGGCAAAGAACTCGACGAGCCCCTCCCGATCGGCCGGGCCCGGAGGCCGCAGACGAAGCGTCCCGCCGTCCCGGAGGACGACGTCGACCGCTTCGCCCGCGGCGGCCTCGATCACGAGCGGGCCGTCCCGGCCAGCTTGCGCTCGTCCCCGGCCTGCTCGCGGGCCCGCGAAGCCGGTACCGCGAACACGGGGCAGGTGGCCGTGTGCAGCAATCGATGCGTCACGCTCCCGACCAGCAAGCCGTGCACGGGGCCGAGACCGCGGGTCCCGACGACGATCACGTCGGCGTCGTGCTCCCGTGCGAACTCCAGGATCGCGTGCGCCGACTGCCCCGGATGCCCGAGGACGATCTCGAGGCTCACGTCGAGGCCGGTCGAGCGCAGCTCGGAGACCTGCGAGCGGATCTTCGCCTTGAGATCCTCCTCGTCGGCCAGCACCGGATACCCGCCGCTTCGTCCGCCGTAGAAGTGCTCCTCGGCGTGGACGACGTACAGCGTTCCCGCCGGCGCGAGCAGCTCCTTCGCATAGGGGAGGGCGTGATCGGCGGCTTCTGATCCGTCGGTCGCCCAGATCACGTTCTTGAACATCGTCAACCTCCTTCGAGAACGACTCCAGTGTCCGCGTCCGGCGGGAGCCGCCAAATCGGAGCCGACGCTGAACGTGTTGCGGGTTTTCCACAAGAGCGACGGCGCGGGTAGGCTCGCCGTCGTGGAGCCGGCGGACACGGTCGGAAGCCGTTTACGCGCACTGCTCGACGCGGGAATCACACTCACGTCCGAGCTCTCTCTCGACGGCGTCCTCCAGCACGTGACGGAGGCCGCTGCGACCCTCACCGGCGCTCGATACGCGGCGCTCGGCGTGATCGACGCGCACGGAACGGAGCTCGAGCGGTTCTTCACGTACGGCATCGACGCCGAGACGCACGCCGCGATCGGAGACCTGCCGCGCGGACGCGGGATCCTGGGCGTGCTGATCCGTGACGGGCGGCCGCTGCGGCTGCGCGACCTGACCGAGGATCCGCGCTCGGCCGGCTTCCCGCCGTTCCACCCTGCGATGCACACCTTTTTGGGCGTCCCGATCCTCCTGCGAGGCGTGGCCTTCGGGAATCTCTACCTGACGGAGAAGGCGGAGGGAGCAGAGTTCAGCGCCGAGGACGAGGAGACGGTGACGCTCCTCGCGGCCCAGGCGGCCGTCGCGATCGAGAACGCGCGGCTGTACGAGGCGGCGACGAACTGGTCGCGGCAGCTCGAATCGCTGCACGAGGTGGTCAGATCGCTGGTCGAGGAGTCGGAGCTCGACGTGATGCTCGATCTGATCTGCGGGCGCCTACGCGAGCTGATCGGTGCGCGAATCGCCTTCATCGCGCTCCCGGACGGCCCGTCGCACCTGCGAATCGCAGCCGCAGACGGCGACGACGCGGCGGAGCTCGTCGGGTTCGTGCTCGACCGCGCACGGTCGAAGAGCGGGCATGTGCTCGAGCGGCGTCGAAGTGCCCGCGTCGACTCCGTGCTCGACGATCCGGAGTCGGATCAGGACGCAGCGAGGAAGATGGGCATCCGCACCGCGCTCTACGTGCCGCTCGAGGCGCGCGGCCGGGCGATCGGGATCGTCGCGGTCCACGACAAGCTCGCGCCGGACCCGCGCTTCTCCGACACCGACCTCCGGCTGGCCGAGATCTTCGCGGCGCGCGCCGCGGTGGCCGTCGACCTGTCGGAGCGCGTGGCCCGCGAAACCGTGCGGCGCGTCGTCGAGGCCCAGGAGCTGGAGCGAAGCCGGCTCGCCCGCGAGCTGCACGACGAGACGGGGCAGGCGCTGACGTCGATCCTGCTCGGGCTGCAGTCGATTCGCGCTGCGGACAGCGCAGCCGATGCCGATCGCGCCGTGGCCGAGGTGCGGACGATGATCGTGCAGGCTCTTCAGGACGTCCGCCGGCTGGCGATCGAGCTGCGGCCCTCGGCGCTCGACGACTTCGGCCTCGCACCGGCGGTCGAGCGCCTCGCTGCGACGTTCGGGGAGCGCACGGGCATCCACACCGCGCTCGAGGCGAACCTCCCGGACGGAAGGATGCCGCCGGAGATCGAGACCGTCCTCTACCGCGTGATCCAGGAGGCGCTGACGAACGTGGTGAAGCACGCCGGAGCTGAGCGTGTGAGCATCGTGATCGCGCAGCGCGGCGGCGGAATCCGCGTCGTCGTGGAGGACGACGGACGCGGGTTCGAGGCCCACGACGTCCGTGACGACGCGCTCGGCGTCGTCGGCATGCGCGAGCGGGTCGCGCTCGTCGGAGGGACGCTCGAGGTCGAGTCGGCGCCCGGGGCCGGAACGACCGTCGCCGCCTACATCCCGGTCGTGCGGAGGGCGGGCGCCGCTCGCTCGACGAGCTCGGCGATCTCGTAGAGGGCGCCGGTCCCTTCGAGGCTCGCGATCCGGAGAGTACCGCCACGCGCACACTGGAGCGCCAGCACCGGCAGGCCCCGCAGCCGATCCTCCGCGCCTCTGGCGATGCACACTCCGTTCACCTCGCCGAGCGGCAAGCTGACGAGCGCACCCTTGCTGGAGAGCTCGACCCGGTTGGCGACCACCTCCAGCCTCCCGGACCCGAAAGCGCCGTCGCAACCACTCCACAGCACGGCGTAGTTCCGGCGCAATTGCATTGTCCCACCGTATTTGCCCATCCGCGGCGTTTCGTCGGCCGACGGCCGCAGGACGGCTGCGGCTTTTCCCGGATCGGGCCGGCGTCCAGTCACGCTAACGTCCCGCGACATGGCGAACCCGATCCGGGTGCTGATCGTCGACGACCATGCGGTCGTCCGTTCCGGGCTCAGGCTGCTGCTCGCGCAGGAGCCGGACATCGAGCCGGTCGGAGAGGCCGGGACGGGACGCGAGGCGATCTTTCAGGCCCGCTCGCTCAAACCGGACGTGCTCCTGCTCGACGTCGTGATGCCGGATCAGACGGGCCTCGAGGTGCTGCCGAAGCTGGTCCACGAGAACCCGAAGGCAAAGGTTCTGCTCCTGTCGATGCAGGACGACCCGCGGTACGTCCGCGAGGCGTTCGCAGCCGGGGCGACAGGCTACGTCTTGAAGGAGGCGGCCGACACCGAGGTCGTTGCCGCCGTCCGCGAGGTCGCGCGCGGCGGCCGGTACGTCAGCCCCGAGCTCGGCGCGCGCCTGCTCGCCGCCGAGGCAGATGCTGAGCGGCGGGCCAGCGAGGACCCGCTCTCGGACCGCGAGCGCGAGGTGCTGAGGCTGCTCGCCCTCGGCCACACGAACCAGGAGATCGCCCAGCAGCTCTACATCTCCGTCCGCACGGCGGAGACGCATCGGGCGCACATCATGCAGAAGCTCCGGCTGCAGAGCCGGGCCGAGCTCGTACGCTACGCGATCGACCAGAAGCTGCTCGAGGAGTAGCTAGACGTGGGCCGGAACGTGAGCGGCTCGCACGATCAGCACCGGTCGGCGCGTCTCGCGCATGACGCCGAGCGACACGCTGCCGAGCAGCGCTCTCGCGACCGCCCCGTGCCCGCGCGACCCCATGACGATCAGGTCGACGTCGCGCGAGTCGGCATAGGCCACGATCTCGTCGACGGCATTGCCCGTCAGGAGCTCGCCGGTCACCTTGATCCCCCGCTCCTCCGCGCGTGCGATCGCATCGTCGATCGGCCCGCGATCGGCCGGCGTCTCGACGTGCGGCGCCCCGGCGCTCATTCCGAACGCGCTCCAGGGTGCCACGTCGGCCGCCGGAACGACGTGGACGACGTAGACCCTCGCGTCGTGCTCCGAAGCGAGCTCGAGGCCCAGCTCCACCGCCTCGCGGGCGCTCCGCGAACCGTCTGTCGCGATCAGGATCCTCTCCATGATTCGACCTCCCTTCGATCGGCGTGCGCCGTCATAGCCCCAGCCCGATCCCGTCGAGCGACGGCTCGCGGTGCCACGAGTACGCGACCGACGCAACCCGCGGCGGGCCGGCGACGAGATCGGCCCACGTCGCCGCAGCGGACCAGACGTCGAGCGCGTTGAGAATCGCCTCGAGCGCGACGCTCGACGTCGACTCGAACACGAAGATCGCCTCACCGGACGTCAGCAGCAGCTCGTGCGACTCGAGCGGCAGCGTCTCCGGATCGAACGGCGGGCCCCCCGCCGCGATCTCGTGCGCGCGTAGCTCGGCGCCTTCCACGAGCGGCAGCACGACGACCGTCCGCCGCTCCTTGGCGAGCTCCCGGTCGGCGATGCGGTCGGCGAGCTCCTGCAGCACCTGCGCGTGCCGCGCGGCGCTGCGGACCACGACCTGCCCCGTCGTCGTCTCCACCAGTAGCGCCCTGTTCGGGGACGGGCCGTCGTCGAGAACGAGCCGGAGGGCGCGCAGATCGTCGAAGGCGATCGTCCGCCACACCGGCCGGCTCTGCTCGTCGAGGCCCTCGAACGCGATCGCTCCGGCCGCGAGCTCCAGCCGGCCCTCGAGCGGCCCGGCTCCGCGCTCCTCCCACGTGACGGGATACGAGGTGGTTGACACGATTCCACGATCGCCGACGCCGTCGTCCCCGGCGTGAGGGTTCGCCCAGATCGTGGCTGCGGGAAACCCCGCGACCTTCGCCGCGTGTCAGGCTTGGCGGCGATGGAGGCGATGCTCTTCACGGGCGTCGGTAGGCCGCTCGAGCCGGCCGAGCTCGCCGAGCCCGAGCTCGGCCCGGGCGAGGTGCGGCTGCAGGTGCGGGCGTGCGGCGTCTGCCGGACCGACCTGCACGTCGTGGACGGCGACCTCGACGACCCGAAGCTGCCCCTCGTGCTCGGCCACCAGATCGTCGGCGTGATCTCCGAGCTCGGGCCGGGAGTCGACCGGTTCGCGCTCGGCGACCGGGTCGGCGTTCCCTGGCTTGGCTGGACCTGCGGCGAGTGCGGACCGTGCCGCGCGGGCAGGGAGA
>Ga0335082_10003469_pt1 | contig 17137 bp, 15 predicted proteins | sample Lox_Sample_41_FD_206718 | JGI IMG/M metagenome (GOLD analysis project Ga0335082, IMG submission 206718) | Soil microbial communities from Loxahatchee National Wildlife Refuge, Florida, United States - Lox_Sample_4.1 | ecosystem: Environmental > Terrestrial > Soil > Wetlands | place: USA... | reverse complement strand
ATGACCTCTACTCCCTGTCTTCCGACCTGGACACGCTCACGAATGACATCGCCTCAGCGCGGCAGGACATCCGGGCCGTGCGGCAGGACCTGGCGAATCTGAGCGCGAGCGGGCTGCCCGCCCCGACGGGCGCCACCGCGGCGGTAGCTGCAGCACGGCAGGCGATCCAGCAGGCCAAGACCACAGCCAACGGCTACATCGGCCAGGCCAACGCCGACGACACCACGGCATACGCGACAGCGAACGGGCTGGCGACCGGATCGTGCTCCGGGCAAGGCCCGGGGAGCACGTCAGCCCTTCTCAAGCACATCTAGCCGCCGCTGTCCGGCTCGTGCCGCGGCTGGTACCAGGCCGACCGGCAGGCGCCGTACCCAGCGAGAGCCGCCCCGGCCGGAACGGGGCGGCTCTCGCTATCTCCAGATTGCTAGTTTAGTGCTGCCCGTAAGGTCAGCTGGCGGCGCGCCACATGACACTGAAGTTGTGGCCGTTGTTCCACGGATAGGTCGGCCGCAGCACCACGGCTCCGGTGGAGGTGCCACCGCGGGTGCCTATGATCCGGTAGGAAGGCCACGGGCCCAAGAGCGTGCCGTGGGTGCCGCCGGTGCTGGTCAGTTGGGTGTCTTTGAATGCCCAGAGCCGGGTGTTGCTGCTGGCAAGGCTCCACGTCGGGCCGCCTCCCTTCACCCAGGCCCATTCAAAGAGATACGGGTAGAAACCCTCCACGGCCGTGTCCCTGGCGCCCGTCGAAAGGTCCACGGCGGTGAAGTAGTCTTTCCGCGCGGCCCGGTCCTCATAGATGCTGATGGTGACCTGGTCGCCGGGGCTCGGGGCCACCGCCAAGGTCTTGGCGGTGTCCCAGTAACTGATGTCGTAGCTGATACTGCCCGGCCCGCCGCCGCTCTTCAAGGTGAGGGCTATAGCATCCTCTGGGCTCATGAGTCCGACTTGGGCGTTTGTGGCGCGGGTGGTGGAGGCTGGCACGGTCAGCGTGGTCTTGATGTACCGGAACCGCCACCCGCCGCCCGTCATCCTGTAACCGGCGCTGCCCTTGTTGTACTGGTTGCCGATGAGCGCGGCTGCGGCCTGGCTGGATGCGCCCGCGCTCACGACGCCGGGGCCGGCCAGGCTAAGACCGGTAAGTGCTGCCACCGCCATAACCGCGGCAGTGAAAATGCGCTTCATCTCAATCATCCCCCTATGCACCTGAAACCCCTAATTGTGAGTTACCATGCGGCAAGCTCCATCGGCAGAGCCGAAGGTCACGAGTTATGGCACAAAACCGGCACCGCCCGGCAAAGCCACAAAGAAGGACCAGGACATGCCCGCGAAGACCAGCGCAATGCGAAACTGAATATCTGGGCAGCTGAACCGCACCGACCCTTTTATCCAGCCCGCTCGTGCCGCGGCGTGTACCAGGCCGACCGGCAGCCCTGCGAGGCCCGCAGTACACAACCAGATGGCCGGGCCCGTGCTCGCGGTAGGCCTGAGCCGGCGCGCAGTCGCACGGCATCCATGACACCGTGATCAGTCCCGGCCCCCAGGGGTGCCCGTTCGCGCACTGCTCCAGATAGCACCACCAGTTCGGACGCTGCACCCCCATGCACAAAAGTAGAACATACGGGCGAATCAGACGCCGGTCTGGAACACGCTCACGTCCGAGGTCCCGGCCGCCGTGATCCCATAGATCTGATCGGAAGGCCAGACGAACCCGGCCAGCGTGCCCGAGGCGGCCAGGGCACACCCGTTGCCCGATGACACGGACGGCCCGCCGAGGTAGATCGTGGCTGCGGTCCCGTTGGCGATCGAGAACCACCCGCACGGGCCCGGCGCGGCGGACGGGGGCGCCGCCGCCAGCAGAGTTGGCAGCGTCCCAACGGTGTACTGGCTGGACCCGGCCATAAGGCGTCCCCCGGCGTGGGCATGTTGTCCAGCTCGGCAAGCATGAGCGGGGAATGCATTCGCTCCGCGAACCTGAGCACCCGCAACGGCTCGCCGAGCCCGCCCATGGCCACGCTAATCGCGGTTGTGGCGATTACGGCCAGAGTGGCGATCACGTCCGCCGTGTCGTCCGGGGCGATCGCCGGCATGGGCGAGTCGGCCAGGGTGCACCAGATGCAGGCCCAGGCGGCTACGCCAGCGGTCTGCTCGTCCTCATCCATGCCGTGCCCTCCTAACGGGCCGGCCCGGGCCCGGGCGCAGGCGGAGCCGAGGGAAGTGACCCAATGGCTGGCCCGCCTTGGATCCGGCCGCCGCATTCCTTGCCTGGTGCTCGGATCGATCTGCTACGGCGGCCGGCGACTTTGACGCCCGGGCCAGGTCCATCACCGCCCTGCCAAGCCGGCAGGCAGGCCCAGCACGGCACGCATCGGCACAGAATGATACGAGGCAGCGGAGTAAAACCGAACAGAGCAGCGGACTCTTAAGCCGCGGTTCGGGGTTCAAGTCCCTGGCGGCGCACCCGTCCTGACCTGGTATTTTTGCCATTTCTTTAGCCTGCTCGGTGGTTGTTTCCCGGCCATGTTTGCTCGTCAGTCCGGACCTAGTCGTCCGGGCTGGCCAGCAGGCCCGGCCAGGCCCCTACCGATGGCTATACACAGCGTGACATCCGGGCGAAAGACACAGGTAGAAGGCCCGCTGCTGATGCGCAGGGGCCGCGGTTACGCCCGGATCTCCCACCAGCTACACGCGGGGTCCACCGGAGGTACATGTCAGGTCCATCCAGCTTTCGGCACCTGAGATCCGCACAGGCACCCGTCGCCTGGCTGTGCGGCTCGCTCGCCAGCTCAGCAGGCGGCGCACCCGGTCAGCGAGGGCATCAGCCAAACGCCCGGGGAAGTCGTGCGACGTCCTCAGGTGAGCACCACCGCCGCTCACTTGCGAGGTTAGGAGCACCGACTGCGGGCTGTACTAGCACGTCAGGCGTTAGAAGCGCCGGACTGCGAGGATGTGTCCATGAGCGGGGAGCCGAGCGGCGAGAAGGCCGATGACGTCGTCGCTTCGGCTCTTAGTGATCTCGCAACGGCGGTGACCCGGATTGAACGACTGGCACCAGATCCGCGATTGGGCGCTCAAGGGTGCCGCGGAGAACCAGATCCCGCGGCAGCTCCGCGGGCTCGACAGCTATCGAGCCGTGAGCACTGCACTCGCGGTGGATGAGCACCTGGCTGTCCTCATCAACGAGGAATCACCTCAGCGGCCCACAATTCGCGTTGGCCTGTTCGGCCAGCAGCTTCGGGCATCGGCGCTGCCTGCCGGGATGATCGCCATCGAGGGCACCTCCCCGCAGATCGACGTGGCCACGCCAGCCGCTCGCTGTCGTGGGCAGGACGGTCGCCCGTTCTCTCCGCTGGCCGCGCATCAGCGGCAAGCCGCGGCCGATCACCCGACGTGGGCAGCGATAGTCCGTGCGCACGCCAGGGCCTCGGTATGCGTGGTGTCCACCTCCAGGTCGTAAGCCACGCCCTTATGGACCATCTCCGCCTGCGACACGGCCATCCCCCGGACCCGGTCTCCCCGCGCGAGCTCGCGGCCTGTGGCGACCGTGCTGTCGCACCTGACGGCGATCCACAGCACGTCCAGGTCGGCCAGAGCCTGCTGCCATCGCTGCTGGGACGCCGCTGCGCCAAGGAAGGCATCATCGACGATGACCCGGGCGCCCGCCCGGGCCATCGCGGCGACTCCCTCCATCCACGCATCCTCCAGCCCTCGGAATCCCGGCCCGACGGTCACCCCGCCATCCGCAGCCAACCCGATGCCCGCATCCGACGCCTGTATGGCCGGGGGCATTGCCTGGATCAGCATGTCGACCCCCACAGCAAGCCAGGGATCCGGCAGGACCGCCTGCAGGCACCGGGCAATCCCTGACTTGCCCGAGCTGGATCCGCCATTCAGCACGATCACCTGAGTTGTCACCGCGCCATAGTAGAGGCGCACGCGCGGTGAGTTCGCCGGTGCGTGCGAGCATTATGAACAGGCGATCGCGGTGGTCACCGAAGTCGGTGCTATCGAAGATGTCATCCGGATACAGTCGCGGCAGGCGCAGCTGTACTGGCTGCTGGGTGATGAGGAGTCGAGCGCGGCTGCCATGGCCGAGGCACAGCGGTACGCGGAACGGGTCGCGTGGCCGTATGCGCTGGCCGAACTGGCCCGCGAGCACCGCGTCGCGGCATTCCAAGCCGCGTCGGAGGCGGGGCATGTGCCCCTGATCGCGCAGGTACTCGTCGGGATCGCGGACCTGGCGCTGCGCCGCCACGAGCACGAGCAGGCCGCGCTGCTGCTCGCGGCGAGTGCGAGCGTGCGCGGATTGCCGGATCGGTCGCAACCGGATGTGGCCCACATCGAACAGGCCACACAGCACCGCCTCGGCGACGCGCGGTTCGCCGAGGCGACGCAGGAGGGGCGCAGACGAGTTGGTCTCAGCTGGTCACTGTCACGCTCGCCTCCTGAACGCGGCGAGCGCCCACAAGTATTCGACGAGCGCGATCCCGACGCGCCGGGGGATAGCGCCGTCGGCTGGCCCTCAACGCGACGGCGCCATGGTGGCGGCGTCGCGTTGAGGTCAGTCTGCTGCGCGTTTAATGATGATGTCGCCGTACCGCGTGCGGGCGTCGACCGTGACCTTGTTGTCCGACGTGTCAGGGTCTTCCTGCGACGGAACGGAGTTGCGCACCATCCCTCGCTTGCTGTTGGCGTCCACCCTGGCGGCGGTGCCCTCGCTGATGCCGACCTCGATGTTTCCTGAGCGGTTCAACAGCTCCGCCTGACCGCGCGTCAACCGGCCGATCCGAATGGCGCCGTCGCCTGTTTTGGCGGTGACGCTGCCGTCGGCGCGGTCGATGTCGAAACCGCCGTGGCCACTGCTGAGATCGAGGTCCGCCGAGGCGTGGCCGATCCAGGTCTGCCCACCCGAGCTCGAGAGCTTGACGGTGTCCTTGACCTCGCTGATCCGCATTGCGAACGCCGCACCGTCGATGCTGGCGCGCTCGGCGATGTGGCCGATCGTGACCTCACCGGCAGCGATGTTTGCCTGCAGTGCGATGATGCGATCGAGCTGGACCCGACCCGATGCCATGTGCAGCTCGCACTCGCCAAATGAGCCGTCAGCGTGAACGCTTGAGTGCGCCAGGTACGCGACCAGGCTGGAGCCTGCGGGCAGGTCGATCGTGATGACGACCGAACCGTTCTTGTCCCCGGAGACGGTCGTCTTGACCGATAGCTGACCGTCGGCGAAGTCGACCTTGGTCTTGTTGGCCACCTTGACGTCCAACTGGCTCGCTTTGTCGATGGGTTCGACCAGCACCACGGTGTCGGTCCGGTCGCTCGCGGTGACCTGCACCTGAGCACCGGCGACAACAACAGTGGCGGCGATGGGCCCTGGCGTGTCAAATGTAGGCATGACAGCTCTCCTCGTGTCCCGTACTTGATCTGTTGATGGGCGGCTCAGCCGACCCGTCTGTGCGGCATCGCCCGGGAGGTCACGCGCGCCGCTTGAATGTGGCGAGCGCCCACATGTACCCGACGAGGGCGATCCCGGCGCACCAGGCGAGAGCGGCGGCCGCGTAGCCGCCCGACGGGGCGCCGGCCAGCAAGCCACGCAGCGATTCGATAATCGGCGTGAAGGGCTGATACTCCGCGAACTGCCGGACACCCTGTCCCATCTTGGCGGCCGGCACGATCGCGCTGCTCAGGAACGGCAGCAGGATCAGCGGCACGACCGTGAGGCCTGCGGATTCCGGAGTTTTCGCAGCCATTCCCAGCGCGACCGTGAGCCAAGCGGACGCGAAAGCTATCACGACGATGATGCCGATCGCGCCGAGCCAGTCGAGAGGGCTCGCAGACGACCGGAACCCTAGTGCGAAGGCCATTCCGATGATGACCGCACTGGCTATCAGACAGCTCAGCATAGTGGCCACGACGTGACCGTTCAGGACGGCACCGCGCGAGACATTCATCACCTTGAACCGGTTGATGATGCCCTTCGTCATGTCGGAGTTCACGGATACCGCAGTGGCCGACAACCCGTAGGTGATGGCCAGCAGGATCAGGCCTGGTGTTGCGTATTCGACGTAGTGTTCGCCGACATTGAATGCGTTGCCGAGCACGTACACGAACATCAACATTATAAAGACCGGCATCAAAGCGCCGTTGACTATCGTGAACGGATTCCGAAGGATGTGCTTGAAATTGCGACGCAGCATGACCCGCGAATCGGTCAACGCTGCTGAAGTGGTACTCATCGTGCGTTCTCCTCTGTGCTTGCGTGGCCGGTCAGGGCAAGGAAAACCTCATCGAGGTCCGGCGTGTGAACGGAGAACTCCTCAACCTCGATCGAGTGCTCATCGAGCCGGTCCAGCAGAGCCCGTACCGATTTCGCCTTACCATCGCTGGGAACCCGTAGGGTCAGCGCCGCGTCATCCATGGTGGAGCCGGTCAGGACTCGCGCCGCCGCGTCCAGACCTGCGACGTCGGTAAACTCGAGCCGAACGTGGCTGCCGGGAACCTGGCGCTTGAGCTCATCGGGAGTGCCCTCGGCAACCAGGTGGCCCTGATGGAGCACCGCGACCCGGTTGGCGAGATGGTCGGCTTCCTCGAGGTACTGGGTGGTGAGGAAAACGGTCACGCCGTCGGCTACCAGCTCGCGGATGATGGTCCACATCGTGCGACGGCTGCGCGGGTCCAGTCCCGTTGTCGGCTCGTCCAGGAAAATGATCTGTGGCCTGGTGACCAGCGTCATCGCCAAGTCCAGCTTCCGGCGCATACCACCGGAATAGGTCGCCGCCGTCTTCTGCGCCGGCTCCACCAGATCGAACCGTTCCAGCAACGAGGTGACCACCCGCTTGCCCTCGCCGGCTCGCAGATGGTGCAGATCCGCCATCAACTGCAGGTTCTCCTCCCCAGTCAGCAGATCGTCCACCGCCGCGAACTGACCAGTGACCCCGATTACCGCGCGCACCGCCTTGGCCTCGGTCGCAACATCATGCCCGGCAACCCGCACCGACCCACCGTCGGCCTTCAGCAACGTGGTCAGCACGTTCACCGTCGTGGTCTTACCCGCCCCATTCGGGCCGAGCAGGGAAAAGACCGTGCCCGCACGAACATCTAGATCAATGTCATCGAGGACGATCTTGTCCCCATACGCCTTCCGCAGCCCGCAGACTGCAATCGCCGTGTCGTCTATTGCCACCATGCCCCCTGCGGTGCCGGTCCTGAGCTGACCGAGCTTGTGAGCGGTCATTCCTTTCCTCCTGCGGTGTGTACTTGTGTCCTCCGTACGCTAGGAAGGCCCGGCCGCCCCGGCGTCACCCGAAAGTGGACATGCCGGGTGGAATCTTCCGCGGCCGCACCGGGCACCAAAGTGCCGATCCGGCCGCCCGGGACCGGGCCGGCAGCGTCATCGAGCTGCAGGCCCTGCGGGCACTGGCGCTGGCGGCCAGCGGTGAGCAACCAGCCGAGGTTGCCGCTCTGGCCGGGGCGGTCACGCTGGCCTGCCCCCAGGGCTATGTGCGGGTCTTCGCCGACGAGGGCCCGCCGATGGCCGCGCTGCTGAGCCGGCTGGTCGCGGCGCAGCGGTCCGGCCAGGCCGCCGCTGGGATCCCGCTCGGCTGCCTGGCGCGGCTGCTGCAAGCATTCGACGGGCCGCACGCCGGGCCGCGTTCCCGGCCAGGCGCCCCCGCGGCAGCGGTGCCGGGCCTGGTTGAGCAGCTGACCAGCCGTGAGCTGGAGGTGCTGCGGATGCTCGCCGCGGGCAGGTCGAACCAGGCCATCGCCGCCGAGCTGGTGGTCGCCCTGGACGCCGTCAAAAACATGTCAGCCCCCTCCTGGACAAGCTCGGCGCCGCCAACCGCACCGAGGCCGTCGCCCGCGCACGGGAGCTGGGCCTAATCCCTTGATCGTGTAACGGCCGATTGGGTTGCCGGCTTGGGAGGGCACCGCGCGCTAGCGCGGCGGCCCTGCCCGGCCGTGGCTGCCAGCGTGAGCGCGGCCAGCGCGGCGACGCCGAGCAGCAGCGCGGTCGGGGAGGCGTATGTGCGCAAGACCGACAGCAGGTAGGGTGCGGCGAAGCCGGTGTAGCTGGCTACCTGGAACATGGCGGTCATGCTGGCCAGGTCGTCCGCATGCGCGAGCCGCGCCACCTCGGTCAGGCCGAAGACTAGGCAGATGCCGTATCCGCAGCCCAGTTCCGCCGCGGCCAGCAGCACCAGCACCGGCGGCCACGGTCCGAGCTGTCCCAGCGCGGCGATGCCGGCCTCTGCCAGCAGCCCGGCGGTCACCAGCGTCAGGCCGGCGATCAGCAGCCGCGGCCGCTCGGGGTGATCGTGGCTGGCAAGCCGCCGCGCCAGCGGCTGGACCGCGACGCCGCCCAGCGCCGCGCACAATGCGACCGCGGCCGCGAAGGCGACGGCGATGCCCGGGGCCTGGCCGGCCACCAGGCCCGGCACATACACCATCGCTATGGCGACCGAGGCGAATACCCACGGCGCGAGCGGCAGCACGACCCGCAGGAACCGTGGCTCGGCCAGGCCGCGGACGCGCATCTGCCACCACCGTCCGGCAGCGGGGCTGCTGGCCGTGCTCTGGCGCACGGTCTCCGGGGTTCGTGTGGCCAGTGCCAGCGCGCAGGCCGTGAGCACGAGCTGCGGCAGGTAGGGAAGCGTGGCCGGCCGCGGTGCCCACTGCGCCAGCACGCCCGCCACCAGCGGGCCAAGAGCGAAGCCCAGCGTCATCGCGCTGCCGGCCCGCCGCGCGCCCGCCCCCGGCAGCGCGTTCTCATACGGCGGTGCCGACAGTTCCTTGATCCACGCGGCGCCCGCGCTGAACGCGCTGCCGCTGGCCAGCCCTACCACCAGGCGCCCGGCGAACAGCCACCCGGCACCGTGCGCGCCGATGATGAGCAGGCCGCCGCCGATCATCGACAAGACCAGCGCGGAGGCTACCACCGGGCGCCTGCCGATGCGGTCCGAGGCCGACCCGCCCACGAGCAGGCCCGGGATCAGGCCGATCGCGTACAGGCCGAACATGGCCTCCACGATCGCCGCGCTCAGGCCCAGCTGGGACCGGTACAGCAGCAGCATCGGGGTGAACTGGTTCGCGCCCCACCCGGCCATGCAGGCTGCCAGGCCTGCCCCCAGCCAGCTTCGCGGCCGCCGCGATGGGCCCGCGTGTTGGTCCGCCATCGAGCGCGGCAGCGTGCTCGCTGCTGCATCCCGCGTCGTCATCTTCGTCATCCCTTCGGTGAGAGCTTCATCAAGCCGGTCGCTGACGTCGGCTGCGGTGTCCTGGTTGTCCTGCTCAGCATGTTGATTGCCGCTGTACACGCCGAGATGCCGACCGGCGCTGAGCGAGATGACCTACGCTGACCCGGCGTTTCGCCGCGTCGCCGGGGGGTGTCCGCCAGTTGGCCTGAGCCAGCGCGGCGAATGCGAGTTTGGGTTCCCAGACGAGGCCGTGGTAGCCGGCGCCGGGCCCCGCCCGGGAGCATCTTCATCAGGCCGTAGCTGGCCATGTCCAGGTCGCGGCGGAGTCGGCGTCATGCAGGTGGCTGTAGCCGGCGAAGGTGAACCAGAACGCGAGGTCCACGTCCTCGGCGGGAAGATCACGTGCAGCTCGTCCAGGTACCTGATCTGTTCGGCCTCGTCGCGAACGGGTGCCAGTCGAACCGGCTCCCACATGCCAGAGGCGTAGGTGAGAGGGCCGGTGAACCGGGTGCGGGCGGCATCGGCAGTCGCTGCCAGGAAAGCCGCTGAGCCTGCCCGGCAGCGCAGCGAACGCGGCGTGCAGGTCCTGGCCGCCGGAGGCCAGGCCGTCGATCCGCGTGGTATAAACCGCTCGCCCCGTGCGGGTGCTGGTAGCGGGATACCTCGACATCGGCCGAGACCTGGATGCGCCGTGCGACTTCAGCCCGACCGGGGGGTTGCGGACCCGGAACTGACGCCTCGCAAGCACCCCTTTGACGTCTTCTCACGCCGCGGCGGGAAGCCGGACGTGGGCCGGGCGGTGCGGAGGAACCGCCCGGCCGCCGGGCAGGATTTCACCCATGTCGTCGAACACGATCACCCCGTTGCACAGCAGGATCCACCCTTGCTCGGGGTGAAAGGCCACGGTGCGGGCGCCGTGGCGGTCCGGGTGGTCAGCCGACGGGCATGGGGGCTGGTGTGGGCACATGGCGCACCTCCGGTGCGGGGTTGCGGATAGTCCTGCGAAGACGGCAGGAACCGGCGCTGCGGTCGGCGGCGCCTATTCGGGCCAGGGGTTCCAGCGGAAGCGGCGGATGGCGGTGAGTGCCCGGCGGCGCCCCAGGCGAGCAGGCGCAGGCGAAGCTGCTGGCTGGAGCTCGGCCTGGCTGCGCGGCAGGCCGGGCTGCGTTCTTAGCCTGGACGTTCGGGATCGCCGCGTGCGGCGGGCCTGACGTGCCCGCCGCGAGCAGGCGGCCGCCGCGATCATGTCGTTGACGTGGTCGGCGGCGAGTTGTTGCAGGATCAGCGGATGCATGGTGTCCTCCTGGCCGGGTTCGGCGGGCGGCCGCGGTCTGCTGGGCAGGTCGCGCCACCGGCAGCCTGGCGTGGTCCGGGTGCGGGGATGGCCGACGGGGCAAGTGATCTGATGGGCGCGGACGATGTCAGGGTCGCGCGGGTCGGGTGGCAGCGTTTGCGGCCAGCTGGCGGGTCCGGGGCGGCGGTCGGCGACGCGGGTCTGCCTCATCGGTTGCCTCCTTCCGGGGTCGTAGTTCCGGCTTCGCCTGGGTCCAGCCGACGGACCGAGATAAGGCACATGCCCAGGTAGCGGCGGACCTTGACCAGGACCCCGTGCAGCGCCGGCTGGTCGGTCACCGGCCCGGAGATGATCGTTTCTCCGGCCTCACTGCTGACCTGGAGGCCCTCGAACCAGCCGGTCCAGCGCTCGCAGAGGACCCCCTCGACGCGGATCTCGTAATGGGCCGGCGGCCGCGAGCCGCTCATGCCTGCCCGCCCCCTTGCGGGCCTGTCAGCGCCTGGCCGGGCATGTGAGCAGTCATTCCTTGTCCTATCGTGGGGTGTGCGTTTCTGTCCTGAACGCTACGAGGCGCGCCCCGGGCCGGGCGTCACCTGAAAGTGCCCTGCGGGTGGAATCTTCGGTGGCCGCGTTGGGCACGAAGGTGCCGCTGGCCGGGGTCGACCCCGGGCTGGGCAGCGGCGGCCCGCTCCCGGATGGTGGCGGCCCGCGCCTGTTCCAGGCCGCGCCCGGGTACCGGCCGGGGGCTACGATGGGCGTATCGCCGCACGATGGATGGCTGGAGGCGGTGAGCGTGCAGGTCACCATTGACTGAGCCGCCCGCAGCGGCCAGGTCGGGGACTGCCGCGGCGGAGCGGGATGTGCTGCTGGCCACCAAGCTGAACGTGCCCGGCCTGCGGCCTGGTTTCGTGTCCCGGCCGCGCCTGGTGGAGGCGCTGGGCGAGGGGCTGGGGCAGGGCCGGGTACTGGTATGTGCCCCGGCCGGGTCCGGCAAGACAGTTCTGCTGGCCGACTGGGCCCGGCACGGCGAGAGGCCGGTCGCTTGGCTGTCGCTGGACGCCGGTGACAACGACCCGGCCCGGTTCTGGCATCACCTGGTCGCTGCGGTGGGCCGGGTGCGGCCGGGGGCAGGCGGGCTGGCCGTGCCCCTGCTGGGCACGCCCGCCTCGCCCTCGCCCGAGGGGCTGGTGACCGCGCTGATCAACGAGCTGGCTGACCAGCCCGGCGACGACGACGCGGTCCTGGTTCTCGATGACTACCACCTGATCGACTCCCAGCCGGTCCACGAGTCGGTGTTGTTCCTGGTGGAGCACCTGCCGCCAGGGCTCCGGATGGTGCTGTCCAGCCGGTCCGACCCGCCTCTGCCGCTGGCGCGGCTGCGGGCCCGCGGCCAGCTCGCCGAGCTGCGCGCCGCCGAACTGCGCTTCACCGCGGACGAGGCCGCGGCGCTGCTGCGCGAAGCGATCGGCACTGACCTGCCCGGGCAGGCTGTGGCAGCATTGACGGCCCGCACCGAAGGCTGGGCGGCCGGGCTGCAGCTGGCCGGGCTGTCGCTGCGCGGGCAACCCGACAAAGCCGGGTTCGTGGCCGCGTTCAGTGGCAGCCACCGCTACGTCCTGGACTACCTAACCGACGAGGTGCTGGAACGGCAAGACGAGCAGGTACGCGGGTTCTTGCTGGAGACCTCGGTGCTGGAGCGTTTGTCGGGAGAGCTGTGTGATGCGGTCACCGGCCGGGCTGATAGCCAGGCGATGCTGGAGCAGGTCGAGCGGGCGGGCCTGTTCATGGTGCCGCTGGATGAGGTGCGCGGCTGGTGGCGCTACCACCACCTGTTCGCCGACCTGCTCCGCACCCGGCTGCCGCAGCAACAGCCCGGCCGGGTCATGGAGCTGCACCGGGCCGCGGCCGGCTGGCACGAAGAACACGGGCTGGCCGATGATGCGCTGCGGCACGCGGCGGCCGCCGGGGAGACCGCCTGGGCGGCCCGGCTCATCGAGCGCTACTTCGACGCGACATATCTGCAGGGCCAGAGGGCGACGATTCAACGGTGGCTGGCGACGCTGCCCGCCGAGCTGGTCAGCTCCCGCCCGCGCCTGGGCCTGGCCCAGATGTGGATGGTGCTGCTCAGCGGCCATATTGAAGCGGCCGGCACAGCGCTAAAGGCCGCGAAACGAGCGTCCGCTGATGCTGCCGAGGAGCCCTTCGAACCTTCGGTTGGGCGGGCAGCGAGCCTGCTGGCGAACGTCCCGGCGGCGACCGCCGTGTGCCAGGCCTGGGGCGCCTATCTGCGCGGCGACGCTGACGCTACGGCCACGCTCGCATCGCAGGGCCGCAGCAAGCTAGGCGGCGACGACAAGCTGCTGAACTCGGTCTCCCAGCTGGAGCTGGCACTGGCCGATTGGCTTCGCGGCCGACTCGATGACGCCGAGCGCCTGCTGTCGTCGGCTATCGGCCAGTGGCGGCCAATCGGCCAGCCCATCCTGACGGCCGCTCGCTACCAAGAGCTCGCTCAGGTGCAGCGCGCCCAAGGTCGCCTGGACGCGGCACTCGCCACCTACCAGGAGGCGCTGGAGATCACCACTCCAGCCGGCCGCCGAGCCCTGCCGGCTGCGGGCGCCGCGCACGTGGGGCTGGCGGAGGTGGCCTACCAACGGAACGAGCTTGACGCTGCTCTCCAGCATCTAACCGACGGCATTCCGCTGTGCCGCCAGTTCGCCTACAGCCCGCCGCTGGCCACCGGCCTGGCCACCCTGGCGTGGGTCCGGCAGGCCGGGGGTGATGCCGCCGGGGCGCTCGACGCGATGGGCGAGGCCGAACGGGCGGCACCGGGCCCGGGCATGACCGTTCTGCTCAACCCGGTCCCGGTGCAGCGGGCGCGGCTGTTGCTGGCCCAGGGCGACATTGCAGCGGCAGCCCGCTGGGCACAAGAACGCGGCCTCGGCGCAGGCGACGAGCCGGGCTACCCACGGGAGCAGGAGTACCTGGTGCTAGCCCGGGTGCTGCTCGCCCAGGACCGCCCCGGCCCGGCGCTCGCGCTCTTGGACAGAATGCTTGCGGCGGCGGTCGGCCAGGGCCGGGCTGGCAGCATCATCGAGGCCGGCGCGCTGCGGGCGCTGGCGCTGGCGGCCACCGGCCAGGAAGCGGCCGCGGTGACCGCCCTGGCCGGGGCGCTGACGCTGGCCTGCCCGCAGGGCTATATCCGGGTCTTCGCCGACGAGGGCCCGCCGATGGCCGCTCTGCTGACCCGGCTGATCGCGGCCCAGCGGGCCGCCCAGCCCGCTGCCGGGATCCCGCTCGGCTGCCTGGCGCGGCTCCAGCGCGCATTTGACCCGGGGGACGCTGCGCCGGAACCCGGGCGAGACACCGCCGCAGCGGCGCCAGGCATCGTCGAGCCGCTGACCAGCCGCGAGCTAGAGGTGCTGGGGCTGCTGGCCGCGGGCAGATCGAACCAGGCCATCGCCGGACAGCTCGTGGTCACCCTCGACACCGTCAAGAAGCACGTCAGCCACCTCCTGGACAAGCTCGGCGCCACCAACCGCACCGAGGCCGTCGCCCGGGCCCGCGAACTGGGCCTGATCCCCTAACGGCGCGGCCCGGCTGGCTCCGGCCGCACTTTCGTGCCCGGCTGGCCGCCGAATATTCCACCTGGCCCACACTTTCGCGTGACGCCCGCCAGGCCGGTGCCGCATACCGTCCCTCGCAGTGACCCGCACACAACCGCGGCGCGGCCCGAGGAAGCGCACTGAGGCCCCGCCTGGATCACGTAGAGCCAAAAGGAGATCGAGGTATGAGTAAAGCCAGCGCGATCATTCGCGCCCCGGGCGGACGACGGACCAAGTGGGCTGTCCTTGTCTTCTGGCTGGTCATCGTGGCCGTGACCGGCCCGTTGGCCGGCAAGCTCACTGGCGCGGAGAAGAACGACGCGTCGGCCTGGCTGCCCGCCAAAGCCGAGTCGACCAAGGTGCTGGACGTCCAGTCACGGTTCCAATCGCCCAACATCTTCACCGCTGTCGTGGTGTACGACCGTCCATCAGGCCTGACCAGCGCGGACAAGGGAAAGGCGGCCGCCGACGCCCGCCGGTTCGCCGACGTGGCCGACGTGGTGCGCAGCCAGCTGACCGGCCCGGTACTCTCAGCGGACGGTAAGGCCCTGGAGACCATCGTCCCGGTGAACCTCGGTCCGAACGGCTGGAATAGCGCCGCGGCCGCCGCGACCAGGCTGCGCACCATCGCCCAGGCCAACGCGAGCGGACTGACCTCGCATATCGCCGGTCCGCTGGGCAACGCGGCCGACTCGGCCAGCGCGTTCAAGGGCATCGACGGCGTCCTGCTGTACGCGACCCTGGCGGTCGTCATCGTGCTGCTGCTGATCACCTACCGCAGCCCGGTGCTGTGGCTAATGCCGGTGATCTCGGCCGGCGTCGCGCTGACCACCGCCCAGGGACTGATCTACCTGCTGGCCAGGCAGGGCCTGACCGTCAACGCGCAGAGCGCCGGCATCCTGCTCGTGCTCGTGTTCGGCGCGGGAACCGACTACGCGCTGCTGCTGACCGCCAGGTACCGCGAGGAGCTGCGCCGGCATTCCGACCGGCACGAGGCGATGGCCGTCGCGCTGCGCCGGGCCGGCCCGGCCATCATCGCCAGCGCCGGCACCGTGATCGTCAGCCTGCTGACGCTGGCCATCGCGGAGCTGAACTCCACCAAGAGCCTGGGACCCGTCCTGGCGATCGGCGTCGTGGTGGCGCTGCTGGTCATGATGACCCTGCTGCCCGCCCTGCTGGTAATCTTCGGCCGCTGGCTGTTCTGGCCGGTCAAGCCCGCATTCGGTACCGAAGAGCCGACAACGAGGGGATTCTGGGCGCGGGTCGGCCGCCGCATCGCGGTCAGGCCGAGAGCGGTCTGGGTCGTCACGGCCGTGATCCTTGGCGCGATGGCGGTCGGCCTGACCGGCCTGAAGGCAGGCGGCCTGACCACTGCGCAGGGATTCCGTCACAGCCCGGACTCGGTGGTCGGGCAGACGGTCATCGACCGGCACTTCCCAGCTGGCGCGGGACAGCCGGTGGTCGTGCTCGGCGACGAGCCGCAAGCAGCGCAGCTGGCCTCGGCAGTCAAGGGCACGCCGGGAATCACCGGTGTCATCGGGCCGTTTAGCAGGGCCGGCCACGCCTACCTGCAGGGCACGCTCACCAGCGCGCCGGACAGCCAGGCCGCGTACAACACCATCGACCGGGTCAGGGCCGCCGTGCACGCGGTCCCCGGCGCAGACGCGATCGTCGGCGGCAACACGGCGATCAACCTGGACGTGGAACGCGCCTCGGCGCACGACCGCACGGTGATCATCCCGGTCATCCTGCTCGTCGTGTTCCTCATCCTCGGACTGCTGCTGCGAGCGCTGATCGCACCGATCATGCTGATCGCCACCGTGGTACTGTCATTCGCCGCGGCGCTCGGCGTCAGCTCGCTGATGTTCAACCACGTGTTCAGCTTCGGCGGCGCCGATACCTCGTTCCCGCTGTTCGTCTTCGTCTTCCTCGTCGCCCTCGGGATCGACTACAACATCTTCTTGATGACCCGGGTCCGCGAGGAGACGGGCAAACACAGCCCGCGCCACGGCGCGCTCACCAGCCTGTCGGCGACCGGAGGGGTCATCACCTCGGCCGGCGCCGTGCTGGCCGGCACCTTCGCTGCACTCGCGATGCTGCCCGTCACGTTCCTAGCCGAACTCGGCTTCGCCGTGGCGTTCGGCGTGCTGCTGGACACCATCGTGGTCAGGTCGGTCCTGGTCACCGCGCTCAACCTCGACCTCGGCCGCTGGGTCTGGTGGCCGAGCAAGCTCGCCCGCGAGCCAGCCACCGAAGCGGACATCGCCATCGAACCGGCAGCTATCGCCAGATGAGCGTGCCGTTTCCCTCCTAGGCGGGCCAGCAGGCGCTGGCCCGCCCGAGCCCAGCAGGCCGCATTCTCCCTCGGCGACGAGGAGATCGCCCGGGCCGCGAAACAGATGGCCGCCCCAGAACTGGATGATCGGCATGCGGTCACATCGGTGGCCACGCCAGCTCTCGGTCACTCCGAGTCGGCAGGAAATCCCGCGACCTGGTGCGTCTGTTCACGCAACGTGATGCCTGCGGCGGCGGCCAGCAGTGTCCAGTAGGTGGACCGGACCGTGCAGAGCTTGATCACTCCGAGCGGGCGAGGTCCGAGGCGACCGGCCGGAACCTGCCCGGCCGGGGCCAGCGCCGACCGACATTTGCTTCATGTCTGCTCGGATGCCCCAGTACGCCCCGGGTCCATGCGAGGTACATCGCAGGTCTACCGGAGGTTAATTTACTCCATGTCACCGCGAGCCTCTGGCAAACTCCTCGCCAAACGTCCGCGCGCCCGGTTCGCGATCCGTCAGGATCTTTAGCGCAGTCCCAGGCGGGCCCGCCCAGCGCGCAGGCACGCTAGCAGGGGTATCACGGACTGTATCTGCCGCCGGAGCGAACGGCCGTCGCCGATGTTTGCTCCATGTTTGCTCGGATGTCGCGGTACGGCCCGGCAGCCGCCGGTATCACGCGGCACCCGCTCTCGTGGCCTGCCGTACAGTTCGGCAGGTTGCGGCACGTCTCGACACATAATGATACGAGGTAATGGAGTAAAATCGAACAGG
>Ga0335082_10003467_pt1 | contig 17149 bp, 13 predicted proteins | sample Lox_Sample_41_FD_206718 | JGI IMG/M metagenome (GOLD analysis project Ga0335082, IMG submission 206718) | Soil microbial communities from Loxahatchee National Wildlife Refuge, Florida, United States - Lox_Sample_4.1 | ecosystem: Environmental > Terrestrial > Soil > Wetlands | place: USA... | reverse complement strand
CCTAAAGTGAAGGGACACCGACGCGGGGTGGAGCAGTTCGGTAGCTCGCTGGGCTCATAACCCAGAGGTCGCGGGTTCAAATCCCGCCCCCGCTACCAGTAAGTGCAGGTCAAGGGCCTGATCGCCAGGAGGTGATCAGGCCTTTTGATCTTCATGGCAGCGTGGTGGCAGCAGGATGCCGCCCTATGGCACGGCAGGTGGCGGCACGGATTCTGACGGATCGGCATCACTACGAGCTAGTCGCATGACTGTGGTGAGGTCGGTGGCCTCCTCAGGTGATGCGTGAGGTGCGGGTAGTTGCGTTGGGCGGATCCGGCGGGTGCGCGCCTTGGCCGCCCGGAGACGGACGTGTGCCTCGGCTTGGGCAAGGATCCACTCAGGACGGTACGGCAGTTCGGCCCGGCGGGTCTTTTCATGTTCGATGATCGCAACAGAGCCTATGGAGACAAGGCTAGCCGCCGTCGCCAGGCCCCCATTCAGGCTGGGCTCAGGCGGCCTTCGGCCGTTCCGCGGGTCCGGTGCCCATGCCGGTGGGTGGGGCTGACCGTCCCGCTGTGTGAGCGGAGGCCAGGTAGAGAATCCCGGTGATCACTGGGGCCGCGCTGACAATCGAGAGTGAGGCCAACCCCAGGAAGCTGCCCACGCTGGACACGGCGACGGGAATGATGCCGGCCGCCAGCAGCAAAACCCCGGCCGCGGCGGTCCGCTGCAGGCCGAGCACGGCTATGGCCGTCACCAGCACGAAGGTGATGACCGCCCGGATGGGGCCGTGCCGGTCCTCCAGGGACCGCCACCCGGCCGGGTTCAGCGCGAACCAGATGCTCACGCCGATCACCGCCGCCGTCAAGGCCGCAAGGACATAGATCGCCCAGCCCGGGCGCAGCCACGACAGCGCTGACAGGCCAGCTAGCGGGGCTGCCCACGCTGCTACCAGCCCGGCGGCCTGCCAGCCGCCCGGATCGGCGAAGGCCTCGCCGATGAGGAAGCCCCCGAAGAACAAGGCCGACACCGCCATCAGCCCAAAACCAGCCTGTCTCAGCGCGGCCGCCCGCTTCACCGGATCAGCCCGCCGGACAGCAGCGACGATCACCACGGCGATCGCGATGGCAACCACAAGGACGGAGACCATGGCCCGCCTCCTCCCGGGACAAAATCAGCCCAGCTTCATCACACCAGCCCCGCAGGACCGGCAGCAGAGGCCAACGACCCCCTCTCGCAGGTGAACGGCCCGCTGGGCGCGCACGCAAGACAACGGCTGAACCGCCTGCCATGGTCATGCCAACGGCCAGAAAGCCAGGGCGGCCACAGTCGTTTAGCTGTTAAGCGCGTAAAGGACCTGCGAGGCGATTTCCCTCCGCCGGCATTGCCCGGATCAGGTACTGGGGGTCGCCTTTGAGCCTCTCAGCCTCTCGCGTACGCTCCCTGGAGTCTCCTCCAGCGAGCCCCGCGATCGGCTCCTCCGCTCGTCCCGCAGGCCTATGATCAGTGTCCCTCCCAGCAGGTCCAGGCACCAGGGCCGAAGGTCCCGGCCATGCCAGGTGTCGCCACCGGTGCCGGGGTGCTGTGCCGCCTGGCCACCAGCTGGTGCGCGATGGTGTCCTTATGGCACGTCGCGGCCGCGGGAACTCGCCGGAGGACCTTGTGCGGGCAGCCCGGCGGGCGGGGGTGAGCGACGGCCGCGTGCTGGCGGCGATCGCGGCCACCCCGCGCACCGGCTTTGTCCCCGCCGAGTACGTGGGGGCGGCGTACCGGGACCAGCCGGTGCCGATCCCGCACCGCCAGGTCACCACCCAGCCCTCACTGTCGGCCATGATGATCGCCGCCCTTGGCCTGGCCGGCGGCGAGCAGGTGCTGGAGATCGGCACCGGCTACGGCTACCAGGCCGCGCTGCTGGCCCGGCTCGCCTTCGCCGTGTGAGCCGGTGCAGCTCGTCCACTCCCCATACGGCGAATGGGAACGGTGCGATGATGGCGAGCGTGACAGGTCCCAGCGCGGCAGTCCCGAATAGCTGCTGCAGCGGCGGGAGGTAGATCAGGGCGGCGGCGAACGCTACCTCGAAGGCGATGCCCCACAACAGCAGCGGGTTGGTCAGCAGGCCGACCTCGCGCAGCGACGCTGACTCCGTCCGGGACGCAAACGCGGTGCCGATCTGGCAGGCGACGATCCCGGCGAACGTCGCGGTGGTGGCCTCGCGGTAGGCATGGTTCAGTGGCGTGCCCGGGCCGGTGAGGTCGCCGGGTGCCCAGCCCGCGCGCCACAAGACGGCGAAGAACCCGGCCATGACCAGGATCGCCGAGGTGAGGCCCATCCAGCCCCACGCGCGTGCCAGCATTTCCCGGCGGATGACTCCTTGTGTGCGGCGGCGCGGCGGGCGCTGCATCAGCCCTGGCTCGGCGGGCTCGCGGCCCAGGGCGAGCGCTGGCAGTGTTTCGGTGCCGAGGTCGATCGCGAGGATCTGCAGCACGGTGAGCGGCAGCGGGATCGTGCCGCCGGATAGCGCGAAGACCAGGAACGGCACGACCTCGGGGACGGCGTGGGCGAAGATGTAGACGATGAACTTCCGCACATTGTCATAGACCCGGCGCCCGGCCTCGACGGCTGCTGTGATCGTGGCGAAGTTGTCGTCGGTGAGCACCATCGTCGCCGCCTCGCGCGCTACGTCTGTGCCGCTGCGTCCCATCGCGACGCCGATGTCCGCGCGGCGCAGCGCCGGGGCGTCGTTCACCCCGTCGCCGGTCATCGCCACGATCTCGCCGTTCTCGCGGAGTGCGTCGGCGATGCGCAGCTTCGCCTCTGGTGAGGCGCGGGCGAACACCACTTCGTCGGTGCCGGCGAGCAGCCGGTCGAGGTCGGCTTCGGGCATGCCGGCGAGATCGCTGCCGGTCACGACGCGCTGCCCGGCGGCGCCGATCCCGACCTGCGTGGCGACCTGGGCCGCGGTGAGTGCGTGATCACCCGAGACCACGTGGACCCGCATCCCCGCCTGGTGGCACCGGGCGACCGCCCCGGCCACCTCCGGGCGGGGTGGGTCGAACATCGCCACCAGGCCCAGCAGGGTGAGGTCGCGCTCGACCGCGTCACGGTCGCGCGCGGCGGCGCTGTCGGTGGCGCTCAGGTCCCGCCGGGCGACGGCGAGCACGCGCAGCCCTTGCCCGGCGTACTCCTCGACCGCCGCGGCGACACTACTAGCGCCGCCGGCACCGAGGGGCTCTTCGTGCCCGTGGGCGAGCACGCGGGTGCACCGCGGGATGATCTCTTCTGGTGCGCCTTTCACGTAGGCCCGCAGCCCGTCCGTGCCGGGCTCGAGCACGGTCATCCGCTTGACCACCGGGTCGAAGCGGAACAGGCCGGCCCGGCGGAGGTCGCGCCCTGCGACGTCGGCCGGCCGGCCGAGCCGGTCCGCCGCCGCGAGCAACGCCAGCTCGGTCGCGTCGCCGCGGCCCACGCCCTTCGCGTCCGGCCTCGCGGTGGTGCAGGCCGCCATCGCGTCGATAAGGGCCGTGAGCGTCGGCCCGGACGGCGGCATGACGCCGCCGGGCACGTCACGGTTGAGGTCGCAGACCGTGTCCGTGGTCCACAGGCGGGTGACCGCCATCTGGTTCTCGGTCAGCGTGCCGGTCTTGTCGGTGCAGATCACTGTCGTTGAGCCGAGGGTCTCGACCGCGCTAAGCCGCTTGACGACCGCGCCGCGGCGGGCTAGCGACCGGACCCCGACCGCAAGCGCGAGGGTGATCGTCGGCAGCAGCCCCTCGGGGACGTTCGCGACCAGCAGGCCGACTGCGAAGACGGCCGCCTCGCCGAATGTCAGCCCGGCCAGCAGGCCCAGCGGCAAGAACACCAGCCCGGCACCGACCGCGACCACGGCGATCAGCCACGCAACCCGGCGGACCTGGCGTTCCAGCGGGCTCTCCTCGCGGCGTACCCGCTGGCTCAGCGCCGCGATGCGGCCCAGCTCGGTGAGCGCGCCGGTCGCGAAGACCACCCCGGTCGCGGTGCCCGCGACACAGGTAGTGCCGGTGAACAGCAGCTCGCGGGCGTGCAGCAGCGGCACATTGGTGTCCCGCGCCGAGCTGTAGCGGCTGACCGGCAGCGACTCACCGGTCAGCGTGGACATGTCGACGTCAACAGCGCCGCCGAGCAGCCGGGCATCCGCGGAGACCCGTTCGCCCTCCTCCACGAGCAGCACGTCCCCGGGAACCAGTTCGCGCGCCAGCACCGCCTGTTCGCGGCCATCACGCATCACCCGTGCCTGTTCCGGCAGGTAGGCCCGCAGCGCTTCGACCGCGCGGACCGCCTGACGTTCCTGGGCAAACGCGAACAAGGCGTTCAGCGCGATCACGGCGAGGATCGCCCAGCCGAGCGTGGGCGTCCCCGCGACGAAGGCCAGAAGCCCAGCCGCCCACAGCAGCAGGGCCAGCGGATGACTCACCTGCCGCGCCAGCTCGCGCCACCACGGTTCCGCGGGGCGGCGCGGCAGCTCGTTGGGGCCGACGACCTCAAGGCGGCGCGCGGCTTCCCGGCCCGACAACCCCCGGGCGTCCGCGCGCAGGTCACGGAGCAAGCGCTGCGCAGGCTCAGTCGGGTCGATGACCACTGGCGAACGGCTCGCCTCGCCGGGCACTGGCGGCACGCTGGGCATCAATTGCTCACCCATCTCGCCCAGTCAACGCCACCGTGCCCAGGTCCGGCAGGGTCGAAGGTCCGGCTCACGCAGGCGATCAGGCCTCCGTCAGCTAATGCCGTGGCATCGCAACAGTGACCGGTCACCATGGCTGTCAACCGCTCTCCGTCCCCACGCTTCGTACCTTCATGACAGCAAGAGCCGCGATCGCGGCGCGGCAGCTCACGCCTGATGGCTGACCTGGGTGCCGGGAAAGGCAGCCGTGTTCACCCTGCACATCGGGCAGGCAGTGTTCGCCGACTGGGATATCACCCACGGCCAGATGACGATCCACCGGTGGTCCTCGCGAACCGGCTCCAGCCTCACCCGCTCCTATCCGTAGGCGATGAACAGCACGGGCCCGCGCCAGACCAGCGGTTCTGGCGCCGATCCACCACCTATCAGCCCAGAAACGGGGGCCAAACGTTGACGGTAGCGACACACTAGCTCAGCGCAGACCCGACCTGGGCTGGGCCGATGACTGCGCCTTGCTTCCGGCCATGCCGCCGGACGTCTTGGAAGGTTCGCCCTATGCGCTCGCTGCAGCGCCGTCACCGGGATGCTTTGCGGGGCGCTGAGGGACAAGCGCGAGCGAGAACTCGGCGATCCCCTGCTTGATGACCTGCCTGCCCAGCCCGTCGGCGTCTTCGACCAAGGCGGCGACGGGACGGTTCTCGGCTAGGTAAGAGGCGCTGAAGGAATGGATACCACGCTCGGCCGCTGCCTTGGCCAGACACAAGATGAGGGCAGTTCCCAGCCCCACCCGCCGCCAGGTGGGCCTGACCGCGACCGCGATTTCCGCCACACCCTCACCGGCCGGCTCATACCGGGCCACCGCCACGCCGCGCCCGGTGACCGTGTCGATGGCCACCAGCGCGAACCGCCGCACATAGTCGACGACCGTCAGATGTGCCAGCAGCGCCGGCGTCACCCTCGGCGGCGCTCCCAGGAAGCGGCGGTGCAGTGTGTCGGCATCGGCTGTCTTGATCGCTTCGCCCAGTTCCGGTGCGTCGCTGGGCAGGATCGGCCGGATCCGTACCCGCCGTCCATCGTGCAGCGTCACCTCCTGCTCGCACTCCCGCGGATACCCCGGCGGCAGCCCGGCAGTTCCCGGTTCGGCGTCCATATGTCCTCCCCGGCAAGCGATTCCTGCTCCCATCATGACCCCACGGCATGCCTTTGCACCTGCCCGCGGGCGGCTTGCCGGATGGACCGCGGTACCAGGTCTGCCGTGCTCACTGTCCGCAGGCGGCCCCGGGTGCTGGCAGAACACTTCAGTCCCCGCATGCAGAACTTTCGCCGCCGCAGCGGGTTCTGCGCCAACCGGCCAGCACGGCGGCAGCCGTTATGCATGTGGATGGGCAGCAGCTGCATCCGGGCGCCTGAAGGGTGCCAATGCTCAGGATCCATCCACCGGGGCAGGCGCAACCCGGCTCCTGGCAGGACCGGCGCCGGGACCTATGCCCCTGCCTTTGCAGTGCTTCCGCGCGGATCGTGGGGCTTAGCGGGCAGGAAGGGGTGACCGTGGGCATCGGGCGGCGCATCGCGCAGCTATATGAGGTTAAGGTCAACGCGCTGCTGGACCGGGCCGAGGATCCCCACGAGGTAATCGACTACTCCTATGCCCGGCAGCAGGAGCTGCTGCTGCGGATACGCCGCGCCATCACAGACGTCGCAGCCGCCCGCACCAGGGCCGGGATGCAAGAACATCAGCTGCGGCGCGCCGCAGCCCGGCTGCAGCGCCAGGCGCGGCAAGCGGCGGCCGCCGGGCAGGACGAACTCGCCCGGCAGGCGCTGACCCTCCGCACGGCCACCCTCGCCCAGGCCCGCGACCTGCGGGCCGAGCAGACCGCATTGCGCGCCGATGAGGAGAAGCTCTCCGCTGCCGCGAGCAGGCTGCAGGCCCAGATCAACCGGCTGGCCGCTCATAAAGAGGCGCTCAAGGCCCAGTACGCCGCGGCGCAGGCGACCGCCGGCGCGGACCAGGCGTTCGGCGGGATCTGGGAACAGATGGGCGATGTGGACCTGGCCACCCGCCGCGCCGAAGACACGATCGCGCGGCTGCAGGCACGTGCCAGCGCCCTCGACGACCTGATCACCTCCGGCACGCATGCGGACGTGACCGTGCTGGCGGGCGATGACGAGATCCAGGCTCAGCTGGACGCGCTCACCATCCGCGCCGCTGTCGAAGAGGAACTGGCCAAGATCAAGGACCAGCTGGCATCCGAGGGGAACCAGCCATCCAGCAGGCCTGGCCGTGGCCACCGCCCCGCCACAGCCAGGACACGGCGGGAACCGGGCGGGACGAAACGCAGAGGACCATGACTGGTGCCTTCCTGGGTGGGACTGATCTGCGGAAGACTGCAGCGGGCCAAGACGCCGACGGCTCCAGCTGCCATCTGCTAGCTCATAGATTTCGCGTCCGGGGACATGCCCGGTCGTCCCGGCAGGGGCGGCGGCAGCGCGCTTCGCTCCAGCTGGAGCGGGGTCCGGGCGGGCCCCCGGCACCTGGAGGATCTGTGGGTGCTGGTTGACGGGCGTCCGGATCGGCTTGCCGTGGGAACCCCGCTTGCGGCCGCATCTGGACTTTCGCACTACAGCTGGCCAGAGGACAAAAGTCCCTCCAGGCCAAGGCTTCTGGCCCTGTAGACCCAGGCTGGCGCAGGGGAGCCTGAAATAGCCTGCGAGGTGAGCGAGGGAGCCGGACCGGGGACCCACCAGTAAGGAAACCGGGCAAGGCTGAGAAGCTGTAAAGCGACCTCCACTACCTGATCCGGGTAATACCGGCGGAGGGAAATCGCCCCGCAGGTCTGTCCGTTGTCAACGGCGCGCGAATTTCACGTGCCGCCGACATCCGTGCTGACGGGACGTCATGCGGCCGGGCCATAAAGCGCGTCGATATCTGCCGCGAAATCCCTGGCGACCACGTTCCTGCGGACCTTGGCCGAGGGCGTGAGCTGGCCGGAGGCCTCGGTGAAGTCTGTGCTGAGGATCCGGAACCTGCGGATCGACTCTGCGCGGGATACTGCCTTGTTCGCCTCGTCCACCGCCAGCTGGATCTCCGCGATCAGCTGGGGGTCATTGACGAGGTCGCTGGGGGCGGCGCCGGCGCGACGCCGGCGCTGGCGTTGCCAGGACTCCAGCGTGCCGGGGTCCAGCGTTATCAGGCAGGCGACGTAGGGGCGCCCTTCGCCGACCACCATGCACTGGCTGACCAGCGGGTGCGCGCGGACCCGGTCCTCGAGCACGGCGGGCGCGACGTTCGTGCCGCCGGCCGTGATGATCAAGTCCTTGCTCCGGCCGGTCACCCACAGGAAGCCCTCGTCGTCCAGTGTGCCGATGTCGCCCGTGTGCAGCCAGCCATCAGGGTCCAGCACCTGGCGGGTCGCGGCGTCGTTGCGCCAGTAGCCGGGAAAGACGCTGGGTCCCTTGACCTGGATCTCGCCGTCGCCGGCGATCCGGATACTGACGCCGGGCAGCGGCAGCCCGACCGTGCCGATCTTGGTGCGGCCGGGCCGGTTCACCGTTACGGCGCCGGTGGTCTCGGTCAGGCCATAGCCCTCGAGCACCGTGATGCCCGCACCGCGGAAGAAATGGCCGAGCCGTTCGCCAAGCGGCGCGCCACCGCTGACTGCGTACTGCACTTTGCCACCGAGTGCCCCCCGTACCTTTGCATAGACGAGCCGGTCGAATAGCGCATGCCGCAGCCGGAGGGCAGGGCTAGCCCTACGGCCGGCCGCTGCGTCGCCGCTGGCCTTGCTCCAGGCGATCGCCGCCTGCGCGGCGGCGACGAAGGTCCTGGCCGTGGCCTTGCTCCCCGAGGCCTGCCGCTGGGCACTGTCGTAGGCCTTCTCGAATACCCTGGGCACTGCGAGCAGAAACGTCGCATGGAACTCGGCGAGCCCGTCGGCCAGCGTGGTGATCTCCGGCCAATGCCCCAAGACCACCCCGGCCTCCAGGACGCCAACCTCGATGATCCGCGCGAAAGCATGCGCCAACGGCAGGAATAGCAGCGTCGAGGCTCCGGGCACCTGGAAGATCTCCGGCAGTGCCGCCACGGCGTTGCGTACATCGGCGAGCAGATTGCCATGCGTGAGCTGGCAGCCCTTCGGCCGGCCGGTCGTGCCCGACGTGTAAACGATGGTCGCCAGGTCCGCGGCCGTTCTCGCGGCCCGCCGCTGGTCCAGCTGCTCCTCGCCGATATGCGCGCCGGCCGATGCCAGCATGTCCAGGGCGTCGATCATCCACAGGTGCTCCAGGCCGGGGAGGCGTCCCCGGACGCTGCTGATGATCTGCTCGTGCGTGCGGGTCTCGGCGAAAACAGCGCGCGCCGCCGAGTCGCTGAGGATCCATTCGGCTTGCCCGGCCGAGGAGGTCTCATAAACCGGCACCGTCACAGCGCCCGCCACCCAGATCGCGTAATCGATCAGCGTCCACTCATAGCAGGTGCGCGACATCAGCCCAACCCGGTCACCCGGCCCGATACCTGCGCCGATGATCCCTCTGGCCAGCGCCGTCACCTCGGCGCAGAACTGCTCAGCGGTCACATCCTGCCAGCCACCCCCGGGCGTACGCCGGCGCAGCATCACCGCGTCCGGCTCCGTCCGCGCCCGGCGGAAAACCACATCATCCAGGCCCGCCGGCGCTGGGATCATCGCCGACGCGGGCATGCCGCACTCACGCACGAAGCCTCCCTGGCCGCAGCCTTCCGGCCGGATCCTCCCGCACCGTACCAACGCCAGGCACCGTGATCACGCAGACGGTGTAGTGATCACCAGTCCAGAACTGCGTTCGAACTCACCCTCACCAGCAAGGACCCAGGGGCTGACCTCCGCTCCCTGCCACGTTGAGCAGGAGCGGTGATTTTGGCGGGGCGGGCCGAAGATCACGATGGAAACCGCCGGCCAGGCGGCGGCGCTGCTGATAGTCCGGTCCCGCGCGGCCACGTGCCCTCCGGCTGGATCAGGCCACTCTCGGCGGTGTGGCGTGCCGCTTGTGGCGGAGGAATTCCTGGAGCCGGCCGAGCGGCCAGGTGTTGATCACCTTGTCGGGGGTGAGCCAACCTCGCTGGGCTGTTGCGACGCCGTAGCGCAGGTGCGCGAGGTGCGGTGTGGCGTGGGCGTCGCTGTCGATGGCGAAGACCGCCCCGTGCCGGACAGCCGACCTGATCAGGTCAGCGGGGAGGTCAAGGCGTTCGGGGGAGGCGTCGATCTCGAGCGCGGTGCCGGTGCGGGCGCAGGCCGCAAAGACGGCCTCCCAGTCGGCGTCGATGGGTGTGCGCCTGCCGATGAGCCGGGTGCTGGGATGGCCGATGATGTTGACGTTGGGGTTGTCACATGCGCTTATGAGCCGCCTGGTCATGTCCGCGCGCGGCTGGCTGAAGTGGGAGTGGACCGAAGCGACGCATAGGTCGAAGCCGGTGAGGAACTCGTCTGGCCAGTCGAGGCCGCCGTCGGGGCCGATATTGAGCTCGGTCCCGTGCAGCAGCGTCATCTGGCCGTACGCGCCGTCGAGGTGCCGCACGCGGTCGCGCTGGGCCAGCGCCTTCTCGCTGGTCATCTGCTGCATGTACAGGTTGGGGGCGTGGTCGGTGACCGCGTAGTAGGCGTATCCCCGCTGCGCCGCGGCGGCGGCCATCTCCTCCAGAGAGGCGAGCCCGTCGCTCAAAGTGGTGTGGGTGTGCAAGTCACCGCGGATGTCCGCCTCGGTGACCAGGGCGGGGAGTTGGCCATGGAGGGCGGCTTCGATCTCGCCGGTGTCTTCGCGCAGGGGTGGCGGGATCCACGGCAGCCCCAGATGGTGGTAAACCTGTTCTTCGGTTTCGGACACGATCAGCTCGCCGGTGGCCACGTCGAACAGCCCGTACTCGGACAGCTTGAGCTTGTGGTGGACGGCGATCTCGCGGGTGCGGATGTTGTGCGCCTTGGCACCGGTGAAATACTGCAGCGCGGCGCCCCAGCACTGCGGTGGCACCACCCGCAAGTCGGCCTGGATTCCTGCGGTGGTGCGGATCGAGGTCTTCGTACTGCCGCTGGCGATCACCTCGGCGACGTTCGGCAGGCTGCTGAATGCCGTCATGAGCTGTGTGCTGTCAGTGGCGGTGGCGAGAATGTCGATGTCGCCGACGGTGTCCCGCATCCGGCGCAGCGACCCTGCGTAGGTGACCCGCTGGCAGCCGGGAACCGGCGACAGCGCGGTGGTGATCTCCTCGGCGAGGTCCATCGCCGTGTCCAGGCGCACGCGCTGGCCGGCCTTGTTCATCAGCTCGATACCGTGCAGCAAGTTCTCCTCGGTCTTGGCGCCGAAGCCGCGCAGCCCGGCGAGCTTGCCGCCGCGGATCGCCTCCTCCAGCGCGTCCACCGACTCGATGCCGAGCTCCTCGTACAGCTCCATGGCCTTTTTCGGCCCGAGCGCTGGAATCGTCGTGAGGCGGCGCACTCCAGCCGGGACCTGGGCGCGCAGTTCCTCCAGCTGATGGATCGCCCCGGTCTGCAGCTGCTCGGCGATCTTCGCCGCGATCGAGGCGCCCACATTGGGGATCTGCCGCAAGCCCGCCTCGTCCAGCCGGGAAACGTCTTCGGGATGCCCGGCGACCGACCGGGCAGCCTTCTCGTAGCTCCGCACCCGGAAGGCGTCACCACCGGTGATGGCCATTAGGTCGGCGTATTCCTGAAGCACCGCACCGATCTCGTCGTTCACGCGCACCATGGCAAGCGCTCCCCGCATACCCAACCGCCCAGCCCGCATTTGGGCCGACGGGGCCCACGGGCGGACCCCTTCGCGGGCATCCGCTGGACCAGGTAACTGAAGCCGCGGCGATCCAGTCGGCCGGCAAGATGAGCTGGCCTTTCACCCTCGGGCACAGGTCCAGCGCGGGCTCCACTCTGCAGGCTCTCCCGTGAGCATCCGTCCCTGCACACTGGCGAGCCGGGGCCGCAGGTCCCGCCACCGGTAGGATCAACACCCCAACCCGGGCAGATACCCGATGGCCAGGGTCGTCCGCACACTGGAAGGCGCCGCGTCAGCGGAACTGCTTTAGCTGCCGCGCCGCTGCAGGGTGGGACGATGCTCCACATGGGTATCGGAGGAAGGGGAGAACACGCTCTCGTGACCGTCTTCCCACCGGACCAGATACGGCGGCATGCCGCCGTGCCCGTGGATCTCGATGATCACGCCGGTGCGGTCCGCATCACCCACATGACGTCCCCTGACGACCAGCTCATCACCAGTTTCCGCACGCATCGCCGTCCTCCTTCCCACGGCTTCCACAAGATCAATATTGCCGCCGGTCTCCGCCCGGGGGCAGGGCCGAAAGTCCGCACGTCCAGGTCAGCCGGGCTCCTTGCCGGTTCACTTCTCGGTGAACACGCGAGAGCCGGAGCCATAACGCGCGTGACTTCGACGCCGCTGGACATGATCCCGCGAAAACCGCAGAGCGCCTGGTCCTCCCTCGGTCTGCAGGCAGCCCGCCGCTCATCTGAGCAATTTCCATGACCCATCGGGCCATATGGCTTCCTGCGAACGTGGCCGGTCAGTGTTCCTGCTCGTACTTGAACGAAAGCTGCAGCTTGGTCCGGAAGATGATCTCGCCCTCCTCCAGGTGCATGTCCTGCTTGACCACCTCAGCCACCCGAAGGTCGTGCAGAGTGTGCCCGGCGGTCTTCACCGCCTCCGCCGCCGCGTCTTCCCACGAGGTAGTGCTCGTCCCGATGACTTCAATGACCTTGTAGACGCTCATGACGCCTCCCCGTGCAGGCTTCCAGCCCAGGGCGCCACGCGAAGGCAGCAGGCGTACCGCCTGATCAATCGTCTCGCCTCAAGCCCACCGCCCGGCGCCCTTCTGTCACGCACCATGATGGGACCGGTGGCGCGGCGCGGTAAGAGCCCAACGGCCCCGGTCAGGCAGGCCAGATGGCACCCCGGACAATCATTAATCGCCAAGCTATGCCAGCCTCAACAGGGCTTGAGATGTCAACTCATCGGCGCGTAGAACATCCAGCCCCCGCATTGCGGCGAATCGCAGCCTGCCCCGATGTTCACCAGTTCATGGGCGCGCTGCGCCGCGGTTACTGCCGCCCCTGGCCGCTGCCGCGGTGCCTGTGGCTGCGCCCTGGATGGCCTGGCCCGCGTTCGCTGCGGGCAGGTGCGCTCATGATCCAGCGCCCCAGCAGCAGCGCGCCCAGCGGGAGGACTACCCACAGGAACCACAGGCCGCCACCCGCCCCGCTGACCAGCCAGATCGCGAAGACGAAGAGGCTGATCGCGAGCCAGGAGCCCCAGGCCGCCCGCCACGCCGGGGAGAACCTGCCCTGCCGGTCCTCGATTGACCCGCCGGAACGCTCCGGCAACGGCGGGCGGCCGACAGTGCGCTCTAGCGAGGCGTCGGGCAGCTGCTCAAGGTCGGTCCCGGGCAGGTCCGCCATCAGGTCGTCGAGCTCACCCAAGATCTTCGCCGCGTAGGCCTTGTCCAGGCGCTCATCGAACTCTTCGGTGGTCAGCCGGCCAGCGGCCAGATGCTCACGCAAAGCGGCGGCGGTCCGGTCGCGGTCGGCGTCGGAGGCGCGGATCTTTGAATCACTGGCCATAGCATGCTCCTGAATTGTCCGCGGCTGCCGACCGTGGGTGACCACGCCCCACAGTGCGAACATACGTGGGACATTCGGGGCGGGTGAGAGGCCACAGGCCTCAATGTCGCGGGACGTTCGGCGCCGTCGGCTCTGCCGTGGCTGGCTCTCGGCCGCCTGCCGTGGGGTGCCGGGCCTTGCTGGCTACGGCGCCCCACGGATCGGTGGCTGCGGCTAGCACACCACGGGCGCTAAGCAGCTTCGACGTTGGCGCGGCTGCCATAGGCGCACAGCCCCCACAGCGCGACCACGTCCGCGGCGATTATGATCAGTGCCCACAGCGGGTAGGCGGGGATGAAGAACATCATCGCGATGGCGTTGATCCCCAGCACGGCCACGCCGAACCAGCGCGCCAGCTGGTTACCAATCATGACTCCGGCCGCGGCCAGCAGCTGGACGGCGCCGATGATCAGCGTGGCCCAGCCCCAGAAGCGCAGGTCGCCCCACACGTAGTGGGCGCCGGCGACGAACACGTGGGAGTTGGCGACCGCGGCGATGCCGTAGATCAGGTTGAAGCAGCCGATGACCAGCAGCATGACCGACGCGAACACGACCATGCCGTAGCCTCGCCGCTCCACGCGCCCGCCCCTGGCCGGCTTGATGGTTGCCGATGTCATTTCGGCCTCCCTTGAACAGAATCTCCGGATCTGTCGCGGGTCCGCCCGGCTCCGGCTCCGGCCCCCTTTCCGCGTGCCAGCCCACCGTGTAAGCCGACCCGCTGCCAACGTTGCTTGCGGGCCCACAGCCTCATTTCCATCCTCGACCAGTGACAAAGCGTTGATCAGAGCCGTAGGTCCTGGCGCAACCAGCCAATCGGCCGCCCTTCGCCGCGATCGACACTGCTTACCGCCCACCATCCCTGGAATCTGGGCAGCCGGGCCGCACCTGTCAATTCCGCCATCCAGCCAGTGAACCGCCGCGGACGGGTCATCGCCGACCAGGAAGAACCAATCGGCCACCTCCGGGAGCGGGGCCGCCGGGTGTGTGCCCGCCGCAGGGCCGGTCGGCCGGATCGGCAGCGCCGGCTTCGCGGCCCGTAGGTCCCGCACGTCCGGAGCCTTCGGCCCTGCCCGGCCGGGGCGGGGAGCGTGATCATGGTGGTATGGGTGCGGGCTTTTGGCACCATCGCACCGGCGGGCAGGACATCGCCGGAGCGCCGCGGTCTGGCGGGCGTAAGCCGTCGCGGCCCGGCAAAGACGGCATCGACTGGCTCGCCGTGCAACGGGCCGACCGTGCCTGCTGCTGCCCGGCCAGGCCGGTGGTGATCGCTATCATGCCACCGAGCGCGGACCGGCCGCATCAGACCGAACTGCTGCTCTGCGGCCACCACTACCACGTGAGCCAGCGGGCGCTTCGCGCCGCAGGTGCCACGATCGCAGACATCAAGGGCACGCCGATCGCTGGGGGCAGCCGGCCACCGGCCCGCGTCGGCGTGTCGTGACCGTGCCCGGCCTCCCCCCTATGGCGGTCCCGGTGGCGGTCGGCGTCCCGTCGCCGGGCAACCGGATCCCGAGCCGGGGCGCTAGCCCTGCTCGCACGACCGCGGGTACTGGCGGTGTGACCCGTCACCCCGGCCTTCCGCATGAACAGGTCCCCACCGCCGGGCGCCAAGATGAGCGGGGAACCTGGGTCGCGGGTCGCCGTTCATGACACTGCCGTGACCGACATCGCCGCTACCAGGTCCCGGTGGGCCGAACAGATGGCATCGCGCGCCTGGTCACACAGCCTGGCAGCATCGTGACCGGCCTGGTGGCTGGTGGGCAGCGGGCGTCCTACGGTGATACGGACCTGGCCGCTGCGGATGGCGCGCCGTCCCGGTGGCCAGATCCGGCGGGTGCCGTGGATGGCAACCGGCAGGACCGGCATCTGATTGGCGGCCGCGATGATGAAGGCACCGTCTTTGAACGCACCGATCGCACCATCGGGCGAGATCCTGCCCTCCGGGAAGACCAGCAGCGAATGCCCGGCCGCCAGCGACCGGGCGGCAGCGGCGTCGATCTGGCCGAAGTCGGGACAATCCCGGTCCACCTCGATCATCCCCGTCGTTCGCATCGCACGGCCCAGCACCGGGATCTGGAACAACTCACCCATGGCCAGCGCCCGCAGCGACAACGGCAGCATCCGCAGGTGCACTATCGGGTCGAGGCTGGACTGGTGATTGGACACCACGACATAGGTGGCGGCTGGGTCGAGGTGCTCCAGGCCACGTACCACCACCCGCGCCCCGGCCACACTGACGCCCACCACCTCACCAGACGGTCGGTGACAGCCGAGTCAGCCCTGACGGACCCGCGGGACCACACCACCACAAATCCCGCCAGCGTCGCCAGCACGCCCGCGACGAACGTCGGCACTGTCCGCCACGCCATCCATCCACCCTCTCGACGACCACCCGGCCCTGGCGGCCGATGCCCGCCGGCGCGATGCCGGCGGCCTGCCGCCCAGCCAATGTTCCCGCATGCCGGGACACACCAAGCCCGGTTTACCTACCGGGTGGCACGGGCCGACATTGGCCTGGGCCGGTGGGCCGAGGCGGAAGCACTAGTGGAGTCCCTGCCCGCCGGGTCCGCGCATGCCACGTTGCTGCGGGCAGAGCTGGCGTTTTGCCGAGGCGATTTCGCGTGGGCAGAAGAACTCGGGGGCGCCGCGCTCGGCCAGGCCAGCGGGCCGTTGCGGGCGGGATTCCTGTTCCGGCTGGCCGAGATCGAGCTCTATCGGGGGCGATTCGGCGACGCTCGCGAGCACGCGCACGCCGGCCTGGGCATGGCTCGTGCCGCAGCCGACCCAACTCGGGTGTGCCGGTGGACCAACCTACTCGGCGAGATCGAATACCTCTCCGGCAACGTAGACACCGCGGCGGCGCTGGTTGGCCAGGCGCTCACCGGCCTGGAGGATGTTCCCGAGCCAGACTGGGACCAGACGCTGCTGGCTGCTCTGCTGCAGAATTCCGCCCTGGTCTGTGAGGCCACCAGCAACTGGCAGACCGCGCTGGAACATCAGCGGCGGGCGCTGGAGATCCGCCGCGAAACCGAGGATGCGCGAGGGGTGGCGCAGTCGCTGCACGGGATCGGCAAGGCGTTGTGCGGGCTTGGCCAGCCTGGCGAAGCCGAGCATGCGTTGGAGGAGGCTGCGCAGGCCGCAGAAGGCCTGGGCGAGCACCTACTGAGGGCGAAGATCACCCATGCGCTGGCCGACGTCCGGATCGTCGAGCGGAGGGTAGATGACGCCGCGCAGCTCACCGGGCGGGCGCTGGAGATGTTCCGGCAACACGGCACCCCCTATGACGTGGCCTCTGCGCAGATGACTTTCGCCCGCATAGCCAATGAGCGGGACCGGTGCATCGAGGCAATGACCGACGCAGACCAGGCCCGCTCGGCGATCGAAGATGGCGGGTACCGGGTGCTGTACCGGCTGTTTCCCATTCTGGACGTCCCGCCCGCCGCACGGGTCCGCGCCGGGCTGGTCACGTTGGCGGCCGGGGACGCGCTGGGGGTGCCGTGGGAAGGCCAGCCGTCCCAGAAGATCACCCCGGATCAGATTGCCGCGATGCCGGCACGCGAGGACTGGCCGCCCGGTGCGACCTCCGACGACACCGCTCAAACGCTGCTCGTGGCCGGACACCTCGTGGCTACCAGTGGCCAGCTCAGCGAACGGGAGTTCCTGGAGCAACTGTCACAGGACTTGCCCACTATGCGGGGTGCAGGGCCTACAACCTCTGCTGCTGTGGACCGGTACCGGCAAACGGGCCAGCTTTACGCGGTCAGCGGGGACACCAACGGCTCGCTGATGCGGATCCTGCCCGCCGGGTGGGCGATCCCCCCCACGCACGCGGGACGTCGCCGGGACGTGGTCACTCGGCTGACCC
>Ga0335082_10003466_pt1 | contig 17149 bp, 13 predicted proteins | sample Lox_Sample_41_FD_206718 | JGI IMG/M metagenome (GOLD analysis project Ga0335082, IMG submission 206718) | Soil microbial communities from Loxahatchee National Wildlife Refuge, Florida, United States - Lox_Sample_4.1 | ecosystem: Environmental > Terrestrial > Soil > Wetlands | place: USA... | reverse complement strand
ACTCGGATTCCACGGCTGGCTGACTGGTCTGGGAGATGGTGCGCAGCCCAAGGCCGCGCCGCTCGAAGCGTTCGATCGCACGGACTTCTTCGACCTTCGAGGCGCGAGACGGGGAGGCGCCGCACCGCAAACCACACGATGTCCGCGCACGTTTGGGCGTGGCGCACAAATCGGCGGCTGAGGTCGTGGCTGCGCCCAATGTACGCTTCACCGATTGCCAGGTGATGGCAAGGCACGAGCGCATCCCTCAAGGCGCGGCGTTGCCGGGCCTGCCGTCATCGGTTGCAGCCGACGCGCGCCGGCGGTAGATGACGAGCGGCTTGCCTTGGTAGGTGTAGTCCGCCATCCGAGCGACGGGCGCGTACTGCGACGCGAACGCGGCTCCGAGGCCGAAGTCGTAGCCGATGCAGAAGTCCGGGCGATAGCGCTCGAGGGAGCCGGTCAAGCCAAGCGGGAGCACCTCAGGGCTGACCAGCCCGGCAAGATCGAGGATGCGTGCCTGCGAATAGTAGCCGAGCGCGCCGACCTCAAACGCGCCGATCAGCACCGTGCGGTCTTGTCCCGCCGCCCCGAGCGCCGCAACCGCGGCGCGATATCCGCGAACCCGCAGCGTTGCCGGGAAGGAGCGCAGATAACGCTGACTCTGCCACACGGCGATGCCGATGAGCGCGGCCGCCAGGGTGCCGGCGACGGCCGACTGCCGTCGTCCGAGCCCTGCCCGCAGCACCACCGCGGCTCCGGTCAGGAAGGTGAGCAGCAGGACCGGTAGCGGCGGGACGACGTACCAAGGAAACATTTGCGGTCGCGCGATGCAGTAGGCGAAGATGTACACGACCGTGAAGGCCAGCAACGGCCCGAACCGGCGGTCACGCCGGTAGCTGACGACGGCACCGAGCACCGCCAAGAGCAGCACCGTCGCCCCGACGCCCAGCACGCCAAGGCGGCGCAACTCGATGGGCGCATCGATCGGCACGGCTTGCGCGATGAGCGTCCCAAAGGGCTTCTGAACGAAGGAGGCAATGCCGAGCTTGGGTCCGGCAATGGGCAGGCTGACCAGCAGGTACCAGAAGTTCTCGGCCGCCAACCACGCCGGTTGCCACGGATGCAGGGTCCATTTGGCCGAGAGCGATTGGGGGACGGGGCTGCCGAAATACCAGGTCGCGAAGAGTAGCCAGGGTGCCACACCGACCGCGACGACGGCGACCGCCCGTCCGGCGCGGCGTGGACACTCGCGCCAAACGCCGACGATGTGCAGCGCCGCGGTCAGAGCGCCTTCCGGACGCAAGAGGGCAGCCGCCACGGCGGCCCCACTGCGCCAGAGTGGAGCGCCCTGATTGGGTGCGAGGGCCCACAAGGTCGTGAGCACGAAGAGCGACGTCTCCATGCAGCCGACGCTCGGATGCAAGGCGAGCGGCGCCAGACCGTACAGGGCCGCAGCCAGCCATCCGACGAAGGTGTTGCCGCTGCGGTGGCCGAGGCGCGCCAGTGTAGCGACACAGCCGAGATGCGCCGTGAACGCCGCGACGTACGCCACGCCGAGGAGATCGAGGGACGTGACACCATGCACGGTGGCCAACACCAGAGTGAACAGCGGCGTCGTCGTGCCCAGCACACGCTCGCCGGGGTTGAAGACAAAACCGTCGCCCTGCGCCAGCGAGCGTGCATAGCGCAGGGTGATCAAGGCGTCATCCAACGGTTGCGCTCCACCCCAGAGCCCGAGCAGCGCCGGCAGGACGGCGCTGCCCGCGACGAGCAGCTGCAGGCGTGCTTTGGTCACCGGCGCGGCCATAGCACGGTCCGGTGCGGCAAGGCGAACCGGCGCCCGCCGCGCTAATTCGCTTGACAATCCGACACCGTCCCATGGATAACGTAACCGGCTCGTAGCCGTTTTGAAGCAACAAATTCATGAAGCAGTAACGGTGACGTTACTTTTCGACGTCGCGAGGAGGGGAATTATGCGTCGAGTGTTTCTGCTGCTGGCCGTGGTCGCCGTCTGGTGGCCGTCGGCGTCGTCGGCGACGTGCGGTTCGTGCAAAGCCGAACAAGTGACCGCAACCACGGCGAACAAGTTGCTGTTCGGCGGCACGGACGCCGCTGGAGGGATCGGTGACTGGTATCTCTCGAACGGCAAGGTGCAAGCCATCGTTGACGACATCGGTCTCACGCCGACGAGCGTGTCCGGCGTGAACGTCGACAAGACGTCGTCCAACGCGGTGGAAACCGGGGGAACGCTCGTCGACCTCGGATTGAACGGCAAGAACAACGATCAACTGCCGCAGAGCTTCAATACCGGTGGCTTGAGCTTGGCGAACGTGTTCATCTTCCGTCAAGGCGACCAGACCTTCTGGGGGGGAGCAAGCAATCCCTGCACGTCGGTGGGCAGTACCAATGCTAGCTGTCCGGCGGACAAGCAGTGCGCAAAGAGCAAAGTGACGTGCACCCAGGACGCGGATTGCGACGGCATCATCAGCGGCGACACCTGCGCCGATGACTGTGCAGCGATCACCGTCTACGGCGTCATGCTCGGCACCTGCAAGACTGGGACGGATTTCTGCTCGACGCGTAGCGCGCCGACGATGCACGTGCGCACGACTTACAATGTGTGCAAGAACCACCAGGTGCTCAACATGCGCACCGAGCTCATGAACGGCTCCGGCAACACCCAGACCCTGCCGATGTTCGACGTGTTGCTCTGGGGCGGCCGCGGCCTGACGCCCTTTGCCGCCGACAAAGGCCGTGCCTTTACCCACCCCGCCCTCGATCTGAGCAGCACGGCCGGGATCCTCGCGGCGCTCACGCAGGCGCCCTACTTTGCCGCCCCAGGCAACGACGGACCGCTCGACGGCAACATGAGCCGCAACAAGAAGTCCAACCCGGTATCGTACGGGTACCAAGCGCTCTCTACCGTGAGGGACTCGAACGGCAAGGATCCGGGCGGCACGCTCACCACCGTGAACCTGTCTGCCATCCAGAGCCTGCAATCGACGCTGCTGTCCGCAGCAACCTACGGCATTCCCGGTCCCAGCGTACCGAACGGCGCGTCGGTCATTTTCACCCGTCGCATCGTCCTCGGGAATCGCAACGACGTTGCCTCGGTGGTCGGCGACAAGGCCAACCCGGACAGTATTCTACTGCAGAGCCCCATCGCCTCCGGGCTCGGCACGGTCTCCGGATCGTTCTCTCCGGCACCGTCGCAAGAGGGTACGGTCACCTTCTACCGCACCGGCACCAACACAGCCGGCCTCGATCCAGGTACGCTCAACGCTGCGTACGCCTCTCTCAATACCGGCGCGGTTTCCGAAGTGCGCTGCAAGGGCAGCTTCAAGAACGTCCTGTTGCCGGACGGCATCTACACCCTACGCGCCGTCTTCGCGGGGCGCGACGACATCGTCCAAACCGGCATCGTGGTCACCAGCGGCGCCAAGACGGCCATCCCGGCGATCCCCCTGCCCAAGGTTGGGAAGCTGCAGATCGAGGTGCGTGACGGCACCTCCAACACCGGCATCCCGGCCAAGGTGTCGCTCAGCCCGTCGCCGCTGATGCGTCGCGAGTTTGCGGCCCTCGTCTTCGATGTGCGCACCGGCATCTGTTCGAACAGCCTGAGCACCGAATGCACCATCAACGGCGCCGGAATTGGTGGCTGCGGCGCCGGCAACACCTGCTACCGCACCTGCACCAATGTCGCAGTGCTGCCCTGCGGCCCCGGCTCGACGTGCCCTGGGGGCTTTACCTGTGCGAGCGACAACAAGTGCCGCCAGCACGGCTGCAACGCCGACGTGGATTGCCCCGACGGCTACCTCTGCAAGGCGGACTCCACCGATGCCTTGCCGGAAAGCTTTCCAGGCGGCCAGGCACAGGGTGCCGTCATCTACACCGACAAGAAGGGCAAGGCCAAGGTCGAGGTGCGCCCCGGCACCTACGTCGTGACCGTGTCGCGCGGCCCGGAGTACACGATCCAGAAAGTGGCGTCGGTGCCGATCACCGCCGGCGCAACCAACAACGTCGGCCTCGTCAGCCTCAAGCGCGTCGTCGACACCAGCGGCTATGTCTCCGCCGACTTCCACATCCACTCGGGTCGCAGCCTCGATTCATCGGCGCCGCTCGAAGGGCGCGTGCGCAGCTTCTCCGGTGAGGGGCTGGAAGTCATGATCGCCACCGACCACGACATCAACACGGACTACTCACCCGTGATCAAGAAACTGGGCCTGAACGGGTTCATCACGTCCGTCGTGGGCACCGAGGTGACGACGTCGGTGCCGAAGCCGCCGTACCTGGCGAACGGGTGGGGACACATCAACGCATGGCCGTGCGTCTACGATGCGAACCTCCGTCGCAGCGGCTCGATCGAAGACGAGAGCGTCAGCGCCAACGAGATCTACGATCGCCTCCGCAACCAGCCGAACCTGCAATGCGCCGGCGGCAAGAACACGACCAAAGCCTGCACCACCAACGCCGACTGCCCAGGCGGAACCTGCGTCAGTATTTTCGAGCAGGTGGTCCAGATGAATCACCCGCGCGCCGGTCTTGGCGGCGTCGTGAACATCGGCCTGTTCGACAACATCGGCTACGATCCGTCGAAGCCGATCAACAACTGCCAGAAGTACCCGGTCACCTGCGCCAGCTCGTCCTGCGCTGGTGGCACGAACGACGGCACCAGCTGCACCGACGATTCCGCCTGCACGGGCGGCGGCAAGTGCTCCTGCGGCAGCGGCTCCATCCCCGGCGCCGCCAACGGCTGCAATAACATCCTCAACGACCTCAACGTCGTTCCGCAGTCGGCGCTCTGCACCACGCCGGGCTGCGGCAGTGGTTTCGAGGATCCGAACGGCACCCGCAACCTCGACTTCGACATCATGGAGATCGACAACGGCGGCACCCTCAGTGGCTACGACGATCTGCGCCAAGTGCGCCGCGACTGGATGAGCATCCTCAATCAAGGCATCGAGGTCGGCAAGAGCGGCGCCCAGCACCAGCTCTACGGTACCGGTGTGTCCGACTCGCATCGGCTGGTCGTCGAGGTCCCCGGGTACTCGCGCACCTACGTCGGCGCCGGCGATCTCCCTGCACCGCCGGCGGTGCTGAACGTGAGCAACTTCAACCAGGAAGTGCTCGACGGCAACATGACCGCGACCACCGGACCATTCATCACCTTCACGGCCAACAGCGGCGGGCCTGACGTGAACATGGGTGAGACCCTCGGGCCCAGCGTCAGCAGCATCAACCTGAAGGTCAAGGTCCAGGCGGCCCCGTGGATCCCGGTGGACGAGGTGCGCATCATCAAGAACGGCTGCGTCTTGGCCTGCTACAACAGCTCGACGAGCCCGGCGGTGAGCACCAATCCCGCTGACCCCTACGAGCAAACCAACGCCGACGTCGTTCGCTTCAACGCGACGATCCCCGACACGGTGACGGAAGACAGCTACTACATCGTCGAAGCCAGTCAGAACTTGCCGGCGCCGCCGACGCGGCCGACCCTCAACGCGGTCGTCGACTCGGTGGCAGCGGGCGTCTTCCCGTACGGCTTCAGCAATCCGATCTTCGTTGACCAGAGCGGTGACGGCGACTACACCGGCATCACCCTGCCCCTGGGCAGCGCCGAGCCGGTGTGCCCACCGCTTCCACCCGCTTGCTCGGGCGGCGCCATCACCGAGGCCGCGGCGCCCGCGAGCACGATGTTCGCGAAGGCCACGACTCCCGCGGCACAGCCCAAGGGCCTCCTGGCCCGTCTCTTCGGCCGTCTCCTGTCGCCTGCCAGCGCGGACGAGGATCGCCCGGCACCCATGGACGATTCAGCACGCGTGCAGAAGCGCCAGGAAGACCTGCTGAAGCCGTCGCAGGAGCACATTCCCTGGAACCGCATCGAGTTCCCGACGCCGGCGCCCGAGCAGCAACCGCAGGGCGACGAAGCCCCACAACACTGATCCCCGGCGCACCCGCATCGCCTTCGGGCGGTGCGGGTGCGGTACCACCCATGTCGCGCTCGGCGGTGCCGCGTCACCCTGGCCGCGTCGCGCTCTTCGCGTTGGCGGTGCTCTGCCTGGTTGCGACCGCAGTCCCTGCTCACTGGACGAGCCCTGAGCAGATCGTCGCCGGCATGGCGCAGGACGCGCAACTGCGCGACAAGGTCGGCGTCGTCACCGTCTACAGCGATCCCCGCCTTCCGCGGCTGCTAGTTGTGAAAGTGCGGCGCGCGCAATGGGACACCGTCTCCGCCGACAACCGCATCAAGCTCGCCGAGGACTGGCTCGCCGTCTGGCGCCACAACGTGCCGGAAGGGATCGTCGCCGTGCTCGACGTCGCCAACGACCACACCGTGATCAACTACGACGGCGCCGGTCACGCCATGCTGGAGGACACGCACTAGCCGCCGGCGGGCGTCCCCGCTGGCCGCCCCGGCGTCCCGAGTCTGCCGCAACGCGACCATTGCTTGACGCATCTGCGCCGATGCTTTATGTGCGTCCGGAACGTTGTGGGTAGCGCGACCCTCACCGACGAGCGTCTTCGTCGCCGACGTCGCGGTTCCCTTGGTGGCGTTCGGACGCAAGGCGCAGTCGCGGAGGAGTGAGATGGCACGGGACAACCAAACGGGCGGATCGCCCGGACGCGCCGCAACGCGGGACGCCGAGCGGGGGCCACGAGGTGCGCTGTCACGCCGCCAGTTCCTGACTGGCTTGGCCGCGACGACGGGCGCGCTGGCACTCGCCGGATGCGGTGACGACGACAACAATGACAACTTCAGCGCGCCGAGCACGAACCCGGAGGCGCAAGCGCTGCCGATGCCGGAAGCCTCCGGCATCGAGCACATCGTCGTCGTGATGATGGAGAATCGCTCGTTCGATCACTTCCTCGGATGGCTTCCGGGTGCAGACGGCAAGCAAGCCGGTCTCCAGTATCACGACCGGCAGGATGCGGTGCAGCAGACTTTTCGTCTCGCCCCGAACTTCCAGAATTGCCAGTTCGAGGATCCCGATCACTCCTACGAGGGCGGCCGTGCCCAGTTCAACGGCGGCGCCAGCGATGGGTGGTTGCGTGCCGGAACCAACGACCTGTTTCCCCTCGGGTACTACATTCAGGAGGATCTCGCCTTCTACGGCGGCGTGGCGCCGGCGTTCACGACGTGCGACCGCTACTTCGCCGCCATCTTGGGTCCGACCTTTCCGAATCGGTTCTACATGCACGCGGCGCAGACGGACCGCCTTACCAACACGCTCAACAAGTCGTTGATTCCGACGATCTGGGACCGCCTCGCCGACAAGGGGCTGAGCCGGGCGTATTACTACAGCGATCTCCCCATCCTGACGTTGTGGGGCGGACGCTTCTCACCGATCAGCAAGTCCTTCACCCATTTTCTCGACGACGCGGCGGCCGGAACGCTGCCCAGCGTGGCGTTCGTCGATCCACGCTTCATCGGTGAGGAGCAGGGCAAGTCGAACGACGACCATCCGCTCGCCGACATCCGCAACGGGCAAGCCTTCGTCAGCCAAGTGTATGCAGCGATCACCAGCAGCCCCAACTGGGCCGATACGGTGCTGGTGATCAACTACGACGAATGGGGCGGCTTCTTCGACCACGTCGCGCCGCCGCTGGCACCGCAGACGGCCCTCGACCCCGGGTTGGGCAACGATGGCCGGCTGGGCTTTCGCGTCCCTTGCCTCGTGATTTCGCCGCTGGCCCGCCGCGGTTTCGTCGCCCACCAGCAATACGACCATACCTCCGTCCTGAGCATGATCGAGTGGCGCTGGCGCCTCGAGCCGCTCACCGTGCGCGACCGCAGCGCCAACAATCTGGCGCACGTGCTTGATTTCAGTCGACCGAAGAACCTGATGGCGCCCCAGTTCACGGTGGCGCAGGGTCCCTTCGGCGAAGTGTGCGGGACGAGCCTGACGGCGGCCCGTCCCGAGATGGTGGGCCTGCGCGCGCTCGCCGCCCGCAACGGCTTCGCGCTCGACACGCGCTGAGCGCGGCCGCCGCCACCAGCCTCCTCCTCAGACGCGCGCGTTCGGGTCGAACAGCTTGTTGTACTCGTCGACGGCGAAGCGGTCGGTCATGCCGGCAACGTAGTCGGCGATGACGCGCGCCTGGCTCTCGCCGGCCTTCCAGCGCGCCGCGATATGCGGCGGCAGTTGCGCCGGCTCCGCCATGTACGCATGGAAGAGATCGGCCATGATCTTCTGCGCCTTCACCGCCATGCGCATCACGCGATAGTGGCGGTACAGGTTCTCCATCAAGAACGCCTTCAGCTCCAGACGCTTGGTTTCCATCTCCGGGCTGAAGGTGGCGATCGGCTGACCGTGCGAGCGGATGGCCTCGACGTCGTCGAGCCGGTAGTCGCGCAGGCGCGCCATCACCGTCTCGATCAGATCGGTGACGAAGGCATCGATCAGCGCGCGTTGGACCTGATAGCGCCAGATGCGAAAGCCGGCCTGCGGATGCGCCGCCTTGAAGTGCCCGAAGGTGTCGCGCCACAGAGTAACATTCTCGAGCTGGTCGGCCGTGAGCAATCCAGATTTGAGCCCGTCGTCGATGTCGTGCGTGTTGTAGGCGATCTCGTCGGCGTAGTCGACCAGCTGCGCCTCCAAGCACGGCGCCTGCCCGGCATCGAAGCGTTGCGCCAGCGGCTTGTCGTATGGTGGCGAGTGCTTGACGATGCCTTCGCGCACTTCCCACGACAGGTTCAGGCCGCTGAAGTTCGGATAGCGCTCCTCCAGCACGTCGACGATCCGCAGGCTTTGGGCGTTGTGCTCGAAGCCGCCGTGGTCCGCCATCAACTGGTTGAGCACCCGCTCGCCGGCGTGGCCGAACGGCGTGTGGCCGAGATCGTGCGCCAGCGCCACCGCCTCGGCGAGGTCCTGGTTGAGTCGCAGGGCGCGGGTCAACGTGCGCGTGATCTGTGCGGCCTCCATGGTGTGCGTGAGGCGGGTCCGATAGTAGTCGCCCTCGTGATTCACGAAGACTTGCGTCTTGTACTCCAGTCGCCGAAAGGCAGTGGAGTGAATGATGCGGTCGCGGTCGCGTTGAAAGGCGAGCCGGAACGGGTGCTCGGTCTCCGGGTGCACACGCCCGCGGCTGTTGCGGCTGCGCATCGCATAGGGAGCGAGGCTTTCGTCTTCAAGCACCTCGAAGGCGCGGCGGTCCATCGCCGCCGACTATATTCGGCAGCCGCGAGGCGATGCAAGGTTGACGCCCTCGCTGGCTCCCCTGCCCCGCGTGCCCGCCGGTGCGAATATGCTTGCGAGTAGAGCGTTGGCCGTCGTAAAAGAGGGGACCCCCCAACCGCCATGGATGCAGCACCCATCGTCGTCGCGTTCTCCGACTCCGTCCCGCTCCGCGAGACCCTGAGCGTTTTGCTGGAGCATGACTGCGACCTGCGTCAGCTGCGGGCCGACGACGTCGGCCCGGTCGATTCGCTGTTCGCCGACCTAGCCGTGGTGGCGGCGCGCCGAGCCGCACCGTTGCTGGAGCTGCTGACGCACCGGTGGCCGACCTTGCCCATCATCCGCGTCGCTCTCGGCGAGAGCGACGAGCCGGCGCCGCGCCCAACCGGGGGGTCGCAGGTGCACGACGTGCCGTTCGAGCCGCATGCCATCCGGGGGGCCGTGCTGCGGGAGCTGGCGCGGCAGCCCAATGCGCCCCTGCGCGCCGCGGTCCGCCACGTCGCCGGCACCCTGCAGCATGAGCTGACCTACGCCTGGACGGCGCTGCGCGCCTTCTCGGCCTGGCCGGCGGCGAGCCCCGATGCGGCGACCGACGCGATCTTCGGTGCGGTGTTGCGCGAGCAGAGCTACGTGCTGGCCGAGCACGTTGGTCACCTCGAGAGCTTTCGCGACCGACCGCGGAGCGCGGACTGGTCGCCGGCGTTTGTGGCGACGCTGTGCGCGGAGCTGGCGCGACCGGACGCGCTGACGACGCAGCGCGGCATGCTCTTCGATTGCGTCGTCGACGCCGGCGCGCCGTTCCCGTCGGGGCCCGTGACGTTGGTCCCGGTGCTCGCGCCGTTCCTACGCTCGCACGTGCGACGCCACGCCGATGCGGCGGCGATCCGCGTCGATGCCAGCCGCACCGGTGTGGTGCTGCGCTATCCCCGGCGCAGCGGCGCCACCACCAGCGACTCATGGCCGCTCTTGCTGGCGGCCCTGGCGCTGCAACCGTGGTCGTGGTTTACCGCCCGTACGGTGGGCGACGGCGAGGAGCGCATCACGCTGCGCCCGACGAGCTGATCATGAACACCGGCGAGCCGCAGCGATGACCCTCTGGGTCTTGCTCCTTGCGCCAGCCACGCTGCTGGCCGCCGTCGAGTTGTTGCTGCTGCAGAAGCAGCGCCGCCTCCTCCTGCTCGATCAACAGCACCGTCAGTTCCTCGTGCGCCACGTCAGCGGCGCCGCCGTCGCCGTCGCGATGCCAGACGTGGGCGCGATCCCGGGGGTGGCGGGTCCCGTGGCGGAGCCGACCACCGCTGCCGCCTCGGCGGCGCCAAGTACGCCGCCGGCATGCAGCAACGAAGGCGTGATCTACGTCGATGCGGCGGGACGCTGTACCTTCGCCAATCAGGCGGCCCGTAAGATCCTGCACTGGAGCCGCGACGACGTCAGCTTGCGCGACCTGCTGGCCGGGGGCGATCAAGAGTCGGCCGAGCTGCTGGCGTCGATCGAGCAACAAGGGTTGGTCGAGCAGCACACGACGTCACTCGCGGGACCATCGGCGCAGCCGTTGGAGATCAACGCCGTAGCGTTGCGCGACCGCGACGACAACCACTGGGGTGCGGCGCTGTTCATCCACCCCCGCCGCGACCATCCTCCCACAGCACCGTCTCCGCACTGATCACCCAGCGCTCACCTTGGCGCTGCCAGCGCAGCACCTTGAAGCTCCGTGCCGTCGATGCGCCCGAGCGGTACGCTTGCTCGAAGCTCGTCACCGCGCCCGCACCGGTGTCGACGAGGAGGATGCTGAGTGCCGTTACCTCCACGCTGACCGTGCCGCCCTGTTCGAAGAGCGCACGCTTCCGGCTTCGCCAGCGTTCGAGGTCGCGCTCTCCCTGAGGCACGAAGGCCGTGCCGTAGAATGCCGTGTAGTCGCCGAAGCGTTTCTGCTCCCAGGCTTGGCGCCAGCCCTCCAGCGCGGCTTGCAGGGCCGTGACGTCGGTCGGCGTCGCCACCCTTGCCCCGTCGTTGTCGACGAGCCAGGGCGTGCGCCACTGCTTGACCTTACCGACCAGCGATTCGAAGTCGGCGTCACGCAGGCGGACGACGTCGCCGCCGAAGGCGTAGCTCTCGGAGGCCACCTTCAAGCGGCGCTCGCCGCTTTCGTCGACCAGGTGCATACGCTGCCCGGTGATGTTGCTGGCAGCGAGCCAGTGTGGCCAGGTGTCGACTTGGGTGCGGCTGATTGGGTAGCAGTGATCTTGAACGATAGCGTCAGCCCTGCGGCGATAGACGCAGATACGGCGCTGGCTGGCGTTCAACACACAAGCGGTCGCGCCCTCCGGTGCCAACGTGACGATAGCTGCCGGCTTGGCCGGCTGCGCCGCGGCGGCGGCCCGCTGTGCCTCGTCCGCTTTGGTCTGCGCGGCGCGCGCTTCCGCAGCCTTGGCTTCGGCCGCTTGTGCTTCCGCAGCGCGGGCGGCGGCGGCCCGCAGGTCTTCCTCCGCCTGTGCGTGCGTGGCGCGTGCCGCGGCGGCGTTGGCTTCGGCCGCCTGCGCTTCTGCGGCGCGGGCCGCGGCGGCGCGCAGCTCCTCTGCTTGTGCCTGCGTGGCATGTGCCTCGGCGACTCGCGCTTCCGCAGTGGTTGCTTCGGCGCCGGCCGGCTGTGGTGGAGGGACCACGGCCGCTTCCACCTCGAGGGTGGCCTTCGGAGCCGCGGGTGGTGGTTGCGCCGCCAGCAGCGCCTCGACGCGTGTGAGGTTGAGCCGCGCGCGCTGATAGTCAGGTTGCACCCGCAGCGCCTGACGCAGCTCGGCAGCGGCGTCGGCGAGGTGCCCCTGCTCGACCAGCACTGCCGCCAGATTGTTGTGCGCCTCGGCGCAGTCGGGTTGCTCGCGCACTAGCGCCTCGAATGCCGTGGCCGCCGTGTCGAGGTCGCCGCGGCTCAAGGCCTCCAACCCCGCGGTGAACGTACCGCGTCCAGTGAAGCGGCATTCCGCCTGCACCGCCGCGGCTCCGAGGAGCACGACGACGGCTACGACGTGGCGACGCACGTTCACCACACCCATTTACCCGCTGTCACCATGGCGGCCGTGACGGCGTCACTGGTCTTACGCACGCGGAGCAGGTTGACCGCCATGCCAGCGCAGATCGCGATCAAGGCGATCGCCAAGGCCGGCAGCAGCAGCCCGCTGTTCGCGTCGACGGCGGGGGCGCCGGCGTACCAGGTTTCGACATCCAACGTCAGCGCGAATCCCGGCGTCCCGGTGATTGCAGGGCTCCCGGCGTACAGCGTCTCAACGCTCAGACGTGTTGGGAATGACCACGGCGGGGTGGCAGCGGCGCCAGCCAATCCCGTCTCGACGCTCAAATGGGTGCTGAACGGAAGCCCCGGTACCCACAACACCGGGGCGGCGACGCCCAGTCGGGCGCCGGCGGTGCTGGCACCGACCACGCAAAGCGCACCGATGACCAGCGCCGGCCAGCCAGCGGCGGCGACGCCGATGGCCAGCACCACCACGGCGGCAATCGCGCCGGCGCCCGCGCCGTGCAGTTCGCCGCCCAGGAGCACGCCGCTGAGCAACGCCTCGACGACGAAGCCGGCGAACCACACCGCGGCCGTCAGGCCGGAGGGATGGCGCGTGCTCACCAGCAGCGTCGCCGCAACCTGAGCAATGAGCAGGGCCGCCGCGAGGCGGGACACCGTCGGCGCAACGTACACCGCACCGGTCAACCAAGGGGATGCAAGCAAGGACAGCACGACGAGGGCCCGCGTCACGAGAATTCCCGGCGCAGTCAGCGCCAGCCATGCGGCGACGCCGTCGCGCCAGCGGCCACCAGCCGGCTCAGCCGCGGCCTCGGCGCGCAGCGGCGCCGGCGTCATCGGGTTGTGCACCACGCCGGCACCGGTCACGTCGCGCTCCGCGTGCCCCTTTGGTAGGCTCCCGGCGCGTGAGCGGTCGCCCCGAATACCGCGTCGGCACCGCGTCGTGGACGGACCCGACGCTGCTGGCGGCGCCCTTCTACCCGCCCGCCGCCAAGACGGCGGAGGCACGTCTGCGTTTCTATGCTCAACATTTCGATACGGTCGAAGTCGATTCGACTTACTACGCCCTGCCGAGTGAACGCAACGCTGCGCTCTGGGCGGCGCGCACACCCGACGGCTTTCGGTTCAACATCAAGGCCTTTGCCTGGCTGACGCAGCACGCCGCGGAAACGCGCGCGCTGCCGCAGGCGATCAAGGCGCGGCTGCTGCCGGCGTGCTTGCGCGAGGCGCGCGTGAGCCAGCCGCCGCCCGATATCCGCGACCTGAGCTTCGACATGTTCCGCAGCGCGCTCGAGCCGCTGCGCGCCGCCGGCAAGCTCGGTTGCATCTTGCTGCAGTTCCCGCCGTGGTTCACCGCAACGCCGGCGCACGCTGAGTACGTCGACGCCTGCCGTCAGCGATTGCCCGCGGACCGTCTGGCCATCGAGTTCCGTCACAGCAGCTGGTTCCAGCCCGACGCGACGCGCACGCTCGACTTCCTGGCCGAGCGCCGCCTCAGTCTGGTGAACACGGATGCCCCGGCGGCGCCGAGCATTCCGGCACCGCCGTGGGTGGCGACGAGTGACATCGCCTACGTTCGCCTGCACGGCCGCAATCGGCAGGCCTGGTTCCAACGTGAGGGGACGGCGGCACAGCGCTTCAAGTACTTGTATACCGATGCAGAGCTGGGCGAGTGCGCCGCCCGCCTGACCCAGATGCGCACGACGAGCGGGGCGCCAGCGCGGCGCGCCTATGTGATCTTCAACAACTGCTACGCCGACTACGGCGTGCGCAATGCGCTGACCCTGCGCGCTTTGCTACGCCGCGCGGCGTGAGCGCACCCGGTTCGGCGGCGCCACCGTTGCGCGGTCACGCCGCGGCCTATAAAAGGGCGCTCATGCTGCGCTTGCGTTTCACTTCGGGCCTCATCCTGGGTCTCGTCGTCGGTGGGCTCGCCGGCACGTTGATCGGCCTGCTGGCATTACCCTCGCGTCCGGCCGATTCGAGCGCCCCCACCTCGCTGCAGGTGCAGGAGCTGCAGCGCCGGCTCGAGGCCGCCAAGGAAGACAAGGAACGGGTCGACCGCCAGCTCGATCAGTTCACCAAGTTGGCCGACCAGATGACCGCCAGCTTCAACTCGCTGGCCGAGCGTTTCAAGGCGCTCGAAGAAGCGCAGCGCCTGCGTGATGCACACGCCGGTGCGCCGCTGGCGCCGGCCGCCGCCGCGGTGGTCGCCGCGGCGCCCACTGCGACGGTCGCTCCGGCGCCCACCGGAGGCGAGCCCGTGGGCGAGCCGGCGGCGCCCGCCGCGCCGTAGTCGATCGCGGCGGAGTCGGCCGTGCCCCCGGGCTTGACAATTGGTTGGACCATTGGATAAGTGGATCACCCCGCACCATGGTCACGCGACGCAATAATCTGCTGGCGTTTCGCCCGCCGCAACGCCGACGCATTCATGAAGACGTGGCGGCGCAGCTGCGCGACGCCATCCTCGACGGCCGCTTCCGTTGCGGGCAGCGCTTGCCGCCCGAACGTGAGCTGGCCGAGGAATTTCGCGTCAACCGCACCTCGATTCGCGAAGCCATCAAGGTCCTCGAAGGCCACGGCCTGGTCAGCGTACGCCAGGGCGATGGCGCGACCGTGCAGCCGCTGATCGATGCGTCGTTCGACGTCTTGCCGTCGATGATCTTCCATGGCGGGCGCGTCGACACCACGCTGTTCGCCGAGCTCACCGAGGTGATCACGCCGCTGCTCTTCGAGATGGCGCGTCTGGCGATCGAGCGCTGCCGACCCGAGCAACTCGCCGCGTTGCGGGCGCTGCGCAACGCCATTGCCGACGAGAGCCGGGAGCGCGAGGCGCGTTTCGCCGCCGCGCGTGACGTTCTGGTGCTGCTCTCCGACATGACGAGCAACCGTGTCTGGCAGATGCTGGCGCGGCGCACGCGCGCCCTGCTGGCGTCCGAGCCGCTGCGCGAAGCGCGCAGCCGGTTGCGCCGCGACCCTGGGCGCATCGTGCCGTTGATCGACGCCGGGCTTGCCGGCATCGACGCCGGCAAGCCCGCTGACGCCATCGCGGCGTTGCGCCGCTTCATCACCGCCGTCGGCAACGAATCCCTGCAACTCAAAGAGAGCGCCGCGCCGCGACGTGGCGCGCAGCAAACCTGACCCTCGAGGAGGCCCCGTCCCATGAGTGAGTTCAAGCTGACAACCCCAACGCAAGAGCCCGCGCTCGAGAGCGCGATGCGCGTGGTGTACCAATGGAACTACGAACCGGAGGTCGACGAGCTGCGGCGTCTGTACGTGAAGGCCACCGAAGCGCAGTGGGTCGCCGAGCGCGATGTCGACTGGGACCGTCCCATCGACCAGGAACGCTTCGCGTCGACACCGCTCGGTACCGCGATACCGATCGAGCAGTGCTCGTATTGGAAGGCGCTACCTGCCGAGATGCAGTGGGAGCTGACGCGACGCACCGCGGCGTTCCGCTTGAGCAACTTCCTGCACGGCGAGCAGGGTGCGCTGATGGTCGCCGCCCAGCTGGTGAACGCCGTGCCGCACACCGACGCCAAGTTCTACGCCGCCACGCAAACCATGGACGAAGCCCGACACGTCGAGGTGTTCGCCAAGTACATCCAGAAGCTCGACGAGATCCGTCCCATCGCCCCGGCCCTCAAGAGCATCCTCGACGGCACGCTGCAGACCGATGACTGGATGAAGAAGCTGGTGGGCATGCAGATCGTCGTCGAGGGCCTGGCGCTCTACAGCTTCCGCGAGATGCGCAACCTCACCGAGGAGCCCCTCCTCAAAGAGCTGCTGACGTACGTCGCGCGCGACGAGTCGCGCCATCACGCCTACGGCGTGCAATACGTGGCGCGCTGCGTGCCGTGCTTGACCGACGCGCAGCGCACCGAGCTCGAGGACTTCGCGCTGGAGGCGGCGCGCACGCTCATCGATCATCGCAATCAGCAGACGTTCCTGAGCGAGGTGCTGAAGGTGTGGGCGGAAGCCGGCGTCGACGCGGTGGCGCTGTTTACCTGCGTGCAGCAAGAGCGCGATGAGTTGACCCGCGGTCTCCAGAAGGGGCGGCGCTTGGGCCCGGTGCAGGGCTTCGTGATCCCGACGCTGCGACGCTGCGGGTTGTTGAGCGAGCGCGTGGCGCGCCACTACCATGCCTTTCTGCGCGAGAATCTGAGCGGCAACCTCATCGGTGATGACCTCGAGGAGTTCCTGCGGCACATCCCGGAGCTGCCGGAAGACACGGCGGCGTGGGTGCTCGGAGAGCTACACTAGGTCTGCGGCCGGCGGCACTTCTAGGGCCCGCTCCCCGGTGGGTCGCTCCGGGCTGCCCAGCCCGACAGACGGCTAGGCGCCCGCGCTACCAGAGTCGGAAGATCAGGCCGAGGACGACGAAGATGATCCGCACGGTATCGACCACCGGGCGGAAGTGGCTGACGCGCTCCGCCGCCGGCGGCTGATACAGGCGCACCGGCACCGAACGGATTGGGATGCCGGCGCGGGCGGCGCGAATCAGCACCTCGGTCTCGAAGGCGAAGTGCCGCGCCCGCGGCCGCAACGCCAGCGCGGCACGCAACGGATAGATGCGGAACCCCGACTGCGTGTCGGGCAACTGCTGTCCGCAGGCGATCTCCACCCAGCGGTTGGCGAAACGGTTGCCGAAACCGCGCATCGGTGTGACCAGGCTCGGGTCCACCTGCCGGACGCCAATCACCAGCGCCGCCGGCTCCGCATCCGACGCCGCCAACAGGACGGGAATCTGGTCGCTCAGATGCTGGCCGTCACCGTCCATAGTCAGCACCCGCGCGAACCCACGCTCGGCCAGCAGACGCATGCCCGTCTGCAGCGCCGCTCCCTTGCCCTGCGTAACGTCGTGACGCACCACCTCGGCCCCGGCGGCACTGGCCGCGGCGGCCGTGTCATCGACCGACCCATCGCTGACGACCAGAACGTCGCCGATGTGCTGCCGCGCTCCGCT